>Ga0307406_10002464_pt1 | contig 10080 bp, 8 predicted proteins | sample 322Cmetagenome_3_FD_203706 | JGI IMG/M metagenome (GOLD analysis project Ga0307406, IMG submission 203706) | Maize rhizosphere microbial communities from greenhouse at UC Davis, California, United States - 322HYB-C-2 | ecosystem: Host-associated > Plants > Roots > Rhizosphere > Soil | place... | reverse complement strand
ACGCGTCATGAGCTACGACGCGCGGCCGGCGCCGCCGCGCTTGGACACCGCGATCAGCCGCGCGTAGGCGGCCGCCGCCGACTGGCAGACCTGCCGCAGCACGTCGAGCTGGATCGGCGTCATCGGTGCGCCGTGCCCGTAGAGCACGTTCACGACGCGCTTGCCGATCTGGATCACGCCGACGGTGGCGTGCGCCGGCTCGGCGCACTGCATGACCTTGAAGAAGTACGTGTTCACCGTCGAGGGCGTGATCGAGCCGTGGAAGATGCCGGTCTCCGAGCCCATGCCGGCCTGCAGGACCGACGGCGCGTCGAGCGGGATCAGCACGTGCTCGACGTGGGCGTGGCCGCCGAGCGCGCCGATCGCCTTCCAGCCGAGCGCCAGGTGATCGCGCACGGTGAAGACCACGGCGGCGTCGAACGTCGCGGCCGCGTAGCCGAGCAAGAGCTCGATGATGCGGTTGCGATCCGCCGCCGACGCCAGCTCGCGCAGCACGAGGTCCGGCGCGAGCGGGATCGGCATGATCGGCGAGGTCGGCGCGCGCGCCACGGACGGGCCGGACAGCTCGAGGCTCGCGATCGGCACCGGCTCGGCGGAGGCCTCGGACTCGGCGTCGAGCGTGATGATCAGATCCTCCGCCTCGAGCTCGAGCGCCTCGGCGGTCTCGTGCGGCGCCGGCGGCCCGTGCGGGGCCGACGCGACGGGCGCGGTGGCCGCCCGGTGGCTGGCCACCGGGACGTCGCTCGTCACCTCCTCGGACTCATCGAACTGCTTCGCCAGCCGCGCGCTGTGCTGCTGCGGCCGGTGCGCCGGCGCGATGACGGGCGCGATGACGGGCGCGGACGCGTTCGGCGGCAGGCCCGGCAGCGGCGGCGCCGGGAGCCCGGAGTCGATCACGCCCTGGTCCGCGCGCGGCGTGTCCCCGAACTTGACGAACCGCTGCGGCCGCGAGACGCCGAAATAGCGCTCGATGTAGTAGTAGATGCGGACCTCGGGCGCGACGCGCGGCAGCACGCGGTAGCCGGTGATCTGCGCGAGCGCGTCGAGGGTGGCGAAGTCGTGCGGGTCCTCGATCGCCGCGATCAGCTGGCGATCCTGCACCACGAGCGGCACGCACTTGTACCGGAACGCCTGCCCGGGCTGGAGCAGCCGCACGGCGGCGCGCTTGGCGCGCGCCAGCATCGCGCCGGTGGCGATCGGGATGCCGAGCTCGAGGCCGAGGTACACGGTCAGCGCCTCGAGATCGATGAAGCCGTGCTCGACCAGCACCGTGCCGAGCCGGCCGCCGTCACGCGCCTGGTACCGGAGGGCTGCCTCGAGCTGCGGCTCGGTGAGCCGACCGTCGCGGAGCAGCATCTCCCCGAGCTTCATGATGCCTGATGGAAGGTATCACGTGACGTGCTACTTACGCGGCATGGTGGCCGTGCGCTCCGCCGGACCTGCGCCTCGCGTCGTCCTCGGCGCGGTGGTGGGGGCTGCGCTCGGCGTCCTCCTCGGCGGCCCGGGCTGCGGCGGCAAGCGCGAGGACGTCGAGCGTGCGCCCACGCCGCGCGTCGCCCCGGCCGAGCCGGCGGGGGGGCTCCCCTCCGAGGAGGAAGCGCCCGCGGCCGAGCCGGCGGCGCCGCCGGAGTTCCCGAAGGAGACGCGCTCGCTCGAGCTGGTGCGCACCGCCTCGGTCAGGCTCGAGCCGGGCGATGACGCCAAGCGCATCGGCACCGTCGCCGTCGACACGCGCGTGGCGTGGACCCGCACCGCGCGCGGCAAGGGCTGTCAGAAGAGCTGGGTCGAGCTGCGCCCGCGCGGCTGGATCTGCGCCGACTTCGTGAAGCCGAGCGCCAAGCCGCCGCTCGGCCGCGAGGTGCCGGTGCTCGACCGCGGCGAGGTGGTCCCCGGCATCTACGGCAAGGTGACGGCCCCCGACTCGATCACCTTCACGCTCGAGCGCCCCGAGCCCCCGGCCAAGCCGGGCGGCAAGAAGAAGCCGGCCAAGAAGCCGGACGGCAAGGCGGCGGACGCCAGGGGGGCCAAGAACGCGAAGGACGCGAAGGACGCCAAGGACGCCAAGGTGGCGGCGGGGCCGATCACCTCGCCGCGCCAGGTCGACGCGAGCATCCCGGCCCCGGCCCCGGCGCCGGCCCCGGCGGGCCCCCCGGGCGCGCCCCGGCTCGTCGAGGGCAAGCCGATCATCGGCTCGGTCAACGTGCGGCAGTACGACGAGATCACCGTCGGCGAGCGCCGGTTCTGGCGGGTCTCGCAGAAGGAGCCGGAGTACGTGCTGAGCTCGGCGATCTCGCTGCACCGGCCGTCGAGCTACGCGGGCGCGCGGCTCGGCGACGACACGGGCTGGACGCTGCCGATCGCCTTCGTGTGGACCCGCTCGGGCGGCCCGGCGCTCGCGATGATCGACGCGCGCGGCAGCGGGCTCCACCCGGGGCCGATCCCGCAGCGCTCGCCGGTGCGGATCCTCGAGACCGCGACCGACGCCGCCGGCAAGCCCACCGCGTACCGGATCGGCGAGCAGCAGTGGCTCTTCGCCGCGGACGTCCGCGTGTTCCAGCCGGCGGCGCCGCCGCAGCTCCTGCTCCCGGGCGAGCGCTGGATCGACGTCGACCTCGACAGCCAGATCCTGGTCGCGTTCGAGGGCGAGATGGCGGTGTACGCGACGATGATCTCGTCGGGGAGCCGCGAGACGCCGACCGAGACGGGCGAGTACCGCATGTGGCTCAAGGAGGCCGAGGCCGACATGAACGGGCTCAACGGCGAGGACCCGTACTCGGTCGCCACCGTGCCGTGGACGCAGTTCTTCAGCCCCGAGAAGGGGCTCGCGCTGCACACCGCCTACTGGCATGACCAGTTCGGCGTCCGCCGCAGCCACGGCTGCCTGAACCTCGCCCCGCGCGACGCGCGCTGGCTCTACTTCTGGAGCGATCCGCAGGTGCCGCCGGGCTGGACCATGGCCGCCGGGGTCGTCGAGGCGCCCGGCTCGATCGTGCGAGTGCGCACCCGCGCCGAGCCGAACCCGGAGCCCAAGGGCTACGCCAAGAAGGTGATCGAAGCGCGCCAGCAGCGCGCGCCAGTTCCGTGAGGGCGCGGCAGCCGCGCGGATCAAGCGCGCCAGCAGCGCGCGCCGGTCCCGTGAGGGCGCGGCAGCCGCGCGCGGATCAAGCGCGCCAGCAGCGCGCGCCGGTTGCGCTCGCGCGCGCCAGCAGCGCGCGCGAGTCCCCTGAGGCATCATGCGGGCCATGAAGACCCGCGCCGCCCTCTGCCTCGCCCCCAAACAGCCGCTCGTGATCGAGGAGATCGACCTCGAGGGCCCCCGCGCTGGCGAGGTCCTCGTCGAGATCAAGGCCACGGGGATCTGCCACACCGACGAGTTCACGCGCTCGGGCGGCGATCCCGAGGGGCTGTTCCCGGTGATCTTCGGCCACGAGGGCGCCGGCATCGTGCGCGAGGTCGGCCCGGGCGTGACCTCGCTCGCGCCCGGCGATCACGTGATCCCGCTCTACACGCCGGAGTGCCGCGGGTGCAAGTCGTGCCTGTCGCGCAAGACCAACCTCTGCACCGCGATCCGCGCGACCCAGGGCAAGGGCCTCATGCCCGACGGCACCAGCCGCTTCTCGTGGAAGGGGCAGAAGATCCACCACTACATGGGCTGCTCGACGTTCGCGAACCACACCGTGCTGCCCGAGATCGCGCTCGCGAAGGTCCGCGCCGACGCCCCGTTCGACAAGATCTGCTACATCGGCTGCGGCGTCACGACGGGGCTGGGCGCCGTGCTGTGGACCGCGGACGTCGAGGCGGGCGCGAACGTCGTCGTGTTCGGCCTCGGCGGCATCGGGCTCAACGTGGTGCAGGGCGCGCGGATGGTCGGCGCCGACAAGATCATCGGCGTCGACATCAACCCGGCGCGCGAGGAGATGGCGCGCCGGCTGGGCCTGACCCACTTCGTGAACCCGCGCGAGGTCTCCGGCGACCTGGTCGCGCACCTGGTCGAGCTGACGGGCGGCGGCGCCGACTACAGCTTCGAGTGCGTCGGCGACGTCAAGCTGATGCGCCAGGCGCTCGAGTGCTGCCACCGCGGCTGGGGCACGAGCGTCATCATCGGCGTCGCCGGCGCGGGCCAGGAGATCTCGACGCGGCCGTTCCAGCTCGTCACCGGCCGCGTCTGGAAGGGCACCGCGTTCGGCGGCGCGCGCGGCCGCACCGACGTGCCGCGGATCGTCGACTGGTACATGCAGGGCAAGATCGAGATCGACTCGATGATCACGCACAAGCTGCCGCTCGAGCGGATCAACGAGTCGTTCGACCTGATGCACGCCGGCGCGTCGATCCGCACCGTCGTCGAGTTCTAGCCGCCGCGCCCCGGGCGCCGGGCCGGCCTACGCCTGCAGCTCGGTGTAGAGCTGCTCTTCTTCGTCGAGATCGAGCACGGTGCCGCACGTCGGGCAGGGCAGCGGCGCGTGCAGCTGGGTCGCGACGTCGACGGTCAGATCGATCAGGCGGAGCTGCTCCTTCTTGCAGCGGGAGCAGTAGTACGGCGCATACGCGGAGCGTACGACGCCGTGCCCGCGGAACTGCAGGATCATGTTCATCTGCCGGACGATCACGACGGAGCAGCCATCGAGCTCCACCTCGATGTGGTGCAGCCGCAGCTTGTCGACGAAGACGATCCAGTTCCGCACGCCCACCGAGTTGATGCGGTCGACATGCGTCAGATCGATCCGGACCGGCACGTTGTGCGGGAGCTCTTCCAGCAGGATGTCGAGGCTCGCAAACTCATCGACGGCGCCCGACAGCGAGATATCGATCCGCTCGGGACCTCGGACGACGTTCCAGCGCAACCCGGCCTTCACGGCAACCCTGCTTCTTGACTCTCGAACACGTTGAAGGACTTGCCTTCACTGACGTAGTCCAGATACGTGCCCCGCACGTCGATCAACCCGATCACCTCGGTTCGCCGCCGCGCGCTGATGTTGATGACGAAGTGAGAGAGGGATTCGAAACAGACATAGAGGCCAATCCCGGCGCCGCCCGGGTCGAAGTCGATCTGATCGCGGCCGCGGCGGAAGCACTTGCTCAGGTGATCGAAGATCGTATCGCGCGTGAGCGAGCCGAACGGGTCGACCACCGACACGCCAAGCCGGACACCGTCGCAGCGGAGCGTCACGGCGATCTCCTCGCCCGCCTGGAGGCTCACCGTCGTCTGGCGCGGCAGGTGCGCGAACCGCGGGACCCCCTGCTCGTCGCACGGGCCGTTGTACAGCGCGTTGCTGATCGACTCGTCCACCACCGTCAGGAACTGCGGCACGAGGCGCGGATGGATGTCGAGATCGGCGGCGTAGTCGTGCGCTCGCGCGAGGACATCGCTCTTGTCGGCCGTGCTGCGCACCGTCATCGAGATCGGGTCCATCCCCCAGCGGGGGAAGTACTTATCGAGCCCGAAGATATCTGGACGCAAGAGCTTCTGCAGCGTTACGACCAGGTCACTTGGCGGGGCCCACTCCCGGCGCACCTTGCGCGCCAGGATGTTCATCAGCCCCTTGTCGCGGAACCCCGTGATCAGCCTCGGGTAGATGTGCTTGGAGCTCGAGATCAAGAGGAACGGCACGTCGGGGTGATCCCGGCGCACGCCCATGATCTGCTTGGCCGACAGTTCGGTGTCGAGCAGGTCGCAGCTCATCACCACGAGGTCGTACGGGTCGGGGTCCTTCGCGATCGACGTCCGCGAGCACACCTCGACCTCGCTGATCCCGGACTGGATCACACGGGCCAGCCACCGCAGATGCGTCTCGTCCGGATCGATCAGCAGCAGCCTCGTCCGTGCGGGTTTGCCCTCTTCGGTCGTCATGATGCAGCGTCGCGAACCCCTGCCCGCAGCAGGGCCATCATGGCATACGCCGGTCGCGAATAACTCGGAAGCGCGGCCTCATACGCACGCCTACTCACGTCGGACATTCCATCCGACCGGCCGTTCGGAGTCGAGTGCGGAGAGCGCTTCATATCGTTCGTGCGGGATAAGCCTGTTTGAAACCGCACGACAATTTAGAGTATCGCAGCGTACAAGATTGTGTCCAGCAGTTTCTATCGGGGAAAGCGAGTGTCCGAAATGGACTGACGCCATCCTACGGGGTTGGTTGAAGCACTATCTCCAAGACGAGGAGGAAGCTGCAGGGTGGCTATTCCAGTCCGAGAGAGACCCCTTCTACATTTCTTATCAATACTCGATAGTGACCTGTTCCTCATGAGCCGGCTCGGAGCGGTCACCGCGAAGGTTGGCGACGTCCTTGATCAGCTGGTTCAGGTGCTCCGCCAGGGTCGCGGCGCCGGTGGCGGTGGCGGTCTCGGCGATGAAGGCGTGCAGATCCTCGGCGAACGCCCGCGCGGACGGGTACCGGTGGTCGGGATCCCGGGCGAGCGCGCGCAGCCCGATCCGGTCCAGGCGATCGGGGACGTCCCGCCGCTGCTCGGACAGGCTCGGGATTCGATCGTGAAGTAGTGCGTAGATCGTGGCGTAGTCGCTGGCGCGCCGGAACATCTTCTCGAGCGTGATCAGCTCGTAGAAGACGATCCCGAGCGAGAAGATGTCGGCGCGGGTGTCGACGGCCGTGAAGCCGAGCACGACCTCTGGCGCCATGTACGCGAGCTTGCCCTTGAGCGTCGTGGTCGGCGTCAGCCGGCCGTTGTCGAGCGCCTTGGCGATCCCGAAGTCGGTGAGCTTCACCGCGCCTTCGCGGGAGATGAGGATGTTGTGCGGTGAGACGTCGCGGTGGAGGATCGGCGCGGGGTTCCCGTGGTGATCGAGCGCGCCGTGGGCCGCCTCGAGCGCGCTCGCGACCTCGGCGCAGATCCGCGCCGCCAGGTGCAGCGGGAACGGCCGGCGCAGCTTCATGGCGAACTGCAGGAGCCGGGAGAGATCCCAGCCCTGCACATACTCCATCGCCATGTAATAGGAGCGCTGCGCCTGCCCGACGTCGTAGATCTGGACGACGTTCGGGTGCCGGATCCGGGCGGCGAGCCGCGCCTCCTGCAGGAACATCTCGATGAACTGGCTGTCGTGCGCCAGGTGCGGGAGGATCCGCTTCAGCACGACCATCTTCTCGGAGCCCACGACCGCCCGCTGGCGCGCGAGGTAGACCTCGGCCATCCCGCCGACGCCGAGCACCTCGACGAGCGTGTAGCGGCCGAACTCCTCGGCCGCGAAGCTGGCCGGCTCGGTCTTGGCCTGGTTCCGGCGCTCGATGATGCTGGCGATCGCCTTCTCGGCCTCGGGCGACGGCGGGGCGATCGCGGCGCGCGCGTTCAGCGCGGCGAGCCAGTCCGCGATCAGCGGCTGGCCGCATGACGGGCACTTGAGCGGATCGTCGCCGCGCACGAGCCGCCACAGCTCGTTGTTCTGGATCAGCGCTTCCTTGATCACGTGGCCCTGCGCGCAGTGCATCTCGGCGCGCAGCGAGAGGATCTTGAACCGCCGCCAGGACTCCTCGGGCAGCCCCTGGACGAGCGCGTGCGGCACCTCGACGAGCAGGACGTCGGGCCCGGCGTCCTCCCAGAGCGGGCGGAGCCGCGCGATGCCATCGGCGTCGTAGGTCTGGACGTGCGAGAACGAGACCGCGACCGTGCCCTCGAGCCCGGCGGCGGCGCGCTTGAACGACGCCCGCCCGCCGAGATCGCCGGAGATCATGAGGACGGTGACGTGGCCCTCGACGAGCTTCTCGATCGAGAGCCGGTGGCGCGTGGCGGCGTTATCGGGCTCGCCCTTCAGCACCTCGAAGTACTCGGGCGGCGGGTTGGGCGGCCGCGCCGACGCCACATAGGAGAGGTAGCTCTCGGGGACGTCGTCGAGCTCGGTCTCCTGGCCGCAGCTCTCGCACTTGAGAGGCGGCAGCTCCATGCGCTTGACCACCGGGTGGATCTCGAGGAGATCGATCAGCTTCTCCTGGTAGTGGCTGCAGTTCGGGCACGCGTAGGGCGCGTAGAAGCTGAGCAGCTCGCCGTCGCCGCCGAACGAGGTCAGCATGTTGAACTGCTGGACGACCGTCGGCCGGACGTTGATGAACGCCAGGTACGTCTTGGGGATCTCCTTGATCGCGGTCGCCCACTCGCGGATGCCGAACGAGGTGATCCAGCCGACCGCGTCGAAGTCGACGATCACGACCTTGTTGGTCGACGCGGACACGAACTTCACCCGATCGAAGTGTTCGTTGATCGGCCCCGAGAGCCGGATCACGACACCGCCACGCTCTTCGCGGCGGTCGATCTGGGTGGTCGAGCCATGGTCGGGAAGCTTTGGCGTCTTCTCCACCATAGGCGGCTCTACCAGCTTACACGATCGCGCAACGCGTCATCAAACAAGACCCGTCGCGGTTTGGGCTGAAGCGTGCGTTTGGATGAGCTGGGGATGGGCGCGGCCATGCTAGCTCCGCACCACCGGCAATCGGCGCGGCGCGTCGACAGCGGTTCCGGCGCCGGCCGCGGCGAGCGCCTGCGCCTCGGCGGAGTCGAGCGCTTCGACGAGCTCGGGGCCGAACAGCTCGCCGAGCGTGTCGCGCGCGAGCCGGTAGAGTGTCGGCCCATCGACGTGGGCGCACGAGTACTCCGGATACTCGATGGCGGCGAAGATCGCGTCGCCCTCGTACGTCACGGGGTACAGCCGGCAGACGGCCGGCTTCACGCCGCGGAGATCCCAGCCGCTCTCGATCGCGGCGCGGTGGATCGCGCAGCCGCGGCGGTCGTGCGCGAGGAAGATGCAGGCGTCGCGGTGGACGGCAGAGCGCACGACCTTGCCCGACGGGTAGTCGGCGTCGGCCCACTCCTCGTCGGTGAACCAGGGCGCCGCGGCGGCCTCGGGCGTGAGCAGCGCGCGGATATCGTCGGCACGGCCGAGGATCGCGTCGCGCTCGGTGAAGTCGACGTCGCAGCCGTACTGGCAGCACACATCGATCCGCTCCTTCGGCTGAGCGAGGGGGACCTGATGCTCGTCCATGACGGTCGCGCAGCTGTGGGTCATGCAGTCCGGCGCGAACCGGCGCGTGAACACCGCGGCCGAGACTGTACGGAAGCGAGGGTGATCGAGCGCGAGCTCGTCCATGGAAGGGCGCAATCTATCAGGTCGACGCCAGCTCGGCGAGGAGCGCGGCAAGATCCACGCGCGAAGCGTCCCCCCCGGCGTTGCCGCCGGCGGCGCGGTCGAGCGTCAGCGTGAGCGCGGACAGGGTCTCCTGGTCGAGGACGCAGTCGGGCGCGGGCTCGGTATGCGTGAAGTTGCGGATGCATGACTCGACCACCGGCAGCGAGCCCCGGCGCATGCGGATCGGGACGCCGTGCGAGCGGCAGACGACGGGGCGGGCGGCGTAGATCCGGCAGCGGTCGGCCTCGTCGAGGGCGGCGCAGCGATCGGGCGAACCGGCCTCGGCGAGGCGGAGGCGGCGGTCGGCGGGCCAGCCGGCGACCAGGGCGCGGATCGCGGCCGCCTCCACGCCGGTGATGGTGAGGCGCACGTGACAGCAGTCGGCGCAGCCGGTGCGGCACTGCATGTCGTCGCCGTGGCGTGCCTCGACGCGCGCGAAGAACGCGTCAACCTTGGCGTGCAATTCGCCGAGCCGGCTCACCGCCTCCTGCGTAGCACGGCTAGAATGAGCGCGGGCGCCCATGGATCTGAACGATATCCTCGTCTTCACGAAGGTCGTCGAGACGCGGAGCTTCACGGGGGCGGCCGAGCAGCTCGGGCTGCCAAAATCCACGGTGAGCCGGCGGCTGGCGCAGCTCGAGGAGCGGCTGGGGGTCCGGCTGGTCCAGCGCACCACGCGCAAGCTCGCGCTGACCGACATCGGCCAGGCCTATTACGAGCGGTGCTCGCGGATCGTCTCGGACGTGCAGGCGGCCGAGCAGCTGGTCACCGACATGCAGGCCACGCCGCGGGGGCGCGTGCGGATGACGGCGCCGATCGACATATCAACGCGGTACCTGGGCCGGGTCTGCGCGGCGTTCGTGGCGGCCAACCCGGACGTCACGGTCGAGCTCGAGGCGTCCGATCGGATCGTCGATCTGATCGAGGAGGGCTTCGACGTCGCGCTGCGGTTC
>Ga0307406_10002460_pt1 | contig 10086 bp, 13 predicted proteins | sample 322Cmetagenome_3_FD_203706 | JGI IMG/M metagenome (GOLD analysis project Ga0307406, IMG submission 203706) | Maize rhizosphere microbial communities from greenhouse at UC Davis, California, United States - 322HYB-C-2 | ecosystem: Host-associated > Plants > Roots > Rhizosphere > Soil | place... | reverse complement strand
TTCACCTGATCCCCACGCAGACCGCCCCCGGGCCGCGCCGGCTGTACCATGCGGTGTTCAACTAACTTTGGGGAAGTGGTGCCGCTTAGGTGACTCGAACACCTGACCCCCGCATTACGAATGCGATGCTCTACCAGCTGAGCTAAAGCGGCCTGCGACCGGTTCGGGGCGTTTCCGAACCGCGCGAGAGGCGCTCTTTATACGCGGGCCGCCGGATTGCCAAGCGCCAGCAGCACGGCGGCGTCGGTCGGTTCGCCCGCGGTGCGGATTTCGGCGAAACCGGCCGCCGCCAGAGGGGCCGCCGCCGCCGCCGAAATGGCCACCGCCAGCCGCCCCGCGCCGCCGTCGCGGCCTAACGCCTTGGCCACGGCCTTGGCCGCGCGAGGGGAGTGGGCCAGCACCGCCTCGAAGTCCGCCGGCGCCTTCGCCCGGGTCTCCGTCGCCTCATAGACCGGCAGGATCACAGTCTCGACCGCCCGGTTCAGCAGGGCGTCCAGATCCCCCGCCGGCTCGCGCGCGCCCGGCACGAGCACCCGCCCGACCGCTTCGCTCGCGATCAGCCAAGCCAGGTCCGACAGGGCGCCCGAGGCCGAAGTCACTGTCCTGAACCCGGCCTGCCGCGCCCGTTCGGCGGTCACATCGCCCACGGCGAACACGGGCAGGGCGCGTTCGGGCGTCAGGTCGGCGAAGACCGCCACCCCGTTCGGGCTGGTGAAGGCCAGGGCCGTGATGCCGCTCAGGTCAGGGGCGGGCTGGATGATGGGGCGGACGGCCAGGACCGGCGCGATCAGGGGTTCGAAGCCGCGGGCGGCCAACCGCGTCGCCGTCCGGGATGCGCCCGGTTCGGTGCGGGTCACCCAGATACGGCGGACGCCGGTCAGGTCACGACCCTCTGATCGCCGGCGGCGGCGTGGACCTCGGCCCCCAGCCGCAGGCCCAGCGCGCGGGCCTGGTCTTGCGCGTCGGCGGCGTGGACGTCGCCGATCTCGCCCGACCGCCGCCAGCGGACCGAGCCGTCCGGCGCCAGCATTTCGGTGGTCAGGCGCAGATGGCCCTCCCCGATCTCGGCATGGGCGCCGATCGCCGTGCGGCACGACCCTTCCAGCGCCGTCATCGCCCCGCGTTCGGCGGCCACGGCCAGGGCGGTCATCGGATGGTTCAGGGCGGCGACCCAGGCGGCGCTTTCGCCCTCGCGGGTCTGCAGCGCCAGCGCGCCCTGGCCCGGCGCGGGCAGGAAGGCGTCCAGCGATAGCCGCTCGCGGATCACATCCTCGAAGCCCAGCCGGTTCAACCCCGACACGGCCAGCAGAATGGCCTCGAACTCGCCCTCCGCCAGCTTGCGCAGCCGGGTGTCGACGTTGCCGCGCAGCATTTCGATCTTCAGGTCCGGTCGCAGCGCCAGCGCCTGCGCCTGCCGCCGCAGCGAGGCCGTGCCCAGCCGGGCGCCCGCGGGAAGGCTGTCGAAGCTCGCGAAGTCGGTGCTGACGAACGCGTCGCGCGGGTCTTCGCGTTCAGGGACGGCGGCGATGCACAGGCCGCGCGGCTGTTCCGCGGGCACGTCCTTCATGGAATGGACCGCCACATCGACCCGGCCCTCCAGCAGGGCCTCCTCGATCTCCTTGGTGAACAGCGCCTTGCCGCCGATCTCCAGCAGGCGGCGGTCCTGCACCCGATCGCCGGTGGTGAGAATCTCGACCAGCGGCACGGCCTCGGCCAGATCGGCGTCGGCCACTCCCATGGCCCGGCCGATGGCGCGCTGCATCATGCCCGACTGGGTGAGCGCCAGCTTGGATCGCCGGGTGCCGATGCGGATGGGAAAGGTCATGAGGCGTTGCGCGGGTCCGGCGGGGTCGCTACCTCGACCCCATGATGATGGCCGCCGACTATAGCAGCGAAAAGGGCCGGGCAACCGAAGCCCCTGACGCTGACCTTGTCGTGCTGGGTCTGGAGACCAGCTGCGACGAGACCGCCGCCTCGGTGGTGCGGCTGACCGCGGACGGCGCGGCCACGGTCCTGTCGTCGGTCGTGCACAGCCAGATCGACGACCATGCGGCCTTCGGCGGCGTCGTGCCCGAGATCGCGGCCCGCAGCCATGTCGAGATGATCGACGGCGTCGCGCGCCGCGCCATGGCCGAGGCCGGACTGGACTACGGCCAGCTGGACGGCGTCGCCGCCACGGCCGGCCCGGGCCTCGTCGGCGGGGTCATGGTGGGGCTGAGCTACGGCAAGGCCGTGGCCCTGGCCCGCGACCTGCCGCTGATCGCGGTCAACCACCTGGAGGGCCATGCGGTCTCCGCCCGGCTGGGCGAGCCGGTGGCCTATCCCTTCCTGCTGCTGCTGGTCTCGGGCGGCCACTGCCAGCTGCTGGAGGTGCGCGGCGTCGGCGACATGACCCGGCTCGGCACCACTATCGATGATGCGGCGGGCGAGGCCTTCGACAAGATCGCCAAGGCGCTGGGCCTCGGCTATCCGGGCGGTCCGGCGCTGGAGAAACTGGCCGAGAAGGGCGACGGCGCCCGCTTCGATCTGCCGCGCGCCCTGCTGGGCCGCAAGGACTGCGACTTCTCCTTTTCGGGCCTGAAGACCGCCGCCTCGCGCCTCGCCGCGACCTGCGAGACCGATCAGGACAAGGCCGACCTCGCCGACGCTGTCCAGACCGCCATCGCCCGCCAGCTCGCCGAGCGCTCGGACCGGGCGCTGAAGGACTATGCGGACCTGCATGAGCACCGCCTGTTCGTCGTCGCGGGCGGGGTGGCGGCCAACAAGACGATCCGGTCCACGCTCGAAGCGGTGGCGGCGAAGAACGGCTTCGCCTTCCTCGCCCCGCCCATGGCCTACTGCACCGACAACGCGGCCATGATCGCCCTGGCCGGCGCGGAACGGTTGCAGAAGGGGCTGACCTCGGACATCGATACCGCCGCCCGGCCGCGCTGGCCGCTGGACGAACAGAAGGCGCTCGCCGATCCGGCCCACAAGCCGGGCCGCAAGGGCGCGAAGGCTTAGGGAGTGGGCATGGAATTCAAGCGGGCAGGGGTGATCGGCGCCGGCGCCTGGGGCACGGCCCTGGCGCAGGTCGCGGGCTGGGCCGGGCTGGACGTGTTGCTGCAGGCGCGCGAACCCGACGTGGTCGAAAGCATCCGCGAGCGCCGGATCAACGAGGCCTTTCTGCCCGGCGTGACCTTGGACGATCATATCTCGGTGACGACCGAGCTGGCCGACCTGGCGTTCTGCGACGTCATTCTCGCCGTGCCGCCCGCCCAGCACATGCGCTCGACCCTGGCCGCCTTCGCCGCCCACCATCGGCCCGGCGTGCCGATCGTGCTCTGCTCCAAGGGCATCGAGCGCGGCTCGCTGAAGCTGATGACCGACGTCCTGGCCGAGACCATTCCCGCCGCCCCGGCCGCCGTCCTGTCGGGCCCCAGCTTCGCCGGCGAGGTCGCGCGCGGCCTGCCCAGCGCCGTCACCCTGGCCTGCGCCGACGAAGCGCTGGGCGAGGAGCTGATGTTGACCCTGTCGGCCCCCGGCTTCCGCCCCTATCTGGCGACGGATCTGATCGGCGCCGAGGTCGGCGGGGCGATCAAGAACGTGCTCGCCATCGCCTGCGGCATGAGCGAGGGCAAGGGTTTGGGCCGCAGCGCCCATGCCGCCATCATCACCCGGGGCTTCGCCGAGATGACCCGACTCGGCGTGGCGCTGGGCGGGCAGGCCGAGACGGTCGCGGGCCTCTGCGGCCTCGGGGACCTGGTCCTGACCTGCTCCAGCCCTCAGTCGCGCAATATGAGCCTGGGCCTCGCCCTGGGGCAGGGCCAGACCGTCGAACAGGCGCTGGCCGGCAAGCGGTCGGTCGCCGAGGGCTATGAGAGCGCCCCCGCCGTGCGCGAACTGGCGACCAGGATGGGCGTCGACATGCCCATTTCACTCGCCGTCGCCGCCCTGCTCAACGGCGAGACCACGGTGGACGAGGTCATCGACAATCTGCTGTCCCGCCCGCTGAAGGTCGAGCGCGACTAGTGACCGACGCCTCTCAAGCCGAACGCAAGCGGGTCTGGAAGACACCGCCGAATGTGGCCCTCTGCGCCGAGGGCGACATCGCCGATCCCGGCTCGCGCGCCTTCGTGCTGCAGATCGGCGAGGCCTTCTTCCACGGCTTCGTGGTGCGCAAGGACGGCCAGGTGGCGGGCTATGTCGACCGTTGCCCGCACCAGGGCTTTCCGCTGGCGATCGAGTTGGACCGCTATCTGACGCCGGATGGGGCCCTGATCCTGTGCGGCTGGCACGGGGCGGTGTTCGAGCCCCTGACGGGCGAATGCACCGGCGGTCCGTGCGCGGGCGGGCGGCTGACGCCGTGGCCGGTTCAGGCGACGAACGGGATCATCCGGACGGCCTAGAGCCTGATCGGTTGAGGTGGACTCGCTTTGCGATTCCACCGATGCCGTGAATCAGGCTCCAGAATTATGCTGGAGCGAAATCTGAGCTGAGTTGGACTGCGTCCAACTCAGCCGATTTCGCTCTAGGCGCGCAGCAGGTACAGGCCGAAGCCGATGAACGGCCGGCCGAACTCCAGCACCATCTTCACCCGGTCGGCGGCGGCCTGCACGGTCGCGGCCTCGGGCGCGTCCGGATGGGCCGCCAGCCAGTCGCGCGCGGCCGTGTCGGCCGCCGCCGCATAGGCGTCGAACACGGTCTGCGGCGAGACTTCGGACCAGACCGTCTCGAACCCGGCCGCCTGGGTGGCGTGTTTCCAACCTGCATCATCCGCATACTGATTGGTTGCTTCCGCGATCTGGCGCAGCGGCCCGGGCGGTTCCGCGATCCACACCAGATCGCCCCACAGCAGCCATCCGCCCGGCTTCAGCCGGGCCTTCAGGAAGGCGAAGCCGGCCTCGGGCGTCGGCCGACCCTCGCCGTTGACGTTGGTGGTTCCCAGGGCGGTGATCAGGTCGAGCGGAGGCAGGCTCGCCAGCACATTCGCCGCCGCGCCCACGGCCAGATGGACCCGGTCGTCCAGCCCGGCGGCGGCGATCCTCTCCCGCGCCAGACCGGCCATCACCGGGTCGTACTCGATCGCCGTGACCTCCAGACCGAAGGCCTGCGCCATCCGGATCGCCACCCCGGCGTTCCCGGTCCCGACGTCCGCCGCCGAGGCGCCGGGCGACAGTCCGGCCCGCGCCAGAGCGCCCTCGACGGACGTCATGGTCACGCCGTTGCAGACCTCCAGCGCCTCATAGGCGATGCGATTGTAGCTGGTGCTCATCAGGCCGTTGTGTCGCGGAGAGGAGGGGCGGGCAAGCGCTCACTTCCTGGTGTAAACGAAGTACTTTACATTTCAAAGCTAATCATCTACACCGGCCGCATCGCAACCGGACTTCCTCTCCATGACCGCCGCCGTCCTCGCACCGTCCCCCGATCAGGCCCCACCGACGCTCGCCGTCGCCGCCGGGCGCGTACTGGCCCTGGCCGGGGCCGCCTTCGGCCTGGCCAACCTGTTCCAGTACGGCGTCCAGAGCGGCCTGCTGCACCTTCACCCCGCGGTCCTTTCGCTGAGCTGGCCGATCACGGTGGGGGTCTTTCTCTTCGCCCTGGCTCGCCTGCGCCGCATCGGTGGGGACAACGGGCGCCGCGCCGCCGTCTGGTCCCGCTTCTGCATCGCCGCCATGATCGGCGCGGCCTTGACCCTGCTGGCGGTCTCCTTCGTCCGGCAGGACTTCACCATCATGTTCTGGATGACGCCCGTCGGCATCGGCCTCTACGCCGTCGCCTGGGCCACCGCCGCCGTTCGCGGTCGTCGCGGCTGGATGATGGCCCCGGCGCTCGGCGCCGTGTGCGCCGTCGGCGGCGCCGTCTCCGTGCTGGGAACGCCGCAGCAGTATCTCGTCTACGCCGTCGCTCTGTTCGCCTTCGTCCTCATCCCCGGCGCCTGGCTGGCGTCCGGCCGCAAGGCCTGAAAGAAATGCCCCTCATGACCGACTCAGACAACGCCCCCGCCGACATCGCCTGGCTGCGCCAGCTGGCTGAGGAGAACGGGACGGGCCCCATGCGGGGCGCCTCCATCCTGCTGGCCGCCGGCCTGATCTACGGCGTCACCAGCCTGGTCCACTGGGCCCACATGACAGGGGTGATCCTGCCGCAGTACGCCGCCGCCGGGATCGAGTGGCTGATCGCCACTGTCCTGTTCCTGGCCGTCAACTTCATCCTGATCTTCCGTTTGCGCCGAATGGGGGGCGTTCGCACCGCCGCCCAGCGCGCCATCGCCACGATCTGGGGTGGGGTCGGCTATGGCATCTTCACCCTCTTCCTTTCCATGATGGCGGTCAGCATCCGCATGGGGCCGACCCAGAACGACATGATCTTCTGGCTGATCCCGTCCATCATCATGGTCTTCTACGGCATGGGGTGGGCCGTCACGGCGGCCATGCTCAAGTCCCGACCGCTGATCATCCTGGCCGTCGGCTCCTTCATCGCCGCGCCGGTGCTGGGCCTGTTCGCCGGTTCGGCCGCGATCTATCTCGCCTACGCCGCCGCCTTGTTCCTGCTGATGGCCCTGCCGGGCTTCCTGCTGATGCGCCAGTCGAAGTCGGCCTGATCCATGGCTGGCGAGTTCGACATCAACCGGATCGACGACGTCATCCATGGACGGGTCCGGCTGGGCATCATGGCGGTTCTGGCCGGAGTCGATAGCGCCGACTTCAACACCCTGAAGACCCGGCTGCAGACAACGGACGGCAATCTGTCCGTCCACCTGCGCAAGCTCGAGGACGCCGGCTTCGTTGCGGTCAACAAACGGTTCGAGGGGCGCAAGCCCCTGACCGAGGCCTCGATGACGCCCGCCGGACGCAAGGCCTTCGTGGCCTATCTCGACACCATGCAGGGCCTTGTCGGGAAGGCGTGACGCGACCCGTGTCAGGGGCTAGACGGAACGGATGACGGACCGCATCCACCGCTTCGACGCCCTCGATAATTTCCGCGACTACGGCGACTACGACACCGCCGCGGGCCGCCGGATCGCGCGCGGTCGCCTGTTCCGCTCGGCCCATCAGGCGCGGGTCTCGGACGCGGACCTGGAGCGGCTGGGCGGTCTCGGCATCGGCACGATCGTCGATCTGCGCCGTCCGGGCGAGCGCCGCGACCAGCCCTCGAAGCGGCCGGTCGGCTGGGCCGGTCAGGTGCTGGACAGCGATCTCGGTCCCGACGGCGAGGCCCCGCACATCACCTTCCTGAAGACCTCGGACCTGACGATCGACGCGGGCCGGACCTTCATGACCGGCGTCTACCGCACCCTGCCGTACGAGCCCGCCCACCTGGACCTGTTCGCCCGCTATTTCCGGGCGCTCGGCGAGGGCGACGGCGCGGTTCTGATCCACTGCGCGGCGGGCAAGGACCGCACCGGCACCCTGGCGGCCCTGACCCATCACCTGCTCGGCGTCCACCGCGACGACCTGATCGCCGACTATATGCTGACCAACACCGCCGTGGATCTGGAAGGCATGGCCCCCAAGGTGGCGCGTCAGCTGGAGAAGGTGACCGGCCGGGCTCCCGCGCATGACGCCGTCATCGCCTTCCTCGGCGTCGAGCCGGTCTATCTGGAGACCGCCTTCGCCGGGATCGAGGACCGGCATGGTTCGCTCGACGCCTATCTGGAACAGGCGCTGGGCGTGGATGCGCGCTTACGCGACCGGATCGGCGAGCGGCTGTCGGCGTGACCTTCCGGGCCGTCGAGCGGCGCCCCCTGCCGTGGCGCGAGCCCCTCGCCGCCGCCGCCGCACTGCGCCATCGGGACGGGGCGCTGGCCCTGCTGTCCGACGGCGGACCGCTGGGGCGCTGGTCCTTCGTCGCAGCCGATCCGGACCGGGTGGTCATCGAACCGGTCGAAACCGGGCTGGACCGCCTGCGCGATCCGGACTTCGCCGACGGCGTGGTCGGCCTGCTGGCCTATGACGCCGGAGCCCGACCGGCGACCGGACCCCGCCCGTCCATCTGGCCCGACCTGATGCTGGCCCGCTATCCGTCGATGCTGGTCTTCGATCATCGGGACCGCGCGGTCTTCGCCGTCGGGCGCGGCGCGGACGCCGAGACCGCCGGGGTCGCCGCCGGGGTCGCCGAGGGCTGGTTCGCCGTCGCTGAGGAGCCGGTCACCCCGTCGCCGCCCGCCGACCGGCTGAACCCCGAGGCCCCGCCCGCCGCCTATGAGGCCGCGGTCGCCGCCATCGTCGCCCGCATCGCCGCGGGAGACCTGTTCCAGGCCAATATCGCCCGCGCCTGGACCGGCGGGCTGCATCCCGGCGCCGATCCGTTCGACGTGCTGCTGCGGCTGGCGGACCGCGCCTCGGCCTACGGCGCCTTCTGGCGGTTGGGCGATCGGGCCATCGTCTCCAACTCGCCAGAGCTGTTCCTGACGCTGGACGGCGACCGCATCGAGACCCGGCCGATCAAGGGCACCCGCCCACGCGATCCGGACCCCGTCCGCGACGCCGCCCTCGCCGACGACCTGCAGGCCAGCGCCAAGGATCGGGCCGAGAACCTGATGATCGTCGACCTGATGCGCAACGACCTGGCCCGGGCCGCCGCGCCCGGCTCGGTCGCGGTGGAACGGTTGTTTGAGGTCGAACGGCTGGCCACGGTGTATCACCTCGTCTCGACGGTGACGGCGCGGGCGCGGGCGGACGTCGGGCCCGCCGACCTGCTGGAGGCGACCTTTCCGCCCGGCTCCATCACCGGCGCGCCCAAGCATCAGGCCATGAAGGTCATCGCGAGCCACGAGCCGCCGCGCGGCCCCTGGTGCGGCAGCCTGTTCCACATCGCGGACGGACGGATGACGGCCTCGGTGCTGATCCGCACCGCGGCATTCGAGCGGATGTCAGGAGAGTGGCGGTTCCGCACCCTGGCCGGGGCGGGCATCGTCGCCGACAGCGATCCCGCCGCTGAACTGGCCGAGACCGAAGCCAAGATCCGCGCCCTGCGCGAGGCCCTGACGGGCGGTTAGCAATCCGAGCAGAGCGTCTTGTCGCTGACGCGCGGCCGCAGATAGTAGGTGTGCGAGAATTTGGTGACGTTCGGCATCAGATAATCGGCGGGCGAGTCATAGTCGTAGGTCGCCTCGGAGATGATCAGGCTCTGGCCGTCGGTCAGCAGATCCGAAGGGATGGTCACCTGGTCGCCCTTGAGCAGCGCGGTCATGCCGTCGCCCCGGCTCCAGTCGACCTTCACCAGGTTCCCGGTCCGCGTGACGCTGCTGACGCGCTGCTTCAGCGCCGTCGTCGAGAACGGCTTCATGATCAGGGCGCCGATCTTGAAGATGTCGGTCACATTGCTCTGGGTGACGGTCTCTTCCTGCGCGATCAGGTCGGCGACCGCGGCGGAGACGTGGCCCATCCGCTTCTGGGCCATATAGCCCTGACAGAATTCGGACAGGCCCAGATAAAAGGCGATCAGCACGGGCGCCAGCAGGGCGAACTCCACCGCCGAAATGCCCCGCTCGTCGCCGGCCAGCCGTCTGAACAGGGACCGGGTCATGCGGGTTCGTTCCGGAAGGCGGTGGTCGCGGTCATCCGCACGGTGCCGTCGTTCAGCCGCGACAGGCCCTGGGCCATGAAGGTGGTCAGCAGGGGCACCTTGTACCAGGAGCGCACCAGCACCAGGTCGCCGGGCTGGCCGTTCGCATAGGTCAGGCCGGATTCGCTGAAGGTCCCGCCGGCCATCGGATCCGGCGGCGCGGTGTTGAACTGGGGGATGACCCGCACGTCCACGGTCAGCCGGTTAGGGCAGTCGGCGGCGAAGATGCTCATCCGCGCACAGACACCCGATTTGAACAGGGCGGCGGTCATGCCCGTGTCCTTGGCCTGACCGGTGCGGATCAGGCGGCCCTGTTCGATGGTGGCGTTCTCCAGCACGGAGTCGGTGACGAACACCAGGCCCAGTTCGAGGATGGCGAACATCATCAGGCAGAAGGGGAGGGCGACCATGGCGAACTCGACCGCCGCCGAGCCCTCGCGGACGCGCGACGGTCCGCGCCGTGAACGGCGGACCGGCTCCGTTCCGGAAGATCGGATCTCCGCCACTGGGCCTTAGGGCGTCGGAGCTTCGGCGGTG
>Ga0307406_10002458_pt1 | contig 10095 bp, 13 predicted proteins | sample 322Cmetagenome_3_FD_203706 | JGI IMG/M metagenome (GOLD analysis project Ga0307406, IMG submission 203706) | Maize rhizosphere microbial communities from greenhouse at UC Davis, California, United States - 322HYB-C-2 | ecosystem: Host-associated > Plants > Roots > Rhizosphere > Soil | place... | reverse complement strand
CGCGACCACGCCGCCGACCACGACCAAACCCACCGGGTCGAGCTCTTCGACCAGCTCCTCCGACGCGTCGACCAGGCAGCGTCATGACTCACTTGACAGCGATCACCCGCATAATGCCGAGATGACGACACTGCGCTGTTGCCCCGGGACCGCTACGTCGCATCGCGAGGCGTCCACGCCTGGGCGCGGACGTTCTCGCGCTACACCTATCCAACGACCGGCCCGCCTGGCGTGCAGTGGCAGGCCTTGCCTGAGTCGCAGCGCTTGGTTTTGATCAACCGCCACATCAAGCCGAGATCAGTGCACGGGTCCGTCACGGCGGCGGTGTTTCGAGGGCCCGCTTGACGAGGGCGTCGACCATCCATCGCTGGAGGGCACTGACCTCCGTGGGCGCGAGTCCGGCGACGTCGCTGAGCCAGACACGAGTCTCGATGCCACATGCGGCGCGGAGCGCCAACGCAAGCCGGTGGACGCCTCTTTCGCCGATCAACTCGGTCATGGGCGCGAGCGCCTCGACGAACCACGGAATGACGCGACCCTGGCGCAGCGGAAGCTCGTGCGGCACCTCGACCAGCGAGAGGCGCAGCATCGCACGCTGCTGCCGCTCATGCTCCTGCACGCGGCCGATGACGAACCCGGCAACGGCGGCCACGCGTTCGTCCAGGGCTGCCGGCGGGGGGTCGGGAAGGACCGATGCGACTCCAGTCTCCGGGTATGCCGCCGCGAGAAGTTCGGCCCGTGACGCGAAGTAACGGTAGGCGGTGGGGCGAGAGATCCCGGCAGCCTCGGCGACCTCCTCGACACGGGGCGTGTCGCCCGCGGTGATCAGCTCGCGCGCCGCGGCGATCAGTCGGTCGCGTGTGCGTTGCTTCTGCCGCGTGCGACCCGACTCGAGGTAGTCCGTTGACATGGCCTTCATGATATGGGAGTCTCATTACAAGACTCAAGTCTCATAAACGATGGGGGGTGTCAGGTGACTGGAAGGACGACGCTCGCGCCGGTGATCCGACGGGCAGGCGAGGGCGAGAAGCGATGGTTTTCCGGCGGTGGAGTCTTCACCTGGAAGCTCAGCAGTGCCAACGAGGACATCAGCCTGATCGAGGTCGACATGGTCGAGGGCAAGTGGACACCGATCCACACCCACCCGGTCTCGGAGTCGATGTGGGTGCTGGACGGACGGATTCAGTACCGCATCAACGACGATGAACACGAACTTGGTGCTGGCGACTTCGTCATGGTGCCCGCGGGTGTGCCTCACGCCTTCATCGTCAAGAGCGCAACGGCCAAGGTGCTCGGCATCCAGCCAACATGCGAGTGCGAACCCTTCTACCGCGGCGCAAGCGAGCCATTCGAAGGATCGGCGTGCGTCGTGGACTTCGCCAGGATCGCGCTTAGCGCTCAGCAAAACGGGGGAATCACAATTGTCGGACCCCCACCCTTCTAGGAAGGCGCCCTCATCTGCCGCGGACAGACCTCGCCGTCGGCGTCCGGCACCGAGGGCGGCGTTGTGCGCGCGCTTGGTGCCGTTGGTTTGTCGCCATGCTCGCCGGCGTCACGCTCGCTGTCCTCGGCCAGCCAGGTGGCGGCGCGCTCCGGGTCGGGGCGGACTGCGGTGACCAAAGGTTCCGGCGCCGCTCAGCTCCATCCAGCAGCGACGACCGCGAGCAGGGTGCCGGCGACCAGGTACGGCACGAAAGGTATCGAGGCCTCGCGGCGAACCCGCCCAGTCCGGAGCAACGCCGCGGCGACGACTCCGCCCACGAGCCAGGCGAGAATCGTCCCGAGAACGACCATGGCCCAGCCGTACGTACCGAGCAGCAGCCCAGACACGGCAGCCATTTGGGCATCACCCATCCCAAGCTTTCCGGGAGCGAGCAGCGCAAGCATCAGGTAAGCAAGCCCCATAACGGCGGCGGCGGTTCCCGCCTTCCGCACGAGCGCTTGGTCCCCGCTCACGACGGCAGCGGCGACTACCAGCGAGCCCACGACGGCGGCGACCGGCAGGAGGACCTTAGTCGGCAGCCGCATCACGTGTATGTCGATGACCGCGAGCAGGACTCCGGCACCGGCGAAGATGAGCCACGCAGTGAGTAGAAGGATCTCCGCCGGATGCCGGTGAGGCAGGCTCATGACGAGCAGTACGAACACCAAGGCGCCTATCACGACACAGCGCCACAGTGGCACGGTGACTGGGCGCCGGCAGGCCACGCAGGTACCACGGCCAAGCCAACCGCGGAATCCGACCGGCAGCGACACCTGACAATGGGGGCAGCCCGCGCCAGAGCCTGATGGCAGCGACAGCCGATAGGCGGGCAATGGCGTGAGCGCACCGACACCGGCGCCGAGCACCGCCGACCCGATGGTCATCGCGATCTGCATGCCGCGATGGTAGTGTTTCGCCGGTCGCCAGCGTGATTTGGTGCCGGCTCCAAGCCCGATGATCGCCCAGCCCGCGACAAGGACCGCACGTCGCGCGTCATCGGCGATCTGATCTGCGGTCAGGTGCTCGAAGGGTCGCCAGCGACGTGCTTACCTGCCGCCCTGCGCACGTCGAGGAGAACGTCGCGGCCCGTCCGGGCGGCCCCCACACACAGCACCGCCGGGGGCTGCCCGCAGGGCGGCGAACCGAGCGCACATGCCGCTCTGCGAACGTCGCGGGCGAGCTCGCACATCACGACGAGGGCTCCCGCCCGCACGGCCGCACCGTCCATGACCTCCACGTTCCATGACGCACCCCCACAACCGTCCACCGCGCCGGCCGTGGCGACCCAGCAGGGCAACGGCGCCCGTGGATGACGCTCGTGCCGTTGTACGTCAGTGGAAGTCGGATGTCGGTGCTTGTGGCGCGTTGCCGTACGTCAATGCTGTACGTCCGGAGGGCATCGGCAAACCCTGCTGGACAGGATCATGAACGGGTCGCCTACGATCCGGAGCACTCAACGATGACGGCGGCACCGGGAGCGGCCATGAACACGGACGGTAGGGATCAGCCGGCTTCGCCGGAATTCGAGCCGCTGACGTGGGCGATGGACGCCGAACAGGTGGTGTTCATCTGGACGGAGACCCGAGATGTCTTCGGCAACAAGCTGTGGTTCGAGAGCATGCTCTACGGCCCGGGACTTCCCGAGGAGTGGCAGGACGAGCTGGCCGAGCGGTCCGGCGAGGACGTCGTCGACGTCCTCGTCGAGGCGGTCGGTGATCTCAGGGATCCCGATCCGAGTCTGGCCTTCCTCGGCCTGCACGATACGTTTGCCCGCTACGGCGTGACGCTGCAGATCCCGCCACATCCACACCACGGCGATCTCCTGGTCCGGGCGCGGGGACTCGTCGACGCGGACGCCTCCCGTCCGACGTACACCCCACAGTCCTGGCCGCTCGGCGCCGAATGTGTGGCGAGCCTGTGGCAGCAGATCGAATCCCTGCGGGGCCATACTCGACGGGAGGTGGCGTCCCGGCAGGTCGCCGAGGCCCTGGCCGCCTGTATGGGCGACGAGCGGGCCGACGAGTTGTCCCTGCGCTGCCGAAAGGCACTCTCGGTCGCCGTGTACATCGCGGTCAACCACCTGCCCTCTGACGCCGACCCGAGCCTGGTCCTCGAAGCGGTGCGGGACTTCTTCCGCGACCCGTTCCACGGCGACGTCACGCTGGAGTTCGCCCCGCACCCAGAACACGGCGACGTGCTGGCCCGAGCACGACAGTTGGGACGGTAGCCGCCACAGCGTCGTCCCATGCGCGTGCCGCCGGACGCAAGGCACTCCTCAGGTTTCGTTCCCGTCGGCCTGCTCCGGACCGGCGTCGAACGGGTCTTCGAGCCGGAGCACGGGCGAGAAGAGCAGGATCAGTGTCGGCAGCAGCAGGCCCGCCACTCCGATGAAAAGCCCGTTGCGGACGCCGAAGGCGGTCGCCACCACACCGGTCGCCATCGAGCCGAGGGGTACGGCCGCGTAGCTGGCCAGCCGCATGACCGCGTTGACCCGGCCCAGCAGCTTCGCCGGCGCCACCGTCTGGCGCAGCGTCACCGAGCCGATCACCGAAATTGTGACGCCGAAACCCGTCAGCAGGTACGCCGCGGCGATCAGCCGTGTTTGGTGATGAACCGGTAGCGGCCGGTCAACGACCCATCTCCTTCGCAAAATACTGAGCCGCCTTGCGGAGAATCTCCTTCTCCAGCTGCAGCTCGGCGACCTGCTTACGCAGCCGCTTGAGTTCCTCACGCTCGTCGGCACTGAGCTGACCACCCTCAGCGGGGCGACCGTGGCCCGAGCCGACAGTGCCGGCCTCCCGCTCGACCTTGACCCACAGGCGCAACGCCTCACGGTTGATACCAAGCTCCTTGGCGATCTCGGCTACCGTCCGCTGCGGCGAGGCGAGCACCAGCTCAACCGCGTCCCTGCGGAACTCCTCGGGGTACTTCGATGGACGGGGCACCGGAACATCCTTCCCCCAGGCCACTGCCTGGTTTCAGGGTGTCCGGTCCGAGGGGGGAACTCCAGTCTTGGCCCGCCTGGGTTGTCGTGCCCGCGACGCTGGCGATGACGCACAGCAGGAGGAACATGCCGAGGACGCTCGCGCCGATGCTCGACAAGACCTTGTGGCGTGCGAACCAGGACCGCTGCTTTGCCTCTACCCAGAGGGGCCAGCCGGGCGGCAACGGGCCCCAAGCCACGTCCGGCTCCCAGCCCGCGGGCGGCGTCCAGCCGGCCGGTGCCGGCGGCCAGTTGGGAGGAGGGTTGAAACGCATCCGTGGCAGCTGGGTACCCATACCGTTCATCCTTGATCTTGGTGCGAGGAATGTTGATGGCGGCACAAGCTGGGCATCCAAGGGCCCCCTTGTGAGGACCCGTGAAGGTCTCACTAACCCATGATCACGTCACCCCGAGAATGCCTATACTGGACGATCAGAATCGAGCTTGGATTTGCATATGCACCCCTGTGCCCCCGCCCGGTTATAACGGGCGGTGGTAGGTCCGGATGTCGGCCGATCGGTCGGTCTGGGTCGTCTTGAGGCTCGTGCCCGCCGCCTTCGGCGGGCACTTCCTTACTCGGCGATCTGGTCTACGGTCTGGCGCTCGACGGGTCGCCGGCACCGTGCGCTATTGCCGCGAGTCGCGCTACACCGCCCGCCTTCGGCGGGCACGTCGTCTCAGGTTCTCGCGATGACGGCACATGGTGATCATGTCCGCCCTGACACGACGGATTGGTCTCCGTGCTCGCGGACCGTGGCAAAATGACGGCATGAACCAGTTCCCGCCGTGCGCACACCTTGTACGTTGAAGCGACGTATCGCACCGTTAAGATGCTATTTGTGCAGACGTGCGCCGACCAGAGGTGAAGGTGGCCAGACAAAGGAAAGAATCGAGTCTAGGAACAGACCACGCTATACAGGTCGTCACAGCGCTATCGGCGCTATTGACGGCGCTCACAGCAGCAGCGGCGATCATGTTCACGAAAGCCTCACTCGACGCGACGCGCGATCAGCTGCGCGTCAACGAACAGACTCATGTCACCGATCGCTATGCGAGAGCTATCGAGCAGCTAGCCTCCTCAAGTCCAGTGGTCAGAATGGGCGGCATATACGCGCTTGAGCGACTAATGAGGGACTCGCCTAGTGACCAGCCAACAATTGTCGAAACCCTTGCCGGGTACGTTCGAGTGTCAACAGCACCGGCCGAGGTCGCCCGGACACCGCGTAATCGATCACGCCCAACGCCTGACGTTCAAGGGGCACTAACGGTACTCGGCCGCCGGCACGTCGGTAACGACGCCAAGACCGCAATCGACTTTCGCCACGTTGACGTCTCGGGCGCAGACCTCCATCGGGCTCAGATGGCAGGCGCCATTCTGCTGGGGGCAGCCCTTACGAACGCCGACCTGAGCCTTTCCGATCTGTCGAATGCGAACCTCCTCGGTGCGCAGTTGGAGGGCGCACGTCTCAACAAAGCACGGCTTGTAGGCGCTCAGTTGGATCCCGCGGACTTGACAGGAGCTGACCTGAGCGAGTCCGATCTAACAAAGGCCGACCTCGGTAACCAGGGGCTTTTGGCTCGCGGCGCCACCCGGGAGCAGATCAGGAACATGCCAAGCGCAGGCCTGGTGGGCGCCAATCTCACTCGGGCGATCCTTAACCATACGAACCTTGCCGGCGTTGACCTTAGACGCACCATGGGAATTACGACGGAGCAACTGAGTTGCGCGATCCTGGACCGCCACACCAAGCTTCCGCCCGATTTGGTAAGACCGACTAAACGGTCGCCAAAATGTCCGAAATAACGATACCGGCGCGCGGTTCACCTCGAGGCGCCCGCTGCTGACTCGCGACCGCCGTCTCGGCGGGACATCGCCAGCGTGCGGGGGTGACTACCGTTGATGCGATGCAGCGGATCCTCCATGCGGCCGGTCTCATGTCGTTGCCCGCTGAGCACCACGACCTGTACGGCGAGCCGCTGTGCCTGGTTGACGTCACCGGTCACGACGCGATGGCGCTGTGGCAGCAGGCGCGGGCCGCGCTGACCGATCACTACCCGGCCCTGCTGCTTAGCTACGAACAGCTCGACCACCTCGCCGACCCCGACCTGTGGACGTCCCCGGCGGAGCTACTGGCCGCGGCGGCCACGGCCGACGTCGGACGCCTACGTCGCCGAACGCACCGCATGGTGGGCACCGCACGACTACGGCTCAGGCGACGAGGGGTACAACCTGGACGCATACGACATCGGCCACTTCGGCCCGGTCGCCACGCTGGCGATCCTGCCCGACCCGAGCCGTGGGCGGCGTTCGCGTACCTGAATGCGTTCGCCTCCATGTGCGGAGATTCGACGGTGCTGCTGACCGCGGCAGCCCGGCGGTGGCACGAACGCTACCGCGCGGTGCCCACCGTGATCGGGCTGGCGACCGGCTGCGCGGTGGGGCGGCCGCCGACCGACCTCGCCGACGCCGAGCGGCTCGCCATCGAGCACCAGGTGTTTGCCGGTCTGACCGCGGGAACCACCGAACGCGCGTACGCCCGCGCCCTGCTGGAACTCGACCACTGGACCCTGTACAGCCGGCCGTGACGGCCCGCCGCACCGCGGATCGCGCTGGCCCTAACCATGACGTTCGGAAGCATTCGATCATGCCGAATTGAGTGCACCACAGCGATGGCGCATGATCGCCGCTAAGGTTGGGTAAGGCACTCTACTTCGTTGCCTACCACCAGGAGACTGGGCGCGGGGAGACTCGTGTCTGATTCTGATACGCATTTCGCGCAGATGCGATAGAGGAGCGTGTGCGTTCCCTGTAGGACCGTCCCGGTCTTAACGCCGGTGGCGCCCCCCACCAGTTTTGCAGCGTCAGCAACTGAAACGCCTGACAGCTGCTTCAGGAAGCCTTCCTGAAAGTAGGAGTCCCCTTTAATGTACATCCCCGTATCAGTGAATCCGTCGCACGACACACACCGGTTCTCCTCCGTGCCATGAACCTGCGTAATGAGCTTGTCACTCATGCGAAGGATCAAGCGGAGGCAGCAGTTGCGGCGGCCGCAATCGTCGCCGCGCGTCGCGTGGGCGACGGTGCGACGCTCCAGTGTTGCGGCTTGGACGTGGCGATTCCGGCCGAGCTGGATGATCTTGTTCCGGTGGCCGTTGCGGCACTGAGGCGTGTCATGGGTGAAGAGTCTGAACTCAGTAGCCCTGTGGGCCGACACGGTGTACGGCGGCGAGTGGCGCGCCCGGATCCAGGCGAACGTCGAGGCGCTTCAGGGCACATCTGGGGCGGCGGGCTGATGCCGCGACGAAACTCGCGCCAGCCCGACTACGTCGGGCACTTCGTCCTCCGTGAGGTTGCTCTTGGCGGTGCGGCCTCGACGGGTCGGCCGGTGGCGCGCGCAAATGCCGCATGTCGAACTCGCGGCAGGCGGGCGGGCCACCTCCAAACAGCACCAGCGGGGGCCCGCCCGCAGGGCGGCGCGCGATGCGAATCTGCTGCGAACAGCTCGCCAGTACACAGGCTGCGCCCACCACTCTGCAGAGGCACGCACCTGTCGGCTGGTTTCGGCGAAGCCGCACCATCAACGAGCGTCAAAGCTGCAGGCCGAGGCGTGCGCGGGTGGTAGGCGAGTCGTCGTGGACCCGCCACGCCGCGACCTTCCCCTCCCGTACCCGCACAGTCCACAGGGCGGGGCCAGCGAGTTCTGGCACGCTGCATTCGGAGTGTCCGGTGATCGTGACGAGGTCGTCGCTCGCCTGGGCCGACACGAAGACGTTGCGGTAGTCGGGAAAGGCGCGACGATGGTGAACGTTATGGTGCCTGCCTTCACCAGCGGCATTCGTGGCCGCCGACCTCGTAGAAGCAGGCGACCGTGTCGGACGGTTTCACCGAGCTTGGGACGCCGCGACCAGTTTCTACTGACGGCATTGTAGCCATCCACCATTCGAGCGTGCCAGCGGTTCGATGAGTGCCGACACCGCCAGGGCCCACCGCATACGGACCGCCGCCGTGTCCGGGTGTTCGCCATACTCGGTGGCTGCGGCCGCCGCACAACCGGACGGACCCCAGCGGCGCAGGCTGTCCTCGATGGCCGCGGCGACCTGGTCGGGTCCGGGTTGTTGCGACGGCTGAAGGTAACTGACGAACAGGGCCTGTGCCCTCTCGTTCGTTCCCATGATGATCACGACCTTCTGTGGTCCGGCTTGTCCGTGTGTAGCTCTGACGATCCTCGGTGTTGGCGCGTCCACACGTTGGGGAACGCCCGTGCCGCCAAGGGTCGTATGGGGGTCGCTTCGGCTGTTTGCCTTCACATCGTTAGTCCCGTTGCCGTCGGTATGCGTTGGCGATGGCAAGTGTCGTCTACCGGCCACGGCCGGCGGCTGCTCACGTCACCGTCGGACGAGGCGCCAGCGATACGGTTGCATCCTCCGGCGAAGATGCCCATCCAGAATGCCGCATCGACCCGCCCGTGCCGTGCTGCAGCATAGGGCCGACGGCGACCACGGGGCCGCGTACGCCTTCGCGACCCGAGCTCGGCATCGCCGATACGTTCTCCAATGTCGGCGGCCTCGCCTCGCCGGCATCGCGGAGTGCGTGGAAGGAGCGCTCCAAGGCGCTCACCATGTCGTCGTCTCGGCCGATCATGTAGGCCGAGGTGGCCATTGAGCTCAAGGTCGTCAGTTGCCAGCGGTGCCACGCGGTCCACGTCGGACAGCAACTTTGTAGGCGTCCATCCACGCCCGCCTCGCGTAGGACGCACGGCCCGTTCCAGTTCGTCGACGCGGCCGTGCCGGCTGAACCACCGTCAGCACAGAGGGAGGTCGGGCCGGCGGTGCTGGACGCCCTGTGGGTACGTTGTCTCGTCGTGACGAACTCTGACGGTCTCGGCGTAGGCAGATGAGGCCACGCGCGGTCAGTTAACGGCGCGGAGGTGGCGCGGACCGGTGGGGCTTCGACGCACTGATGCAGACTCTTGCCCAGGCCTGGAGTACGGGAATGCTGGCGGTTCGCCTTTCGGAAACCGGAGGGCGATGCGTACGTGCGTGAGATCGACTTCGGGGAGATCGACTGTCCGCCGGGTGTTACACCTGCGCCGTCGCCACGGGTCGCTCGGCGCCGGCGCCCGACTTCGGCAGGCAATTCGTTCCTCGGCGATCTGATCTACGGGCTGGTGCTCGATGGGTCGCCGGCGGCGTGCGCTATTGCCGCATGTCGATCACGCCGACTCCGAACCGCGCGATCTTCGACACGGGGGCTGCCCGAAGGGCGGCGAACCGAGCGCACATGCCGCGATCAGGACGGCAAGGCGGCTCGCTTCGCTCGCGTCTCCTAGTGGCTGCGTTTTCTAGATCGGGTCGGCCGGGAGGCGTGCGCTATGCCGCTGGGCGGACGGGCTGCACGCCCCGGCACTGCGGATGGGCCGTTAGGCAGGTGCCTCGACGAGCGCCTGTGTTTGATGGATGTGGAGACGTCGTACCGGTGCGGTTGTCGATCTTGTGCTGGTGCACCGCGCACTGCAGCAGGCCGCGTCTGTGCCTGGCGGAGGCCTCCGCCACGTTGTCGTGGCGAAGGCCTGCGCGGGCCGCTTCCTGCCGGCGGTCGTGGTGTAGCGGGACATTGTGAGGGTCAAGG
>Ga0307406_10002457_pt1 | contig 10095 bp, 12 predicted proteins | sample 322Cmetagenome_3_FD_203706 | JGI IMG/M metagenome (GOLD analysis project Ga0307406, IMG submission 203706) | Maize rhizosphere microbial communities from greenhouse at UC Davis, California, United States - 322HYB-C-2 | ecosystem: Host-associated > Plants > Roots > Rhizosphere > Soil | place... | reverse complement strand
CCGCGACCCTGGACGGTTCGAGCGGAAAGAGTCGAGCGCGGGCCCCGGCCCGGCGGGGTCCCGTGCACCTTCCCAGGAACCGGCCGTCCCGCGAGCCCGCGAGGATTGGGCGGATCATAGCCACGGCCCCGAGAACCGGGCAACCCGTGAAAAGGTTGCCGACGCCTCAAGTCAGGGGCGGTGGCAGGTCGTCCGGGAGGCCCAGGGGATCCAGGGACAGCCCCCCTGTCGCGGGGTCCAGCAGCTCGGGGCCGCGGCGCAGCCAGAAGCTGGTCCGGTTGCCGCCGTCCTCCATGGTCGAGGTCTTGAGGTCGTCGACCAGGGCCCCCACCAGGGCCAGGCCGAGCTCTCGGTCGTCGACGTCGCCGTCGCCGGGGCCGCCGGGATCCTGGACGTGCGCCGGGGCGCGGTCGCGGATCTCGATCCCCAGGCGGTCGGGCCCCTCCACCAGGTCGATCTCGATCGGGTCGCGCACCCCGGCCCTGGTCAGGTCCCCGACGGCGACGGCGCAGGTCTCGGAGACGGCCACCTTGAGGTCCTCGATGCCCTCGGCGCCCATCCCCGTCTTGCGGGCCACGATGCCGACGACCAGGCGGACCGTGCCCAGCAGCCGCGGCTCCGGCGGGAAGGCCAGGCGCACGGTGACCGGCCCGACCCCGGCGACGGCGTCCACGGCCGGGCGCTACTCGGCCGGGGCCGAGATGGCGTCGCCCACCGAGCTGTGGATCGGGAACACCTTGGTCAGGCCGGTGATCCGGAAGATCTTGAGGATCTTCTCCTGGGTGCAGACGAGCTGGAGCGAGCCGTCGTGGTTGCGGACCCGCTTGAGCCCGCCGACCAGCACGCCGAGACCGGTCGAGTCCAGGAAGTCGACCTTCTCGAGGTCGACGACGATGTGGTAGGACCCGTCGCTGACCAGCTCGATGAGCTGCTCGCGCAGCTTCGGCGCGGTGTAGACGTCGATCTCGCCGGCCACCTCGAGCACCGAGTGGTCGCCTTCCTTGCGCACGTTGAGGTCGAGATCCATCCTCTCTCCAGTCTCGCGGGCTGAGGACGTGCAACGATAGGCCGCCGGGGCGCCTCCGAGCAACGTCAGGGGGGTTTGGTAGCCTACGCCGCGCCCTGACAAACCTCCTCCCGTAACCTGGTGATCGTGCCCGCACGCAGCAACCCCGGACGCCGCCCGGCCGTCGTGGCCGGCCTGCTCGCGGCCCTCCTGCTGACCGCCCTGGTCGCCGGCTGCACCTCGGGCGGCCGGTCCGGCTCGGGTGGTCAGGCCACCGGGTCCACCGCCGCCCCGGCCGCCCCGGCCGCGCCCCTCGAGGTCCAGGTGGCCGCCACGGCCAGGGTCCCCCCGGGCGAGCTCAGCGCCAAGCAGGCGGCCAAGCAGGCCGCCCCTGGGCTGGAGAAGTTCCTCGACCGCTACCTGACCGAGGCCTACGTCGACGCGGCCGGGGGCGACGGGAACTGGAGCGGCCTGCTGGGGCTGTTCGACACGCCGGTCCGGGCCTCGGCCCGCAAGCAGCTGGACGCCCTGTCACTCGGCGCCGCCGCGGCCGACGTGAGCGCCGTGCGGCCCAGCCGGGCCAGCGCCCGGGCGGTGGTCCTGTACGGCCCCCAGCGGCCGGAGGCGGCCACGGTCCGGCTGGCCTTCGACGCCACCGCCGACACCGCCCAGGGCAGCGGGCAGGTCCACCTCCGCTCGGTCCTGCAGCTGCTGGCCACCGGCGAGGGCTGGCGGATCGCCGCCTTCGACAGCCGTACGGGGCCGCCCAAGTGACCCGCGGGCAGGTTGCCGGGAGCCCGCCGCGGCGCCGCCGGGCCGTGGCCCTGGTAGGGGTCGCCGGGCTGGTGGTGGCGCTGGTCGCCGGCCTGGTGGTCGCCGTCTCGCCGCGGCGGCCGGCCACCGCCCAGGAGGGGGCGGCGGTCACCGTGCAGCGGGCCCATGCCGGCTCGGCCACGCCGGCCTTCAACAAGCGGATCGTGCTGCTGACCATCGGGTCGGACTCGGGCGCGCCCAAGTTCGGGCGGGGCGGCAGCATGGAGCGCGGGCGGGCCGACGCCCTCCAGCTGGTCGTCCTGGACGCGGCCAAGCACCGCGGGGCGGTGCTCAGCTTCCCCCGCGACAGCTACGTGCCCATCCCCGGCCACGGCACCAACAAGATCAACGCCGCCATGGCCTTCGGCGGCCCGCCGCTGCTGGTCGCCACGTTCGAGCGGCTCACCGGCCTGACCATCGACTACTACGCCCTGACCTCGTTCGACGGCCTGACCGACATGGTCAACAAGGTCGGCGGGGTCCAGGTCAACGTCGACATGAACCTGCGCGACCACTTCGCCGGGGCGTTCCTGGACAAGGGCCGGCGCAAGCTGAACGGCGGCCAGGCCCTGGCCTACGCCCGGGCCCGCAAGACCCTGCCCGGTGGCGACTTCGACCGCTCCCGCCACCAGGGCCAGCTCCTGCTGAGCGGCCTCGGCACCTTCCAGCGCCAGGTCGCCGAGAACCCGGCCAGGGTCATGACCTGGCTCGACGTCCTGCGCGACGAGGTCCGGACCGACGTGCCGTTCCCCGAGCTGCTGCGCCTCGCCCTGCTGGCCACCAAGGTCCCGCCCAGCAGCTTCAAGAACCTGCCTGTTCCCGGCGCCGCCGGGATGGCCGGCGGGGCGTCGGTGGTGCACCTGCAGCCCTCGGCGTACTCGCTGTTCGCCCGCATCCGGGCCGGCAAGCTGAGCTGAGGCGGGCCCTGGGCTGTCGGGGAACGTGGCTACCATGACCGCGTGACCGACCCACTTGTGCTGGTTGACGACCTCGTCGGGGACCAGGACTACCGCGGCCAGCTCGTGCACCTGGAGCGCCTGCCGGCCCGGCCGGCGCGCCTGGCGGCGGTCCCCGGGGACCTTCCCGAGGTGGTCCGCTCCCGGCTGGCCGCCCGGGGTCTCACCTCGCTCTGGTCCCACCAGGCCGAGGCGATCGCCCTGGCCCGGGCCGGGCGCCACGTGGTGGTGGCCACCGGCACCGCCTCCGGCAAGAGCCTCTGTTATCAGCTCCCGGTGTTCGACACCCTGCTCGGCGAGGGCCATCGCAGCGCCCTGTACCTCTCTCCCACCAAGGCCCTGGCTCGCGACCAGCTCCGCGCCGTCCGCTCCTTCGCCCTGGCCGGGATCCGGGCGTCGGCCTATGACGGCGACACCCCGGCCGCCGACCGGCCGATGATCCGGCGCAGCGCCAACTTCGTGCTGACCAACCCCGACATGCTGCACCGGGGCATCCTCCCCGGCCACGAGCGCTGGGCGGCCTTCCTCGGCCGGCTGGCCTACGTGGTCGTCGACGAGGCCCACACCCTGCGCGGGGTGTTCGGCTCGCACGTGGCCGCGATCCTGCGCCGGCTGCGCCGCCTGGCCGCCCGCTACGGCGCCAGCCCGACCTTCGTGCTCGCCTCGGCCACCCTCGGGAACCCGGCCGAGCTGGCCGCCCGGCTGGTCGGCCTGCCGGTGGAGGCGGTCACCGAGGACGGCTCGCCCCGCGGCCCGGTCAGCTTCGCCCTCTGGGAGCCGCCGCTGCTGGACGAGACCACCGGGCTGCGGCGCAGCGCCAACACCGAGTCGGCGGCCTGGCTGGCCGCGGCCGTCGAGGCCGAGGTGCGCACCCTGTGCTTCACCCGCTCCCGCAAGTCGGCCGAGCTGGTGGCCCAGTTCGCCCGCGGCCGGGTGGCCGAGGTTGACCGGCGCCTGGCCCGCCGGGTCCGGGCCTACCGGGCCGGCTACCTGGCCGAGGAGCGGCGCGAGCTGGAGCAGGGCCTGGTCTCGGGCCGGCTGCTCGGGCTGGCCACCACCAACGCCCTGGAGCTCGGCATGGACGTCGGCGGGCTGGACGCGGTCGTGCTCGACGGCTACCCGGGCACGGTGGCCTCGATGTGGCAGCAGGCCGGCCGGGCCGGCCGCCAGGGTGAGCCGTCGCTGGCCGTGCTCGTCGGCAAGGACGACCCGCTCGACGCCTACCTGCTCCACCACCCGGCCGACCTGTTCGGCCGCCCGCACGAGGCCGCCCTGGTCGACCCGGAGAACCCGTACGTGCTCGCTCCCCACCTGCTGTGCGCCGCCTTCGAGGCCCCACTGACCGACGCCGACCTGGAGCTGTTCGGGGGCGACGGGGCCAGAGCCCTGGCCGACGCCCTGGAGGCCGAGGGGGCCCTGCGCCGCCGCGGCACAAAGCTGCATCCGGGGTCGGGCCGCAGCCAGGCCGAGGGGGTCGACATCCGCAACGCCGGCGGCAGCCCGGTCACGATCGTGGCCGCCGACTCGGGGCAGATCATCGGCACCGTCGACCGGGCCCGGGCGCCCTCGACGGTCCACCGCGGCGCGGTCTACCTCCACCAGGGCGAGCACTTCCAGGTCGCCGACCTCGACCTCGAGGCCGGCGCCGCCCTGGTCGTCGAGGCCAGGGGCGACGAGTACACCCAGGCCCGGAGCGACATCGACATCGCCGTGGTCGAGCCGACCCGCCGGGTCGAGCTCCCCCGCTCCACCCTCTGGCTGGGCCGGGTCGACGTCTCCGAGCAGGTCGTGGGCTACGAGCGCCGCCGGGTCGGCACCGGTGAGCTGCTCGGCTACGAGGAGCTCGACCTGCCCCCGTCCCATCTCCAGACGGTTGCCTACTGGTACACCCTGTCGCCGGAGCTGCTGGACGCCGCCTCGCTCGGGTCGAAGGACATCCCCGGCGCCGCCCACGCCGCCGAGCACGCCCAGATCGGCCTGCTGCCCCTGTTCGCCATGTGTGACCGCTGGGACATCGGCGGCCTCTCCACCGCCTGGCATCCCGACACCGGCGCCGCCACCATCTTCGTCTACGACGGCTACCCCGGCGGAGCCGGCATCGCCGAGCAGGGCCACCGCCGGGCAATGGAGCACCTGCGGGCGACCCGGGACACGGTCGGGTCGTGCCCGTGCGAGACCGGCTGCCCGTCGTGCGTCCAGTCGCCCAAGTGCGGCAACGGCAACAACCCCCTGGACAAGGACGGGGCCGTCCGGCTCCTGGACGAGGTACTGCTGGACCTGGGAGCCGTGATCGGCACGCCAGCGGCAGTTCCCGGGGGCGGGTCGTGACCCTCTACGTCGGCGTTGCCGGCGCTTCGCGGCCGGAACCGGCGCTGGTGGAGCAGGCCGAGCGGCTCGGCCGGCGGCTGGCCGAGGCGGGCGCGGTGGTGGTCTGCGGGGGCGGCCCCGGGGTCATGGAGGCGGTCTGCCGCGGGGCCCGGTCGGCCGGCGGGACCACGGTCGGTCTCCTCCCGGGCCTGGACCGCACCGAGGGCAACCCGTATCTCACGGTCTCGCTGCCGACCGGCCTCGGCCAGGGGCGCAACCTGCTGCTGGTCCGCTCCAGCGACGCCCTGGTCGCCGTCGGTGGCGGGTTCGGTACCCTGTCCGAGATCGCCCTCGCCCTGCGCACCGGCACCCCGGTGATCGGGCTCGCCACCTGGTCCCTCCACCTCGACGCCGGGCCGGTCGACGCCTTCCCGGTCGCCACCGACCCCGACGCCGCCGCCGACATGGCCCTGGAGGCGGCCCGGAGCCGCCGCACGGAGGCGGCAGCCGAGCACAGCGACGGGTCCTAGGAGGAACCGGTCGACCGCGGGCGGGGGGCGCCGACCTCGACACGGAGCACATCGGGCGATCTGGGCACGAGCTTGCCCCGTTTGGTCGCAGGGGTCGCGGGGCAGCTAAGAGAAGAATGTGCACCCAGTGACGTGATGGTCCCAAGGAGGCATTCGAATGGCCGTCCTGTTCCTGTTGCTCGCCTTCCTGCTCCTGGTCGTGGTCGCCGCCGCCGGCATCGAGAACACCGACTCGAGCACGGCCAGCCTGTTCGACCGGTCCTTCGGCCAGCTCACCGAAGGCCAGCTGCTCCTGCTGTTCGCCGCAGCAGGCTTCCTGATCGCCCTGTTCCTGTTCTTCGCCTTCGGGGCGTCCCGCACCCGCCGCAGCCGCCGCCGGGAGCTCAAGTCCCGCCGTCGCGACGCCGAGGGCCGGGTCGGCGAGCTCGAGCGCGAGAACGCCCGCCTCAGCAAGGACCTGGCCGACGCCAACGAGCGGCTGGACGCCACCGAGCGCAACCGCGACGACGTCGTCGCCGAACGCGACCGCGCCGAGGCGACCGCCGACCGGATCCGTGCCGGCAGGTCCGCCGAGCGCGGCCCAACGGTCGTCCCGGTCCCGGCCGACCCCCGCGCCGCGGACATGGCCGGCGCCGACACCCGCACCGCTCCGGCGGACACCCGGACCGCGGCCGGCGCCCCGGCCGACGCCCGAACCGGCGCCCCGGGCGATGACCTGGGCCGCTCCGGCGACCGCCCCGCCGCCGGTCCGCCCCGGCCCGAGAGTGTCACCCGGGAGCGCCTCGACGACCGCACGGGCGCCCCGATCGCCTCCGAGGAGCACGCCCGGGCCGCCGACGAGCACGCTCGCGCGGCCGACGAGCACACCCAGGCCGCCGAGGAGGAGGCCCGCCGCTAGGAAGGCGGTAGGCGGCGGGTACCGCCAAGCCGTCGGCCCACCGCTGGCCGGCGTGGTGGCGGGCCGGCCACAGGTGGGCGGCCTGGCTGCGGTCCACGGTGACCCGGCGCTTGACCTCCGATCGCCGGCGGCGGTTGGCTCGGGCTGGCCGCGCTGACACGGCCAGGCGCGATTGGCGGACCAGCACGCCCGGCAGCCGCGCTCGGCCGTGTCGTCCCGACGCGGAGGCGCGGAGCCGGACGGCGATGGAGGTGGTGCGGGTTCATGACCCAGGGCGATCGGGAACGGTTGCGGTCGACCTTCGACCAGGCGGCCGAGCTGTACGACCGGGTCCGGCCGCGGTACCCGCCGGCGCTGTTCGACGACCTGGCGGAGCTGACGGGTGTCGGCCCGGACTCGCGGGTGCTGGAGATCGGCCCGGGGACCGGGCAGGCGACCATCCCGCTGGCCGAGCGTGGCTGCCGGATCGTGGCCGTGGAGCTCGGCCCCCAGCTGGCGGCCGTCGCCCGCCGCAAGCTGGCCCGGTTCCCGGCGGTCGAGGTCGCCACCGCCGCCTTCGAGAGCTGGCCGCTCCCCTCCGAGCCGTTCGACCTGGTCCTGGCCGCGACCGCGTTCCACTGGATCGACCCGGCGGTCCGGGTCGCCAAGGCCGCCGACGCCCTCCGCCCCGGCGGCTGGCTGGCGACCGTCGCCACCCACCATGTCGCCGGTGGCGACGAGTCCTTCTTCGCCAGAGCGCAGGACTGCTATGTCCGCTGGGACCCCGCGACCGCGCCCGAAGGCGTCGACCTGCCGGCCGCAGCCAGTATCCCCGCCAGCAGCGAGGAGCTCGACCGGTCCCGCCGGTTCGGGCCCGCCCAGTTCCGCCGCTACGAGTGGGACCAGTCGTACACCACCACCGGCTACCTGGAGGTCCTGCACACCTACTCCGGCCACCGCGATCTGGACCCCGAGGCCCGGACCGGCCTGCTCGACTGCATCGCCCGCCTGATCGACATCGGCTACGGCGGCCGGATCACCAAGCACTACCTGACCGAGCTCCGCGCCGCCCCAACCGTCCAGCCAGGTACCTAGAACCGGTCGGAGGAGGACCGGAGGTCACCCGCAAGCCCCCGCCCGGTCACCCCCCGGCCCGGTCAGCCCCGTCCGGCAGGCCAGTTGACCAGCAGCACGCCAGTGACGACGGCCAGGAAGCCGACCACGAACAGCAGGCTGCGCCGCTCACCCAGCAGCAGGATCGCCAGCAGCGCGGCCACCACCGGGTTCAGGTTCACGTAGACCGCGACCTGCGTGGGCGTCAGGCGGGACAGCGCCCAGGTCCAGAGGAAGAACGCCGCCGACCCGCCCAGCACGCCCAGGAACACGACCAGCCCTAGGAGCTGCCAGGTCAGGTCGCCGACCGCCGGGACCACACCCTCGACGATCGCGGCCGGCAGCAGGACGAGCGCTCGAACAGCATCGCGTAGGTCGTGACCGTCGCCGCGCTGTCCACCTTGAGGACCCGCTTGGCGACCAGGCCGTACAGGGCGCCGAGCAGGCCGGTCAGGAGCAGGAGCCCGTCACCGACCAGGCTCATGACGTCGCCGTCGAACGCCCGTCCCGGTTCCACGAACGCCAGGCCGATGCCGACCACCGACAGCCCGACTCCGGCGACCTGCCGCCGGGAGAGACGCTCACCGGCGATCCTTCCCAGCAGCGCGCTCCAGATGGGCATGGTGGCGAGCATCACCGCCCCCCGCGACGCCTCGGTGTACCGCAGCCCGATGTTGAATGTCAGCGGGAACAGCGCGAACAGGACCAGCCCCAGCAGCGCGAACAGCCGCAGCCGCTCCCACCGCACCCGGAGCAGGTCCGGGGCGACCGCCAGCAGGATCGCCGCCAGCACCAGCCCGCCCTGGCCGATCCGGAGGACCGCGAGGCTGATGGGCGGGATGTCCCGGACAGCGACCCTCACCGCCACCACCGAGCCCCCGAACAGCACCGCCGCCGTCGCGGCACTCGCGTTCGCCCGCAGGTCGGCCTGCCGTGCCGCCACCGGCCGGATCGTGGGCACGCCCCGCCAGATTCCCATGCACCGTCCTCGAGAGGTCGCCTCCCCGAACGGTAGCTCGAACCGCTCCCGGCGGCTGGCCGAGCACCGCCCGAGCCCTGGCCGTGAGGCTCACCATGAGCGCGGCGGGAACCAGCCGCTGCCGCCGCCGGACCGTCACCACCGCCTCGACGGCGGAGCAAGCACAGGCCACCAGCTCGGCGCCGTTGGCGGCGGCGAGCTCGGCCGCCCTGGTCTCGGGCCCGGCGGTGGCGGTCGGCTCCGGCGTCAACGCGGCCAGTGCGGCGAGATCGGCGGCTGCCTGTGTCGCCGCCCTGGCCGCCGCCAGCACGCCGATGTCGACGGCGGCGATCCCCGCCAGGAGCACGAACCCGGCCATCGACAACCCGATCAGGGTCGTACCACCCCGCTCCCCCGGCGGGGAGTCGCATGACCTCCCGCCCCTGACGGGGACCCCGCGCCCGGGTTGGACGCCCGGTGCGCCGCCAGCCGACAGCGGGAGGGGCTCCCGGTCAGGCCCGGAGCTGGCCGCCGACCTCATGGGTCGGAGGGGGACGAGGGTGCCGGGCCGGGCTCGAGGGCGGAGGGGGCCGGGGGGGCCGGGGGTGCCGGGCCGAGGGCGGAGGGGCCCGGGGGTGGGGGGCCGGGCTCGATGGCGGCGACCGCGGTGGCGCTGAGCACGACCGGCTGCACGCCGAACGGCAGCCGAACCGGCAGCTGCACCGAGACCCGAACCCGGTCCGATCCGGCGGCCGCCACCGTGACCCTTGCCGCACGGCCGGGCGGGAGCGCCGCCCGGGCGGCCGCCATGGCCCTGGTCCGGTCGCCGCCCAACGCCGCCTCCCTGGCCGCCTCCCGAGCCGCGCCCTGGGCCAGGACCTGGTCGCGGGCGAGGCCGACGACCCCGACCATCGCCAGCGTGACGACGACCAGCAATGGGATCGCGGCGGCCAGCTCCATCGTGGCCGACCCGGCGTCGGGTTTCCGACGATGCCTCGCCGGACTGGTCTCCGTGGCGCGGGTCACGTCTCAGCCGATCCCGAAGAGCGACCGGACATGGTCGAGGACGCCGTCAAGCAGATCGGCGATGGCGCCCTGCCTCGCCCAGGCCAGCGCGAGGGAGGCGATCGTGGCGGCGACCACAGCCATCAAGCTAGGACCGTAATAACGGTCTCCCGTTCGACGATGTAGGCCTCAATTTTAAACGTTTATTCTGTGACTCGCATGTCACGTAGTCACGATCCCTACATGTCCTTCTACCAGCACAAACGCTCAACCACCTTGCCCTATGAACCTCCCTGTCCCCTAAACGCTTTACCACTCTTCACGAGTCGCACACCTCTATCTTCCCGTATTGCTGACCCACCTCCGTGCTATCCTCAACGCAATTCCAGTCGTTCTACACATCTGCATCTGCGATGCACGGCTGCCGCCAGATGGCGGCGGGAGGGTCGGGCCGGGTGGCGTTGCCGGTGAAGGCGCTGAAGGCGGGCCAGGAGAGCTACTGGCTGGACCAGATCGCCCGCAACCGCGAA
>Ga0307406_10002454_pt1 | contig 10102 bp, 7 predicted proteins | sample 322Cmetagenome_3_FD_203706 | JGI IMG/M metagenome (GOLD analysis project Ga0307406, IMG submission 203706) | Maize rhizosphere microbial communities from greenhouse at UC Davis, California, United States - 322HYB-C-2 | ecosystem: Host-associated > Plants > Roots > Rhizosphere > Soil | place... | reverse complement strand
TGCTGCGCGCCGCGGCGCTCGCGCTCGTGTGCGCCGCCGCGGGCGGCTGCGCGACGGCCGACCAGTACATGCCGACGTGGCGCTCGTTCGGCGTCTACAAGATGGACATCAACCAGGGCAACTACCTGTCGCAGGACATGGTCGACAAGCTCAAGGTCGGCATGACGCAGGCGCAGGTGAGGCAGGTGCTCGGCACCCCGCTCGTCGCCTCGCCGTTCCGCGCCGATCGCTGGGACTACGTCTACGAGTACACGCGCCAGGGCCGGGTCACCGAGCATCGCACGTTCACCGTCTGGTTCGCCGACTCGAAGCTCGCCCGCTGGGAAGGCGACCCGCTGCCGGAAACGGTGCTCGATCTCAACCGCTCCGCGAGCGCCAAGGCGCTGCCGTCGAATGCTCCCGGCGAGAAGAGCGCCTGGGACCGCCTGCTCGACGTGTTCCGCAACTAGCGGCGCTGGAAATTCCCTGCCAGCCGTCCGCCGGCCCCGATCACCCGGATTTTCCACGATGAACACGCGTATCGCGATCGCCGGCGCGGGTGGCCGCATGGGCCAGGCGCTGATCGAGGCGACGCTCGCGGCGCGGGATCTCGCGCTCGCCGGCGCATTGGATGTCGCGGGCAGTCCGGCGATCGGGACAGACGCCGGCGCGCATTGCGGGCGCATCACCGGCGTGCATGTTCAATCCGATGTCGCGGCCGTCGTCGGCGCGTGCGACGTGCTGGTCGACTTCACCCGCCCGGCCGGCACGCTTGCCCATCTTGCGGCTTGCGCGCAGGCACGCGTCGCGGCCGTCGTCGGGACGACGGGATTCGACGCCGCCGGCAAGGGCGAGATCGCAGGCCATGCGCAAGCGATTCCCATCGTGTTCGCGCCGAACATGAGCGTCGGCATCACGGTGCTCGCGGGGCTCGTCGAGCGTGCCGCCCGCCAGCTCGGGCCGGCGTTCGACATCGAGGTGGTGGAGATGCACCACCGGCACAAGGTCGATGCGCCGTCGGGTACCGCATTGCGGCTCGGCGAGGCCGCTGCCGCCGGCGCGAGCGTCGAGTTGCGCGACCACGCCGTCTATGCGCGCGAAGGCGTCACCGGCGAGCGCAAGGCGGGGACGATCGGCTTCGCGACGCTGCGCGGCGGCGACGTCGTCGGCGAGCACTCGGTGATCTTCGCGGGCGCCGGCGAACGCCTCGAGCTCACGCACCGCGCGACGTCGCGCCGCAATTTCGCGGAAGGCGCGTTGCGCGCTGCGCGCTTCGTGGCGAAGCATCGCGCCGAGGGCCGCGCCGGACTGTTCGACATGACCGGCGTGCTCGGCCTGTAGATTCCCGCGGATCCTCGATCATCCGATCCACGTTCCTACCGATCCTCCCGATCCGATCGACGAGTTTGGCGTGAACGCCCCGGAAGACACGGCTGTCATCGCGCGCGGGCTGTTCGCCGCGCAGACGCAGGCGTTGCTCGCGCTCGCCGACGGCACGGTGTTCCGGGGGCATGCGATCGGCGCGCTCGGGCAGGCGACCGGCGAAGTCGTCTTCAATACGGCGATGACCGGCTACCAGGAGATCCTCACCGATCCGTCGTATGCCGGGCAGATCGTCACGCTTACGTATCCGCACGTCGGCAACGTCGGCGTCAATCCCGAGGACGCCGAGTCGCGGCGTGTCTTCGCCGCCGGGCTCGTCATCCGCGACCTGCCGAGCCTGGCGTCGAGCTGGCGCCGCGCCGACGGTCTCGCGCACTACCTGCGCGCCGCGAACGTCGTGGGCATCGCCGGCATCGACACGCGCAAGCTCACCCGCATGCTGCGCGAGCGCGGCGCGCAGAACGGCTGCATCGTCGCGGCGCAATCGCTCGGCGCCGCGGATGCGGAACGCGCCGTCGCACACGCGCGCGCCGCACCGTCGATGATGGGTCTCGACCTGGCAAAGGCCGTCTCGTGCGACGAGCCGTACGAGTGGACGTCGGGCGCGTGGATCCTCGGCAGCGGCTACCTCCCGATGGCCGAGCCGAAATTCCACGTCGTCGCGTACGACTTCGGTGCGAAGCACAACATCCTGCGCCTGCTCGCGCAGCGCGGGTGCAGGCTCACCGTCGTGCCCGCGCAGACGCCGGCGGCCGAAGCGCTCGCGCTGGCGCCCGATGGCGTGTTTCTGTCGAACGGTCCCGGCGATCCCGAGCCTTGCGGCTACGCGATCGAAGCCATTCGCACGCTCGTCGAGCGGGGCATCCCGACGTTCGGCATCTGCCTCGGTCATCAGCTGCTCGGGCTCGCGTCCGGCGGCCGCACGCAGAAGATGAAGTTCGGGCACCACGGCGCCAATCATCCCGTCCTCGACAAGGACACCGGCCACGTGCTGATCACGAGCCAGAACCACGGCTTCGCGGTCGACGCGGCGTCGCTGCCGCCGAACGTGCGCGTCACGCACGTGTCGCTGTTCGACGGCAGCCTGCAGGGCATCGCGCGCACCGATCGGCCCGCATTCGGTTTCCAGGGACACCCGGAAGCCTCTCCGGGTCCGCACGATCTGCGTTATCTCTTCGATCGCTTCGTCAGGATGCTGGAAAAGAAGTAGCGATGCCCAAACGGACCGACATCAAGTCGATTCTCATCGTAGGCGCGGGGCCGATCGTCATCGGGCAGGCCTGCGAGTTCGACTATTCCGGCGCACAGGCGTGCAAGGCGCTGCGCGAGGAGGGTTATCGCGTCGTGCTCGTCAACTCCAATCCCGCGACGATCATGACCGACCCGGAGATGGCGGACGTGACGTACATCGAGCCGATCACGTGGCAGATGGTGGCGAGCATCATCGAGCGCGAGCGGCCTGATGCGCTTCTGCCGACGATGGGCGGGCAGACGGCGCTCAACTGCGCGCTCGACCTCGCGCGCGAAGGCGTGCTCACGAAGTTCGACGTCGAGCTGATCGGCGCGTCGAAGAAGGCGATCGACAAGGCCGAGGACCGCGAGAAGTTCAAGGCGGCGATGACGCGCATCGGGCTCGCGTCCGCGCGCTCCGGCATCGCGCACACGCTCGAGCAGGCGCTCGCCGTGCAGTCGCAGATCGGCTTTCCGGCGGTGATCCGCCCGTCGTTCACGCTTGGCGGCACCGGCGGCGGCATCGCGTACAACAAGGACGAGTTCGTCGAGATGTGCAAGCGCGGCCTCGACCTTTCGCCGACCCACGAGCTCCTGATCGAGGAGTCGCTGCTCGGCTGGAAGGAATTCGAGATGGAGGTCGTGCGCGATCGCAAGGACAATTGCATCATCGTCTGCTCGATCGAGAACCTCGACCCGATGGGCGTGCACACCGGGGACTCGATCACCGTGGCGCCGGCGCAAACGCTCACCGACAAGGAATACCAGCTGATGCGCGACGCGTCGCTCGCGGTGCTGCGCGAAGTCGGCGTCGACACCGGCGGGTCGAACGTTCAGTTCGCGGTCAATCCGGCCGATGGCCGCATGGTCGTCATCGAGATGAACCCGCGCGTGTCGCGGAGCTCCGCGCTCGCGTCCAAGGCCACCGGCTTCCCGATCGCCAAGATCGCGGCCAAGCTCGCCGTCGGCTATACGCTCGACGAGCTCTCCAACGACATCGCGGGCGCCGAAGGCGCCCGGTTCATGCCGGCGTCGTTCGAGCCGACGATCGATTACGTCGTCACCAAGGTGCCGCGGTTCGCGTTCGAGAAGTTCCGCCAGGCCGACGATCGCCTTACGACGCAGATGAAATCGGTCGGCGAGGTGATGGCGATCGGCCGCACGTTCAAGGAATCGCTGCAGAAGGCGCTGCGCGGCCTAGAGGTCGGCGTCGACGGCTTCAACCTCAAGACGGTCGACCCCGAGACGATCGCCGACCAGCTCGCGTACCCGCGCGCCGAGCGCCTGTGGTACGTCGCCGACGCGTTCGGCATCGGGATGAGCGTCGACGCGCTGCATGCGCTGACGAAGATCGACCCGTGGTTTCTCGCCCAGATCAAGGAGATCGTCGATCTCGAGCTCGCGCTCGAGAAGCGCACGCTCGAATCGATCGGCGCCGGCGACCTCCGCGAGTTGAAGCGCACGGGCTTTGCCGACCGCCGGCTCGCGCACCTGCTGAAGGTCACGGAGAAGGATGTCCGCGAGCGCCGCCATGCGCTGGGCATCCGCCCGGTGTACAAGCGCGTCGACACCTGCGCGGCCGAGTTCGCGACACGCACCGCGTACATGTACTCGACGTACGAGGACGAGTGTGAAGCCGCGCCGACCGACCGCAAGAAGGTGATGGTGCTGGGCGGCGGCCCGAACCGCATCGGCCAGGGCATCGAGTTCGACTATTGCTGCGTGCACGCGGCGATGGCGCTGCGCGAGGATGGCTTCGAGACGATCATGGTCAACTGCAATCCGGAGACCGTCTCGACCGACTACGACACGTCGGACCGGCTCTACTTCGAGCCGCTGACGCTCGAGGACGTGCTGGAGATCGTGCACGTCGAAAAACCCTGGGGCGTCATCGTGCAGTTCGGCGGCCAGACGCCGCTCAAGCTCGCGCGCGAGCTCGCCGCGAATGGCGTGCCCATCATCGGCACGTCGCCCGACATGATCGACGCCGCGGAGGACCGCGAGCGCTTCGCGCAACTGCTCCATCGCGCGCGCCTGCGGCAGCCGCCGAACCGCACGGCGCGCACGGAAGCGGAGGCCCTTGCCGCCGCGGAAGCCATCGGTTATCCGCTCGTCGTGCGTCCGTCGTACGTGCTCGGCGGCCGCGCGATGGAGATCGTGCACGAGGCGCGCGATCTCGAGCGCTACATGAAGGAAGCGGTGCGGGTGTCGAACGAGAGCCCGGTGCTGCTCGATCGCTTCCTGAACGACGCGATCGAGGTCGACGTCGACGCCGTGTCCGACGGCCAGGACGTCATCATCGGCGGCATCATGGAGCACATCGAGCAGGCGGGCGTCCACTCCGGCGACTCCGCGTGCTCGCTGCCCGCGTACTCGCTGCCGCGCGTGCTCGAGGACGAGCTGCGGCGCCAGACGGTGGTGATGGCGAAGGAATTGCGGGTCGTGGGGCTGATGAACGTGCAGTTCGCGATTCGCAACGAGGAGGGTCGCGGCTCGGTCGTGTACGTGCTCGAGGTGAATCCACGGGCGTCGCGCACCGTGCCGTTCGTCTCGAAGGCAACGGGCCGTCCGCTCGCGAAGATCGCGGCACGCTGCATGGTCGGCACGTCGCTCAAGGCGCAGGGTATCGCACGGGAAGTCGTTCCCCGTTACTTCTCGGTCAAGGAGGCCGTGTTCCCGTTCATCAAGTTCCCCGGTGTCGACACGATCCTCGGTCCCGAGATGAAGTCGACCGGCGAGGTGATGGGCGTCGGCGAGACGTTCGCCGAGGCGTTTCTCAAAAGCCAGCTCGCGGCCGGCGTGAAGCTGCCGGAATCCGGCAACGTGTTCGTCAGCTTGCGCGACGCCGACAAGGCGCGCGCCATCGACATCGGGCGCAAGCTGCAGGAGCTCGGATACGGCCTCGTCGCCACGCGCGGAACGGCCGCGGCGTTCAACGCGGCGGGCGTTCCCGCGACGGCAGTCAACAAGGTGGCCGAAGGCCGTCCGCACATCGTCGACATGATCGTCAACGGGGAGATCGCCATGGTCGTGAACACGGTCGAGGAGAAGCGCTCGGCGATCCACGACAGCTACGCGATCCGCCGCGCAGCGCTGCACGATGCGGTGCCGACGTTCACGACGCTCGCCGGCGCCCGCGCCGCGGCAACCGGCATGGAGCACCTGCGCGATCTCGTGCCGTACTCGATCCAGGAGCTGCACGCGACGCTATAGCGCGTGCTCGCCGTTGCGGCGGGTCGCATTCGCACGGCGCATGCAACGGCTGAGAAACGATCGTTTGCCGCGGCGTCCGCGCGGCGCGATCATTCGTCGCAGGCAAACGGAGAAGTCACGATGTGGCAACGGGACAAGATGCGCGCGGCGGGCATGCTGGTCTTCGCAGCAATCGCGTGGGGCGCGCTGTTCGAGATCGCGAAGGGAACGCTGCACACGCTCGATGCGTTCTGGCTGAGCGCTTGGCGCTACATCCCCGCGGGCCTTTTGATGCTCGGCGTGCTGCGGATCGTCGAGGGCCGCCGTGCGCTGTCGCTCGACGGCTTCGGGCTGCGACTGTTCCTGTTCGGCGCGCTCGGATTCGCCGGCTTCAGCATCTTCGTGTTCCTCGGCATCGCGCGATCGCGGCCGGAACACGCGGCGATCATCGTGGCGCTGATGCCGATGATCTCGGCGCTGCTCAACTGGCTCGTGCACGGCCGCCGGCCCGGCGCGGTCACGCTCGCCGCGATCGTGGTCGCGCTTGCGGGGGTCGTGCTAGTCATCACGAAGGGACGGTTCGATCGGTTGAGCGAGGGCACGCTGGGCGCCGACCTGCTGGTGCTCGCCGGTGTCGTGTCGTGGGTCGTGTACACGATGGGCGCGTCGCAGGTGCCTGGCTTCAGTACGCTGCGCTACTCGGCGCACAGCATGGCGCTCGGCGGGATCGCCATCCTGCTGGCGACGCTCGCCGCGTGGGCGGCGGGCTTTTCGACACCGCCGGCATGGCACGTGGTGGCCGCGGCGAAGTTCGAGATCGCCTATCTCTGCCTGATTGCGGGCATCGGAGCGGTCGTGGCGTGGAACGGAGGCATCGCCGTGCTGGGGCCTGCGAACGGCGTGCTGTTCGTCAATCTCGTGCCGATGACGGCATTCGCGATCGCCGTCGCGCGCGGACAGCGCTTCGAGCCGGTCGAGCTGGTCGGTGCCGCGCTGGTCGTCGGCGCGCTGATCGCGAGCTATTTCGCCGCACGCCCGAAAGCGCCGCACCGGCTCGCATCGCCCGTCCGATTCGCGTAGAATGCCAGGCATCGGCCGGATGCGGTTTCCGCTTCCGGTCGATCGCTTTTGGTGACGTCGAACGATGAAAATACCCATGACGGTCGAAGGCGCCGAGCGCCTGAAGGCCGAATTGCAGCGATTGAAGAGCGTCGAGCGTCCGGCCGTGATCCAGGCGCTCGCCGACGCGCGCTCGCAAGGCGATCTCTCCGAGAACGCCGACTACGACGCGGCGAAGGAGCGGCAGGGATTCCTCGAGGGCCGCATCGCCGAACTCGAAGCCAAGCTCGCGCACGCGCAAGTGATCGATCCCGCTGCCATCGAGGCCGACGGCCGCGTGGTGTTCGGCGCCACCGTCGAGATCGAGGATCTCGAGAGCGGCGACCGCAATTCGTACCAGATCGTCGGCGACGACGAGGCCGACATCAAGGCGAGCAAGATCTCCGTCAACTCGCCGATCGCACGCGCGCTGATCGGCAAAACCGAAGGTGACACCGCCGACGTGCAGGCGCCGGGCGGAATGCGCAGCTTCGAGGTCGTCGGCGTCCGGTACCAGTAGCCCGATGCGCGGCGTGAACCAATGCCGCCCGGCAATTGTCTGGTCGTTTGGCGCGGCGTAGCCTTCGGCGGTTGCGGCGCCGTCTCGATCGGTGGCTCTCGAGGAGCGTATGAACGACAACACGGCCCGGCCGGCAGAGGCTATCAGCAACGCACAGCGCGCAAGCGCGTCCGGCGCGGCCCCGCACAAGGATCACTTCCTGCAGTTGATGTTCTTCCGGGCGAGCCCGAGCGAGGTCACGCCGCACGAGCCGGTGCCGCGCACCGGGGAGTACGCGCCGCTGCCGACGTTCCGCACCCGCGGCGGTCATCGCTTCAACCTCCCGCCGCCTTCGGCGCCTGCGCAGGCGAGCCTCGCCTCGCGCGCGATCGACGTGATGACCGACCTGCGGCGTGTCGCCCCGGTCACGATCGCGCCTGGCGCGTCGATCGCCGAAGCCAATCGGACGATGATCGGCCGCGGCGTGCGCGCGTTGTTCGTCGTCGCCGGCACGCCGGAAGTGCTCGGCATCGTGACGGCAACCGACATCCTCGGCGAGCGTCCGCTGAGCTTCGCGCAATCGCGGAACATCCATTACGACGAGATCACCGTCCGCGACATCATGACGTCCGAGGATCGGCTGGAAGTACTGCATCTCGACGACGTGATGACCGCGCGGGTGGGCGATGTCGTCGCCACCCTTCGCCGCTCGGGCCGCCAGCACGCGCTCGTCGTCGATACGGTCGAGGGCACCGCCCCGGTCATTTGCGGCATGTTCTCGTTGACACAGATCGGCCGCCGCCTCGGCATTCCGCCGCAGCAGGTGCACGACATCGCCCGCACGTTCGCGGAAATCGAGGCGCTGATCGCGCCGCACTGAGATCCCACGACGCATCCCGTCAACCGGTCGGTCCCCGGCGCTGTCGGGAACGTTCGCTCGACCGCCAGCCGGCTCCATGCGGTACCGGCGGCGATAGAACCTATACTTCGGTCGACGACGTTCCGTTTCTCATCCGTCGGTCACGCATGTTCGAATCCGTTCAAAAACGCGCCACGGCCATCGCGCGGGACGGCCTTGCCGTGCGGCGCCTCGTCGCCAGTTGCAGGAAGCTGCTCTCCGAGCGCGGCGAGGCGGCCGGCGTATCGCTCGCCAAGACGACGATCGATCTGTACCGCGGCCTCGACCGCCGCGACCAGGCGCGGTTCATCGCCGCGCTGTTCGCCGAATTCTCGCCCGACCCGGCGCGCGTGCTGGCGGCGTCGAAAGCGTATGCCGCCGAGCAGTCGGCGGCGAACCTGCTCGAGCTCGGCATGGTCGCCGAGCCACCCAGGCAGGAGCTCCTGCGGCGATTGAACCGGGCGCCCATGGGGACGGGAACGATCCTGCGGATGCGGGAGCGCCTGCTCGAGCTCAAGCGCGACCAGCACGAGCTCGAAGCGGTCGACGCCGACTTTCGCCATCTGCTGTCGTCGTGGTTCAACCCGGGGTTCCTGCAGATCGTTCGCGTCGACTGGCACAGCCCCGCCTACCTGCTCGAGCAGATCATCGTCCACGAAGCGGTGCACGAGATTCGCGGCTGGAGCGACTTGCGCCGGCGTCTCGAAAGAGATCGTCGCTGCTTCGCATTCTTTCACCCGGCTCTGCCGGACGAGCCGCTGATTTTCGTCGAGGTCGCGCTGATGGATCGGATGGCCGATCGGGTTCCACCACTGCTCGACATTCATTCGGCGACGGAGGATGCGAGTCGCGCGACGACGGCCGTCTTCTACTCGATCAGCAACTGCCAGCCGGGGTTGCGTGGCGTGTCGCTCGGCAACTTTCTGATCAAGAACGTGCTGGAGGTGCTCGCGCAGGAATTCCCGCGCCTCAAGGTGTTCTGCACGCTGTCGCCGGTTCCCGCGTTCGCCGCGTGGCTGGCCCCATTCCTGGAATCCGGTGACGCCAAGGAATCCGCGCCGTTCGGGGTCGCGCTGCAGGCCGTGAGGAAGGCGTTGGGCACCAATATCGCGGCCATCGCAAGCGATCCCGATGGCGCAAATGCGCGCCTCGCGAGCATTCGGAAACCGCTGACGCAACTCTGCGCAACCTATCTACTGCAGCGCGCGAACGGCGATGCCGCACAGGACCCGGTCAAGCGATTCCACTTGAACAACGGGGCCCGCCTCGAGCGGATCAACTGGCTGGCGGACAGCTCGAAAAAGGGCCTCGCGGAGTCGCTAGGCCTGATGGTCAACTATCTGTACGAGCCGGGCTCGATCGAAGTCAATCACGAGAACTTCGTCCACGGCGAGATCGTCGCATCGCGGCGGGTGCGCGGCATGGAGCTGGCGCGCGCGTAACGGACGGCGATCTTCCCGGTCCTCGAGCAGCCTCCCGTGGAAAATCGGTTTCCCTGCTAGACTAACTTCTGGACCCGGCGCGGCATCAGCCAGGATCCAGGAATCGCATACAACGTCGGCGGCTGCGCGGCGTCGTTTGCCCGGACTTGCGCACCGCGCGTCGTCTCGCCGATGAGGGAGGCGCATCGGGCATCCGTGACACAACTCGATATCCCAGGAGACTTCAGATGAAGATGATCGCAGCCACGATGATTTGCGCCTGCATGATGCTGGCCGCCGGCGCAGTCGCTGCCCAGGGCACCATGAAGAAGGACGATGCCATGGCCAAAGGCAGCATGGACAAGAGCATGACGATGCAGGAGTGCAAGGAGCACATGGCGA
>Ga0307406_10002453_pt1 | contig 10102 bp, 9 predicted proteins | sample 322Cmetagenome_3_FD_203706 | JGI IMG/M metagenome (GOLD analysis project Ga0307406, IMG submission 203706) | Maize rhizosphere microbial communities from greenhouse at UC Davis, California, United States - 322HYB-C-2 | ecosystem: Host-associated > Plants > Roots > Rhizosphere > Soil | place... | reverse complement strand
CGCCACCGAAAAGGAACTGTTCGGCGGCGAACTCAACACCACCAACAACCGGATGGAGCTCACCGCCGTGATCGAGGGCCTGGCCGCGCTCAAGCGGCCCTGCAAGGTCATCCTCTACCTGGACAGCCAGTACGTGCGCATGGGCATCACCGAATGGATCCGCGGCTGGAAGGCCAAGGGCTGGCGCACCTCGACCAAGCAGCCGGTGAAGAACGTCGAGCTCTGGCAGAAACTCGACAAGCTGGTGGCCGAAGGAGGCCATGTGATCGAGTGGCGCTGGGTCAAGGGCCACTCGGGCGACGTCGGCAACGAACGCGCCGACATGCTCGCCAACAAGGGCGTGGACAAGGCGCTGGGCCGGATCTGAGCCTTGGCCCTCTAAGCCTCCAGCATCATCACGTCGACTTCGTCGCCCGCGGCCACATTGCCCTGGTCGTGGTGCAGCACCACGAGCCCGTTGGCCTCGACCATCGAGCTCAGCACGCCGGAGCCTTGGTTGCCGGCAATGCGGACCTCGGGCAGCGCGCCGGCCACCGCCTGCACGAAGCCACGCTGGTATTCGGTGCGGCCGGGCTTCTTGCGGATGGCACTCGCGGCGCGCGCGCGCAGCAGTGGCGCCGGCGCCGCCGCCGTCTCGTGGCAGCCCATCATGCGCAGCAAGGCCGGCCGCACGAAGGCAAGAAAGGTGACCATGACGGCCACCGGATTGCCGGGCAGCCCGAAGAGCACCGCCGAGCCCGGCTGGGCCGAAGCCTGCGGGCTGCGCGGAACGAGTCCGACGGCCATCGGCCGGCCGGGGCGCATGGCCACGCGCCAGAAAGCCATGTCGCCCAACTGCTGCATCACGGCACGCGTGTGGTCGGCGGCACCGACGCTCACGCCGCCGCTGGTGATGATGGCGTCGGCCTGGCCCGCGGCCTGCTGCAGCGTGGCGCCGAGCGTGGCCGGGTCGTCGCGCACCAGGCCCAGGTCGATCACTTCGCAGCCCAGCCGCGTGAGCAGTCCGAACACGGTGTAGCGGTTGCTGTCGTACACCGCGCCTTCGCGCGGCGGCTCGCCAAGGCTCAGGATTTCGTCGCCGGTCGAGAAATAGGCCACGCGCAGCCGGCGCAGCGCGGGCACCGAAGGCAGGCCCAGGCTGGCGACCATGCCCAGCGCGGCGGGCGACAGGCGCTCGCCGCGCCGCAAGGCCGGCTGGCCCTGCATGAGGTCCTCGCCCGCGAAGCGGCGGTTGTCGCCGCGCCGAAGCACCTTGGCGGGAAAGCGCACGCTGTCGCCATCGACCTTGCAGAATTCCTGCGGGATCACGGTGTCGAGCCCTTCGGGCATGACCGCGCCCGTCATGATGCGAACCGCGTCGCCGGCAGCCAGGCTGCCGCGCCAGGCCGTGCCGGCCAGTGCGGTACCCACCACCCGCAGTTCGATGGAGGCGTCGGTCGGCGAATCGTCCCGCAGGATCGCGCCGTCGAAGGCAAAGCCGTCCATTGCGGAATTGTCGTGCGGCGGCACGCTGACCGGCGAAATGATGTCTTCGGCCAGCACGCGGCCGAGCGCCTCGCGCAGCGCGACTTCTTCGCGTTCCGCCACCACGGCGGGCGCCACCAGTTGCGCCAGGAAGGCCTGGACGCCCTGGACGGTCAACGCCTGGGGGTCATAGCCGGCAAGAGCGGCGGCGATGTCGGCAATGCGGCTCATCGGTTTTCCAGCGCGTGCAGTTCGGCCAGCGTATTGGCATTGAAGAAGGCGTCGGGCGCATCGCCGGGCCGGTCGAAGGGCACGAGCACGGTGCGGTGCTGGGCGGTCCAGGCGTCGATCTTGCGGCCACCGGACTGGGTGAAGTTCACCAGGCTTTCGAGCAGCGTGGTGTGCAGCAGGCAGAACACCGGCTGCGGCCGCAGCAGCGGCGCCGCGCCGGGCTCGTCGGCGGGCTCGGGCGCGCTGACCATGGCGATTTCGGCGTTGTCGGCTACCAGGGCCTCGGCCAGCCGGCTCGCCAGGTCGAGCGGAAACAGCGGCGTGTCGCAGGGCACGGTGAGCAGGTAGGGCGTTTCGCAGCGTTCCAGGCCGGTCAGGAAGCCCGCCAGCGGGCCGGCATAGTCGGCCAGGCTGTCGGGCCACACCGGAACGCCGAAGGACTCGTAGGCCGCCAGGTTGCGGTTGGCATTGATCATGACCTCGCCCACCTGCATGCCCAGGCGCAGCACGGCATGCATGGCGAGCGGCGAGCCATTGAAGTTCTGCAGGCCCTTGTCGATGCCGCCCATGCGCGAACCGCGGCCGCCGGCCAGCAGCAGGCCGGTGATCTCGGCAGGGGAAATGGAATCTTGTGTTTTTGGAGTCATCCGCCGATATAGCTCATTTCGACGCGGCGCGGCGCGGGGTCGTTGGGGTCGTGCTCGCCGCTGTCGGGGCCGCGAAGCGCGCGCAGTTCGGAATAGCGGTCGGCGCGGCCCTGCCAGATGTGGCCGATGGCGGAGCCGATGTCCTCGTCGGTGGCGGTGCCGCGCAGCAGGGGGCGCAGGTCATGGCCCGCACTTGCGAAGAGGCAGAGGTAGAGCTTGCCCTCGGTGGACAGGCGCGCGCGGCTGCAGTCGTGGCAGAAGGCCTGGGTCACGCTGCTGATCACGCCGATCTCGCCGCCGCCATCGGCGTAGGCCCATCGCTGGGCGGTTTCGCCCGGCGCGCTGGGTTCGAGCGGCACCAGCGGAAACTCGGCGCCGATGCGCGCAATGACCTCGGCCGAGGGCAGCACCTCGTCCATGCGCCAGCCGTTGGTGGCGCCCACGTCCATGTATTCGATGAAGCGCAGCACCACCTTGCTGCCGTGGTGGTCGCGGAAGTAGCGCGCCATCGGCAGGATTTCCTGCTCGTTGGTGCCGCGCTTGACCACCATGTTCACCTTCAGCGGGCCGAGGCCCGCGGCCAGCGCCGCCTCGATGCCGGCGAGCACGTCGGCCACCGGAAAATCGACGTCGTTCATGTGGCGGAACACCGCGTCGTCCAGGCTGTCGAGGCTCACGGTCACGCGCTGCAGGCCGGCGGCGGCCAGCGCGGCTGCCTTGCGTTGCAGCAGCGAGCCGTTGGTAGTGAGCGTGAGCGCGAGCGGTTCGCCGCCCGGCGTGCGGATTTCAGACAGCTGCGCGATCAGCGTCTCGATGTTCTTGCGCAGCAGCGGCTCGCCGCCGGTGAGGCGGATCTTGCGCACGCCATGGGCCGCGAACAGGCGGGCGAGCCGCGTCATTTCCTCGAAGCTCAGCAGCGCGCTGTGCGGCAGGTACTGGTAGTCCTTGTCGAACACGTCCTTGGGCATGCAGTAGCTGCAGCGGAAGTTGCAGCGGTCGGTCACGCTGATGCGCAGGTCGGTCAGCGGCCGGCCCAGGCGGTCGAGCAGCCGCCCGGTGGCGGGCACGGCAACGTCCGGGACCGCCACGGCGGGGCGCGCGCGGCCGATCTCGGAGAGCGGAATGACGGTGGTGCTTTTGCGGTTCATGGGGCAACGGGCAATTTACTCCATCGGGCATGGGCAAATCCGAAAAGGGCTACTTCGAAGGCAACTAGCTGGCTGGACGGCGTTGTTGAGAATTACTATCATTCTCCTGCCTGAGTACGCAGCACCCGAATGGACGCAAAGGGCTCTTTCAACCCAAGGAGCTTGCGAATCGTGTCTTCCATGCTGCGTGCCGATCTTTCCGCACGCCAGCGCTTCGGCCTGGCGATCATTTCCGCAGGCGCACTCGCGCTGATGTTCCGGTTCTTCCGTTTCGTGCACGCAGACCCGGTGGTCTGGAGTGCCTTGCTGGGCGGCTCGGTTGCCGCACTGGCCACCGCGCTCGGCACGCTGCCGGTGCTGTTCTCGCAGAAGCTGCCTGACCGCCTGCAGGACACGCTGTTCGGCTTTGGCGCCGGCGTGATGCTGGCGGCCTGCGCCTTCTCCCTGATCATTCCCGGGCTGGAGGCCGCCCGGTTGGCGCAGGTATTCGGCGGCGGCAGCTGGGCTGCGGGCGGCGTCGTGGGCTCGGCCATTCTGCTGGGCGGCGCCGCGCTGATGCTGCTGGACCGTGTGCTTCCGCATGAGCACTTCATCAAGGGCATCGAAGGCCAGGCTGGGCACAGGCTGCGGCGGACCTGGCTCTTCGTATTTGCCATCGCGCTGCACAACCTGCCGGAGGGCCTGGCGATCGGCGTGGGCTACGCGGCCGGCAACGGGCTGCGCGCCGATGCGCTGGCCACCGGCATCGCGATTCAGGATGTGCCCGAAGGCCTGGTGGTGGCCGTGGCGCTGCTGGCCGCCGGCTACCGGCGCGGGTTTGCGGTGCTCATCGGAATGGCTTCCGGGCTGGTCGAGCCGCTGGGCGCCGTGGCGGGAGCGGCCGTGGTCGGCCACTCGGCCATGCTGCTTCCCTGGGGCCTGGGTTTTGCGGCCGGTGCGATGCTGTTCGTGATCAGCCACGAGATCATCCCGGAGTCGCACCGCAAGGGGCACGAAAGCTTCGCGACCAGCGGGCTGATGCTGGGCTTCGTGCTGATGATGCTGCTGGACACAGCACTCGGGTAGGACCTGCTTTCTTCAGCCGTGCTTGATGGCCACCGTCTTGAGCGTGGTGAAACCGTAGAGCGCCTCGAAGCCCTTTTCGCGTCCGTAGCCTGACGACTTGACGCCGCCGAACGGCAGTTCCACGCCGCCGCCGGCGCCGTAGTTGTTGATGAACACCTGGCCGCTGCGCACCCGCTTGGCCATGCGGAACTGGCGCGCGCCGTCGGTCGTCCAGACGCCGGCCACGAGGCCGAACTGCGTGGCGTTGGCGAGCGCCACCGCTTCGTCCTCGTCGGCGAACTGCATCGCGGCGAGCACCGGGCCGAACACCTCTTCCTGCGCCAGGCGGTGGTTCACCGGCACGTCGCGCAGCAGGGTGGGGGCCTGGTAGAAGCCGGTTTCGGGCGCCTCGTCGACCACGATGCCGTGGGCCACCATGGGGATGCCCGCCACCTGGGCGTCGCTCAGGAAATCCCACACGCGCTGCTGCTGCGTCTGGCGGATCAGCGGGCCCACGTCCAAGTCCATGGCCGCGGGGCCGACGCGCAAGGCCTCGAAGGCGCGGCCGAGGCGTTCGAGCAGCGGCTCGTAGATGCCGCGCTGGATCAGCACCCGCGAGCCGGCCGAGCAGGTCTGGCCTGCGTTCTGCACGATGGCATTGATGATCACCGGAATGGCCGCGTCGAGGTCGGCATCGGCAAAGATGATCTGCGGGCTCTTGCCGCCGAGTTCGAGCGTGACCGGGCAATGCCGCTCGGCCGCCACCTGCTGGATCAGCGTGCCGATCTTCGGGCTGCCGGTGAAGCTGATGTGGTCGATGCCTTCATGCCGCGCAAGCGCATCGCCCACCTCATGGCCATAGCCCGTCACGATGTTGAGCGCGCCGGCCGGAAAGCCGACTTCGGCCGCCAACTGCGCCACGCGAATGAGTGAAAGGCAGGCATCTTCGGCCGGCTTCACCACGCACACGTTGCCGGCGGCCAGCGCGCCGCCCACGCTGCGCCCGAAGATCTGCATCGGGTAGTTCCACGGAATGATGTGGCCGGTGACGCCGTGCGGCTCGCGCCAGGTGAAGACGCTGTAGCCGTCCTGGTAGGGAATGGTCTCGCCGTGCAGCTTGTCGCAGGCGCCGGCATAGAACTCGAAATAGCGGACCAGCGCGAGCGCGTCGGCGCGGGCCTGCTTCACCGGCTTGCCGCAATCGCGCTGCTCGATGAGCGCGAGTTCGTCGACGTGCTCGGCAATCTTCTGCGAGAGCTTGTAGAGCAGGCGGCCGCGGTCGGCCGCGCTCACCTTGTGCCAGACGCCCTCGAAGCAGTCGCGCGCCGCGCGCACGGCGGAATCGATGTCGGCGGCATTGCTGCGCTGGATTTCGTCGAAGGGCTGGCCGTCGGAGGGGTCGAGCACCTGCAGGGTGCGGCCGGAGGATGACGGGACGTCGGCGTTGGCGATGAAGTTGAGTTGCATGGGGCGGGATTTTGCACCCGCTACCGGGGTGCGCCCGCCCGCGGCAGCGCCCGGACCGCGTTGAGCATGCGCTCCACGTGCTTGTCCGGATTCAGGTTCTGGTAGTAATAGGCCACCTTGCCGTTCGGCGCGATCACGTAGGACAGGCGGTTGGCGAAGTCGGGCCGGGTCTGCATCAGCGCGTCGAAGCCGTTGATCACGGACTTCGATTCGTCCGAAGCCACGGGAAAGCGGCTCTGGCAGGACTTGACCGAGAACTTCGAGAGGGTGTCGATGTCGTCGGCCGACACGCCGATGACCGTGGCGCCGAGTGCCGCGAACTGGTCGATGGCTTCGGCGAAGGCGTGCGCTTCGATCGAGCAGTCGCTGGAGTCGGCCGCCGGAAAGAAGTACACCACCACCGGCCCCTTGGCCAGCGCATCGGCCAGCGAATAGCGGAAGGTCTTGCCGCCCAGCGCAGCGGTGGCGGTGAACTTGGGCACCGGGTCGCCGATGTCCAGTGCGGCCCAGGCGGGGAATGCCAGCCCGGCTGCGACCGACATCAGGGCGATGCATGAGAGGATCGGTCTTGCCATGGTGTAACTCCGAGCAGGGGTGAAACGAATTCTAGGATGCCATCATGAACCCTCTCTGGACTCGACTTCTGCGGATCTGTCTTGCCGGCGCCATCGCCGCGGCGCTGGCGGCCTGCGGCTCGCTGCCGCCGGCGCGAGAGCGGGCGGCAGTGAATGCCGCCGCGGTCGATCCGTCCACCACGCTGGCAAGGATCGCGGCGGCCTCGACGCCGCCAGGCGAGCACTCGGGCTTCAGGCTGATGCCGCTCGGGGTGTACTCGCTGGACGCGCGCGTCCAGCTGGCGCAGCGCGCCCAGCGCTCGCTGGCGGTGCAGTACTACCAGTTCGAGAACGACGCCACCGGCCGCCTCCTCATGCGCGCGCTGCGCGAGGCGGCCGGCCGCGGGGTGCAGGTGCGGCTGCTGGTGGACGACCTCTACACCGCCCGGAGCCAGCAACTGCTGCTGGCGCTTTCGGACACACCCAACGTGCAGGTGCGGCTGTTCAATCCGTTCTGCTGCGGGCGCAACGGTTTTCTCTCGCGCTTCCTGGCCTCGCCGCACGAGATCGGGCGGCTCAACCACCGCATGCACAACAAGCTCTTCGTCGCCGACGGCGTCATGGCGGTGGTGGGCGGGCGCAACATCGCCGATGAATATTTCGTGCTGAGCGAGGCGCAGAACTTCATCGACATGGACGCGCTGGTGGTGGGCAAGGTGCTGCCGCAGCTCGAATCGATCTTCGATGCCTACTGGAACAGCGAGCAGGTCTGGCCCATTGCCGACATCGTGCGCGGGGAGGGCGGCCGCACGCCCACGGTCGCCGACTTCGACGCCTGGGTCGGCATGGCGGCGGCGCCGCCGAAGATCGTGCTTCCGCCGTCCGACATCCTGGGCTACGGACCGATCGCGGAAGAACTCGACGGCGGCCGCATGGGGCTGCTGTGGGGCGAGGCCCGCGCCATTGCCGATCCGCCTACCAAGCCCACCACGATGACCGCGGACGAGGCCATTGCCACCAGCGTGACGATGAAGGTCTGGACGCTGCTGATGGACGCCAAGTTCGAGGTCGACCTGACATCCCCCTACCTGGTGCCGGGCGAGCGCGGCATGGCGGCATTCGAGGACCTGGCCAGGCGCAAGGTCAAGCTCACGCTGCTGACCAATTCGCTGGCCGCCAACGACGAGCCGCTGGTGCATACCGGCTATGCGCGCTACCGCGAGCGGCTGCTCAGGAGCGGTGCCGACCTGTACGAGCTGAGCCCGCAGCGCACCACCGCGGGCGAGCGATTCGGCATGTTCGGCAAATCGCTAGGGCGGCTGCACTCCAAGACCGCCGCCATCGACAAGACGCGCATCTTCATCGGCTCGATGAACCTCGATCCGCGCTCGGCGAGCCAGAACACCGAGATGGGCGTGGTGGCCGACAGCCCGCAGCTGGCGCGCGAGATGCTGCGCGTCATCAACATCAGCAAGCTGCAGAACTCGTACCGGCTGCGTCTCGCCAAGGACACCGGCACGCTGCAGTGGCTCACGACCGACGGCGAAAAGGAAGTCATCCTCACCTCGGAGCCGGAATCGAGCTTCTTCCAGCGGCTGCACAACCTGATCATTGCGCCTCTGGTTCCCGAAATGCTGCTGTAGCCTCGGGGGATGGCGCAAAGCTTCATTTCGTTGTCGGCCCTGCAGGTGATGTTCTGGGGGCTGATCTTTTTCGGCGGCATCTACCTGGGGTTCGGTGCGCTCAACTGGCTGTTGACGCGCCGGGTGCTGCCCGCGCTCGGCATCGGGCGCGTGCTCGACCCGCGGCCGCTGCAGCCGGGACAACTGCGCCGCGAAATGGCGCAGTCGGGCGTGTCGGTGCTCGTGTTCGGGCTGGGCATGGTGTTTCCGTGGGGCTTGCTCCAGCTGGGCTGGGCGCGGCTCGATGCCGACGCGGGCTGGCGCCAGGTCGCCATCGAAATCCTGGTGCTCGCGATCTGGAACGACGTTCATTTCTGGTTCAACCATCGGCTGCTGCACACGCGCTGGTTGCGGCGCTTTCACGGGCCGCACCACCGCTCGGTCGTGACCACGCCGTGGGCCACCTACAGCTTTCACCCGATCGAGGCGGCCATGCTCGGCAACGTGATCCTGCTGCCGATGCTGCTGCACGATTTCAGCTTCTGGTCGCTCGCGTCGGTGCCGCTGTTCAGCCTGTTCTTCAACAGCATCGGGCACTCGAACTACGACTTCTTTCCCCGGGCGTCGTACAGCCACTGGTTTGCCGCGAGCCGCCGGCACCATTTGCACCATGCCTGCCACAGCGGCAACTACGGCTTCCAGTTCACGTTCATGGACCGGTTGTTCGGCACGCGCATTGCCGCCGATGCGGCCGAGCCGCAGTTCCTGGCCTTCCGCGAGAAGCAGCAACGCCAACGGCAGCATGGCACGCCGGCCTGAGGCGCCGCGCCGGACGGCGCGCCTTCGCCATGGGCGCGACTGGCAGAGCCTGGCGTACCTGGCGGCGCTCCCGGCGCTGGCGGCCTGGCAGTGGGTGCATGGCTTTGCCGTGCTGCTCTATGCGCCGATGCTGTTCCTGACGCTGGGCGTGGGCGTGATCCACCACAACCATGTGCACCTGCGCATGTGGCGCGGGCGGCGCATGAACCGGATCACCGACTTCTGGATCACGCTGCTGCAGGGGCATCCGACCTTCGTCTTCTGGCCGGCGCACGTGGCCAACCACCATCGCCACCGGCATGGGCCGCAGGACGTCGCGCGCACCTACCGCTTCGGCGGCGACACCAACCATCTGCGGGGCTACCTGCTGCATCCGTTCCAGGCCGTGTGGGTGCTGGTGCCGGTGTTCTTCGGCTGGCTCGGGCGCCTTCGCAGGCACCGGCCGGGACCCTGGCGCTACTGCATGGCGCAGTACGCCCTGTGGCTCGGCAGCTGGAGCGCGCTGCTGCTGCTCGACTGGCGCAAGGCGCTGCTGCTGGTGATCGTGCCGCAACTGCACGGGCTGCATTGGCTGCTGGCCACCAACTATCTGCAGCACGCACACGCCGACGGACGCCGGCTCGTGCCGGATGCGGAGGCGCGGCGCGATACCGCGGGTACCCGCCTGAACTACGCGCGCAATTTCGAGGGGCTGGTGAATCCCTTGCTGTTCAACATCGGCCTGCACACCGCACATCACGAGAACCCGCATGTCCACTGGTCCGAGCTCGCGCAACTGCACCGCACGCGCTACCGCGCGCAAGTCGACCCTGCGCTCAACGAGCAGGGGCTGGTGCCCTACATGGTTCGCGTGTTCGTGCTCGGAGCGCTGTGGCCGCGTTTTCGCAGCCGCTCGCTGATGCCGTCCGTGCCCGTGCCGCCCGAGTCTTCAACCCACTGAACCATGCCCGTCCCATTCCAACGCGTCTACATCGAGAGCGCCGGCTACTTCATGCCCGGCGAGCCCATTCCCAACGAGCGCATGGATGCCTACATCGCGCCGCTCAACCGGATGTCGGAGCGCATCAAGCGGCGCATCCTGGCCGAGAACGGCATCCTCATGCGGC
>Ga0307406_10002451_pt1 | contig 10106 bp, 11 predicted proteins | sample 322Cmetagenome_3_FD_203706 | JGI IMG/M metagenome (GOLD analysis project Ga0307406, IMG submission 203706) | Maize rhizosphere microbial communities from greenhouse at UC Davis, California, United States - 322HYB-C-2 | ecosystem: Host-associated > Plants > Roots > Rhizosphere > Soil | place... | reverse complement strand
TCGTGCCCATATCGCCCTGGGTCGCAAAAAATACCAGTAGGATGATCCCGCCGACGCAGGGGATGAAACCCATGAGCATATACCACCCGCTCTTCCCAATGTCGTGCAGCCGCCGAATACCGACGGCCAACCCGGGAAGGAGGGTCCCCAGCGCGTACAGAATATAAAATGGCCCGTACCCGACATCTCTGATCGCCAAACCGAGAACGTTGTCGAGCACGGCCGCCACGATCGCGAAGATCAAATTGAACAAGAAGAACATCCAATATTCCCGGCGACTTGCTCGGCCGCTAAAGACGGCGTACTTTTTCAGGACCTCCAAATACCAGTTCATGCGCAAAGACCTCCTTCAGTTTAGCTCGACTCAAAGACAAGTAGAACTCTTTCGAACAGGATGTTTCCGGTAATGCTTTTGGGTACTTGCTGTTGATTCGGGCGACAAAAAAGCTAGCCAAACATATCCGAAATCCCAGAGGAATTCAAACAGTTTGGCCAGCTTTTAGGTCCGTTGCGTTCGGGCTTGCGATCCTAGAGCGCCGCGGCGCCGGAGACGACTTCGATGATCTCCTTGGTGATCGCGGCCTGGCGGATGCGGTTCATGTTAAGTGTAAGAGAATCGATAAGTTCGCCGGCGTTTTTGGAGGCCGAATCCATCGCCGTCATCCGCGAGCCCTGCTCGGACGCGACCGATTCGAGCATGCCCTTGTAGATCTGCGTCTCGACCTGCTTTGGCAAGAGACGGCCGAAGATCTCGGGTGCGGGCTGCTCGTAGATGTACTCGGCCGTCGGGCCTGAATCGGTCGTTCCGTCGGCGCTGCCGGCCGCCGTTTTCGGGATCGGAAGAAGCTGCTCGATGACCGGTTTTTGCGAAAGGACGGTCTTGAATTCGGTGTAAACGACGAAGACCTTGTCGATCGACGTGTCCTCGGTGAACGTCTTGATCAGTTTCTGCGCGATCGCGACCGCGTCGGCGTGGTTGACCTGACCGGATCCCGTGAGCCCGATGTATTCGTCCGTCATCACGACTTCGCGGCGCTTGAAGAAATCGCGGCCCTTGCGGCCGACCGCGATCATCTCTGCCTGCTTGCCCGCGTTTTCCCGGATGAAGGCCTGCGTCGCCTTGATCACGTTGGCGTTGAAGGCGCCGGCGAGACCCTTGTCGGCGCTGATGAGCACGATCAGGTATTTTTCGTCGCCGCGCTCGTCCAACAGCGGATGCGAAAATTCGTCCGCCACCTTCGAGCTCAGATCGCCGAGCACCGCGGACATTTTCTGCGCGTACGGGCGGCCCGCCGTGACGCGGTCCTGGGCCCGCTTCAATTTCGCCGCCGCGACCATCTTCATGGCCTTGGTGATCTGCTGCGTGTTTTTGACCGACTTGATCCGCCGGCGCATGTCCAAAAGACTTGGCATATGAAAGAGTCCAAGGTCCAAAGTCCAAGGTCTAAAGCCGTTTTGGACTTTGGACCTTGGACTTTGGACTCAATTCTTAGGCAGCGGCGCCTTTGGCGCTTTCCCATCGGGACGATTTGAAATCCTCGATCGCCTGGCGAAGGCCGAATTTCAGGTCGTCGTCGATCGTCTTCTTCGTCCTGAGCGTCTCGAAGACGGCCGGGTGCGAATTTTCGATGAAGCCGAGCAATTCCTCCTCGAAACGCTTGAGGTCCTCAACGGCGATGTCGTCGGCGAGGCCGTTGGTCACCGTCCAGATGATGACGACCTGCTTTTCGACCGGCATCGGCTGATACTGACCCTGCTTCAGGATCTCGGTCAGACGGCGGCCGCGTTCGAGTTGGGACTGGGTCGACTTGTCGAGGTCGGAGCCGAACTGGGCGAAGGCGGCCAATTCGCGGTACTGGGCAAGGTCGATACGAAGCGTTCCGGCGACCTGCTTCATCGCCTTGATCTGGGCCGAACCGCCCACACGCGAGACCGAGTTGCCGACGTTGATGGCCGGCCGCACGCCCGAGTTGAACAGGTCGGACTCAAGGAATATCTGCCCGTCCGTGATCGAGATCACGTTCGTAGGAATGTAAGCCGAGATGTCGCCGGCTTGGGTCTCGATGATCGGGAGCGAGGTCAACGAGCCTCCGCCGCGGGCATCGGACATCTTCGCCGCCCTTTCGAGCAGGCGTGAGTGGAGGTAGAAAACGTCGCCCGGATACGCCTCGCGGCCCGGCGGACGCCTCAGAAGCAGCGAGATCTCGCGGTACGCGGCGGCCTGCTTAGAAAGGTCGTCGTAGATGGTCAGGGCGTGGCGGCCGTTGTCGCGGAAATATTCGCCCATCGCGCAGCCCGAATAAGGGGCCAGGAACTGCATCGCCGCAGGGTCGGAGGCCGACGCGTTCACGATGATCGTGTAGTCCATCGCCCCGAATTCCTCGAGCTTTTGGCGGACCTGGGCGACGGTCGATGCCTTCTGACCGATCGCGACGTAGACGCAGATCACGTCCTTGCCTTTTTGGTTTATGATCGCGTCGATCGCGACGGCCGTTTTTCCGGTCTGCCGGTCGCCGATGATCAATTCACGCTGGCCGCGGCCGATCGGGACCATCGAGTCGATCGCCTTCAGACCCGTCTGGAGCGGCTCCTTAACGGGTTGACGATCAATGATTCCCGGGGCGATGCGCTCGACCGGAAAATATGTGTCGGTGACGATCTCGCCCTTCCCGTCGATCGGATTTCCAAGAGCGTCGACCACTCGGCCGACAAGAGCATCGCCCACCGGGACGCTCATGATCCGGCGGGTCCGCTTGACCTCGTCGCCTTCCTTGATCTTCTGGAAGTCGCCGAAAAGCACGGTTCCGACCTTGTCTTCCTCGAGGTTGAGGGCCAAGCCGCGGACTTCATGGGGGAATTCGAGCAGCTCGCCGGCCATGACCTTTTCGAGGCCGTGAATTTCCGCGATCCCGTCGCCGACCTTGATGACCGTGCCGACCTCATCGACCCGCATGCTGGAGTCGAAATTTTCTATCTGGGCACGGATGATCTCGTTGATCTCGTTAGCTTTTATTGCTTCCATATTCTTTGGGTAAATAGTGAATCGTAAATTGTGAATAGAAATCCAGAATACGAGTCGAGCGAAACTTGACGAAGTTCTTTCTATTTACGATTTACTATTCACGATTTACTAGCCGATCAGTTCTTCTCTAAGATTCTCCAACTGCGTTTTCACCGACGCGTCGTAAACGGTTGAACCGACCCGCGTCACGACCCCGCCGATAAGATCCTTGTCGATGCCGTATTCGAGCTTGACGGTGCGGCCGGTCAGCTCGGCCAGATTGGACTGCAGCTGCGCTTTTTCGCCGTCGAGAAGCTCGCGGGCCGAGGTGACCTGTGCGGTCACGACGCCGCTGCGTTCCTCAAGCTCGGATTCGAACCGCTCGTTGATCTCGGGAAGGTCGACGAGGCGGTCGTTGCGGAGCAAAACCCGCAGAAAATTTGACGTGGTGCGCGATGGCCGGGCCCTTTCTACCAGGCTTTCGAGCACTTTTTCCTTGCTCGAATGGGCGATCGACGGGTTGGCGAGGGCGTTCTGCAGATCGGTGTTCGACCCGATCAGGTCCTGCCAGGACCTCAATTCCGATCGGACGTTTTCGGTCTCGCCGGTCTTTGTGACCACGTCGGCCAGGGCGGTCGCGTAGCGGCGGGCGACTGTTTCGCTGCTCATATCTAGTTAAGACCCCCGATTGCGTCGATCCCGGCCTTTACGAGACGCGAGTCCCGCTCGCCGTCGATCTGGCCGCGAAGCTTGGCCTCGGCCCGGCGCACGCTTTCCTCGGCGGAAAAGCGTCGAAGCTCCGCCTTTGTTTGTTGGGCCAGGCGGGCGATCTCCCCCTCGGCCTGCTCGCGGATGCGTGCGGCCTCGGCCTCGGCGGCCTCAATGATCCGGCGTTTCTCGGCCTCGGCCTCCGCGGCTGCGCGTTCGAGAATGGAGCGTTTTTCGTTCTCGAGGGCGGCCAATTTCGATTCGGTCGAGGTCAATTGAGCTAGCGCGGCCTGTTTCTCTTCCTCGGCCCTGATCAGGTCCGCCCGGATCGCCTCGCGTTTGGCCTTGAAGCCCTCGGAAAGCGGCTTGCGGAGCAGATAAACCAGGATCAAAATGAAAATGCCGAGATTTATAAATTTCCAGAGCTCAAAACCCGGGTAATTCAGATATTTATTGTAAAACTCGACAAGACCTCCGCCGGATTCCGCCGTGTGAGCGGCCTCGGCGAGGATGAAGAGAAAACTAAGGACGAAAGCTGACATAGATTTGTTTTGAGTCTCGCCTTCAGGCGGCCTGGACGGCTAAAAGACGGTACCCACAACGTTTTTCGGCTCTATACTTTAAGAATGCCGGCGGTAATCCGGTCGGCGAGCTGCTCGGCCTCGGACTCGATCGTCGCGCGGGCCGCGGCGGTCTGCTGTTCAAGCTCGCGTTTGCCAATTTCCAGCACGGAGGTCGACTCGGTTTTGGCCGCGGCCAGCCTCTGCTGCCGGATCGCGATGGCCTCGGAACGCTCCTTTTCGGCCAGCGAATATCCCTCTCCGCGCGTCTCGCGGATCTCGGAGTCGTATTTTTGCTGCTTTTCGGCAACCGAGGAGAGAATTTCCTCGGCTTCCAGGTTGCGGCCGCCGCGGAATTTCTCGCGCGACGCGATGACCCGGTTTATCGGTTTGAAAAAAGTCCGGTTAAGGATCCATATCATCAACAAGATCAAGAAGATATGGACGAAAAGCGAGCCGTCCGGGAAAAGCTGGATCGATTCGGCAAAAGCCAGCAGATGCATAACTTAAACTAAAGAATTATCAATAAATAACGGGCTAAAAATCGAACAATGCTCAAAACATATAAGCCTATCACGGGCTATTTTGACGGTCAAGGCAGGCACGGGTTCGCGGTGCCCGGCCGTCGAGCGGCCGGCCTCGCGCGTCTGATATCATCGGTTCCTGCATGACGAAGCCGCGAGCGCCGAGAAACAGAACGATGTCGCTGACCCAAACCGAGGCGGCTAGCCTCGGCCGGAAATTGATCGGCATTGGGAATTGTGGCAGCGCGGCTCCGGTTGAAGGCGTGATTCGCGGCGACGCCTTCGCCGTGCTGCCAAAATTACCGCAAAAAAGTTTCGACCTTCTGTTCGCGGACCCGCCGTACAACCTCGAGAAAAAATTCGGCTCGAACAAATTCAAAAAACTATCGGGCGACGAATACGAAAAGTGGCTCGACTCATGGCTGCGGCTGTGCATGCCTTTGCTGAAGGAGACCGCGTCCGTTTACATCTGCGGCGACTGGGGTTCGTCGGCCGCGATCCAAAATGCCGGTTCGAGATACTTTACTTTGCGCAACCGGATCACGTGGGAGCGCGAAAAGGGCCGCGGGGCAAAGGCGAACTGGAAGAACGCGGCCGAGGACATTTGGTTTTTTACCGTGTCTGACGACTACACATTCAACCTCGGCGCCGTTAAGCAGCGCCGCCGCGTGATCGCCCCGTACCGCGATAACGGGAAGCCCAAGGACTGGGACGAAACCGCCGACGGCAACTTCCGCGACACGCACCCTTCGAATCTGTGGACCGACATCAGCGTCCCCTTCTGGTCGATGCCGGAAAACACCGACCACCCGACGCAGAAGCCGGAGAAATTGCTCGCCAAGATAATTCTCGCGAGCACCCACGAGGGCGACCGTGTCCTGGACCCGTTCGCCGGGGTCGGGACGACCGCCGTCGTCGCGAAGAAGCTGGGAAGGAGATTTTTGGCGATCGAGGCCGAAGAAGAATACTGCCTCCTCGCGCTGAAGCGGCTCGAAACCGCTGAAACCGATCCGTCGATCCAGGGGTTTGCGAATGGAGTCTTTTGGGACCGGAATACGGGTCAGAACCGCCGGCGTTAGCCGGTGGCACGGCGCCTGCACTCGAGCCGAATGGCATCGCTGTCGAGTCTCGACCACCGGCTCACGCCGGCGGTTCCGACTGTGGGGCCTGCGCGCTTTTTGGTCGATGTGTTAATAATTTTCTAAATGAAGATCGCCACCTGGAACGTAAATTCGATCAACGCGCGGCTGGAGCACCTTAAGAAATGGCTGGCCGAGGCCGAGCCCGACGTCGTGTGCCTGCAGGAAACGAAGTGCGTCGACGAGAATTTTCCGTACGACGCGATGCACGAGGCTGGGTATTTTTCGGCGTTCTACGGGCAGAAGTCGTACAACGGCGTGGCGATACTCTCAAAGCACGAGCCCGAGGACGTGCAGAAGAATCTCCCCGACGACGACGGCGAGTCGCAGAAACGCCTGATCGCCGCGACCGTCAACGGCGTGCGGATCGTCAACACCTACGTCCCGAACGGCAGCGAGCTGTGGAGCGACAAGTTCAAATTCAAGCTCGACTGGATACAGCGCCTGCGCAAGTTTTTCGACGAGTCGTGCGACCGGAAACGCGACGTGCTGCTGTGCGGCGATTTCAACGTCGCGCCCGACCCGTTGGACGTCTGGAACCCGCCGCTGTGGGAGGGCAAGATCCATTTCTCCAAGCCCGAGAGGGCCGCCATCCACCACGTCAAACAATGGGGCTTCACGGATGTGTTCCGGCACGTGAACGGGGACGTTAAAGAATTTTCGTGGTGGGATTACCGCGAATTTGCATTCCCCAAAAACCGGGGCCTGCGCATCGACCACATTTGGACCTCGCAGGTCCTGGCGGACAAGTGCACCGGCTGCTGGATCGACAAAACCCCGCGCAGTTGGGAAAAGCCGTCCGACCATACGCCCGTCGTGGCCGAATTTACCGTCTAGAAAATCTCCCGGTTTTTATGAAATATTCCGGAATGCATCCAAAAAAGATGCGGTCTGGGAGGTATGGCGACGATCCGATGCGCCGTACCAGTCAGAGAAATGGCCGAAGGCCACCGCCGTCGACTCGCCTCCAATTTTGATTGCGCTTTCGCGGGGCTTGGTATATCTTCTCTTCCGCCCGAACAAAAGGATCGAAAATCATTGAGGCCGCCCGCGCGGCCGGGGAGCGAAAATATGCCGCTGGCACGCCCGATCAAGTTCGCACATGTCGTTTACCGCACGCGGCGGTTCGAGGAAATGCTTGAATGGTACCGGACGGTCTTCGGTGCAAAGGTGCAGTTCGAAAACCCGGCGCTCGCGTTTTTGACCTACGACGACGAGCATCACCGGTTCGCGATCGCGAACATGTCGGTGCTGCACCCGGACGGCGCCGAGACCGAGAAACGCGACGCGATCGGGGTCGACCACGTCGGTTACACCTACGCCTCGGTCGGCGACCTTTTGGAGAATTACGCGGCGTTGAAGGAGGCCGGGATCGCTCCGTATTGGTCGATACATCACGGCATAACGGTCTCGATGTACTACGCCGACCCGGACGGCAACCAGATGGAATTTCAGGTCGACGCGATGCCGACCTCAGCCGACGCGGGAAATTTTATGGCCGAAAGCTTCGCCGCGAACCCGATCGGCGTCGAGTTCGACCCCGAAGAGTGGCTGTCGAAATATCGCGCGGGCACGCCGCTCGCGGATTTCCTCGAAAGAAAAGCGCACGAACCGGTCTCACCGATCCGCGGGGCTTTTGCCCGCCTCCTGGCCAACTAGATGGACAAGGCCGGCGGGTATCAGGATTACGACTTCATCGCAGAGCTGTACGACCACGTCACGACTTACTCGACGCGCGAGGACGTCGAGTTTTTCGTCGACGAGGCACGCCGGTCCGGCGGGCCTGTGCTGGAGGTCGGGTGCGGTACGGGCCGGGTCCTTATCCCGACCGCGCGGGCCGGGATCGAGGCCACGGGCCTTGATCTGTCGGAGCACATGCTCGAGCGCTGCCGCGAGAACCTCGCCGCCGAGACCGAAGAGGTCCGCGAACTCGTAACATTGGTCCGCGAAGACATGCGAAACTTCGAGCTGGCGAAAAAATTTCGCCTGGCGACGATCCCGTTTCGACCGTTCCAGCACTTGACCGAGGTCGAGGACCAGCTAGCGTGTTTGCGGTCGATCCGCGAAGCACTCGTCGAAGACGGTCGACTCATCCTCGATCTTTTTAACCCGAAGCTGGAAGCGCTGCTGGCCGACAACATCGGCCGCGAAATTGTCGAGAACATCGAATTCTCGCTACCGGACGGCAGCCTTGTGCGCCGGCATTATCTGATCCGAAGCCGCGACCTATTCAACCAGGTGATCCGGTCGGATCTGATCTATTATCTCAACCGCCCGGACGGCCGCGAGGAGCGACTCGTCCACGCGTTCCCGATGCGTTACTTTTTCCGCTTCGAGGCCGAGCATTTGCTGGCCCGAAGCGGTTTCGAGGTCGAGAATGTGTATTCCGGATACGACCGCAGCCCTTTCGGCTCCGCATATCCAGGCGAGCTGATCCTTGTGGCCCGCAGGCTTGACTGACCGTAGATTGATCCAAGTTCGCACGGGCGCTGGGCGAAACGGGAAACCGTGTTAGAATCACCGGACACGGATATTGGCGGTCAAGGCCGGAGGCCCGACCGAAGAATCGCCGAGACCGTTTAACGCCCCGTGATCCGCGCGGCAATTGGAGCACTGCTCCGCAAAAGGCACAAAAATGAAATTAAAAATTCTCACCGCGATCGTTTTTTCGATCGCCGTCGCCGGCCTGGCCCGTGCCCAGGCACCCGTTCCGGTCGAGCTGGAGCCAATGCACCAGGTCAAATTCCAGAACGATTTCGTGCGCGTATTCGACGTGAACGTCCCGGCGGGAAGCACCTCGCAGCCGCACACGCACATGTACGACGGGATCAGGGTCGACATCAGCAACGGGCAGATCTCCGAAGCGGTCATGGGCGGCGGCAACCCGTCGAGCAAGGTCAGGTTCGGCGAGACGGTCTTTACCGCGCGGTCGTCGCCGATGACGCACACCATTACGAACGGTGGGTCTTCGCCGATTCGCAGCATCTTCATCGAATTCCTGCTGCCGAAAAAGAAATCGTCCGGCGACATTCAACTGCTTTCCGCCAACCACGAGGTGACGTTCGAGAATTCGAGGGTGCGGGTCAACAAGCTCACGCTCACGGCGGGCGATTCCACAATGCTCCATACGCATTCGGTGCCCACGATCGCGATCGCCCTGCAGGACGGGAAGATCGAGTTCAGTACGCTGAGCGGCGCGGCCAAAATGCTCGAGGTCAAAGCGGGCGACGCCGTGTGGCAGGGTGCGGGCACGACGCACATCGTCCGCAACGCCGGGACCGGCGCGTTCGAGGCGATCGAGATCGAGATCAAATAAACAGCGGCGAGCCGCCTGCATCCCTTGAACATGGGTGCGATCACCTGCTGCATCAGATACACCATCGCGCCCGGAAAGACGGCCGAGTTCGAGCATTACGCGAGAATTTGGAAGCGGATCATCGAACGGGTCGGCGGGACCTACCGCGGGTGCTTTTTGCCCGGCGAACGGCCGCCTGACGCATCGCATTTCAGCTTTCCCGAGATCGGACGCGATGGGCCTGCGGACGTCGCGACGGTCATTTTTTCGTTCCCCGATCTGCCCGCCTACGAGAGCTACCGCACCGAAGCACCGAACGACCCAGAGTGCCCCGAAGTGACGGCGTTTTTCCGCAAGACGAAATGCTTCACGAGCTACGAGCGCACCTTTGTCAGAGCGGTCAAATGACCGGACGCCCAGCCCGACATTGATCTAAAGCCCGCGGAATTCGAATTCGTCGGATCAAACTCGGAACAAAAAGCTCGACATTCCGTAGTTCGGTATTAGAATTACTGACCAGACTCCAGTTTCGTTCAAGAGGACAATTTTATGCGCCGCACGCTTCAAGCCCTGTTCATCGGGCTCGCCTTGGCATCTGCAGCCATGGGCCAGACCGAAGACCGCCCGCTCCTTATAAGCCGGGTGGCCCTCAACCAGACCCACGTCGCCTTCACATTCGCCGGAAAGATCTGGCTCGTCGAACGCAGCGGCGGGACGGCGAGAAGGTTGACCGCCACGCCGAACGATGAAACAAACCCCGTATTTTCGCCGGACGGCCGCCGCATTGCGTTCTCGCGCTCGAACGGCAACGACTGGGACGTCTGCGTGACGAACGCGGACGGCACCGGCGACGCTTCGCGCGTGACGATGATGCCCGAG
>Ga0307406_10002450_pt1 | contig 10106 bp, 9 predicted proteins | sample 322Cmetagenome_3_FD_203706 | JGI IMG/M metagenome (GOLD analysis project Ga0307406, IMG submission 203706) | Maize rhizosphere microbial communities from greenhouse at UC Davis, California, United States - 322HYB-C-2 | ecosystem: Host-associated > Plants > Roots > Rhizosphere > Soil | place... | reverse complement strand
CGACGTGGAGTTCCCGCGTGACCAGATGCCCAAGGTCTATGACGCCTTGAAATTCGAAGGCGGCGGGCTGACCCTCGAGGTCCAGCAGCAGCTCGGCGACGGCGTGGTGCGCACCATTGCGCTCGGCTCGTCCGACGGCCTGCGCCGCGGCCTGATCGTCACCAACACCGGCGCGCCCATCACGGTGCCCGTCGGCAAGGCCACGCTCGGCCGCATCATGGACGTGCTCGGCCGTCCGATCGACGAGCGCGGCGACGTGAGCCAGGACCTCACCGCATCGATCCACCGCAAGGCCCCCGCGTACGACGAACTGTCGCCTTCGCAGGACCTGCTGGAAACCGGCATCAAGGTGATCGACCTGGTGTGCCCGTTCGCCAAGGGCGGCAAGGTGGGCCTGTTCGGCGGCGCCGGCGTGGGCAAGACCGTGAACATGATGGAGCTCATCAACAACATCGCCAAGGCACACTCGGGCCTGTCCGTGTTCGCCGGCGTGGGTGAGCGTACCCGCGAGGGCAACGACTTCTATCACGAGATGGCCGACTCCGGCGTCGTGAACCTCGAGAAGCTCGAGGACTCGAAGGTGGCCATGGTCTACGGCCAGATGAACGAACCCCCGGGCAACCGCCTGCGCGTGGCGCTGACCGGCCTGACCATCGCCGAGTCGTTCCGCGACGAAGGCCGCGACGTGCTGTTCTTCGTGGACAACATCTACCGCTACACGCTGGCCGGTACCGAAGTGTCGGCCCTGCTGGGCCGCATGCCTTCCGCCGTGGGCTACCAGCCGACGCTGGCCGAGGAAATGGGCCGCCTGCAGGAGCGGATCACGTCGACCAAGGTCGGCTCGATCACCTCGATCCAGGCCGTGTACGTGCCGGCCGACGACTTGACCGACCCGTCGCCCGCCACCACCTTCGCCCACCTGGACTCCACCGTGGTGCTGTCGCGCGACATCGCTTCGCTCGGTATCTACCCCGCCGTGGACCCGCTCGACTCGACCTCGCGCCAGCTCGACCCGAACGTGGTCGGCGAAGAGCACTACAACGTGGCCCGCGCCGTGCAGGGCACGCTGCAGCGCTACAAGGAACTGCGCGACATCATCGCCATTCTGGGCATGGACGAACTCGCGCCGGAAGACAAGCTGGCCGTGGCCCGCGCCCGCAAGATCCAGCGTTTCCTGTCGCAGCCGTTCCACGTGGCCGAAGTCTTCACGGGCTCGCCCGGCAAGTACGTGCCGCTGGCCGAAACCATCCGCGGTTTCAAGATGATCGTGAACGGCGAAGCCGACCACCTGCCGGAACAAGCGTTCTACATGGTGGGCAGCATCGACGAAGCGTTCGAAAAGGCCAAGAAGGTCGCTTAACAAGGAATCACCATGGCAGGCACCATTCATGTGGACGTGGTCAGCGCGGAAGAGTCGATCTTCTCGGGCGAAGCCAGGTTCGTCGCGCTGCCCGGTGAAGCCGGTGAGCTCGGCATCTACCCGCGCCACACACCGCTGATCACGCGCATCCGCCCCGGCGCCGTGCGCATCGAAACGGCCGACGGCGGCGAGGAGTTCGTCTTCGTGGCCGGCGGCATTCTCGAAGTGCAGCCCAACGCCGTCACCGTGCTGTCCGACACCGCCATCCGCGGCAAGGACCTCGACGACGAGAAGGCCAACCTGGCCAAGGCGGCCGCCGAGGAAGCGCTCAAGAACGCCAAGAGCGACATCGACATCGCGATGGCGCAGTCGGAACTGGCCGTGATGGCTGCGCAGATCGCTGCGCTGCGCAAGTACCGCCAGAAGAAATAAGCGGGAGCCGAGAAAGGCTCTTCACGAAAGGCCGCCTCCGGGCGGCTTTTTTGCGTCCGCCGCAGCTGCAAGGCGGCATCTTTGATCTGAATATGGTCGAAGTTCGGCCTTGTCCGGCTGAAGCTGCGCCCCTAGTATTCGCCTTCGCCCGGACTGCAGTGGCTGCAGCCGCCGGCAAAAAGAATATCTGGAGACAAAGCGCGTGGCACCCTGGAGTGGCATCACTGCGGACGAGATGCGGTTGCTGGAGACCACCTTCTGGTCGGCCGGCGGCTCGCGCCATGCCATGGCCGAACAGCTCGGCTTCTCCAAGAGCAAGGCCAATGCGCTGATCGCCGGCCTCGTCGAGCAGGGCCTTCTGGCCGAAGCGGGCCTGCAGCGCTCCTCGGGCGGGCGCCGCGCCGAAAACCTGCAGCTGCATGCCGGCCTGGGCGTGCTCGTGGGCATCGACATCGGCGCCACCAGCCTCGACGTCGCGGTGCTGCGCCCCGACCTCACCATGCTCGCGCAGCACGACGAGCCCGCCGACGTGCGCGAAGGCCCGGCCGTGGTGCTGGCCCGGGTGCGCGTGCTGATGCGCGAACTGCTCGCGCGCTGCGGCCATGGCCCGAAGGACGTGCTGGGCATCGGCATCGGCGTGCCGGGGCCCGTCAACTTCGAGATCGGCCAGCTCGTGAATCCGCCGCTGATGCCGGCCTGGGACAGCTTCTCGATCCGCGACTACCTGCGCGAGGACTACGCGGCACCCGTCTTCGTCGACAACGACGTGAACCTGATGGCGCTCGGCGAGCTCTGGCGGCTGAAGCGTTCGCTCAACAACTTCCTCGTCATCAAGATCGGCACCGGCATCGGCTGCGGCATCGTCTGCCACGGCGAGGTCTATCGCGGCGCGGCCGGGTCGGCCGGCGACGTGGGCCACATCTGCGTGGACCAGGACGGGCCGCGCTGCCACTGCGGCAACGTCGGCTGCGTCGAGGCCATGGCCGCAGGCCCGGCCATCACGCGCATGGCGGTGCAGGCGGCCGAAGCGGGCGAAAGCGCCATGCTGGCCGAGTGCCTGCGCCTGCACGGCCGCATCGATGCCGTCGATGTGGGGCAGGCGAGCCGCGCGGGCGATACCGCGGCCAACGGCATCATCCAGCGCGCCGGCAACCTGATCGGCCAGATGCTGGCGTCGGTGGTGAATTTCTTCAATCCCTCGCATGTGTTCATCGGCGGCGGCATCACGCGCATCGGGCCGCTGTTCCTGGCGGCCGTGAGGCAGAGCGTGTACCAGCGCTCGCTCGCGCTTTCGACGCGGCACCTGGAAATCCAGTACACGCCGCTGGGCGTGCAGGGCGGCCTGGTGGGTGCCGGCGTGCTCGCGATGCACGAGACACTGAAAGTCCGCGGAGTGGCGCCATGACGGCAGCAACAGCAGAAACCAAGGGAAGCGTGGCGGTCGAATTCGACGGCGTGGTGAAGGCCTTCGGCCCGGTGCAGGTGCTGCACGGCGTGAGCTTCTCGCTGGCGCCCGGACGCGTGTACGGCCTGCTCGGCGAGAACGGCGCGGGCAAGTCCACGCTGATGAAGATCCTGTCGGGCTACGAGCCGCTCACCGGCGGCACGCTGCGCATCAACGGCCAGCCGCAGCAGTTCACGAGCTCGCGCGAGGCCGAGGCGCTGGGCATCGTGCTGATCCACCAGGAGTTCAATCTCGCCGAAGACCTGAGCGTGGCGCAGAACATCTTCCTCGGCCACGAGAAGAAGAAAGGCTGGCTGCTCGACGATGCAAAGATGGAGCGCGACGCTGCCGCCGCACTCGCCGCCGTCGGCCTGAACATCGATCCGCGCACCAAGTTGCGCAGGCTCATCGTGGCCGAGAAGCAGCTCGTCGAAATTGCCAAGGCCATTGCACGCCGCGCGCGGCTGCTGGTGATGGACGAGCCGACCGCCACGCTGACCCCGGGCGAGACCGAACGCCTCTTCAAGCTCATCGCGCAGCTGCGCGCCGACGGCGTGACCATCGTCTACATCTCGCACAAGCTCGACGAGGTGGAGCAGGTGACCGACGAAGTGATCGTGATGCGCGACGGCCGCTTCGTGGCGCGCGCGCCCACGCCCGAGGTCACGCGCCACCAGATGGCCAACCTCATGGTGGGCCGCGAGCTTGCCGACCTGTACCCGCCGCGCGACCTGGTGGTGGCCGCCGATGCGCCCGCCATGCGGGTGCGCAGCTTCAGCGTGCCCGGCTGGGCGCAGGATGTGAACTTCGAGGTGCGCCCCGGCGAGATCCTCGGCTTCGCGGGCCTGGTCGGCGCGGGCCGCACCGAACTGTTCGAAGGGCTGCTGGGCCTCAGGCCCGCGGGCGGCGATGTCGAGATGCTCGGCAGGCCGGTGCCCCACCGCAAGGGTTGGCGCAATCCGCGCGATGCCGCCAGGCACGGGCTCACCTACCTGAGCGAGGACCGCAAGGGCAAGGGCCTGCACGTGAACTTCGGCCTGCGCCAGAACCTCACGCTGATGGCGCTCGAGCGCTATGCGCAGCCCTGGCTCCAGCCCGAGGCCGAGCGCGGCGCGCTGGCCGAGGCGGTGAAGGACTACGGCATCCGCACCGGCTCGCTCGACGTGCGCGCATCGTCGCTCTCGGGCGGCAACCAGCAGAAGCTCGCGCTCGCCAAGGTGCTGCAGCCGAAGCCGAAGGTGGTGGTGCTCGACGAGCCCACGCGCGGCGTCGACATCGGCGCCAAGCGCGACATCTACTTCCTGATCCAGCGACTCGCCCGCGAAGGGCTCGCGGTGATCGTCGTCTCGTCGGAGCTGATGGAACTCATCGGCCTGTGCCACCGCGTCGCGGTGATGCGCGCGGGCCGCCTGGTTGCCACGCTGGACGCCGACCACTTGACTGAAGAGGAGCTCATCGCTCATGCCACCGGAACAGCAGACACCCATGCCGCAGCCTGAAGCCGCGCAACACCGCAGCGAGGGCAAGCCGCGCTGGACCGAGCACCTGCACGGGCTCGGCCCGGTCATCGGCCTCGTGCTGCTGTGCATCGGCGGCACGCTGCTGAACAGCGACTTCGCGACCGTGGACAACGCGATGAACGTGCTCACGCGCACGGCCTTCATCGGCATCATCGCGGTGGGCATGTGCTTCGTGATCATCTCCGGCGGCATCGACCTGTCGGTGGGCTCGATGGCGGCGCTCATCGCGGGCAGCGTGATCATGTTCATCAACTGGGCCGGTCCGGCCTCGGGCTCGCCGCTCATGGCGGTGGTGATGGGCGCGGTGCTCGCGGTGGTGCTGGGCGCGCTGTTCGGCCTGGCGCACGGCCTGCTGATCACCAAGGGGCGCATCGAGCCCTTCATCGTCACGCTGGGCACGCTCGGCATCTTCCGCGCCTACCTCACCTACTTTGCCGACGGCGGCGCGCTCACGCTCGACAACGACCTGTCGGATCTCTATGCGCCGGTGTACTACGCGAGCCTCGCGGGCATTCCGGTGCCGGTGTGGGTGTTCGTGATCGTCGCGATCATCGGCGGCGTCATATTGAACCGCACGGCCTACGGGCGCTACGTGCAGGCCATCGGCTCCAACGAGCAGGTCGCGCGCTATGCGGCAGTGGACGTGGACCGCGTGAAGATCCTCACCTACGTGCTGCTCGGCGTGTGCGTGGGCATTGCCACGCTGCTGTACGTGCCGCGCCTGGGTTCCGCCTCGCCGACCACGGGCCTCCTGTGGGAGCTCGAAGCGATTGCCGCGGTGATCGTCGGCGGCACCGCGCTCAAGGGCGGCGCGGGCAGCATCACGGGCACCGTGGTGGGCGCCATCCTGCTCTCGGTCATCAGCAACATCCTGAACCTCACCAGCATCATCAGCGTGTACCTCAACGCCGCGGTGCAGGGCTTCGTGATCATCATCGTCGCGTTCCTGCAAAGAGGGCGCCGCTAGTGCGTTCGCGTTCCGTTCCTTTTCCTCACTCATCAACCACAAGGAGACATCCAGCATGACAAGCTTCACACGTCGCATCGCACTCACGGCCGTGGCGGCCGCGGCACTCGCGAGCCTGCCCGCATTCGCTGCCGAGAAGGTGAACCTCGGCGTTTCGATTCCTGCGGCCACGCACAGCTTCATGGGCGGCATCAACTACTGGGCCAACCAGGCGAAGAAGGACCTGGAGAAGGAACACAAGGACCTGAAGATCACGATCAAGACCGCGGCCAACGCGCCCGAGCAGGCGAACCAGCTGCAGGACCTGTCGACCGTCACCAAGATCAATGCGCTCGTGGTGTTCCCGTTCGAATCGGCCGCGCTCACCAAGCCGGTGGCGCAGGTCAAGGCCAAGGGCGCCTACGTGACCGTGGTGGACCGCGGCCTCACCGACACCAGCGCGCAGGACGCCTACGTGGCCGGCGACAACACCGCCTTCGGCCGCATCCCGGCCGAGTACATCGCCAAGCAGCTCGGCGGCAAGGGCAACGTGGTTGCGCTGCGCGGCATCGCCACCACGCTGGACAACGAGCGCATGGACGCCTTCAACGCGGTGCTCAAGAACCATCCCGACATCAAGCTGCTCGACGCCAAGTACGCCAACTGGAACCGCGACGACGCTTTCAAGGTCACGCAGGACTATCTCACGCGCTTCAAGAACATCGACGCCATCTGGGCCGCCGACGACGACATGGCCGTGGGCGTGCTCAAGGCCATCGAACAGGCCAAGCGCGACGACATCAAGATCGTCTTCGGCGGCGCGGGCGCGAAGGGCATGGTCAAGACCATCATGGACGGCAAGGACAAGCGCATCGGCGCCGACGTGAGCTACTCGCCCAAGTTCATCTACGACGCGATCAAGCTCACGGCCGAGGCGCGGCTGAAGGGCGAGAAGCTGCCCGCGACCACGATCATTCCTTCGGTGCTGATCACCAAGGAAAACGCCAAGGACTTCTACCACCCCAACTCGCCGTTCTGAGTTGCCTTGCTCCCTCAACCCTCGGGGAGAGGGGGCAGCTACCAGGACTTCCTATCGATGACTGATCAACCTCCCCGCAAGCTGCGCTGCGCCATGGTCGGCGGCGGCCGCGACGCCTTCATCGGCGCCGTGCACCGCAACGCCATGGCGCTCGACGGGCAGATCGAGCTCGTGGCCGGCGCGCTGTCGTCGAGCCCGGAGAAGGCGCGCGCCTCGGGCCGCGACCTGCACCTGGCCGACGGCCGCAACCACGGCGACTGGCAGTCGCTGCTGGCCGACGAGCTCAAGCGCCCGCCCGAGGAGCGCATCGACTTCGTCTCCATCGTCACGCCCAACCACGTGCACTTTCCGGTCGCGCAGGCTTTCGTCGAAGCCGGCTTCCACGTGGTGTGCGACAAGCCGCTGGTGCACACGCGCGCGCAGGCCGACGCGCTGGTTGCGGCCGTGAAGAAGCAGGGCACGCTGTTCGGCGTGACCTACAACTACACCGGCTACCCGATGGTGCGGCAGGCGCGCGAGATGGTCCGCTCGGGCCGGCTCGGCGAACTGCGCAAGGTGGTGGTCGAATACAACCAGGGCTGGCTCGCGAGCCAGCTCGAAGGCGCCGGCAACAAGCAGGCCGGCTGGCGCACCGATCCCGCGAGGAGCGGCGCGGCCGGCGCCATCGGCGACATCGGTTCGCATGCCGAGAACCTGGTCGCGAGCGTCACCGGCCTGGAGATCGAGAGCCTGTGCGCCGACCTGAGCGCGCTGGTGCCGGGCCGCATGCTCGACGACGACGGCAGCCTGCTGCTGCGCTTCAAGGGCGGCGCGCGCGGCGTGCTGATTGCCTCGCAGATCAACACCGGCCTGGAGAACGACCTGCGGCTGCGCGTCTCGGGCACGCTGGGCACGCTCGAGTGGCGGCAGGAGCAACCGAGCCAGCTGGTGCACCTGCCGCACGACGGGCCGAAGCAGATCTTCACGCGCGGCTCGCCCTGGCTGTGCGAGGCCGCGCAGCGCGCCAGCCGCCTGCCGGCCGGCCATCCCGAGGGCTTCATCGAGGCCTTTGCCAACATCTATGCCGGCGTGGTGGCAGACATCCGCGCACGGCATTCAGGACAGCCGGCCGATGCCATCGCGGCCGACTACCCGCGCGTGGAAGACGGCGCGCGCGGCGTGCGCTTCATCGAGCGCACGGTGGCCTCGGCCCAAAGCGAATTAAAGTGGACGCCCTGGTAGGGCCGTGGACTCGCATGCGCGAGTTCCTGGCGCACCGCATCGGGCGTTCATGACACCTTCTACTTTCAAAGATCCGCCGCCTTCGAATCCGCAGCGCTGGCTTCACGCCCTGGGCCGGCGGTGCCGCGCGCTCTGGCCGCTGAAGCTGGTCGGCAACACGGTGGCGACCGCGGGGTTCTTTCCGCTGTATTTCTGGATCATGAAGAACGCCGGCCAGCCCTGGACGCTGCCGCTCACTGCGCTCGACCGGCTGATCGCCTTCTGGCCGGCGCTGCTGCCGGTCTATCTTTCGCTCTGGCTCTACATCGCGCTGCCGGTGTTCCTGGCCAAGGACAGGCGGGAGCTCTTGAGCTTTGCGCTGGGCTGCGCCTTCATGACGGGCATCGCGCTCGCGGTGTTCTGGTTCGTGCCCACGGCCATCCCGAACTTCCGCATCGACACCAGCCCGGGCACCTCGCTGCACTTGCTGAAAACCGTCGATGCGGCCGGCAACGCGTTTCCGTCGCTGCATGTGTCGTTCTCCGTGTTTGCCAGCGTGGTGCTTGCGCGGCAGTTGCGCGAGGTGGCTGCGCCCGCATGGGCTCGCGCGCTCAACATCGCCTGGGCCGTGGCCATCGTCTATTCGACGATGGCGGTGCGCCAGCATGTGCTGGTCGACGTGCTCGGCGGGCTGGCGCTGGGCATCGGCTTCGGGTGGGCCTCGCGTCCCCGCAAGGCCGCGGTGGCGGCAGCCGCCGTGCAGGCACGGCCGGCGTAGGCCGATTGCGCTATTCCACCGGCGCGCCGCGCGCGGTAGAACCTGGGCATCCTTTTCTTCGAACCGATGCGGAGCCCGCCATGAAAATTCGTCCATTGGCCATCGCCTTCTTCATGCTGGCCTGCAGCACGGCCTTGCCGGCACTGGCCATCGACTATCCCGCGCGCAAGCCCGGCCTCTGGGAGATGAAGATGGGGGACAGCGCCGGTGGCGCCAACAGCGCGCCGGCGCAGACCATGCAGCAATGCATCGACGCCGCCACCGACCAGGCGCTGCGCGACATGGGGCAGGGCATGGGCAAGGACGCCTGCTCGAAGCAGGAGATGCGCAGGGAAGGCAGCACGCTGGTGATCGACTCCGTGTGCAAGATGGGCGCAACCACCGCGACCAGCCACGCGGTCGTCACGGGCGACTTCGGTTCCAGCTACCGCATGGAGAGCAGCTCGACCTACAAGCCGCCGATGATGGGCAAATCCGGCGGGAGCTTCGTCATGGAGGCGAAGTGGGTCGGCCCGTGCAAGGCCGGGCAGATGCCCGGCGACATGATCATGGGGAACGGCATGAAGATGAACGTCATCGACATGATGAAGGGCCAGCCGAGGAAATAGCGCTGACAGGCCCTAGCCCATGAGGCTCACGTGCGCCGACACCACGCGCCAGCCCTCCGGCAGGCGGGCCCAGGTCTGGCTTTGGCGGCCCGTGCGGTCGCTGCCCGTGCGCCTGAACTCGATGTTCGCGACCGCAAAGTCCTGTCCGAAGGTGGTGATGGCCTTGGCGGTGACCTCGCGCTCGAGATTGGCCGCAGGCCGGCCCTGGCGGAACGCGCGTATCGCGTCGTAGCCGTAGAGGTTCTCGCCGGCGCCGTAGCGCAGCGTGTGCGGAGAATCCCAGAAGAGCCTGTCGAGCACCGGCACGTCGTTGGTGACGAGCGCGCGCTCGTACTCGGCGAACGCGGCCTCGACTTCGGCGAGCACGGCGGGCAGGTTGATGTCGGTCATGGAAACGGTCATGGCTTGTCCTACTTTCCGCCCCAGTGGACGAAGCGCCGCTCCGCCACCAGGAACACGAGGTTCATCACGTAGCCGAGCAGGCCCGCCGCGAAGATCGAGGCGTACATGTCGGGCATGTCGAAAATGGTCTGCGCGTTCATGATGCGCTGCCCGAGGCCATCGGTGGAGCCGATGAACATCTCGGCCACGATCACGATCACCAGCGCGATCGACACGCCCGAGCGCATGCCGACGAACACCTGCGGCATCGACTCGAGCAGGATCACGTCGGTCAGCACGCGCCAGCGCGGCGCGCCCATCACCTTGGCCGCGAGCTGGCGCTGCTTGCGTGCGCTCATCACGCCGTAGGCGACGTTGAACAGGATGGCCAGTGCCGC
>Ga0307406_10002448_pt1 | contig 10110 bp, 9 predicted proteins | sample 322Cmetagenome_3_FD_203706 | JGI IMG/M metagenome (GOLD analysis project Ga0307406, IMG submission 203706) | Maize rhizosphere microbial communities from greenhouse at UC Davis, California, United States - 322HYB-C-2 | ecosystem: Host-associated > Plants > Roots > Rhizosphere > Soil | place... | reverse complement strand
TTTATCGTGGGCACGCGGCCCGTCGCGCTCGCCTTTGACGGCAATAACGTCTGGGTGGTTAACAACGATAGTGGCAATGTGACCAAACTGCGCGCTGACGACGGAACGAATCTGGGAACGTTTGCCGTAGGACGAGAGCCAATGGGAGTGGCGTTTGATGGCGTCAGCGTCTGGGTGACGAATTTCTATAGCAAGAACGTTACCAGATTGAATACCGACGGCTCAGTGAAAGAGAGAATCGCCATGGAAGATGGGCCGGCAACTGTAGCCTTTGCCGGCGGTTTCATCCTCGTGGTGAACTACGGCAGTCGATCCGTGTCGCAGATAGAACCTCAAAGCGGCAGAGTTGTTCACACCTTTGCGGTCGGCAGAGGTCCTCTAAGCCTCGCCTTTGACGGCGCCAACATCTGGGTGGCGAATGGCGGAAGCAATTCAGTATCAAAAGTAAAGACTCAATCTCAAGGTCCGACCCCTTGAAGAAAAGTCCACCTGCCAACAAAACGGGTAATGGGCCACGAGCGGCGAAGATCCGAGGAAGAAACAGTTCTCGCCGTAGCCCAACCTGGAACTAAGCCCTCTCCCGCTTCTTAACCTCCACCAATGCCCGCTCGATTGTGCCGCGAGGTTTGTCTTTGAGTTCGGGATAGCGGACGAGCCACTGATTGAGAGCTTCTTCAGACCTGAAGAAGTTAATGACCCCTCAACCACCGCCCCGGAAGAAGATGGTCGAAGCCGGTTCCTGGGATACTAATTTACCTTTATCGAAAACGACCCGAATCCGCGCCGTGCCCTCTGGCGAGGAATCATCAACCGTTACCTTTTCATTTGCGAGTTTACCGCTGACCAGCAGCATCGCATCGAGCGCTCAATTAACACTAAACTGCCGGCCGCTGACCAAGCTAACGTTATGAAAGACGAAATCGAGACGCGGTTCCCACTTGATGTAACGTGGCATCACACGATAACTGGTGCCACTAGCCTTCGCGCCCTTTGTTAGTATTTCATATCGCTCAAGCATAGCCAGTCCACGCTTCACGTCCGGTTCTGAGATGGCAACGGCGTGGGCCAATTCAGATAGAGTCGGCGCTGATTTACCCTCGCGCTCCGCATTAACGAGCGCCCGCGCAATCAGCTTCTCGTCAGGTGTGAGTACCAGCGTCACCCATCCCCACCGTCTAATGATTTCATGTAGCTCGGGATGAGTCTTGATATAGCTACCGATGCGAAAGCGAATCTCATCAGACTGATCGACGTTGACCGCCTTCATCGCAATATCGACGGTCGTCACGCTGTAATCCTCGCCCCAGTCCTTAACGAGATAGTCGATGACCTTCTGTTCCGCTGCGCTGAGTGTTTGATTCGCTTCCGTTGGCGTGCTTCTTGCGCAGAGAAACAGCACACTTAAGACCAGCAGGAACCAACGTTGTGACTTCATGACTAAGATTCCCTCTGCATGTTTGAATTCAATGCTTCGTTTTCAACAATGCCTCGATGTCCTGACGAATGTTGCTGGCCTTGTTTTCTGATACACCGAAGTATTTCTTGTAAAGCTTCCAGCCCGGCGCGATCACATAAGTGTTCGGAAAACTGATCACACCAAAGTCTGCAACCGTATCGTCGTTCCCCACAAGTACGGTGTAACGCATGTTGTATTGCTTGACGAACTTTTGAATGTCGCTCGCCCAGCCAGACTGCACAGCGAGACCGATAACTTTTACGCCACGAGCTGAATACTCTTTGTCGAGCTTATTGAACTCCGGGATCTCGCTAACGCAGGCTTCACACCAGGTCGCCCAAAAATCGAGCACAACGATATTGTCCTTCAAATCTTCGGAACGTAAGGTCTGTCCTTCGAGTCTTGGCAGCGACAATTGCGGAATCCGCTCAGTCTGTTGCCCCAACACGCTTGTACAAAGCAAGCAGATGAGTATCAACCATCCACAAGTCTGCTTGAAAGCCGCAATGCTTGGAATTCTCATGCTGTTCACTTCAACGTCGCAAGCATTTCTTTAATCTTGCTTTCGAATTCTGCCTTGTTCAGACAAGGAGCCTTTGTAACTCCTTCCAGTTGATGCATCCAGAAAGCCGGTTTAGCCGTAGATCCGTCCCGATAACTATTCGGCCCATAAAGCAAGTAAACATCCCAGGCGATGCTTTCTATATCCAGAACCTTTTGCCATTCCTCCCCGGTCAACTTATCACCATCCCAGTAATAACTAACTCTTGCATCATTGAACTCTTCTGCTCTGGATTGTGCCCAGACACCCGTCAGCATGGCGGCATGAGGGACAAAAAGCGCGTTCGTCACCTTGTCCACCAGAAGGGGCGGAGCGTCGCCATCGAGCCGCCTTCCCGTGACTTTTAATTGCGGGGGATATTCTTTCCTGTAATCAAAATCGACGCTTCCCCAGAAAATCTTTGTGGTCAAATCGTGCTCGTGGCCCGGTGCGTGCGGCACCCAACCCCACACTCCTCCTGATTTCGGAAGGGCGATCCACAGTTTTCCGTACCCAACTTACTGGACCAGAAAGTAAAGCATCTTATTGTTTTGATGGAAGCTCGTATGCGTAGACGGTTCCTTCCTGTACGCCGGCTAACAACATACCGCCTGAACTACCTATGCTCCGGATGCATCCCTTGAGGCTGAGATTCCATTGGGGTTCACCATCGGTAGCTCGGAACGCTGCCATCTCGCCGCGACAATTTCCGGCAATGACGGACTCTTTCCATAGATGCGGGCTCTCGGATGCCCATTCAGGGGATGACTGTCGCTTCCAGCGCAAACCGGTCAACTTCGAATCTACAGATATGATGTAACCCACGCGTTCCGAAACATTTTCCAAAAACATGAACAGCGAATCATTGGCGAATGCCATTCTTCCCATCGGCTTTGCGTCGAGAGCTAGCTCAGATATGACGGCGCCAGTCTTCGCGTTCAGTCGATAGATGCGTTGATCGTCAGTTCCGACATAGATGTTATTGTCCCTCAAATAAAGTGTCGTCGAAGGAGCCGCTGCAAGCTTGCACTTCCAGCTTACGCGACCGGACAACGCATCAAGCGAGTAGATGACACCGTCCAGCCCACTAATGACGAGGCGATCTTTGTATATAACTGGTGCCCTCGGCAGGTGACAGTCCTTATTAGATGCGCCCGTAGAAAAGCTCCACTTTAAGCTTCCAGTGTGAAGATCAATGGAAGACCAATTGTCCTGAAAACTGCCGAAGTAAACATTTGAATTGAGTTGAACGATGTCCGTCGGGACGCTGGTTGAGCGGTACTTCCAGCGCACTTTTCCACTCTCGCGTTCGAAGGCGTAAACGTGTCCAATGCCTTCGGGGTCACACGACTTGTCAGTACCGATGAGGATAAGGTCATTTATTACTAAAGGGTTGCCATGGAAACTCACCTGTCTGCCATCTTGGCGGATGTCGTAGCTCCACTTCAGCTCACCTGTAGTTTTGTTAAGAGCGTAGAAGTTGCCGGCACAAGAACCGATGAAGAGTAGGTCTCCCACGACCGTGGGGGTCGAGAAGATTCAGCCGCCCATTTCGTACTTCCAGCGAAGCTCTGGTCCAACCGTGGCCGAACCGACTGCCTTCTTATCGGAGCTCTGAGCGCAGCCCACTGCTGCGATCGCAGCTAGAACGATGGTTGAAAAGATGCCGGGATACTTTTTCATATTGACCTCGCCGCTATCCGGACAAGTCTATTGCTTTGGCTTTCGTGGATCGTCCGCTGGATTCACGTAGTTGATCTTCCATGGGCCGGTTCCGTGTAACTGAATCACGGTCTCATCTGTGGTCCAAGCGAAGTGACGCATTCCCGGCGGCATGAACACAAACGCGCCTGTTGACAAGGCGCGCCCGCCGGACTTGTCAAACTTCTCTCCCATGCCGAGATTGAATGTGCCTGAGATCACAGTCACATGCTCGACCGCGGGATGCCAGTGTGGCGGGATGCTAAATCCATCCGGCAGTTGCAAGCGTACGGTGAATGGTCCCTCCATTGCTGGATCACCTTCCATCAGCGCCACTTTAGCACCTGTAGGCAGAGAAGCCGGACCATCAATCCATTTCAGATCTTCCTTCGATAAAAAACCGTGATCAGATTTAGAGCTGGTAGTTTGCCCGAAAGCGAATGCACCAACTACGACAAGTAACAACGCAACGATACTTAAAACTTTCATTGTCTCTCCTTCATTCTTGATGATTACTATGACTTCTCATTTTGTACGACTCGCTCATGGTGATCGCACTGACTGTTCCTGACGTAAAAGTGAGCAGCCCGATTACAACAATAGCCCAGCTAAGACCCAGAAAATCTGCTACGACGCCGGCCAGGATGGCTCCCACTGCGTAACCGAGATCACGCCAGAAACGATAGACGCCGATTGCTGAAGCACGCCAATCGGGATGCGCAACATCACCAATAGCCGCAAGCAGCGTTGGATAAACAAGTGCTGTTCCCGCACCCCAACAATACAGCTCCAATCATCCACCATTCGGGCGTGGTGATCTGTGGTTTCTGCGCTACCGTTCAACTGAGATCGACGATGGGGTGGTCGCAATTGGGTCACCATTCGAGGCGGGAATAGCTGGCTTTCTTAATGGCGAATCGATCGCTAACCAAGACGTCGTCGTTTGGTACGGAGCACACTTCACACACGATATCACCCACGAACCTCCAGGCACATTCGGACACATTGTCGGACCGAACTTAGTACCCGTCAAATGGTAGGAGAACGGCTTCGCTAGAATTAAATCGCGTTACCCCTGCGATGGCTCGCTCGCAATTTCCAATGCATCCTTATAGAAACCATCTCTAGTGCGCTGTGTCTAATCTTGAAGATTGTTGCTCCCACTGTGAAAGTCAACACCTTCTAAGCCTCAAGTGAGCGTGAGCGTGGTCCGTTTCGCAGAACATTGCTCCAACATGTGACCAGGGTAATCCGGTCCGTCCGACTATCTAGCTGCTCGAAAAGCAGTTAAGCCGACATTTTCATTGAGTAGTAACACCTGAGTAAAAATGACTGAGTAAAAACTGAGTAAAAATGGCTGAGTAAAAATGGCTTGACTTTCATACGCAGCAGGAATACTCTCCGTCCGCTATATAAGCTAGGCTGAATTCTCACGAGCCTCTGCCTCCTTGCAAACTCGCCAGATCAAAGCCTTTGTAGATCGTACGTTGGGACGAATCTCGGTCGACGTTTCCTTGCATTTCTGAGATGCATGGACCCTATGTTCAGACCGGAACCTAAACAACGTATTTCTCTACTTCAATAACATCTGCTTCCAAGCAGAGTGCAATCAAATCGCTCGTCTCAAGAGGAATTCAATGAGCGGACGGCAAGTGACTACAAACCAAGTCACGGAAGTGCCGTAGTAAAAAGCTGGCGCCTCAGCCCACAGACTTTGGAGCAGGCTTGGGAAAATCTCATTTCAAATTGTTATCACGTGAACTGCAAGACGATTCGTCTTCTGCTATTGACAACTTAAGGAGAATACGATGAACAAGGCTACCCCGACTCACTGGTCATCACTGCTTAGGCTCTCCATCCTCACGACTTTGATAAGTCTTGTACTTTACCTTTGTCCACTCGTCTTTGCGAGATTTCAGGTTGCTCAAATCAGTGGCGGTCCGAGCGCCTTCTGCCATATCACCGATGGAGTTTTTACAGATTGTGATTCCCAAAACGCTGGTATAGAGGAATGGTCTGATGTTCCGGTCACTTCCTTTCCAGCGGCTAATAGTTTTCTTTACGTAAACCAAAATGCGCCGCGAACCGCTTTGTTCCTCATGTATGATTTTCCATTTCGGACCACTCCCTTGTCGGCTAATCAGCATGTCCGCGTAACTTTTGATACAGTCGAGCAGGAAGAAGATGGCGCCGAATTAGAGCGGTATGATGTCAACATATTCGGTGATGGGCGTGTTGAAGTCTTTGTATTTGGCCAGCCTGTGCCATCTGAAGGGATCACCGGCGCTATAGGCTTCGGTGTTTCGCCCAACTCTTCGACGAATCACCTCATGGCAGAGTTGCAGGTGCCATTAGTTCCTTTCGGTGAAACCGTTTATTCACCCGATCCGCTTTTTTGGTCTGCAGAGGTTCCACAGGAATCATGCACAGTAAATATCACCGGTGGATCTTCGACTATGAATGTCGGAGAACGAGCTCAATTCAATGCAAATGTCAGCGGAGGCGGTGCCCCTATTACTTACCAATGGATTGTTGACGGTGAAACTCTCAAGGACTACAGCGAAACCACAAACGCCGCATGGAGCACCACCCCAATGCAGGCGGGCGATTTCCAGACTCAGACTATTTCATTTTATTGGAAGCCCGACCCGAGCCAGCAACATCCCAACAATGCCGGTCCATTGCCGAGAAGGGTCGCAGTGAACGTCACTGCCGGAAGCACTAACTGTTCAACTGAAGTGACCATTAACGTAGAACGAAACAACACTGACATTAACAAGCAGGCCGAAGACTTTTATACATCAAACCATTCCGGACTCGTACTAAGCGAGCATGGTCTATGGCATACGAATAATTCTTTCAATATTGCCACTTATGACGGAATACTCTTCTTCGACTTTCATAATCAATACATTTCCCGTTTTAACAGTTGGCGAGCAGAGTTCGGCTACTCTCCTGTTGTTTCTTGGGATGCTGGCACTCCGCTCCCGATCGGGGTTGATGTAAACCACGCCGCGCGGAATGCAACATACATAGTTCAGCCGAAGCCATCTTGGTTTACCGCCACTGGTACTGTTGCTCGACCTTCCAATGGATTACCGTGCGACACGCAGGCTGGTCAGACTAAGTTAATTGACTATCCAGGAAATAGGAGGCTGCTAGGTTGTGCCGTAACGTCACCTTGGCACAATACGGTTCATGTTGCTATAGGCGGTGACATGGGCCGCACAACAACAGCGCCTCGTGATCCGATTTTTTGGCGGTGGCACAACTTTGTTGACGCTATCTCAAGAGAGCGAATGGGGATGAGTCACTTGACTGCTCCGCAAGTCGTGGCGCAGTCGCCCTTCAGACTCTTCCCATTCATTACAGAAATATCGTCTGTAAGTCTGACCTTCAGCGAAACGGTTGTCGGCGTCACTGCGGGAGATCTCAAGGTTAATGGATCACCAGCTACCAACGTTACCGGCTCCGGAGAAGGACCTTACTTGTTTACAGGTTTTGTTCAACCACCGCTCGGAGCGGTTAACGTCACTGTGTCGCCGGGGGCAATTACAGATCAGTTTGGCGTTCCATTCGAAGGAGACTCATGGGCCTACACGCTTATCAATCCAACGCTTGATACCGACGGGGATGGTCTGACTAACGGGGCAGAAGCTAATACCTCTCATACGGATCCGACCAAGGCCGATACGGATAATGACGGATTACCCGATGGTTTTGAAGTCGCAAATCCCTGTCTAGAGCCGCTTGAGGAGGACGAGAATGCTGATCCAGATGTGGACGGTCTGACAAATTTGCAAGAGTTTAACCAAGGGACTAATCCATGTGCCCGTCCGGGTGACAGGCTAATTCCATTCCGGACGGTGACCATCGCGGGTGACTATGTAGCAGCTGGAGTTGGTTTAAGAAATACAACTCAAGGCAATATCACAATCTCCGGTATCCCAGCCGGCGCGACTGTCGCACAAGCTTTTCTATATTGGGGAATGCTGGATAATGGAGAGAGCGCCTCACTGAAAAACTTGATTTTCAACGGCACGCCCGTGACAGGCATTAAAATCGGCAGCGGTCCCGATACGTGCTGGGGCCGCAACAACAGCTTCGCCTATCGTGCGGAAGTGACAACACTTGTCTCAGGTAACGCAAACTACAGCCTCACTGGAATTGCGAGCGGCGGGAATATTCTGGCTAATGGTGCATCGCTAGTCGTCTTATACGAGAAACCGGGGGAAGTCTTCAGGAATGTAGTTATCTTGGACGGAAATGTAGTATTTCCGCAGGTCTCGACCGCCACAACCGCGATTAGTGGTTTTGTGGCCGCTGATCCGGCATCTGCGAGAACGACTTTTGTCGTGGGGGATGGTCAGACTTTTTCTGAGACTGCCTCATTTACTGGCAGTGGTGGGACAGCCTTCTTTAATAGCCCTTTTGACGGAAGCGATGGCCCTCTTTGGGATACGGATACGTTTGATGTCTCACTACAAGTTAATCCTGGCGGCGCTCCTGCATCTGCGACGGTAAGCATCGGTGCGGACTGCCTGATGTGGGTGGCCCAGGTGTTCTCCGTCATAACTACACAGCCTGCCACCGCGGAGCCGATTCGAACCACTGCCGCTGTGGTAGAGGCAAATGAAGACGGCACTACGACTGTTGAGCCCAGAGGTCTGAGGCCCGAGGATGAACCGACTCTGGAGGAGCGTGTTAGATTGATTGTGCAGGATCGAGTGTTGGAGGATCCAAACATTTCAGCGGCTGCGCTCACACAACAATTAGTGAACAGCTTGGTTGAAGGCGGTCTCCTTCCCCCAGATCAGGCCGACAGTTTGATCAACTCAGTTCTCCAACAGATCGTGTTACCTATCAATATTGACATCAAGCCAGGTGCTTTACCGAACAGTATCAATTTGAAAAACAAAGGAGTGATTCCGGTGGCTATTCTCTCCACTCCAAGCTTCGATGCCACTACTCGCGTGAATAGGAGTTCGCTTACATTTGGCAGAACAGGAAACGAACAGAGTCTTGTTAAGTGTAACTTTGAGGATGGCAACCGTGACGGCCTCGTTGATCTGATTTGCCACTTCAGTACGCAAAAGACCGGATTCCAAATTGGAGATACGGAGGGCATTCTCAAAGGGCGCACCCTTCAGGGAACCCAACTGTTGGGAAGGGACTCGGTAAGTATCGTGCCTTAATCAATTGTGAATCCTTTGGAATTTATGGCATGCGGGAATTGTCGGATTGATCTTAGTTAACTGCTTAAGGACATGGCTTCGCAACTGAAGAACGTATTAGGATTGATAGTAGTTTTCTTACTCACTGTGGTTTGGTGTTCGTATCATTCACAAGATACAGCTACCGCTGAGCACCCGGATGAGTGGAAATCGTATGTCAACAACAAGTATGGCTTTAGCCTTCAATATCCGACGAATTGGTTTGTCCGAGAAGATTCTCCAGAGGTAATCGGGCTTTGCCCTACTCGAGGAGGTTTATCCTGCCGACAAAGAGAAGGCAGTTTTAGTGCGAACGTAGTAATCAAAATCCACGAGAATCCAAAAGAATTAAAGGTTCGTGAGTATTTGTTCGTAGAACGCTACGGCCATCTTCCTAAGGATCTCGCAGAACTCACAATCGATGGGTATGGGGCGATTCGGCTCGGGCCTGAAGGTACCTCTCAAAGCACGGTGTATCTAGCTAAGGACAACTATGTTTATGAATTACAAGCTCACGACTTCACAAAGATCTTTGGAAAGATGATCAAAACGCTTAAATTCAATGAACGGTAGTTTGCCGTAGGGAGAGGTGCTAAGCGAATCCTATGGACAGATAGCCTAAGGCTCTTGATTGTAATGATCCTTTCATGAGGTGACTAACGGCCCTGGTGACGCGCGAATAAGTAAGGTGCTTCAGAGGCCCTAATAACGCCGACAGTCATACGAGTTGCAGCAGTGGGATCATGAGTTTGTTAATTAGCGCCCCGCGAGGATCGTCTTTAGGTATTGACCACAGCCCTCCTGTTGAGAATGTCGCGAGCCTTGTCAATGGTTTTCTTATTCATGTTGTAGTATCTCATCGTCATCTTCACGTCACTGTGGCCCATCAGATTAGCAAGCGCTGGTAACGGCATGCCTTCATTAGCCATTTCAGTACCGAAGTTGTGACGCACAGAGTAGAAGAGGCGTGTACCTTTCGGGACTCCTGCTACGGCGTATGCCGCAGTCCACAACTTGCGCAAATTGACTTTCGCTTGTTCAAACACAAGAGCATCGTCGTTCTTGTTCTTTCTCTGGAGTTGCAGTTGCAGCAACTCCTTCTTCAAGCGGCTAGTCATTTGCACCGGCCAGCGCTTTGGCTTGATGTTCCTACCTTTGCCTTTGTAGGCAGTGAGCGTGATGAGTTCGTCAGCAAAGTT
>Ga0307406_10002446_pt1 | contig 10112 bp, 4 predicted proteins | sample 322Cmetagenome_3_FD_203706 | JGI IMG/M metagenome (GOLD analysis project Ga0307406, IMG submission 203706) | Maize rhizosphere microbial communities from greenhouse at UC Davis, California, United States - 322HYB-C-2 | ecosystem: Host-associated > Plants > Roots > Rhizosphere > Soil | place... | reverse complement strand
GCCGGCGATCGCGATCCTGGTCAAGGTGCATACCGGCCTGGGCAGCGTCGATCCGGCGGCCTATCTGCGCCAGGCCGAGGAGCTCGAATCGACCGACGGGCGCCGCTCCGAAGGCCATTCGCATCCGGAAAGCTATCTGCGCGCGCAGGCGGTCGAACGCTGGTGGCATGGAGCCGGCGATACCGATGCCTGGCTGCGCCGGCGCCTGCAAGGCCCGCTGTCGGCCGATCGTCTCGATCTGCTCGACCAACTCGCATTGAGCGCGCTGACCCGGCGCTTCATCGCCCGTCTGCTGCGGCTGGAAGCCTTGGGCGGCGAACTGGCGCAACAGCAGGCACGCGCCTATTTCCCCGATTGGGGCACCGACGAAGCGGTCGCCGGCGACGACGAGCTGAGCGCCGACCGCATCGACGACAGCGTGCGCCGCTACCTGCACTGCGTGATGCTGGATTTCGCCCTGATCGACGAGGCGCAGCGCGAAACGGCGGTGTTCGAGGCCGCGCGCTTGGCCGAAACGATGGGCGGCCGCAGCGAGTTCATGACTGCGCTCAAGCGCGACGCGGGGCTCGGCAAACGCGAACTCGACAAGCTCGCGCGCCGCCTCGACAAGGAACCGAGCGCATGAACGAGCCCGAGAACGAGACGCTAAACGAACCTGCGAACGAGCCGGCCTTGCCGACCCAGGCGAGCAGCCTGCGTGCGGTGGTCGAAGCCCAGCGCGGCGCCGGACTGGCCACCGACGACGTGCTGTTCCTGGCCTTGCCGCTGTTTCGTGCGGTCGCGCAGCTGCATGCGCACGGACGCGTCGCCGCGCTCGGCGCCGACGATATCGTCCAGGACGCCGGTCAGGGCTTGAGCCTGCGCGCAGCCGACGGGCGCCTGCCTCGGCTCGAACTGGAAGCGATACGACGCCTGCAACCGCCGCCGGGCTCGACCTTGAACATCGTCGGCGAGCTGCGCGTCACCCAGGACGCCGCACACGGCGCACGGGTCGAGAACCTGCAGACCCAGCGCGATGCCGCGCAGCCGATCGAGCATCCGGTGTACCTGCCGGGCTATACCTCGTGGGAACTGGCGCTCGGCCATCACGACGAAATCGGCGACATCTTCCAACTCGGGCAAGTGCTCGCCAGCCTGGCTTGCGGGCTCGACTTCGACGACGGCGACGACCTGGAACTGTTCGCCGCGCAACGGCAGAACCTGTTCCGCATCAACCCGCGCCTGAACCCGGTGCTCGCCGCGATCGTGGTCGAGATGACCGCTCTGAATCGTCACGAACGCGCCACCGACCTGGCCTCGATCGTGCGCCGCCTGGAGACTTATCGCGACCAGCCGGTGGGCCTGGATGTCGAGCGCGTCCTGTCCGGCGCCCAGGGCGAGGTTTCGCGCCGCGTCGCGGTGCTGTCGCATCTGCGCGACCGTTTGTTCGATCTGTCGCGGCGCAATCGCCTGCTGCAGTTCCGCCCGACCCAGGCCAGCGTCAACCTGACCATCGCCAGCGTGCCGATCGTGCTGCAGCTCGGCAGCATCCGTCCCGAGCAGTTGTGCACCTGGAGCGGCGAGTTCGCCGACGAAGTGATTGCGGGCAAGGCGGTCAGCCTGCATCGCTGGCTTCGTTTCGAAGACCAGCCGTATCTGCCGGGTGCGCTCGACCGCATCGCCCAGGAAACCCGGCGCGACCGCGCCGAGTACGGCTTCAGCCATCTGCGCCTGGTGGTCGCGTTCCTGCGCTGGCACAACCTCAAGGAAGATCCCGAACAGCGCATGGTCTCGCCGCTGCTGTGGCTGCCGGTCGAACTGGTGCGCAAGAAGGGCGTGCGCGATCAGTACGTGATCCAGTGCGAAGACGGCGAAGCCGAGTTCAACCCGGCCCTGCGCCATTACCTGCGCCAGCTCTACGACATCCGCCTGCCGGAGACCGTCGACCTGCAGAAGGTCTCGCTGGAGTCGATCCATGCCGACCTCGCCGCACAGATCCGCGCCTCCGAGCCCGGGGTCGAGCTGCGCCTGCAACGCAAGCCGGCGATCGAGCTGATCCGGCGCAAGGCGGTGCAACGCCTGCAGCAATATCAACGCCGCAGCGGCGGACGCGTGCGCAGCGACGGTCAGCGCCCGGACTTCAGTTACGAACGCGACGACTACCGTCCGCTGGGCTTGGCCTTGTTCCGCCAGCACGTCCAGCCGAGTCCCTTGCCGCTGCGCGGCGCGGTCGGTGCGGCCCCGACGCCGACTCCGCTGCACATGAGCGCGAATGCGGACGAAGTCGAGCACACGACTTACGCCCTGCAGGACGACAACGGCCATGCCTACGCCTGGGATTTCGACCTGACCCAGGTCACCCTGGCCAATTTCAACTACCGCAAGATGTCGCTGGTGCGCGATTACGCGCAACTGATCGAAGAAGGCGCCGCCAATCCGGCCTTCGACAAGGTGTTCTCGATCGAGCCGCGCGAGGTCGACATCGCCGCGCCGCCGCCGATCGCGCCGGCGGAGCAGTGGAACGTGATCGCCAGCGACGCCACCCAGACCGCCGCGGTGGCCTTGGCCCGCGGCGGCCGCAGTTTCATCATCCAGGGGCCGCCCGGCACCGGTAAGTCGCAGACCATCACCAACCTGATCGCCGACTACGCCGGCCGCGGCCAACGCGTGCTGTTCGTGTGCGAGAAGCGCGCGGCGCTGGACGTGGTGTTCCATCGTCTCAAGCAGGCCGGCCTGGATGAGCTGTGTTGCCTGATCCACGATTCCCAGACCGACAAGAAGGCCTTCGTGCAGAACCTGCGCGAGGGTTACGAACGCTGGGTCGTCCAGCCGCATCAGCACGAGCGCCTGAGTCAGTCGCGCGCCGCGAGCCTGGATGAACTGGCCGGGCAACTCGGCCAGATCGAAGGCTTCGAGCGCGGCATGGCGCAGATGCCGGAACGCTTGGCCTGCAGCGTGCGCAGCCTGTTGCGGCGTTCGATCGAGCTGCCGCCGATGCAGGCCGAGATCGATGCGGCCGAACGCGAGCGTCTGCCCGACTACGCGGTGTGGGAGCGCCATCGCGAATCCGGCGAGCGCTTGCGCGCCTTGCTGCAGGAGCGCTTCGGCCTCGATCGACTCGCCGGTCATCCGTTCGCGCGCCTGTCGGCGGGTCTGCTCGGCGACGAACGCGCTTATGCACAGACCGTGGCCTGCCTCGACGAGTGCGAGCCGCTGCTCGACCGCCTCGATGCCGCATTCGAGGACGAGAGCAGCCTGTTGAATCCTCAGCGGGGTCTGGCCGACGCGGTGCAGGCGTCGTCGATGGCCCGGCGACTGCGCGATGCCCGATTGGCGGCGCATCCGGATTTGCTCGACGCCGGTTCGACCGCAAGCGCGCAACTGCGGCGCGAGCGCGACGAACTCGACGCGCTGGACCGGCGCCGCGCCGAAGCCGGGCAGGGCACCGTGCACTGGCGCGTGCCGTTCTCGGCGCAGGACACCGAGGCGGCCCTGGCGATCGCGCGCCGCGACGAAGCCTCGCTGCTGCGCTGGCTCAAGCCGTCGTGGTGGCGCCTGCGCGGCGTGCTGTCGCGCAGCTACGACTTCGCCCAGCACGCGGTGCATCCGAGTTATACCCAGGTGCTGCAGGCCAAGGCGGCTCACCATCAGGCGGACGCGGCTTATGCGCAGGCCGAAGAGCGCCTGCGCGCACGCCTGGACACGCCGGCGGCCGCCGCCTGCCTGGCCACGCTCGACCAATGGACCCGTGCGTCGGCGGCCTCGCCGGTGCTGCGCGAGTTGCTCGAACGTTTGCGCGCGGCGCCGGACCCGCTCGCCCATGCCGCCCGCGAAGCCGAGTACGCCGAGCCGCTGCTGCGTCTGCAGGAGATCGTCGACGGCCGCCTCGACATGCCGAACAGCGTGAGCCTCGGCGAACTGGCCGAATGGACCCGAGACCTGCGCGAGAGCCTCGACGACCTGCCGGATTTCCTGCCGTCGCTGCGCGCGGTCCATCAGGCCGGTCCGGCCTATGCGCACGCCATGCAGCAGGTCGACCTGCCGGCACCGCAACTCGAAGCCCTGATTGCCGATGAGGCGCTGGCCCGCTTGTACCGCGAGCAACCCGAACTCGCGCGCTTCGACGGCCGCACCCTGGCCGACGCAGCGCAGCGCGTCGCCCGCGCCGAGCGCCAGCTGCTCGAACGCAATGCCGCGGTGGTACGGGCGACCCTGCACCGCAGCTTTCTCGAACACGTGCGCCAGTCCTCGCTGTCGGCCAGCCAGCTCGACAGCGACGGCAAGCTGTTCAAGAAGCGCTACGCCACCGGCCGGCGCGAGCTCGAACACGAGTTCGGCAAGAGCATGCGTTACCGCTCGATCCGCGAACTCGCCGGCGGCGATACCGGGCTGGTCGTCAACGACCTGAAACCGATCTGGCTGATGAGCCCGTTGTCGGTGTCCGACACCTTGCCGCTCGCCGCCGATCTGTTCGACGTGGTGATCTTCGACGAAGCCAGCCAGATCCCGACCGAAGAAGCGGTGCCGGCGCTGAGCCGCGCGCGCCAGGCGGTGGTGGTCGGCGACGAGATGCAGTTGCCGCCGACCAGCTTCTTCTCCGCTGCCGGCGACGAGGACGATATGCAGGTCGTCGCCGAAGAAGACGGCGAGCGCATCGCGATCAATCTCGACGCCGACAGCCTGCTCAACCAGGCCGCGCGCAACCTGCCGGCGACCTTGCTGGCCTGGCATTACCGCAGCCGTCACGAGGCGCTGATCAGTTTCTCCAACGCCGCTTTCTACGATGGCCGCTTGATCACCATTCCCGATCGCCGGCTCGATGCGCGGGTGGACGAGTCCTTGAGCGTGCGCGCCGCCGAGGCCCAGGCCGCGGTGGCCGGCGTCGATGCGCTGCTGGCGCGGCCGATCAGTCATCACCGGGTCGAGGACGGCGTCTACGCCAACCGCTGTAACCTGGCCGAGGCGCGCTATATCGCCGGCCTGGTGCGCGAGCTGCTGCGCCGCGAGACCGGCCTGAGCCTGGGCGTGGTCGCCTTTTCCGAAGCGCAACAGGGCGAGATCGAATCGGCGCTGGAGGCCTTGGCGGCCGAAGACGCCGACTTCGCCATGCGCCTGGAGCGCGAGTACCTGCGCGAAGACGACGACCAGTTCTGCGGCTTGTTCGTCAAGAACCTGGAGAACGTACAGGGAGACGAACGCGACTTGATCCTGCTGAGCATCTGCTACGCGCCCGGCGCCGACGGCCGCATGTTGATGAACTTCGGTCCGATCAACCAGCGCGGCGGCGAGAAGCGCCTCAACGTGATCTTCAGCCGCGCCAAGCACCGCATGGCCGTGGTCAGCACGATCCGTGCCGACGCGATCACCAACACCCACAACGACGGCGCCGCCGCCTTACGCGCCTTCCTGCAGTTCGCCGAGGCCAGCGCGCGCGGCGAATCCGAGCGCTCGCAGACCGTGCTGGGCGCCTTGAACCCCGGCGCCGAGCGTGCCTTCGCCAGCGCGCCGAAGCGCGACGCCTTCCGCGCCGCGCTGTTGCGCGCCCTGCGCGAACGCGGCCATGTCGTCCACGAACATGTCGGACGTTCGCAGTTCCGCTGCGACCTGGGCATTGTCGACCCGAACGGCGAAGGTTATGCGCTGGCGATCCTGCTCGATGCGCCCGATGTCGACGGCGAGGGGATGTCCGTGGACGTACGCGAACGCTACGTGTTCCGTCCCGGCATCCTGCGTGCCTTCGGTTGGCGGGTAATCGACCTGCCGTCGAGCGAATGGTTGCGCAACCCGCAGGCGATGCTGGAACGCATCGAAGCCAGCATGCAGGCCGATCACGGTGCCACCGAGGAAGCACCGGCCGCTGATGCAGCCGCGGCCGACGATACCGCCAGCAAGGTCGAGACCGTTTCGGTGCCGATGGACGCGGCTGCGCCGGATACGGCCGCGTCGCCGCCGACGGCCGCACCGATCCTGCGCGAGTTCGTGTTGCAACAGGGCACGTCGAACAAGTTCTGGCGCATCGGTCAGCGCGACGGCGAGATGACCGTGGTGTTCGGTCGGGTCGGCACGCGCGGGCAGACCCTGATCAAGCAGTTCGATACGCCGGAACGCGCCGAGCGCGAAGTCATCAAGCTGGTCGAGGAAAAGCTGCGCAAGGGTTACACGGAGGCCGCGCCGGGCTGAGCCGATGGAACGCTCCGATCCGCTGGTGCGGCTCGGCGCCGGTTGAACCCCGTCGATTCAGGCCGCATCGTGAAGGTTCATTCCAACCGCCTCGTGCGCAGCCTTCCCATGACCCAGTCCGCCTCCAACCCGACGCCGCGCGTCAAGATCGACTTCGTTTCCGACGTGGTCTGCCCCTGGTGCGCGGTCGGCCTGAAATCGCTGGAGCAGGCCATCGCCCGGATCGGCGACGAGGTCGAGGTCGAACTGCATTTTCAGCCGTTCGAACTCAACCCGCAGATGGCGCCCGAAGGCGAGAGCATCGACGAGCATCTGGCGCACAAGTACGGTCTTAGCCCGCAACAGCTCGCGCAGAACCGCGACGCCCTGCGCCAGCGCGGCGCCGCGGTCGGCTTCGAGTTCAACGCACGCGACCGCATCTACAACACCTTCGACGCCCACCGCCTGTTGCACTGGGCCGCCACCGAAGGCGCAGCCCAGGAACACGCGCTCAAGAACGCCCTGCTCAAGGCCTATTTCACCGACAGCCAAGACGTGTCCGCCTACGACATCCTCGCCCGCGCCGCCGCCGAAGCCGGTCTCGACGAAACCCGTGCACGTGCGGTGCTGGCATCCGACGAATATGCCGACGACGTCCGCGAACAGGAACGCTTCTATCAAAGCCAAGGCATCCGCGCCGTACCCTCGGTGATCATCAACGACCGCCACCTGATCCAGGGCGGCCAACCGGTCGAACAGTTCGAAGCTGCGCTGCGGCAGATCGCGGGCTTGCCCGTGTCCGGCAAGGCCTGATCGCCAGCGTTATCGGCGGACAGGGGCGCGATGGCGCCCTTGTTCGTTGTGGTTCGTTGAATCCTCCGGCAGCGCCATCCCGTTCGCTATCGGGGATCGCGTTGTCGTTATCGCCATTACCGCCAGCATCGTTGATTCAAGCTCCATCTCGATTCCTGGGGTGGGATGCGCCGGGTTGAGCGAGTCTGCCAGGGTCGCACCGGTCATCGAAGCACCGTCGGCTCGTGGCGAGGGTGTATGCCATCAAGCCTTGTCTTGATCCCGTCCGATCCGTAGCATGCGCCTCGCGATCAACACGGTCGCATCCCCTCTTTGCCAGCCACGGCTCCGCGCCTGCCAGCTTCTTTTTTCGTTGTCTGGGGACTAGGGCGAGACACCCGCATACCGATAGACTTCGTTGGCAGTGGCCCAAGACGGATTGCGTGGTGCGCCTACGTTCCATCAACTACTACCTGTTGCTCATGCTTGGCGTAACCACGGCTACGGTCATGCTGTCCATCGCGAGGACGCTCTATTACTTCGCGATCGATCGGCAGCCCGAAATGTCGCCGATGATGTTCATCCTCTTTGCGCCTATCGTGGCTCTGCCTTTCATGTTCATCGCCGCACTCGCCGAGTTCGTAGCACGACGATTCCTGCCGCAGTGGAAGCAACCGAGTCGGTCGTGGTCTTTCTTGATCGGCGCGTCCTACACCTCGCCGCTGTTCGGGCTGATCGACATGCGCTTGCTCGTGCTCTGCCTGTTGATCAATCCCGTCGTCATGCATGTCTTACTTGCGAGACGCGAGCGCGCTGACGCGCTCGCCCGATCATTGAGTTGATGGCTCACCGCCGGCGGTCCAGCGCCGCGGCATCCGATCCCGGCAACTTAGGCCCACCCGCAATTCGGCCTTTGCCGACTCGGCCCAAAGCCCAAGCGCTCCCGACCGCCTGACCTTGCCGATCGAGCGTTTTCGGCGCTGCTTTGCACAAAACGCGCCGGAAGCCCGAAAAACGCATGGAAAACCCGCCTGAACGGGCGTGGGGCGGGTTGACCTCGGTCGGCTTAGAAAAGAGAATGATCGTTCATTCTTTGAAGTGGCCGCGGTCCGTCCGACCGCCACAACGTCCTGAGGCTCCCCCATGCCGTCGCGCAAGTCCATGTCCTATAAGGCAATTCTCACTGTCTCCGTGCTCGCTTTGGCGCTCGCCGCCTGCGGCAAGGGCGGCGATCAACAAGGCGGCCCAGGCGGTCCCGGCGGCCAGAAGGGCCAGGTCACGGTGGTGACCCTAAAGCCCGAGACCATCACCCTGACCCGCGAGCTGCCGGGGCGCACCAGCGCTTCGCTGATCGCCGAGGTCCGGCCGCAGGTCAACGGCATCGTCGAGAAGCGTCTGTTCACCGAAGGCGGCCTGGTCCGCGCCGGGCAGCCGCTGTACCAGCTCGACGACAAGACCTATGCCGCCGATCTCGAAACCGCGCGCGCCACCCTGGCGCGCGGCGAAGCGGCCTTGAACTCGGCGCGGCTCAATGCGCGCCGCTCCAGCGACTTGGTCAAGATCGACGCGGTCAGTAAGCAAGACGACGAAACCGCGGTCGCCACGCTCAAGCAGAGCCAGGCCGACGTGTCGGCGGGCCGCGCTTCGGTGCAGAGCGCCAGCGTGATCCTCGGCCGTGCGCGCATCACCTCGCCGATCAACGGTCGCATCGGCAAGTCGGCGGTGACGCAGGGCGCGCTGGTCACGGCCAACCAGGCCGAACCGCTGGCGGTGGTGCAGCAGCTCGATCCGGTCCACGTCGACATCAGCCAGTCCAGCGCCGAACTGCTCGCCCTGCGCAAGCAGATCGCCGCCGGCACCCTGACCGAGGCGGTCACGCCGGTGACGATCCTGCTCGAAGACGGCAGCAAGTACCCGTTGGAAGGCAAGCTGGCGTTCTCGGAAGTCACCGTCGACGAAGGCACCGGCAGCTTCCTGCTGCGCGTGGTGGTGCCGAACCCCGACAACATCCTGATGCCCGGCATGTACGTGCGGGCCTTGGTCGGCACCGGCGTGCGCCAGAACGCGCTGCTCGTCCCGCAGCAGGGCATTTCGCGCGATCCCAAGGGCGCGGCGACCGCGATGGTCGTCAACGCCAAGGGTCAGGTCGAGCCGCGCGAGGTCCAGGTCAGCCAGGCCATCGGCGACAAGTGGCTGGTCGAAGGCGGCCTGAAGGCCGGCGACAAGGTCATCGTCGAAGGCCTGCAGAAGATCGGCCCCGGCATGCCGGTCGATGCGACCGAAAAGGGCGCAGCGCCGGCCAAGCCGGCCGCGGCCCCCGCCGCGCCGAAGCAGTAATCGGAGAAATTCATGGCACGGTTCTTTATCGATCGCCCGATCTTTGCCTGGGTCCTGGCGATCATCATCATGCTCGGTGGCGCGATTGCGATCACCCAGCTGCCGATCTCGCAGTACCCCACCATCGCGCCGCCGACCGTATCGGTGAACGCGTCCTACCCCGGCGCCTCGGCTAAGGCCGTCGAAAACTCGGTGACCCAGATCATCGAGCAGAACATGAAGGGCATCGACGGCCTGATGTACATGTCGGCGACCAGCTCGTCCGACGGTCAGTCCGGCGTCACCCTGACCTTCGAAAGCGGTACCGACCCCGACATCGCCCAGGTGCAGGTGCAGAACAAGCTGCAGCTGGCCACGCCGTTGCTGCCGCAGATCGTGCAGCAGCAGGGCGTGAGCGTGTCGAAGGCGAACTCGGCGTTCCTGCTGGTGATCGGCTTCGTGTCCGAGGACGGCAGCATGAGCGGCGCCGACATCGCCGACTACGTCGCCGCCAACCTGGTCGATCCGCTCGCCCGCGTCGACGGCGTCGGCAGCACCCAGCTGTTCGGCACCAAGTACGCGATGCGCATCTGGCTCGACCCGGACAAGCTCAACACCTACAAGCTGACGCCGACCGACGTCATCAACGCCCTGCGCGCGCAGAACGCCCAGGTCGCGGTGGGCCAACTCGGCGGTACGCCGTCGGTGAAGGGCCAGCAGCTCAACGCCACCGTCACCGCGCAGGACCGCCTGCAGACGGCCGAGCAGTTCCAGAACATCGTCGTGCGCGCCAACAGCAGCGGCGCGGTGTTGAAGCTGTCCGACGTGGCCCGGGTCGAACTGGGCCAGGAGGACTACAGCACCAT
>Ga0307406_10002442_pt1 | contig 10114 bp, 8 predicted proteins | sample 322Cmetagenome_3_FD_203706 | JGI IMG/M metagenome (GOLD analysis project Ga0307406, IMG submission 203706) | Maize rhizosphere microbial communities from greenhouse at UC Davis, California, United States - 322HYB-C-2 | ecosystem: Host-associated > Plants > Roots > Rhizosphere > Soil | place... | reverse complement strand
CGACTTGGCCTGTTCGATCGGTTGCTGGATCGCATCGCGCAACTGCGTCGCCTGCGGTTCGACCGGACGCTCCTTATCCGGCGGTTGCGGCTTGGAGCAGGCCGCCAGCGCGCACAGCAGCGCGGCGGTCGCCAGGGATGAGGCTATCGGTACGATCCGGTGAGGCGTCATGGTGGCGTCCTGGGTCGGCGAACGCCGTTATGCTACGCCCGTCGCGCAGCTCGCGCGTCGATCCGAGACTTGGCTGGAGGACGGCATGGACCCGAAACGTTGGCGATTGGACGGACAGCTCGCGCTGGTGACCGGCGGCAGCGCCGGGATCGGCCGCGCGATCGCCCGCGAACTGCTCGGTTTCGGCGCCGACGTGCTGCTGGCGGCGCGCGATGCCGCGGCGCTGGAATCGGCGCGGGCCGAGCTGCTGGAGGACTTTCCCGAGCGCGAGGTCCAAGGTTTCGTCGCCGACGTCGCCGACGACGAACAGCGCCGCGAGCTGCTCGACTGGGTCGAGGATTTCGGCGAAGGCCTGCACATCCTGGTCAACAACGCCGGCGGCAATCGCAGCAAGCCGACCAACGACTACACCGAGGACGAGTGGCGGCAGATCTTCGAGATCAACCTGTTCTCGGCCTTCGAGCTGTCGCGCTATGCGCACGCGCTGCTGACCCGCCACGCCTCGTCGAGCATCGTCAACATCGGCAGCGTGTCGGGCAACCTGCACGTGCGCACCGGCGCGCCCTACGGCATGAGCAAGGCGGCGATGCACCAGATGACCCGCAACCTCGCGGTCGAATGGGCCGAGGACGGTATCCGCGTCAACGCGGTCGCGCCGTGGTACATCCGCACCCGCCGCACCTCCGACAAGCTCGCCGACCCGGATTATCTCGACGAGGTGCTGCTGCGCACGCCGCTGGGCCGGATCGGCGAAGCCGAGGAAGTGGCCGCCGCGGTCGCCTTCCTGTGCCTGCCGGCGGCGGGCTACATCACCGGCGAATGCATCGCGGTGGACGGCGGCTTCCAGCGTTACGGTTTCTGAATCCGGCGGCGCCGGTCGCGCCGAAAGATGCGGCCGGTCGAGCCTGCCCGCGCCCCGTTGCTGGGCGCGGTTTGGCAGTTGCGCACGAGCGGCGGGCGTATACTCCGGCCATGCGCGTTTCGCTGACCATCGTCGCCGCCGACGGGGCCGAACTCCCGGCCGGCAGCCCCGTGCGGGTGCAATTGCGCGACACCACGTTCGAAGACGCGCCGGCGCGCACCCTGCAGGAATGGCAGGCGGTCGTGCCCGAGCACGCCAAGGCCGTGCCGCTGAGCATCGAGATCGACGCCAGCGCCGACGAAGCCACCTTCTGGGTCCACGTCGATCGCGACGGCGACCGCCGCGTCAGCGTCGGCGACTACATCACCACCCGCGCCTATCCGCTGCGCACCGCCTCCGCCGAGATGACCCTGGTCGTCAGCCGCATCGACTGAGCTCCGGCCAGCCATTCGGCCACCGCGCGCCCGATCGGCTGCCCGGTGCGCTGTTCGATGAAGAGGAATTCGCCGGCAGTGTTGATCTCGAAGAAGTAGTACTCGCCCTGCGGGGTGAGGCGCAGGTCGATCGCGCCGTACTCCAGGCCCAGCCGTTGCATCAGCGCCAGCAGCCGTTGCCGCAGCGGCAACGGCAGCGCGTGCTCGCGCACCGTCGCCGCGCCGAGGTTGGGACGGAAATCGATCGAACCGGGCACCGGGTCGAGCTTGATCTCGGCCGGGAACAAACGCCCGCCGACCGCGGTGACGCGGATGTCGGCCGCGGCCGGCACGAACTCCTGGAAGATCACCGGCGCCAGCCTGACCGTGTCCAGGTGGGCGAGGTCGTCCTCGCCGAGCAGGCGCGTCTCGCGCCACACCGCATGGGTGCACGAGAAGGTCTTGTGCACGGTCGCGCCGGGCCCCAGCGCGTGCACGAACTCGCGCACGCGCTGCGGATCGGAACTGATCAGGGTGCGCGGCACCTTGAAGCCGAGTTCGGCGGCGATGCGCAACTGCGCGGCCTTGCGCGAGGCGGCATCGTCGCGGCCGGGGTCGTTCATCCAGCGCGCGTCGCCGAGCAGACGCCACAGGCCGTTGAGCGCCTCGTTCCATTCGTTGGCGGTGAACAGATGCGCCTGCGCATCGGTGACCGAAGACAGGTCCGGCGCCTGCGGCCGGCGCCACCACACCGAGCCCACCTCGTCGAGCGCATGGCGTTCGCCGCCGGCGCGCGCATAGTCGATGCGCGGACGCGCGCCGTCGGCGTAATCGATCGAGAGCGTGGCGCGATCCGGAAACTCGGCCAGATCGAACAGCAGTGCCGGTCGCTGCATCGCCTGCAGATGGTCGAGCACGCAACGGGCATGGGCATCGGCTTGGTGCGAAATCAGCAGGATCACGGCACGCTCTCCCGGTCAGCCGTTGCCGCCGCCGCCGGCGCCGGATTGGGCCAGTTGGGCGAGTACCGCGGCGGTTTCGTCGTATTGCGACTGCAGCGCGGCCCGGGCCATGTCGGCGCGGGCGAGTTCTTCGGCGAGCTGCTGCAACTGGGCATCGAGCGCGGCCACGGTGTCGGCGTTCTCGTCGCCGACGTCGCCGGCCGAGGTCGCCATCGCGAACGGCAAGGCGCCGCGCGCGGCCGGATTGACCAACAGCGGCGGGCGTCCCGGCAAGGTCAGGTTCTCGGCGATGGTCGGTCCCGGATCGTAGATGCCTTCCTTGCGCGTGTCGGTGACCTGCTCCTTGATCGTGTCGGTGATGATGTCCTTGCGGATTTCCTTGAGGGTGTCGCTGAGCTTGTCGCGCACCGCTTCCTTGATGCGTTCCTTGAGCGTGTCGGTGGGCGATTCCTTGATCGTGGTCAGCGGGCAGAACGAATTGACCGCGGCGATGTCGCCGGCCGACAGGCTGCTGCGCTGGCCGATCACCGTGCCCGGCGGCACCGCGCCGATCGGCACGATGGTGTCCTTGCCGTTGGACGAGAACGCGTTGCGCGGGTAATGCATGATCGAGCCGTAATCGTAGCTGCCGATGTCGTCGCCGTCGCTGATGTGCTGGTTGAAGTTGTGCTCGTAGCCGGCGGTGATGTTGGCCCACTGGATGCTCACGAACGAATCGCGGTCCTCGCGGCTCTGCTCGTGCCACAGGCCGACGACGTGGCCGATCTCGTGGATGGTGTTGCCGAGGCTGCAACTGCTGGCGAGGTTGACGAATTGCTGGCCGCCGCGCCGGCCGACCTGGGCCGAGCAGCCGCTGCCGGGGCGGAAGGTCACGTAATCGGCTTCGGTGGTGCGCAGGATGAAGCGGAAGCGCGTCTTGGCTTCCCAATGCGCGATCGCATCGGTGACGCGAGCCGTGTTGGGCAACGCCGGGTCGATGGTGTAGGGGATCCTGCAGCCGGGCCAGCGGAACTGCGAGCCGCTGATCGCCACGGCCATCGCCACGCCCGAGGTGGATTCGGAGCGCAGCATGTCCGAGATGCGTTCGACCTCCTCGACCGTGCCGAGCACGATGTCGCCTTCGAACATCGCCATGCCGTCGATTTCGACGTACTGCACGGCCTTCGCGCGGAAGGTCTCGCCGCGGATCAACGCGGTGCGCACGGTGCCGCCGCCGCGGAATTCGCCTTGTTTGGCCGGCTTGGCTTTATCGCCGGCGGTGCCTTTCCTGGTTGCCATCTGCCGTCTCCTGTCGCCGTCGCGGTGACGCGGGCGCGGGCCCGTGCCGGCGAAGGCGCAGGACGCCACGTGTCCGTCGCCGCGGCGGCGGGCTTCGGGCCGTGGGTGGCGCGCGATGGCGCGCCGATGCCTCGGCGATTGCTGATGTGGACTAGCGGCATGCGTGCGGCGGCCAGGGCCTGGCCGCGGCGGGCGATCGCGTACGGCGTTTGCGCCGAAGGGCTGCGTCGACGCGTGGCTGCGTTCGGCGCCCGGCGTGTCGATGGCCGAGCGCGCGAACGAGTTCGCATGTCCGTTCGAGTGGGATGCCGGCCCGTGCTTGGCGTCGTCCACCGTGGTCCAGCGCGTCGTGTCCCTCGACGAGGCGGGGCCGTCCTCGCTGCGGCGGCTCCAGCTATAGGAACGCGCCTGCGGTGCGCGGCCGGACAGATCCGATCGCGTTTATGTGCGCTGTGTCGGCGATCGGGCGATGCGGGCGCAGCTCGGCCGGCGCGACTCAGCGGCCGCAGGTGCTCTCGGTGACGATGCGCTGGATGCGCGCGACTTCGGCGGCGGAGGCGTCGCGGCTGTCGCTGCGACCGAAACGCAAAGCCGATTCGGCTTCGCGCAGGCGCTGCTTCCAGTTTTCGCACAGCGCTTCGTCGGGCAGGCGCTGGCACTGGTCGTCGACCATCTGGCAGGCCACGCCGGCGCCGGAGGCGGTGGTGCCCAGGCCGGTGGTCTGCAGCGCCGCGCAACGCTGCGGCGGACGGCCGTCGTCGCTGAGGTAGCGGCCGTTGTCGTAGGTGCGGCACTCGAACAGCACCGGCGGCGGCAGGCGGTCGCCGTCGGCGATGGTGGATTTGGGGGCGGCCGGCTTGGCCGCCGGCGGCCGGCTCACCGAAGGCAGTTGCGAGGACACCGGCGGGTGCGGCGGCGGGGCGTTGGCCGGTGCGATCGGCGGCACCGGCGAGGTGATGAACAACGGCGGCGCCGCGCTCGACGGCGCCGAATCGATCACGCGCTTGTCCTGCGTGCTGCCTTTCGGGCACGGCGTGTTGTTCTGCACGGTCAACTGGCCGAGGGCGTCGGTGCAGCGGTAGATCACCACCTTGCCGGGCTGGGCGGAAACGCCGGCGCAGGCCAGCAGCAGGACGGGCAAGCACCACCACACACGCATCAGTAAGCTCCGCAATCGGCGTTCAGGCGCGCATCGATGCCGCGCTGTTCTTGGGTGATCTGAGCGCGCTCGCTCTGCAGCGCGCTGTTGTAGCGGCGGTCGCCTTCGTAGCGGCGGTCGCGCAGACGGCTGCAGACTTCCTGCTGCGGCAGTTGCTGGCATTCGTCGCGCACCAGCTGGCTGCCGTAGTAGACGCCGTAACCGTAATCGTAGCCGCCGGAATAATACCCGCCGGAGCGCGCGGTGCCGGCGTAGGCGACGTTGCCGTGGCGGCCGGCGATGGCGATGCGCGCGCTCGGATCGCCCAGGCGCGGGGTCGGCGCACCGATGCGGCCGCCGAGCGAGCTGCGGTTGTTATAGATCGGCACGCCGTAGCCCAGGTCGACGATCGGCATCATGCGCGGATTGCCGTCGCCGTTATTGCTGGTGTAGCTGCTGCCGTCCGGGCGGACGCATTCGTACATCGGCTGCGGCGTGTGCACGATCAAACGCTGCGGCCGGCGTTCGGAGGCGACCGGCGCCGGCGCAGCGACCGCGGTGTCGAGCGGGCGCGGCGGCGGGTCGACCGGCCGCATCATGGTCATCGTCTGCTGACGCTGGCCGCCGGTGCACGGCGTATCGCGCAGGCTGATGTGGCCGCGCTCGTCGGTGCAGCGGTAGATCAATACCTCGGCGGCATGGGCGCTGCCGGCCAGCGCGCCTCCGAACAGCCAGGCGGCGAGCACGCTCGGCAGGAACGCGCTCGGCAGGAGCAGGCTCGGCAAGAGCGCGGCCGGTACGAGGCGGAGGCGGCGGGCACGGGACATGCGCGCATCTTGCGCTTCCGATGCGTTAGGGGAAAGTCGAATCCGCGGCCGGACCGGTGCGCGCTGAGTACCCGATGGCGGGGCGTTCGGTAGCGGAGCGGGGCGCGGCCGGGGCACGGGCCGGTGCCAGTTCAGCCGTGCACGGTCAGCTGCGCATGTTCAGCCCCGCACGACCTCGCCGCTGAGCGCCACCCGGATCGCGGTCGGTGCGGCCAGGCCGCCGGTCTCGCCCTCGCAGAGGCCGTCGCTGAGGGCGAGCAGGGCCGGGTCGAGTTCGCCGCGGCGGAACGCCGGCGGATGGCCGGCGAGGTTGGCGCTGGTGGAGACCAGGGCGTGGCCGAAGGCCTCGCACAGCGCGCGCGCCTGCGGGTGCGCGGTCACCCGCACCGCGACGCTGCGATGGGCGCCGCTGATCCACGACGGCAGCGTTGCGGTCGCCGGCACCGCCCAGGTATGCGGCCCCGGCCAACTGGCGAGCACGGCCTCGCGGCGCGGCGCCGGCAGGGCGTCCCAGTCGACCCAGGCATCGAGCTGGTCGATCGACGCGGCGATCAGGATCACCCCTTTGTCGACCGGCCGCCGCTTGATCGTCAGCAGGCGAAGCACCGCGGCTTCGTCGCGCGGATCGCAGCCGATACCCCAGACCGCTTCGGTCGGATACACGACGACGCCGCCACGAGTGAGCGCGGCGGCGGCATCGGCGATGGACAGGGCTGGGGCGGGCATGACGGCTCCGGGCGGTCGCAGCCGCGAGTGTCGCATGCACGTGCGAGGCCGCTCCAGAGAGCGGCCTCGCAGCCGGCCGGGCCGGTCAAGCCGCTACAACCGCAAAGCTTCCGTCCGATCGAGCGGCCGGGTTAGTGGCCGTGGTGGGCATGTTCGTCGGCGTAGGGCCGGGCCGACTCGGGCAGGCGCACGTCGAAGGCGTAGGAGCGATTGCCGGTCAGCCAGACATGGTTGCCGGCGCTGCCGGACTTGGCCTGGATCAGCTCGGCGCCGCGCTTCTCGCCGATGCGGGCGAAACGCGAACGCGCGTTGACTTCGTCGCCGACCCGGCGCGGCCAGTCGATCACCGAGGTCTCGCCGGCGCGCAGCACGGTCTCGACCTTCTCGGCGTCGGAGCCGTCGGCGTTGAACACGCGCAAGGTGACCGTGGTGCCGACCGGATAGTCGTTGGCGACGTTGAGGTTGCCGGCATCGCGCCAGGCCGAGTTGCGCTCGGCCAGCGAGTTGCTGAAGTTGACGTCCATGCAGGTGTAGAAGGCTTCGGTCGAGTCCGAGCGCTGCCAGGTGTTGTAGATCACGTGGCGGCCGCTGCGGTTCGGCAGGGTGCAGGTGATGTGGTAGTTGTTGCCGCTCGACAGCGGCACCTTCGCGCTCTTGCAGAACTGCTGCATGCTGCTCCACTGCAGCGCGGTGCTCGGGTTCCAGCCCTGCGGCGTGACATAGAACGTCCATTCCTTGGTCGCGTGCGGCGCGGTCGCATAGAAGGTGAAGGTGTGGCTGGCGCCGGAACGCAGCGTGGTGGCCTGCCAGTCGCTGCGCAGCACGTCGAGGCCGCGGAAGGTCGGGTTGCCGCCGCTGCACAGCTTGCCGTTGGGCACCACCGCCTGGTGGTTGCTGTTGGCGTTGGCCTGGTTGATGCCGTTCCAGTCGTAGAACAGCTGCGGTCCGGCGACCGCCCAGGCGGCGCGGCAGGCCGGGTCGGCCGGGTTCTCTTTATTGCCGAGATAGCACTTGTAGATCCGGCTTTGCGGATTGACGAAGGTGCCGTGCGCCCAGGCGGCGGACACGGGCAACAGCGCTGCGCACAAGGCGGCGCCGGATACGAGGAGAGAGGTGCGGGCAATGCGGTTCATGGCGACTCCTGTCGTCGGGATAGGTGAAAGACACCCCCCAACAACTTCGGTCGTCCATCGATCAGCGCGATTTCGATCGCGTCTTGAATGCGCACGATCCTAGACGGCGCTTCGGCGCGAATCTGTGCGTGCGGTCGCCATGCGAGGAGACGCCGGCGCATGGAACGGCGGCGGAAAGCCCGAAAGCGGGCTTTCCGTCACGCCGTGCGGCCGCCTCAGGCGACCGCTTTCTTCACGGCTTTCTTGGCCGCCTTCTTGGTCGCGGTCTTCTTGGCGACCTTCTTGACGGCTTTCTTCGCCGCTTTCTTGGCCGGCGCTTTCTTGGTCGCGGCCTTCTTCACGGCTTTCTCGGCCGGCGCCTTGTCGGCGACCGCTTTCTTGGCCGCGGCGGTCTTCTTGGCCGCCTTCTTGGCCGGTTCCTTCTTCGCCGCGCCCTTCTTGCCGAAGCGGCCGCGCATCGGCTTGCCGGTCTCTTCCATCAGCTTGACCACTTCCTCCAGGGTCAGCGAGGCCGGCTCGCGATCCTTCGGGATGCGGCCGTTGAGCTTGCCGTCGCTGATGTAGGGGCCGAAGCGGCCGTTGAGGACCTGGATGTCGCTGCCCTCGAACTCCTTGATGATGCGGTTGCGGGCGATCTCTTCCTTCTCTTCGATCAGGAACACCGCGCGCGCCAGGTCGATCGTGTAGGGGTCGTCTTCCTTCTTCAGCGAGGCGTACACGCTGCCGCGCTTGGCGAAGGGGCCGAAGCGGCCGACGCCGACGCTGACTTCCTCGTCCTTGTCCAGGCCGAGCTTGCGCGGCAGCTTGAACAGTTCGAGCGATTCCTCCAGCGAGATCGTGTGCATGCTCTGGCCGGGGCGCAAGGACGCGAAGGTCGGCTTGTCCTCGTCCTCGGCGGTGCCGATCTGCGCGTACGGCCCGTAGCGGCCCAGGCGCACGCTGACCGGTTTGCCGCTCTTGGGGTCGGTGCCGAGTTCGCGCGCGCCGGTGGCTTCGCTGCGGTCGACCGATTCCTTCTTCTCTTCGACCAGTTGCTTGAACGGCCCCCAGAAGCGTTCCATCAACGGCACCCACTCTTCCTCGCCGCGCGACACCGCGTCGAGCTCGTCCTCGAGCTTGGCGGTGAAGTCGTAGTCGACGTAGCGGGTGAAGTGGCCGGACAGGAACTTCGACACCGCGCGGCCGACGTCGGTCGGACGGAAGCGGCGGCTGTCGAGTTCGACGTACTTGCGGAACAGCAGAGTCTGGATGATCGAAGCGTAGGTCGAGGGACGGCCGATGCCGTATTCCTCGAGCGTCTTGACCAGCGAGGCTTCCGAGAAGCGCGGCGGCGGCTCGGTGAAGTGCTGGTCGGCGTGGATGCGGTCGAGCGGAATGCGGTCGCCGGTCTTCATCAGCGGCAGCTTGCGGCCTTCGTCCTCGTCCTCGGCGGCCTTGGCGTCCTTGCCTTCCTCGTACACGGCGAGGAAGCCCGGGTCGATCACGGTCGTGCCCGAGGCGCGGAAGCTGTGCTCGGAGCCGGCGGCGAGATCGACGCTGACCGTGTTGAGCGTGGCCGGCACCATCTGCGAGGCGACGGCGCGCTTCCAGATCAGTTCGTACAGGCGGCGGCCGTCGTCGTCGAGGAAGCGCGAGACCTGCGACGGCGTGCGCAGCGCCGAGGTCGGGCGGATCGCTTCGTGCGCTTCCTGCGCGTTCTTGGACTTGGTCTGGTAGGTGTTCGGCTTGTCCGGCAGGGCCTTGGTGCCGAAGTCGCGGGCGATCACGTCGCGGATTTCGGCGACGGCTTCCTGCGACAGGCTGACCGAGTCGGTACGCATGTAGCTGATCAGGCCGACCGTGCCCTCGTCGCCGAGCGCCATGCCCTCGTACAGCTTCTGCGCCACGCGCATGGTGCGCGAGGTGGTGAAGCCGAGCTTGCGCGAGGCTTCCTGCTGCAGGGTCGAGGTGGTGAACGGCGCGGCCGGGCGGCGCTTGCGTTCCTTGCTGGTGACGTCGGTGACGTGCAGGGCGCCGTTGGCGGCCGCGACGATCCGCTTACGCGCGCTTTCGGCGGTTTCGCCATCGGTGATGGTGAACTGCTCGAACTTCTTGCCGTCGAATTTATTGAGCTTGGCGGTGAACGACTGCTGCGGATGCGCGCACTCGGCCTCGATGCTCCAGTACTCGCGGGCGACGAAGGCTTCGATCTCTTCCTCGCGCTCGACGATCATGCGCAGCGCCGGCGATTGCACGCGGCCGGCCGACAGGCCGCGCTGGACCTTGCGCCACAGCACCGGCGAAAGGTTGAAGCCGACCAGGTAGTCGAGCGCGCGACGCGCCTGCTGCGCATCGACCAGATCGCTGGCGATGGCGCGCGGGTGGCTCATCGCCTCCTTGATCGCGCGCGGAGTGATTTCGGTGAACACCACGCGCTGCAGCGGCTTGCCTTCGAGCAGGCCGCGCTCGCGCAGGATCTCGCCGATGTGCCAGCTGATCGCCTCGCCCTCGCGATCCGGGTCGGTCGCCAGGAACAGGTTGTCGGCGCTCTTGGCGGCCTTGGCGATCGCGTCTACGTGTTTCTCGTTCTTCTCGATGACGGCGTAGTCCATCGCGAAGTGGTTG
>Ga0307406_10002441_pt1 | contig 10114 bp, 11 predicted proteins | sample 322Cmetagenome_3_FD_203706 | JGI IMG/M metagenome (GOLD analysis project Ga0307406, IMG submission 203706) | Maize rhizosphere microbial communities from greenhouse at UC Davis, California, United States - 322HYB-C-2 | ecosystem: Host-associated > Plants > Roots > Rhizosphere > Soil | place... | reverse complement strand
TGCGGTAACGGGTCTTGCGGCGCTTGCGAGGTTCGCGCCGCGACCTCTCGTCCTCGATCTGTCGGATCAGGTCTCTGCGCACCTCCGCGAGGGCATGATCAAGGTCGCGCTTGTGGGAGGTGGCCACGAGGTGAGCCCGTCCCGCTAGCCAGGCTTGAAGGGTGACCTTCTGGTCCGCGCCCTCGGTATCTTTCAATGACACCTCGAGGTCGACCTGGTCGTGTTCCCATCCAGACAGGTGCGGCGTGAGTGCGGACAGCGCCCCGAGGATGCGCGGTCGGTCGGCTTCTGCGAAGCCGGCGCCGAGGCGCAGACGCTCGTCCAGGGTCTCTGTTGGGTCGTTCTCGGTTCCACTCATCGGTGCCGCCTTTCTCGTGAGTTCAGCGTATGACGTCGGCCTGACCGGCCATGCCTGTCGGCGGCGAGCGCTGTCGCCTGGGCGACGACGGCCTCGACCGACGAGGCGATCGGCCGGATCACGCCCGCAAGGCGGTCGGCAACCGCAACATTGAGGAATCCGTCGTGCTCCGGCGCACCTGCACGGCTGGCAGGCGAGAGTGAGCCACGTCATGCCCTACCGATCGCAGGCTGTGCGGCCATCGGTGAACGCCTTTTTGCGCATGAGCGAGGGGTGTAGGTCAGGCCGAGAGGTACAAGGTCCCGCCGGCCTGGCAACCAGCAGCCCTGTGCAAAACCTCGAAGGGGCTGGAGACTGAGAGGCGTCCGGGCAAGGAGGAGGAGGAAGAGGTGACCGCGGACGAGATCATCGTCGGAATCGACGATTCACCCTCCGCCCGCGGCCTTCCGCTGCGTACGCCCGATCGACCGGAACAGCGCTTGGCTCCATTCATGGTCGAGTAGCCGGAGGCACAGGGACATGTACGTCTATCCCGTAATCGCTGATTACGTCTATCCAGACGGACCAGGCTGGTCGGGAGTACGCCAATGACTAGGCGAGTGGTGAGGCCGGATATGCGGTGGTCGCACTTGAATACCAAAGGAGCTAACAGCTTATTCGCCTTCAAGAATCTTTGGCGATATCCGACAGTCATGATGACTCTAGCGATGCTGTTGTCGATTGTCGCGCCAGCCGTGGCACATCAGAACCCGGTCATGTTGGGTGGCAATGTGTCTATAACGCCAACAACAGGACAAGGTCCGACCGATCCGGCCGAGCTGGAAACCTTTCTTAATGATTTTTTTGCGACGACGATGAAGGAATATCACATCGCCGGTGCAGCCGTCGCGGTCGTCAAGGATGGCAAACTTTTCTTTACCAAGGGCTACGGCTACAAAGACATTGAGCACGGCATCCCTATCGATCCCGAAGAGACCATGTTTCGCATTGGATCCAACACCAAGCCCTTCACCTGGACGGCCGTTATGCAGCTCGCCGAACAGGGCAAAGTCGATCTCGACGCGGATGTCAACACCTATCTCGACTTTCGCGTCCCCGATACATTCCCCCAGCCCATCACGCTCAAACACCTCATGACCCACACCTCGGGCTTCGGTGAGCGCTGGCTTGAAAGTCTGGCGTCGGATGAAAGTGAGCTGATGTCTGAACGCGACTGGCTGGTTTCCAATATGCCGGCACGCATCTTTGCCCCTGGCGAAGCGGTCGGTTACTCCAACTACAACGCCATGCTGGCGGGTTACGTCGTCTCGCGCATATCGGGCCAGCGCTACTCCCAATATATCCAGGAACATATCCTCGACCCGCTAGGCATGTCTCACTCAACCGCGACATCGCCTGCACCGCCGGCACTCCAAGCAAATCTATCCGGTGGATATAGATATGTCGACGGCGGCTTTGAGCCTGTCCCCATTTACAAGAGTCAGCCGGCGGGATTTCCCTCCGGCGTGATTCAAGCCAGCGTCACAGACATCGCCCGCTTCATGATCGCGCAGCTTGACTATGGCCGCTACAGCGATAAAGAGATTCCCGAGGCGCGCATCCTGCAAGAAGGCACCGCCCGGCAGATGCAGGACCCCCCCTATCCCATTGACCCTCGCCTGCGCGGCATGACATACGCCTTCGCTGACCTCACCGAGAACGGCGTGTGGACGCTCGGACACCAGGGCTATTTCCCGCCCATGGGCAGCCAGATCCTGCTCCTGCCCGACCAGCACCTGGGTATCTTTTTTGCCGTCAACACCCTGGATAGCGGGCCACTGACAACTCAGCATGCAGGGTTCCAGAGAGCCTTTTTCGACCACTACTTCCCCGCGGCTGCAGCCGGGCACATTGAGCCTCCCGCCGATTTCGCTGAGCGGGCTGACCGTTACGTGGGCTTGTATCGGAGAACGAGTTACCCGCCTTCCACTCCCGATAAAGTTGCAGACCTTTTCGGTGCCTTCACCTACACGGTCAGCGCTCCAGGCGATGGCACACTCATCGTGTCTATGGAAGGCTTCGAGCTGCGCTTTGTTGAAGTGGAGCCTCTCTACTTCCGCCAGGTGGACGGCTCCTCCTCCCTTGTCTTCTTCGAGGATGACCAGGGTCGCATCAGCAGGTTCTACACCGACTTCGTGCCCCAGTATTCTGCCAAACGGGCACCCTGGTATGAGCTGCGTTCCTTCAACATGCTACTGGTGATCGTATCCGTCCTGCTTTTCATCTCGATGCTGATCGCGGCCCCGGTCCAGGCCGTCATCAACCGCCGTCGTGGCACTGATCTACGACCCGCTGCTCGCACGGTCCGCTGGATTTTTGTCGCCATCTCCCTCCTGAACCTGGTATTCCTGTTCGGTATGCTGTTTGGTTACCGTCCCCCGACAGAATTACACGGCGTTGCCCTCTCCATAAAACTGCTGCTGACCATGACCGTCATGTCGGCCCTGCTTACGGCCGCCGCGCTGGTCTACATCGTCCTCGCTTGGAAGGACCGATATTGGGGTATTGCCTTCCGCGTGTACTACACTCTCGTCACGGTCGCCGCCCTCGCTTTTGTCTGGTTCCTCAACCAATGGAACCTGTTAGGCTGGCAGTTTTAGCTCACCATGTTTCGAGGCTGGCGTGCATACTAACAGTTCTCGCCAATTAACCATTCCCGCCGACAAATAACAAAAAGAAGCAATCACACGTCGCAGGAACTAACCTCGATGAATATATGCAGCGCTTTCAATAAGTAATGAGAAAGCCCAGCTAGTGACGCGCTCACCATCGACACTGCCCGCTCCACGAAATGGGAGGGCTTTGAGGCAGCAATTCGCCATGTCGTGCGTCCACATCTACAGGCCTCAGGCGGTGCGGTGAACCGTCTAAACCGCGGCCAACTCCCACGTTCCCGCCGCGCCGCGTCACGGTAACCGGTCCTCCTGCGGACGGCGCCGACATCGCTCGAGAACGACTTGCGCCAGCTTGCGGAAGAGTCCGGCTACCGCGACGGATTTATCGCCCCTACCTGGTCAAGGTGATCTGTCTACCGGGCTCACTTATGGGATGCAATCGGACTGGGGGTCTTGCTCCTGCTGCTGCTGGTGGCGACCGTTGATATGGGCCCCCCTGCGCGACGTCGGTGGGGCGAGGGCGTCCCTGTGTTGGGGCAGCGTCGATACACCCCGCCGCTGCTCGAAGGCAGCGCTCAGATGAAAGTCGGCATGGAGCTTCGGCGTAGGTAGATTGACTAAATGGCGGCCGAGGGATACACGCCTGAACGAGTCCGCGCCGTGCTAACCGGGGAGAGTCCCGGACTAGCCAGGCAGCGGCGGGTGTTCCGACGAATCCCGTCCCCTCCACGGTGCAAGCTGTGCGCAGCTCCCTTCGCCGGGCTGGGTGGGCTCCTTCTTAAGCCTGCGGGGTACAGGCAATCCCCGGGCAATCCAGCTCTCTGCACGAGATGCATAAACGAGCTTCGCAAACGTCAAATGACGGGGGTAGAGATCCCGATCACCTTGCTGTTCACTGATATCCGCGGCTCGACAGCCATTGGGGAACGAATGCGCCCGGCCGACTTCCACAGGTTCCTCGACCGCTTCTATCGATGGGCATCTGATTCGATCGTTGCTCATGATGGCATCGTTGACAAAGTCGTCGGCGATGAGGTTGTCGGGCTTTTCTTCGGGGGAATCAGCGGACCGCACCACGCGGCAGTAGCGGTAGCAGCCGCAGTTGACCTGGCCGAGCGAGCGGCACAGCCCAGTACCATCCCGTCGGCGTCGATTCCAGTGGGAACGGCTGTCCATACCGGCGTGGCATTCGTTGGAGCGACCGGGCCTGGCACAGCCGTCGATGACTTCACCGCGCTCGGTGATGCCGTCAACATCACCGCGCGACTCGCATCGGCTGCACGTGCCGGTGAGGTGATCGTTAGTGTGGCAGCCGCCGAGGCCGCAGGCATGGCGACCGACCAACTCGAGCGACGCACCGTGGAGATCCGCGGGCGCACAGAGCCGATCAAGGTGATCATTCTCCCCGCGGTCAGACAGAAAGTGTCGCCAGATGAGCGCCATGTCTGAAGGCACCAGACCGATGTCCGGAACCAAACCGCCCAAGGAGCCCCGGCCGGCCGACGGCACCACGAGCCCGTGCGACATGCGGCGCCCCAAACCAGCACAGTACTGATTGAATAGGGACTCGCCGCGCCCGCGGCGCGTTCCGCCGCTGACACGTCATCGAATGTGATGCGGATACACATGGAGCCGGGGCAACATGATTACGGCTCCTGCTTTTACTAATCGCCATCGGACGAAAGTGGAACTCGTTCCCGAACAGTGCCTCCGCTTCCTCACTCCATTCCGGAATGTCGAGCCAGAGGAAATCCGTCGGTGCGATTCCGCAAGGCAGGCAGCTCGCCCAGGTCGCGCTCGCTCACGCCTTTGGAGTCCATCCAGCGCAGCTTCATGGCCGATCTACTTCCACATGTGCTGCAACCAGAGATCATCGAAGCACAATCAGGCCAGTCCGCAAAGGAAGCTTTTTGATCAGGTCGCCGCTGCCATGCCGAGGTGGCCTAAGCCGTCGGCTTGCACTTCCGCAGCTGACGCGGGACCGGCCAGCGAGCGCTGCGTTCACGCCCTAGGATTCGAGAGATGTGCGAATGGCCGCTCCGGTTCTGGTGGTTTGGGTCGATCCGCTCGATGGTCCGGTAGATAGTGGATCGGCCGACGCCGAAGAGTTCGGCCAGTTCGGCTTGGGTGTAATTTCCTGAGTCGTGCAACTCCAGCAGGTGCTTGGCCTGGTTCGGCTTCAGCTTGGGCTGCTTGCCGCGCAGCCTGCCCTTGGCCTTGGCTACCTTCATCCCTTCCCGAGTGCGCAGTCGGATCAGGTCGGATTCGAACTCGGCCACCATCGCCAACACGTTGAACAGCAGCCGTCCAACGGGGTCGGTCGGATCATGGATTGAGCCGCCGAGGCTGAGCTTCACGTTGTGCTTCGTCAGCTCGTCCAAAATGTCTCGAGCGTCGGGCAGCGACCGAGCCAGCCGGTCCAGCTTAGTCACAACCAGCGTGTCACCAGCGCGGCAGGCGGCCAGGGCTAGTCGCAGACCGGGTCGGTCGCGGTTGGTGCCGGTTAGGCCGTGGTCGACGTAGATGCGATCATCACCGACACCGAGCGCGTGCAGACCGTTGCGCTGGGAGGTGAGATCTTGTTGCTCTGTTGATACGCGTGCGTATCCCACCAGTAGTTCGTTCATCCACCAGCGAGGGAACTCACGGCCATGCCGGTCAAGTTCTCATCGCGAATGCCCGCAAGCCGGTCGCCTTGCGGGATGTTGTTGCCTGCGAGGACGGTCGGATTTGGGGCTACCGCGTGAATACTGACGGCGTGTGGAGCTGGTTGCTGAGGGTCACGGTTGAGGTTCATGCGGGTGGGTTGGACGCAGCCGGCACGACCGGCAAGCCGACCTCGGCGACGGGACTTATCGCGCGGTGAGGCACAAGCGTTGCGGTGGCGATCAACAGCTGGCAAAGCCGCGACGATGCCTTCGTCTCCGTCGTCCTCGGCGTCGAGCGGGTCGCCAGGGAGATCCTGTCGTCGGGCGACAGTCTGGTCGACGACTGGCTCACGTCACGGCTACTTCGTCGCCGAGTGTTGATGGCGGTTCAGCAGCATTTGAGGCGGATCGGGCTCTATGCCGGTCCTATTGACGGGATCCCCGGACCGACACCGAAGCCGCAGTCATCAGCTTTCAGCGGCGAGTCGGGATCAAGGTGGACGCCATGATCGGACCAGACGTGATTCGCCGACTCGAGGAGAACCCCTCCCTCCCGACGAGCGCGCGCCCACGACGCCTGCCCTAGCAACGCGGGTCTAGGTCTCGGATCAGCCGCTCGCCAGAGGTCCTCATCAGCTTGGCCGCCGCGAAGGGACGCTTTCGCTGTCCCAATAGACCGTTGATCGGTCGGCTATCGGAAGGCTGCCTGAGCTTGGCAGCACCGGCTTCAGACTTGCAGTCTCGCCGCCGTCGTGGGATCGGCCGCGCCTTGGTTGCGGCTCGCCTCGCCGATGCAACGGAGCGCGGCGCTACAACTGTCGTCTCGGCGCCAGTCCCGACGGTTGGCGGCTACGGCAAGCACTCAAATTCCTGGACGTGCCGGTCGTCCCCGCACCTGCTTCTACCTACCAATCTGACGGACTCGGCAGCGCGCCCTGAGATCTCCGGATCGCCAGATCCGACGAATCCGGGTCCCGGAAAGTGCAGTTCGCCAGCACTTAGTCGTCGGGCTCCGCAGACGAAGGGATTTGCTGCCAGACGCCGATGACGTTGCCGGCCGGATCGCGAAAGCGTGCGACCCACAGGTCACCTTCGATATATCGGCGCTGCACGACAGTTCCGCCGTGAGCGGCAACCTCGTTGAGGACCTGGTCCAGATTCGAGACGTAGATGTAAGGCCGGACGCCTCGGTCTCCCGCTACCTCAAGATCAGTGCGCCAGTGACCGATGACATGGCCGGAGCCGTCGGTGAAGCTTCCTTGCTCCCCATCACCACTTACAACCCAGCCGAAGACTTGGCGATAGAACTTCGAGGATTGGACGCTGTCAGTCGCCGGGACTTCGAGATAAGACACCGCTCGATCCCGGAAGGGCGACGGCGGCAGCTGCTCCTGATTGGTCACAATCTGACGATCCCACGCCACATCGCAATTGGCTACGGCATGTCCATATCGATTTTGCGCCGGCAACCGGTCGGACACAATCCTGCCTTGCCGGAGACGAGGACAACCGAACTTCCAACCCGGCCAGAGGAGGGCCTTCCATTTGCGGCTGACCGGTAGTCGGTCGGCTTTCGATACGTCGATTGGTCAGCCGCGCGCCGGAGGCGGATCGGCTACTAGGACGGACTCGACGCCGGCCCTCCCCGACTGATGACTTCTGTGCAGCTACGAAGTCGTAGTATTAGCGGCCGCGCCCAGCGGCGCACCAACATCAAGGAAAACGAGCAAGCATGGTTACGTTCATGACCATCGGTTACGGCGACCGCGCCGGGTACAAGGCAACTGCACAAGCTGTCCGCGATGCGTGATCCACGACCCCGGAAGGGTCAGGGAGCGGGAAGCGAGGTCTCGCCGCCTACCGTCACCCCGGTTCTCGTGGCCGAGTTGCTCGCCGAGGGCGAGCGGATGCCGGTCTACGTGCACGTCATCGACCATCCCGACGCGCGCGTGCTTGTCGACACCGGCATGACGCAGCTGCACCCGGCGGTGGCCGACATGGATCCACGCCTGATTCCACTGAGCGCGCAGGCCGACTTCGACCTGGCCAGCATCGACGTCGTCATCAACACGCACCTGCACTTCGACCACTGCGGCGGCAACCACCTCTTCACCGACAGGCCGATCTATGTCCAGCGCCGGGAGCTCGAGGACGCGCGCAGCAAGGACGATTACACGATCCGCGAGTGGGTCGAGGCGCCCGGCGTGCAGTATGTACCCGTCGACAGCGCGCTCGAGTTGCTGCCGGGGCTCCGGCTCGTCCCGGCGCCAGGCCACACGCGAGGCTCGCAGGTAGTCGTCGTCGAGATGGGCGGGCGTTCAGTGGTCGTCGGCGGCGACATGGCGGTCTTCTTTGCCGAGCTCGACGAGCCGCGCACCGAAGGCCAGCGGCTGGTCCGCGCCCTCGACCCTGAGGAGGTCTGGCTCTCGCACGAGCACGAGCCGTGGCGGCCGCAGGTTGGCCAGCACGTCTAATTCGAGGGAGCGGGACAGACTGTCCGTTAGACGATCGGTTTGCGGGCGCGCCGATTCGCTCTCGACCGTTCGATAGCGACCGAAGACCGGTCCCATTACGCGCACCGCCGCAATGGGCCTCGCCCTCGTGAGACGAAATGACGAGTGGTCGGGCGGCAAAAAGCTATTGCGATGCGCTCCATGGTTCATTGACGATCGTCTGGTGTCTGAGCGTGAGGACCTATTTGCCCACTATGCCGGGCAGGACGAGGGGCAGCGCCTGTTCCGGTTTGCCCACAACCGTCTCGAGTTGCTGCGCACGCGCAAACTGCTGCAACGTCAGCTGCCAATGCCTCCGGCCGCGGTTCTCGACGTCGGCGGCGGCACCGGCGTACACGCAGCCTGGCTGGCGGCCCTGGGCTACCGCGTGCAGCTCGTCGACATTGTCCCGGAGCATGTCCGAGCCGCAGCTCAGCACGGGCTGACCGCCGAAGTTGGCGACGCCCGCCGGCCCACGCAGCCGGATGCGTCGGTCGACGCGGTGCTCTCCTTGGCCCGCTCTACCACCTCGTGAGTCGAGCTGAGCGGATCGCGGCGCTCATTGAAGCATGGCGGGTGCTGCGGCCCGGCGGGGTCCTGCTGGCCGCGGCCATCGGACGGTTCATGGCGGTCCTTGACTGGGCGCAGCGCGGCGGTCTCACCGCTGACGTCGCGGCCAAGTTGCTGCCAGTGCTGCCCACCGGCGTGCACGACCCCACCCTCGGATTCACCGACGCCTTCTTCCACACCGCCGCTCAGCTGCAGCAAGAGGTGGCGGAGGCCGGGTTCGCCGACATACAGGTCGTGGGGATTGAGGGGCCGGCGTGGACTATCGTCGACGCGCCCGGCGACGACGTCGAGGCGCGGTTCGACAGCGCCCTGCGCTGCGCCCAGTTGACCGAGAACTTCGCGGAGATAGCCGACGCCAGCGCCCATCTAATGGCCCTAGCGACGACTCCCTTGCATCAAAAGAACCCGCGGCGAGACAGTAAGGAACCGCCGGTGCGGCACGTGCTGGACGGTTTCCCCCATAGGCGGCCACCACCGAGCCGAGCCCGGTAGAGGGTCCCTTGCAACTCGCGTGCAGCTTCGGCGGCCCAGGTTCGGGAATGTCGACACATCTGGCAGCCTTCGCATTCGGAGCAGGGACGGCTGCGAACTGCCTCTGTCAGTTGCCGCTGTTAGAACGGCACCATGGGCGTCGATCTGGCAGTGGTCACCGGTGGCGCGGGAGGTCTGGGCCGATTCATCACGCAGCGGCTTGCGGAGCGGGGACTGTGCGTCGTCATTGCCGACACCGACCACGCTGCGGCCACCCAACTCGTCACCGAGCTTCAGCATCGTGGTCACGGGGCGGTCTTCGTAGACACCGACGCTGCTGACGTAGAGGCGGTCGAGCGGCTCATGACGCAGGCGGCCGACCTCGGGACGCTGCGCGTGCTGGTGAACAATGCCGGTGGATGGCTTCCCGGCCCGCAGTATCCGGAGGGGAGGGAGTGGCGGCGAAGTGTCGATCTGAACCTGGTCATGCCGATGCTGGCTGCGCAACTCGCCGTTCCCATGATGATCAACTCCGGCGGCAGTATCGTCAACGTCTCTTCCAGCGGCATGGGCTCCCGTGCCTACAGCTCACCTGAGTACGGTGCCGCCAAAGCCGGACTGATCCGCTTCACCTGCTGCGTGGCCAACTGGGCCGACGGTCACCGGATCCGGGTCAACTGCGTGGTCCCGCATTGGATTGGCCTCGATCGGGCCAGGCACGAGTTCGAGCAGCTGACCGACCAGGAGAAGCAAGACAGCGGCGGTCTGGTTGAGCCCGAGTTGGTCGCCGACACTGTCGTCACCCTCGCCCTGGACGGTGAATCGGTGGGCCGCATCGTCGTCATCCGTGCGGACCGGGAACCCTACGATGTCGACCCCGGAAGCGCCGATCCGCATGAGCACCGGCTGGCCCAGTGAACG
>Ga0307406_10002440_pt1 | contig 10115 bp, 6 predicted proteins | sample 322Cmetagenome_3_FD_203706 | JGI IMG/M metagenome (GOLD analysis project Ga0307406, IMG submission 203706) | Maize rhizosphere microbial communities from greenhouse at UC Davis, California, United States - 322HYB-C-2 | ecosystem: Host-associated > Plants > Roots > Rhizosphere > Soil | place... | reverse complement strand
CTGCGCCGCTTTCTGCAACTCGATGTCTTCGCCCATCGAATCGGTGCGGGCAATCCGCTCGCGGTGGTGTTCGATGCGCAAGGCCTCGACAGCGAGGCGATGCAGTCGTTCGCGGCCTGGACGCATCTGCCGGAAACGATTTTCCTGCTGCCTCCCGACGAGGGCGCCGATTATCGGGTGCGCATCTTCACCCCGCGCCAGGAGCTGTCGTTCGCCGGTCATCCGAGCATCGGCGCGGCCTGGGCGGTGCTCGATGCGGGACGCGTGTCGCCGCGCAGCGAAGCCTTGGTGCAGCAGTGCGCGGCCGGGCATTTGCCGGTGCGCATCGTCCACGACGCGAACGGTTTGCGGGTCAGCATCCGCACGCCGCGCGCGCAGCGTTGCGTTGCCGGCGACGACAAGCAGGCCTTGCTCGACGCGGCGTTGGCCGGAGTGCCGTGGGGTCCGCTGGTGCCGGCGTTGTGGGACAACGGACCGCGTTGGTGGGTGGCCGAACTCGCCGATGCCGCCGCGGTACGCGGCATGCGCCCCGACCTGGCCGCGATCCAGGCCTTGAGCGGCGAGGATGCGCTCGGCCTGGCGGTGTTCGCGCGAACCCGGGAGCCCGGATTCGCCTACGTGGTGCGGGCCTTTTGCCCGAGCGACGGCATCGCCGAAGACCCGGTGACCGGCAGCGCCAATGCGGCGATCGCGACGGCCTTGCTCGCCGCCGGCCGCATCGAGGCCGGCGATGCCTACCAGATCAGCCAGGGGCGCGAGGTCGGCCGCGATGGCTGCATCGAGATCCGCATCGACGACGAACGCGAAGTGTGGATCGGCGGGCGCGTGCAGGCGGTGGTTCGCGGCACGGTCGAGTGGTGAAACCGGTCCGCGCATGAGCCATCGTGCATAAATCATGATTACGCCGATAACGCTTACTGCATGACCGTCCAAAAGAAGAAAGCCGCGTGACGAGCGAGTTCGCGCCTCGCCGCCCTGGCCGTGCCGACGTGGGTCCGGGGCGCGCAGAAGGCACGTTTGAGTGGTGATTTCATGTTCGCATTCAGAACGCTGAAGGGCTTAACCGTACGGTTGCGCAGGGCCTTGTCCGTTACTGCGCCAAACTCGCGTTCCAGCGCCGTCCGATGAACGAAAATCACTCTTTCTCACCGAATTAACCGGCCATCGGAAATATGCGCGCGTCGCGATATAAACGTGATGAGTGTCACATTTTATAAACGATGAATCGGAGCAGCCTTGACCCACTACACACCAGAACGGCAACTGTAAGTGTGATAGGGGAGCTTGCCGGTATCGCGATCTAGCGAACGCAGGCGTAGCGACACATTCGCGCACGAGGCAGCTCAGGCTGCATTCGGAGGAACGCAATGGAATCTCAAAGCATTCGTAAGGCCCTTTCCTACAGCCTGCTTGCAGCCTGCATCCTGACGGTCACGGTATCGACCACGGGTTGCTCGGGTTCGGGCGGCGTCAACTCGAGTTACAACCCTCACCCCGGGGGGGGCGGCGCCGGGGGGGGCGGTTCGGGCGGCGGCGGCTCAGGAGGCGGCGGCACGGGTGGTGGAGGTTCCGGCGGCGGTGGCTCGGGCGGCGGCGGCTCTGGCGGTGGCGGCTCCGGCGGCGGCGGTGGCCCGGGCAATCCCGGTGGCCCCGGCACGCCTGGCGGTCCCGGCAATCCTCCCGGCAGCACCACCACTCCGCCCGGCGGCGTAGTCGGCTCGGTCGTCACCACCGGTGGCGGTTTGCTCACCGGCGTAGGCGGCGCGATCAGCGGGCTGGGCGCGCAAATCCCGAATCAGGCTCTGCTCGGCGGCAGCACTCCGACCACGCGGGGCCTGGGCACTGTGGTCGACGATGTCGGCGACACGATCACCGCGCTCGGTCAGGCGACCAGCAGCGGTCTCGGCCAGATCGGCAATATCTCCAATCCGGTCGGCACGACCGCGGCCGGCGTCGACAACGTAGTGGTCAACGTCGGTACCACCGTCGACGACCTCGGCAAGACGGTCGCGACCGTGGGCGCCTTCCAGGGCTCGCCGATCCAGCCGTTGACCAGCACCGCCGGTGCCTTGGTCTCCGGCGTCGGCACGCAGGTCAAAGGCCTCGCGCCGAAGGTCGGCGGCCTGATCGAAGGCCCGAGCGGACAGGCGCTGACCGGCGCGCTCAGCAATGTGCTGACCCCGGTCGCCGGCATCGGCCAGGCCAACGGCGGCACCAACGGCGGCAACGGCGGCAGCAACCTCGTCGCCAATGTCTCGCGCAGCGTAGGCGGTACGGCCAGCGGCGTAGCCGCGGCGGGCGGTACGGTCGGCGCGCAGCTCAGCGGCGTTCCGGTTCCGGGCGGCGCGGCCGGCGTGCTCGGTGGCGCGGTACAGGGCGTCAGCGGCAACCTCGGCACAGTCGGCGCGGGCATCACCGCAGGCATGGGCAATGCCGGCAGCATCGCCAATCCGGTCGGCGTGACCGCCGCTGGCGTGACCAGCGGCGTCGCCGGTCTCGGCGGCACGGTCGGCGGCGTCGGTTCGGCATTGACCAGCACCGGCGCTACCACGCCGTTGGCTCCGGTCACCGGCCTGGTCGGCGGTGCGGTGACCAGCGTCGGCGGTGGCGTGGCCACGGTCGGCACGACCGCGACCACGGTGGTCAACGGTCCTTTGCAGCCGGTTACCCAGGGGCTGAGCACGGTCGTCAACGGCGTAGCCGGGGCGACCGGGCTCAATGGCACCAGCACCGGCAGCGGCCTGCTCGGCGGCACCACCAACCAAGGTGGCCTGCTCGGTACCGGCCTTCTCAAGAAGAAGCCTTGAACGCAAGTTTGTGATGCAACGCGCGGGAACGGGCACAGGCCCGTTCCCGTCGCGCGACAACGGCGTATGGTGACCGCATGAGTCTTGGGGAGGCGCGTTCCGCCGCATGGCGGGCGCGCCATTCCAATGCCGACCTTCCGCTGGATGGACCACGCTAAACGCAGGGGCGCGTGCATGCGAACAGGCCTTTCGGGAAAACGCTACCTACTCGCGCTGACGGTCACCGCGCTTTTGTATTCGACCTTGCCGGCGTATTCCCAGGACCGCCTGCCGACCGGCAACCCGTTGCAGACCCTGCCGCAGGCACCGTTGCCAAAGACCGATCCGAAGGTCAGCACCACGGTCGCACCGCAACAGAATCCCGAAATGGCCGCCTTGCTCGCCGTGCAGATCACGCCGAGCAAATTCGACGTGTCCGGGGTCAAGGCGATCCCGTTCGAGCAGGTCGCGGCGGTGTTCAGTCCACTCGCCGGCAAGAACATCACCGTCGCCGAATTGCTGCAGGCCGCCGAAGCCTGCAGCAAGCTGTATCGCGAACACGGCTACGCGCTGTCGTTCTGTTATGTGCCCACCCAGGATTTCGCCAATGGCGTGGTCCGCGTGATCGCGGTCGAAGGCTATGTCGCCGAGCTGCGCCTGAGCGGCAAGCCGGGCAAGCTCGAGCGCAAGATCCGCGCGATCGCCCAGCACATCCTCGACGACCGGCCGCTGCGCCAGGCCACCTTCGAGCGCTACTCGCAGATCCTGGGCTTCCTGCCCGGCGCGAAGATGGCGATCAACGTGCCCGCGCCGACCACCACCGACGGCGCGACGGCGCTGGAGCTCAACGTCGGCGGCAAGCGCTACGACGCCACTTGGGCGCTGGAGTTCAACCATCCCGGCACCCAGGGGCTGATGAATCTGCAGCTCAATGCGCTGACGCCGTTGGCCGAGCAATGGACCTTGTCGACCCTATATCCCGACGGCCGCGGCGACGAGCGTTTCTACGGCGCCGGCTACTCGCAGTTGTTCGGCAGCGACGGCTGGATCGGCCGCGTCGACGGTTCGCGTTATCGCGGCGAGCCGGCCAGCCGCACGCCGCTGCCGGACTTCCTCGACCACCGCGTCGAACAGGACCGCCTCGCGTTCACTGCGCGTTATCCCTGGCTGCTGCGCAACGAGCGCTCGATCTTCATCGGCGCCGGCATCTACGGCGCCGATCAGGTCGATGCCTATCGCAACACCGCGACCGGTGCGACCCTGCAACAACGCTCGAAGACCCGCGTGTTGCAGGCGACCCTCGATTACACCAAGGCGAAGAAGAACAGCGCCCGCCAGATCAGCCTGTCGATCGCGCGCGGCCTCGATGCTTGGGGCGCCTCGGCGAGCACGGTGACCAACGTCGTCGGCGTCGAATTCGCCTCGCCGAACGATGTTTCGTTCCGGCGCTACAACCTCGGTTACGCGCAGAGCCGCAGCTGGGCCGAACAACGCTACCTGGCGATCTTGCGCGGCACCGCCCAGTACAGCCGCAACCGCTTGCCTTCGTCCGAGCAGATCAGCTTCGGCGCCTCGCGTTTCGCCTTGGCCTACGACCCCGGCGAAGTGTCGGCCGACAAGGGTTGGGGGTTGTCGCTGGAACTCAGCCGCAACTACCGCCCGCAGTCGCGCTGGTTGAAATCGGTGTCTCCCTATCTGGTCGTCCAGCACGCCCAAGTGTCGATGACCGAAGGCCGCCCGCCGATCGACAAACTCGGCTCGGTCGGGCTCGGCATCCGTCTGTCCGACAACCACCACTACAACGTCGACTTCGCCTACGCCCGCCCGACCGCGGACCTGCCGCTGGAGGCCGACGACCGCAAGGCGCGCTGGAATCTGAGTTTCTCTTATCAGTTGCAGTAGCGGTGCGGGGCTGTGCGAGTCGTCCTCCTGTAGGAGCGGCGTGAGCCGCGACCGCGGAATGCGCAGAGGTCGCCTAGCCGCCGTCATTGATCGAAGCCTTGATCTGTCGCAGGGTAGGAGCGGCGTCCTACTGGATTTCCTTCGGTCTCAAGCCGCGACCGCTCAGTTCGGGGTTGCTGCGCACCTTGCCGCAGAGCGGTGAAGCAACATCTAAAGCTTCCGTCCGCTGACGCGGCCGGGTTACTTTCTTTTGCTAAGCCCAAAAGTCCGGCTGGATTCCCTTCGGTCAAAGCTAACCAAAGAAAAGGGCTCTCCTTGACGAAGCTCCCCTGCGAGTTCGCAACTGTCGCCGGGATTTTCCGATAAGACATCCTTGTCTTATCGGAGAACGCCGCACGTCCTGTGCGGCGCCCTCCGGGTCTACGATCGCATCGCAAGTTCATTGCCACGCCAAGCTTTTACGGCAACCGCAACGGTGATCGACCACTGTAGGAGCGGCGTAAGCCGCGACCGCGAACTTTCGATGGCGAGGATACTTCGCAGCCGACTTCAAATCCCGTCCTCGGCCATCGTTTTGGCTTTGGCTTTGGCTGTTGCTGTGCGTCGCCTAGCACTAGCGAAGGCAATCGAAGACCCGGAGGGCGGCGCGCAGGGATGCGCGCCGTTTTTCATCGGGACAGGGATGTCCCGTATGAAAAATCCCTGCGTCGGCATCGGCGGTGCGGGCCGGTGATTCAAAGAAAAGCATTTTTCTTTGGTTACCTTTCTTTTGTTGCTTTAGACAAAAGAAAGTAACCCGCCGCTTTAGTGGCGGAAGCTCTTAGCGTTGGATCTTGATCTTGATCTTGATCTTGATCTTGCTTGAGCCATTCGCCGCAAGACCGAAACGCCGCGGTCGCGGCTCGCGCCGCTCCTACCCCTGCGAAAGTTTGTCGCTTCTATGGGCGTCATCGGCGTTGCGATGGCTGCGCGTCCAGCGGTCGCGACTCACGTCGCTCCTACATGAACCCTACCGAAGCGACGAAGCAAGGACGTGCCCCAAGCCGCCCAGCGCAACCCTCACCCCTGATCGAACAAGTGCTGCAACACCGCCTCGCCATAGCGATCCAGCTTGCTGGCTCCGATTCCGGGAATACGCGCCAATTCGTCGAGGTCGTCCGGCGCATGCTCGGCGATCGCCCGCAAGGTGCTGTCGTGGAAGATCACATAGGCCGGGACGTTCTGCTCGCGCGCGGTGGTCGAACGCCATTCGCGCAGGGCGTTGAAACGCACCAGCGATTCCGGGTCGAGGTCGATCATCGGCGCCGCGCTCGCGCCGCCGCGGGACTTGCGTGAGCCGCCTGCGGCCTTCGGCGCCTCGGTGCGGAAGCGCAGGCTGCGTTCGCCGCGCAACACCGGGCCGCTGTCGGCGGTGAGGCGCAGGGCGCCATGGCGCTCGATGTCGGCTTCGAGCAGTCCGCCGGCGACGAGCTGGCGGAACACGCTGCTCCATTGTTTGGCGTCGAGGTCGCTGCCGATGCCGAAGGTGCTGAGCTGTTCGTGGTTGAAGCGGGTGATCTTCTCGGTCTGCGCGCCGCGCAATACGTCGATGACGTGGCCGGCGCCGAAGCGTTGGCCGGTGCGGTATACGCAGGACAAGGCCTTGCGCGCGGCCTCGGTGCCGTCCCAGCTTTGCGGCGGCTCCAGGCAGTTGTCGCAATTGCCGCAGCCGCCCGGGTGCGGTTCGCCGAACCACCCCAGCAGGCTCTTGCGCCGGCATTCGGTGGACTCGCAAAACCCCAACAACGAATCCAGTTTGCGCAGCTCCAGGCGCTTGCGTTCTTCGCCGGCCTCGCCTTGCTGGATCAGCTGGCGCAGGTTGACCACGTCGCCGAGGCCGTAGCACAGCCAGGCCTCGGCGGGTTCGCCGTCGCGGCCGGCGCGGCCGGTTTCCTGGTAGTACCCCTCGATCGACTTGGGCAGGTCGATGTGGGCGACGAAACGCACGTCGGGTTTGTCGATGCCCATGCCGAAAGCGATGGTCGCGACCATGACCACGCCGTCTTCCTGCAGGAAACGGCGCTGGTTGCCGGCGCGCAGCGAGGCGTCCATGCCGGCGTGGTAGGGCAGGGCGCGGATGCCGGCGGCGACCAATTGCTCGGCGATCGATTCCACGCGCTTGCGCGAGAAGGCGTAGACGATGCCGCTGTCGCCGCGATGCGCGCTGAGGAAATCGAGCAGCTGGCGGGTGCCGTTGTCCTTGTGGACGACGCGGTAGCGCAGGTTCGGCCGGTCGAAGGAACTGACGAAGCGGCGCGCGTCTTCCAGGTTCAGGCGTTCGGCGATCTCGCGCTGGGTCGGCGCGTCGGCGGTCGCGGTCAGGGCGATGCGCGGGATGTCCGGCCAACGCTCGTGAAGGATGGTCAGTTCGCGGTATTCGGGGCGGAAGTCGTGGCCCCATTGCGATACGCAGTGGGCCTCGTCGATCGCGAACAGCGAGATGCGCGCGCGATCGATCAGCGACAGGCAGCGCGGGCTCAGCAGGCGCTCGGGGGCGACGTACAGCAGGTCGAGTTCGCCGTCGAGCAACTGCCGTTCGACCGCCGCGGCTTCGGCGGCGTCGAGGGTGGAGTTGAGGTAGGCCGCGCGCACGCCGAGCTGGCGCATCGCCTCGACCTGGTCCTGCATCAGTGCGATCAGCGGCGAAATGACCAGGCCGCAGCCATCGCGCAGCAAGGACGGGATCTGATAGCACAGCGACTTGCCGCCGCCGGTCGGCATCAGCACCAGGGCGTCGCCGCCGTCGATCACGTGTTGGACGATTTGGGCTTGTTCGCCGCGGAACGCGGTATGGCCGAAAACGCGATGGAGGAGTTCGAGTGCGGGCTGCTGCATGCGCCTAGTCTAGCGGCGCGGCGTCGCAGACGGTCGCGACGAGGCCGCGAGCGCCGCTGAAACGCGGTCGCGGTCATTGCGCGCCAGGGCCGCGGCTCAGCGCGCGCGCCGCTTGATGTGCCAGACGTTGCAGATCTTGTCGTTACGGATCTGATAGACCGTCAGTCCGTCGACGGTTTTGCCGTCGGCGGTGCCGGTGACGCGTTCGCGCGCCACCACCATGTCGTCCAGCGATTGCAGGCCCAGGATCTCGACCCGCGGATGCGGGCGTTTGGCGAAGGCGGCGCGGTAATAGCGCGAACGCGCCTGCGGCGTGGCCTCGGTGACGAGGGGCTGGCCGGGCAGGGGTTCGTCGTCGCCGCGGCGCCAGGCGCCGGCATCGGCGGTGGCCTGGGCCAGGAAAGCCTCGGCGTCGGCATCGTTCCAGGCCTGGACGTAGCGGCGGACCACGACTTCCTGGGCGTCGTCGGCGGCGACGATGGCGGCGACGGCGGCGCCCGCCGAGAGCGCCGACAGCGCGATCAGCACGATTGGCAGGATCGGCATCGGCTTCATGGCCGCGCCCCGGCAGCGGCCGTGACGACCGCATCGGCGGGGCGGGCGATCTTCTGCAGCGGCCACAGGTCGAGGACGCGACCGTCGCGGACGCGCAGGATCGCCAACATCTCGTAGGTCTCACCGGCGGCGGCCGGGGTGGCGCGGGTGCGGATGCGCTCGTGGGTCACGACCAGGTCGCCGACCGCGAAGGCATCGAGCAGGTCGACTTGCACCGAGGGGCCGTCCGCATACAGCGCCCGATAGGTCTTGGCGCGGCTGGCCTCGTCGACGACGGCGCGCGAGGGCAGGTCGGCCAGTTGGTGCGGGTCTTCGGCGCGGCGGAAGTGGCGGGCATCGGCGGCGAACAGGGCGAGGAAGCGTTCGGCGTCGGCGCGGTTGTTGGCCTCGACCAGCGCACGCGCGGTGGCCACGGCGCCGGCGGCCTGCGGCCGGTTGTCGTCGGTTTCCTTGCCGACGTGCCACAGGTCTTCGATCAGGCCGTCGCGGACCCGGTACACCACCATCAGGACTTGCGGCTCGGCGCGCTTGGGGTCGGCGATGTGGACCCGGGATACCACCAGTTCGCCGAGCACGACGGTCCGGGTCTGCTCGATATGCGGGGTGTCGGGTTGCGCCATGGCCTTGGCGAAATGCGCGCGCAGGCGCTCGGCGCCGTACATCTGTTCCAGGCGCTTGCCGACCAGGGCGTGCGGGTCGGCGGGCAGGCCGAAGATCTGCGCCTGCGGGGCGTACAGGGCGAGGAAGGCTTCCAGGTCGTTGCGGTTGAGCGCATCGAAGTCGGCAGCGACGACGGCGGCCGGCTCGGCTGCGGAGCCAGCCCCGGCCCCGGCCCCGGCCGGGATCAGGCCCATCAGAGCCAGCGAAAGCACAAGCGTGAATCGACGTTGCATGGCGGTGCTCCGGAGAGAGAGGCGAGGCCTGTTTGCCCAAGACCGGCTTTTGGCAGATAGTCCTGCCGCGGGCGGTGGCGACCGATCCGGGCGCTGCCCGGCGTGGGTTTCGGACTAGGCTAGGAGCGGGTAGGGCGGCCGACAACGCGAAAATCGCGCCAGATGCATAAGGTCAGATTATGGATATGCCGACATTGCCGCCGCTCAGCGCGATCCGCGCCTTCGAGGCCGCCGCGCGCCTGCAGAGCTTCACCCGCGCCGCCGAGGAACTGGACATGACCCAGGCTGCTGTCAGCTACCAGATCAAGCGGCTGGAACAGCGGCTGGGCCTGGTGCTGTTCCAGCGCCTGCCGCGCAAGGTGGTGCTGACCCGGGCCGGCGAGCGGTTGGCGCCGACGGTGCTCGACAGTTTCCAAGCGCTGCGTTCGGCCTTCGCCCAAAGCCAGGCGCGCTCCGAAGCCGAACTGGCGATCACCTCGCTGCCGACCATCGGCGCCAATTGGCTGGTGCCGCGCCTGGGCGGGTTTCAGCTGGCGCATCCGCGGTTGGCGGTGCGCCTGGACACCGGCGTGCCCCTGGTCGACCTGGCCCAGGGCGAGTTCGACGTCGGCATCCGCAACGGCCGCGGCGAATGGCCAGGATTGAGCGCGCATTTCCTGTTGCCGGGCTTGTTCACGCCGCTGTGCAGCCCGGAGCTGATCGAAAGCGGCGCGCTGCGGGCGCCGGCGGACCTGTTGAGGCTGCCGCGGATCGGTCGCGAGCGCTGGTGGCGCAGTTGGTTGGAGGCGGCGGGCGTCGGCGACGCCGATCTGTCGGCGCGGCCCGGGGTCGAACTGGGGGTCGAGCAATACGAAGTGACTGCGGCGATCGCCGGGCACGGCGTGGCGATCACCTCGCCGCTGTTCTTCCGCAGCGAACTCGCCTCGGGGCGGCTGGTGCAGCCGTTCGAACTGGTGCTGCGCGACGAGCGCGATTACTGGCTGGCCTATCCCGAGGTGCGCCGCGGCAGCGCCAAGATCCGCGCCTTCCGCGACTGGTTGCTGGCGCAGGCGCAGGCCGACGCGCAGGGCTGGGACGGCGGCGGCCGGCCGTGAGAAGCGGCGCC
>Ga0307406_10002438_pt1 | contig 10115 bp, 8 predicted proteins | sample 322Cmetagenome_3_FD_203706 | JGI IMG/M metagenome (GOLD analysis project Ga0307406, IMG submission 203706) | Maize rhizosphere microbial communities from greenhouse at UC Davis, California, United States - 322HYB-C-2 | ecosystem: Host-associated > Plants > Roots > Rhizosphere > Soil | place... | reverse complement strand
GTTCGAATACATCGCACCCAAGTAGCCCACAATCTCGGTTCCCGCCGCTATTACGGCTCCCAAATCGGGTTTTTCTTCAGCAGCCAGCCATGAATAAGCGATCATTCGTCTCCAGAATTGAGCGGGCACCAAAGGCGATGCCATGAGCCGGCAGATCTGCTCGACGTCGTCGGGTTTAGCGAATCTGATTTCAGCACGTTGCATCATTCGGTCAGGCTGGATACGCGCGGGTAGCATGCGGCACAAAGAAGAAGCACCTTGCAAGTCGTTCAGGAGTTGCGACGCCGTCAGGCGCGATGACAGGGCCGGAAACATTCACCCGGTCGAGAACAGGAGTCACTGGCCTCCCTTGCGCCAACTTCGTCAAGGCCGGGTTGAAAGTAAACAACAGTTTGTACCCTTCGGCGAACGCACTTCTTACGACATCTTCAGAATAAGTGCCGAACGGAAATGCCAGGGTGCTGATTTCATCGATGGATGGCAGGTCCAGGCAGTTAGCCAGCGCGGCTCGTGGTTCGCGTAGCTCTGTTTCCAGATTGGGGCTTAGTGGCAACGAGGTATGTGTTTTACCGTGTGCCCCGATCGCAACCCCGGCGGCATACAGATGGCGCAGTTGTTCGGTCGATAACATGTGCGCAGGTTTGCCGGAACGTGGCAGCGGTTTGCCCAAATGTTCCCTGCATAACTGTTCCACCTCAGCATCCGAAAGGTTGGTCCACCGTTCGGCAATTTCATTGAGCTGTTTAGTTGGCCCCACAGGTGCCACATCGGGTTTGTTGAATAGTGCTTGATAGAGCTGAGCTATTGATTGTGATGAGATTGCTCCGGCGCGGAATGCGGCAACCAGTTCTTCAGTCCAGGGACGTGATTTGCGATTTACGAAATCGCTGGTAAGAAAGAGCACGGCCGGTACTCGCTCTCGCTCGAGTAATGGCAACGCATACTCTTCGTTATCGGCATAACCGTCGTCAAACGTGATGAGTAAACTTCGATTTGGAAGTTTTTTGCCCTGCTCCACGGAGGACAAAAGTTCTTCTAAACTGATTACGTAATAATTGCGCCGAAAGAATTGAAGGCACTGATCGAAAACAACATCTGAAACAGTCCATTCCGGATGCGCGTGTGGCCATCGCGCGTCGTCAACGGCAAGTACTCTGTGAAAGACGACTACAGTAAGCGTGTTGCGATTACGGATCCGGTGATAAACACTGAGCAACTCGACATACGGCAGCACTTTTTTCAGCCTGGCTTTGATTCGCAGCATTAACGAAGACATATCGCATTTGCGGCTTTAACGAGTACTGCCGACGACTTCTTTTTCACTCTCCTGCCCGTTTCTTACTTGCCTGATACTCCACTCGTGCGGCAAGAAGAAGTTGCCTCTGATCACACGATCAAAATCCACGCGCAAGGTAGTGGATTTGTACTGGTAGTGAATAACATCGCGTGCGTTTCGTTCCTGTACGTGCACCGAGGTGAAGTAAACGCCGGGCAGCAGGCCCAGTTCCGGAGTACGAAACTCAATGCTCGCCTTGCCGGGAGACAGAGAAATCTGGTCGTCGCTCAATTCCGTTGTGAGTTCACAATGCTGCTGCCCATCAGCAGTAAAAAAGAGCAGGGCGAACACGGCATCCTTCACCGGCTGATGGACCTCGTAGTCGATCCTCGCGACCAGAGCTTCTCCAGTTTGAAAGATCGGTTTCAGTTGTCCCGACTCGTCGCGGAACGAGAGCGCGCGGATCTCTACCTCCTTAGTCTCACCTTTCTTATGCACTTCGACTGATTCACTCGAGAGAGTTGCATCACTTTGATAAGCAGCAACAACTTCCTTTGCGGAGCCACTCATCACAATTTGTCCGCGTTTCAATAAGAGCACTCGCTGGCAAAGCCGCTCTACCGCTCTCAGATCGTGGGAGATGAAAACTATGGTCGTCCCCGATTCCTTCAATTCTGTGATCCGGTCCAGACATTTCGCCTGAAATGACGCATCCCCGACTGCGAGCACTTCGTCCAGCAGCAGAATGTCGGGGTGCAGGTGAGCGGCGATCGAGAACCCGAGACGGACGTACATTCCGGATGAGAAACGCTTGACCGGCGTATCAATAAACTGCCGCACGCCCGCGAAATCGATGATGCTATCGAGCTTTTTTGTAATCTCGCCGCGGCTCATCCCCAGTATTGAGCCGTTAAGATAAATGTTTTCGCGGCCTGACAATTCCGGATGAAAACCAGACCCTACCTCAATGAGCGCTGCCAAACGCCCGTTGATAGTGATTTGACCGGAAGTCGGAGTCGTGATGTTGGAAAGCAACTTAAGAACTGTGCTTTTGCCGGCGCCGTTGTGTCCAATAATTCCGACCGCTTCTCCTCTTTCCACAGCGAAACTTACGTCTCGAATGGCCCAAAAATCTTCCGGACGCGTCCAAAGGTTCATCCACTTGCGGATGAGCGGGTGGCGCGTCGCATGCGCATCCACTTCATGACGGATGCGGTAACGCTTGCTTACGTGATCAAAAACAAGATCGTGCATAGCTAAATAACGTCGGCCATGGTTGCTTCAACTTGCTTGAAGTAGATGTAGGCCAGCGGCAGCAACAAAACCGAAATCACGGCAGAGAGTCCCAACGCGCGCAGATTGAGCGGCGTGCCACCAATCACAACGCTTCGAAAACTATCCACAATTCCGACCATCGGGTTTAACGAATAAAGATTTCGAAAACGTTCCGGCACCGCACTCAACGGATAAACCACGGGACTCGCAAACATCCAAAGTTGCAACAACAGCGGCATCGCGACACCAACATCGCGAAAGCGCACTTGAACGGCTGAAAACACAAGAGACATCGATGTAACAAAGAATACGAGAACCACGACTATCGGAACCGCGAACAACAGATTCATCGTAGGCGGCACGCGGTAATAAATCAGCAGCCCAATCAAGACGAATGTGGCAATCAGAAAATCAAAGACAGCGGCAACTACATACGTGAGCGGCAGTATCTCTCGTGGAAAATAAACCTTCGTAACCAGATGAGCGTGACTCACCAGACCACTGGTTGAACTCGTCAGCGCGGTTGAGAACAGACTCCAGAGCAGCAGCCCTGTAAAAGCGATCACCGGATAAGGCGTACCGCCCGTGGGAATTTTTGCCACTACGGCAAACACTAATGTGTAAATCAGCATTAGTGACAACGGTTGCAATACGGCCCAGGCGATTCCCAAGACCGACTGTTTGTACCGCACTTTGATCCGGTGAGCACTAAGCGTATAGAGAAGATCGCGGTATTGCCACAGTCCTCCCAAGCTCCGCAATAGTGTGACTGGTGAAAACCCCGGAGGTCCAATAACTTTTGTCCGCCGGTCGTTAACTGTGCCCGTCTGCAATGGAATTTCTGCCTGCAATTAAACGTGTCTCCCAACCTGATTCAATGAGTTGTTCGTCTTCAACTCAGCGCCCGCCAAATCAGGCGCGCCGATTAACGTGCTGTAAAGATCTGAAACCTGGGTGGCAAATCGCTCACGGGAGAAGTCTGACCGTACCAGCGCGCGTCCTGCTTCACCAAGCCGGTGACGTAACGTTTTGTCTTCGACAAGCAAACTTAGTTGGTTCGCTTGTGCTTCGTAGTCTCCGAGGGAGTGTAAGAAACCGGTTTGTTTATCGCGCACGAGCTCTGGGACGCCTCCTACCGCGGTGGCGACCACCGGCTTCGCATGAGCCATTGCCTCGAGAATGACCAGCGGCAACCCTTCAGTCTTCGTGCTAAGAACGAAGATGTCTATCGCATTCAATAGCCGCTCCACATCGTCACGATGATCGGTGAACATGAAATACTCCGAAAGGCCAGACTCAGAGATCAGTTGCCGGACCTCCGCATAATGCCGGCGATTCAGATCCACCATTGAATGATCTCCGACAATCAGGAACAGCACGTCAGGAAATTTCCGCACAAGGCTCTGCGCAGATCGGACGAGAGTCGAAAAATCCTTCGCTGGAGCGACGCGGGCAATCATTCCGATGATGGTTACGTCAGGACTTATTCCCAATTCCTTTCGCACCGCGGCGTTATCGTTAGTCTCCGTGCCTCCAGGCACATCAATACCATCGTAGATAACGGTTGCGCGATCATCAGAGACCTTGTAGCCAAATGTATTCCTCGCATCTTTGGAGACAAAAGCAAAATGGTCCACAGCTTTGAGAAACGTTTTGTCACGCGCGGAGATGCGTGGATAGCTACACCTGATCTGGCATAAAACTGCTAAACGCGCCATCTTTCCGGCGAGGCCCGCATAATAAGCAGCCAGCAGATCGGCACAGTGGACCAAATCGATTCCACGTCTTCTGAACTCCCTGCTCAAGGCACGAGAGGCTGAAAGAAAATCTCGCGGGTGCCGGTAGCTGGGCTCGATGGCTCTGTATTCGGCGACCTCAAATCCTGCTTGTGCGAACATCGTTGCTACAGGCCCGGTGAGTTCGGGACAAAAAATCGTGTGCTCGTATTTATGGTTTCTCAGGGCCTGGGCAAGTCGCAAAGTAGCGTGCTCAGTTCCGCCAACTGATGACCACGGCATGATGTGTGCAATTTGAGGATTTTCTTTGGTCATCTACTTTGTGCGAGATAGCGAACTACGCGCGGCGTCGAACGCAGGCCCCAGATCACTAACTGTAACTTCCGGCTCTTATAAAACCTGTTTGCCCGGGTAAACGATGCCGCAGCCTGGTCATAATTGCGATTCGCAAGGTACTGCTTGCCTCGCTCACGATCTATCTGCGCGGCACAATTCTCCAACTGCCGATCAATCAACTTATGCTCAGCCTCACTGAGAGGCAAAGTCTGTTTCGCCTTCTTCAATACTTCAATCTGGCTTTCAACCATTGCTATCTCATTCGCTGCCAAACTCGCACTATGCGTCCGATGACGCGCTAGTACCTGCTCTTGAAACCCGATACGCGCGCCACGATGTGCGAGTCGAATCCAGAGATCAAAGTCCTCGCAGCGGATGAACCGTTCGTCGAACAAACCGGCATCGATCACCGATTGGCGCCGCACAACAGTACATGAAGTGATCACCGACGTTTGATAAAGCAACAAACTTTCGAACGTGACTGGTCCAATCGACGGAGCACACTCCATAAATCGACGCCCGGACAACGGACCGTCGCCAAAGAGCCACGCGTCCGAGTAGACCATATCAAACCCGTGTTCACTACGACTCAGCTTGATCTGTTCCTCCAGGTAGTCTGGTAGCCAGTTGTCATCACTATCCAGAAACGCGACAAACTCACCGCGAGCTTTTTTGATTGCGTGGTTTCGTGCGGCACTCGGCCCTTTGTTCTCCTGCTGGATGTAGATAAGACGATCCCGAAACGGCGCAAGCACCTTTTGAAGTTCATCGGTATCCGGAGAACCATCGTTGACCACTATCACTTCATAGTTGGAATAAGTTTGGTTAAAAACGGAGTTCAGCGTCTCGTCAATAAATCCCGCCGCGTTATATGCCGGGATAATGACGCTAACCAATGGACCATGAGAACTCGCGTTAAGCATGAAGGTAAAGACGCCCTAATCGATTTTCGACGAAGTCGCGGCTGCCTCAGTCATTTGCCCGACATCTCGTATGGGTTCCCACCGCGCATATCGTTCGCCACGGAGGAATTTGAAAAACGCAACTGCCGCTGCAAGATTCGCAAGCAGAAAGTAATGGGGCAGCGCCAATAACTTCGTGCGAAAACCGACTCGTTCCAGAAAGTATCCGCCCAGAGCAAGCAGATAACAGGCCACTTGCGCCATAAAGAGGACGACATAAAAAGTGGAACTGGTCGCTAAAAGAAGGCTGGAGATAAAAATCAGGAACAGAAAGACCGGAACCAGATACCGCATAACTTTGTGCGAAAGAAGCTCGACCGCATAAATACCGGCGCGAAATGGATTCAACATGTGACGATGACGCCACAGGTCATTGTAAGTTTGTGTAATCACGCGGACGCGCATCGCAAATTCTTTATCGGCCCGGCGGTTTGTTTGCTCTTCACAGATTGCCTGCGGTTCGTAAATCGCGCGCAGGCCCTGTTCAACCATCTTCGTCGCAATAATAAAGTCGCTGCACGCTTCATGATAAAGCGGTACGTATGCTGACCGCCGAACTGCATACAAACAACCGGATACGCCAATCAAAGACTTCAACTGACTTTCGTGCCGCTTGAGAAATACCTCATAACTCCAGTAAGACACCGCACCACGCCCCACGCCCGAGTTTGACGGATCGACGTAGATTAGCTGCCCCGCAACACAACCGATGCTCGGATCGGCGAAGTTTCGCACCATAGTCTTCAAGACATCGGGCCGGTAAAGCGTGGTGGCATCGGAAAAGAGAATTATTTCTCCGTTGGCAAGTTCGACGGCAGCATTCTGCGCTGCGGTCTTGCCCAGGCGCTGAGTTTGCCGGTGCAGACGTACACCCTGCGCGGCGAAAGAATTGGCTATGCTGTCAGTGGCATCAGAGGAGCAATCCGACGCCACAATGATCTCGAGTTTGTCTTTTGGGTAATCGAGCAGGAGCGTATTGTTTAGCTTTGCGGCTAAATCACGTTCTTCGTTATATGCCGTGATGATGATGGTGATCGTTGGATTGCAGGTTGCGGTGAGTGTCTTGTGGCCTCGAATACGACTCAGTATGAGCAGCAGCAGCGGATAACCGAGGTACGTGTAAGCAAGTGCCGCCACGCTTAGCCAGAAAATAGTGTTAGGTACAATGTCGAACCACATGCCTGCCAACTAACTCGCTTTCTGACCTGCATCGTGCGCGTGGTCCGAGTCGTACATGCGATACAAGCAAACGCCAAAAGCCACCAGGTAATACGCGTACCACTGATATGCAACCGCTGCAAAGAACGCGCTGACCATGTATCCAATCAGGCTTGCCTGTAACCCTACAGAGAGATAGTAGTAACGGCGTTCCTCAGGACACTCAACCGTCTTTCGTTCAATTCGCCGCAGGCGCAGAATCGGCCCGGTCAAAAACATCATATAAGCGATGAGCGCCACCATTCCCATCTCTGCTGATATCTGAGTGAACGCGTTATGAGTAACCGTTTCATGAAGCGAGACGGTGTGGAAATTTCCCATTCCGATTCCCGTAATCGGGTTACGCAAAGAGACAATTATCGATCGATTCAAAATCTCCTGCCGCGAACTGGCCGAGCCCATCGTATCGAGCCCGGGAATGAATATCGATGCCAGCCGGCGCCCATAATTACCCGGCGCCAACGCCATAAATGCGACCAGGACAATGGGGGCGACAATTGCCAGCATCGCCCGATGACGCCGTCCGAGTTTCCATGCCAATACCAAACCCGTCACGAGCAGTCCTAAAAACCCTCCTCGTGAGTAAGTCACTACATTGCCGGCAATAATTAATATCGTCGTGATCAAAAATACGATTTTTACGAGCCAGCGACGCGCAAGTATCATCATGGTTATTGCGAGCGGCGTCATCGTGACGAAGTGCAAAGCGAGATCGTTTGGATTGCCAAACATGCCGCCCAGCAATCCCTTGATGCGATAACCCTCAACAGTGAAATTACCCGTTCGGTAATCACTAAGGGCGTTAAAGCCCAGGAGAAAGGTGACAGCCACGGTCACATACAGCAATAATCTCAGCCGTCGCTCTGTGCGGACAACATTGATCATGACGATGAACATAAGCACGGCTTTTATGAACACGTCGTTGAATTCATTCCAGGCTTCCTCTCGATTAATAGCCGTAGTTATCGATAAGAGGCCGGCAAGTGTCAGGATGAGAACCAGCTTCACGGCCCGTGGACGAGCAGTTAAATTTCCTTCGACTACGAGTTGAGAAGGAATGAACACGAGCATCGTCGTGATTGCCAACCAGTAAGCCAGCTTATCGAGTGATGAAAGGGCGGAGAACAATTCGTAGGGACGGAAGTACAGGACTACAGTGAAAAGAAATAACCCGATATAACTGATAGTGTGTCCACGCCTCAGAATCGACCGTCTTAGCGACTGTGGAACTGACGATACAACAGGAGACTGAACTGGCGGTGCAGCAGGCTTGTCAAAAACTTTCGCATCGAGCTCGGCAGCAGCGGGCGTGGAGCGAGACGGCCAATCGGGTTCGGCTGGTTCCTTTTCGGCAGTTCCTTTTCCAGCCGGGCGCGCCAGCGGCTCGTAATCCCAAAGATCTTCGATATTTCCCATTTCGCTATCTGCTGCCTAAAATTAACATTCTACTCGCCATTTACAAAAAGAAAGAGCTGCGTCCTAACGACACAGCCCGAATTCTGCGCTCCGTATTAGAACCCCCCTAATCGACCTTGCCTACCAGCTCTTTCTCCTCCACTTCAAACACCAACTTCTGCACGTGCTTCCGCAACGCCAGCTCAAACTGCTTCGCCTCTTCAACCTCGGTGAACGACAACGCGCGCAGCTCCTGCTCGATGCGCCGGCGATAGTCAGATACCAGCGAGTCAGAAACGCCTAATACCGCCGCGACTTCCAGTTGCGTCGAGTGATCCGGGCTGAGGTAGCAGTACCACAAAACACCGATGATCCTGTTGTACTGCTTCACTTTCCCGCGTACGGCCTCGTTCAGGCTTGCCAGAAACTGATCCACAAAACCCGCCGCTTCACGCTCGGATTCGCGTCGCATCAAGCCCTCTTCAGGGTTTTCACGCTTGTCGACCGGCTCGTAACTGTTGTTGTTTTCGCTGTCACTATCGTCGCCGTCCAGCGGCACGAGATAAATATCCATGACCGGCAGACGCGACATCACGAGACTCCGCAACGTGCGCACATCTACAGGCGAATCAACCGCATCCAGCACCGAAACGATCAAATCTTCCAGATCGGCGTTGCTGATGACGATCTGCGAATCGCCGGTGCAACCAACCATTCGCGTGTCTCTTTGCCGAACCGCAATGATCTGAACGCGCTGCTCGACGTCGTGACTACCGCGACGTGACTTGTCGTCTTTCCATTCACTCAACCCGTAAACGCGGTCTGCGAGTCGCCGGTGCGGCTCATCATCGATACCGGCGGAATCAAAACGGCGAAAATTCGGGCTTGATTGGATTAACGTCGAAATGCGTCGAGCCAGCCGGTAGCTTTCCGGATGGCGTTTGCGAAGTTCAGCGGTCAGCAGATTTGTTAACTCGATCTGGCTAATCTCGCATTCAATCTCGTAGTCAGTCATTTCCGTTTCGAGATAATGCTCAAAACGGTTTTTGCTGAGCAGTTGGACAAACAGTTCCTGGGTCAAGTCGGTGTAGGCCGCACCCGCACCTTCTTCCACCAATAGTCCCGCGCTGCGAGACGCGCGAACCAGCGGGTGGTGCGAGACTATGCGGTGCAGGTCTGTCCACAGCCGGTTGACGTCGGAAGAACGTAGACTATCGACCCACTTGCCAGTCTTCCCCGGGCGGTCGTTGCGACGCTCTCTGGGCATAGGTCGCTTACCGCTGTTGGTTCCGAGGCTTGCTTTTTCAGGATCTTCGCTAATGGATTTCACAGGATTGTCCGTGTTTACCCTACTCTTCGGGAGTCAGCTCGTTATTGAGTCTTGGAGGGTTCTGCGTTTTTGACAGAGGATGTCTAGAAACTCCTGGAGTGCGTCAGATAGCCCGAAACGGCTCGTGACGACGAAGGCATGGTATCAGCATTTTAAAGAACGGGCAACAAGATTTTACATTGTTAAAAATAATGTGCGAAGGTCTGGAATACTGAGGTAATTGTGCGTTTTGATACGTTGAATCTCAGGGGAACCGGATGAAAACCTCAGGCAGAACACTTTTTCTAAAGACGGCCGCATGTCCCGCCTCAAGAACCCTGCTCTCGTTCCGCGGGAATACCCTCTCGAAGAAGGTGACGACACAGGTGAGGGAGCACCTGGAGAGCTGCGATTTCTGTAACGCCGAGCGCCAGTTACTGGCGCATCACTCGCCAAGTCGGAAGGGATCTAAGGTACCGGAAATGCCGATGGATCTGAGGATATTGGCGGAGTCGTTACTGGCGAGACGCTGACTAGAATTCTCGCAGCAGCGGGGGCAAGCCCCTCTTCCTGACTTGTTCTATCCTCAGAGATCTGAATCCCTGGGA
>Ga0307406_10002437_pt1 | contig 10121 bp, 9 predicted proteins | sample 322Cmetagenome_3_FD_203706 | JGI IMG/M metagenome (GOLD analysis project Ga0307406, IMG submission 203706) | Maize rhizosphere microbial communities from greenhouse at UC Davis, California, United States - 322HYB-C-2 | ecosystem: Host-associated > Plants > Roots > Rhizosphere > Soil | place... | reverse complement strand
CGTCGATCACGATATCGTTCTCGCTGCCGCGGCCCATGTTGACCTTCATCCGGTCAAGCAGGAAGCGATACGGCTGCGGCGTGCGGTCGAGGACGGTGATGGTGACGCGTGGCATGGGGTGAAAGACGTGAACTCCGGCGGTTTTCTAGCGGTAAACGTGTTGATCCTGCACGGAAAAAGTCGGACAACACCAGATCGTGGATTAATATGCATAAACCCTTGGCCCGCCGATAAAATTTCAACTTGCAGGAGTAGAAGAGAAGCGCTAATCGACCGCGCCCGATTTCTCAGCACCGGGCGGTATTCCGGTTTTACCAACGATTTTCAAGAGACCCCACCGACATGGCCGAAAAGAAGCAACCCGCGAAAAAGGCGGAACCCGCCAAGCCTGCGAAGAAGCCCGCTGAAAAGCCCGCTCCAAAGGCCGAAACCAAGAAGCCCGCCGTCAAAACCGAGCCCGAGCACGACGAAATCGTTGAGGTCAAGTCGCCCGGCGGCCCGATCAAGGTGAGCGGCTTTGTCCTCAAGCAGCGCCAGCGCCTCCTCGACCTGCGCGATGAACTGGTGGACGCCATGTCAGGCATGACCGGGGAAATCCGCAATGCCCCCGAGGGCAGCGAGGCCTCCGGCAGCGGCATGCACCAGGGTGACGCAGGTAGCGATGCCTACGACCGCGACTTCGCCCTGAGCGTGCTGGCAAAGGAACAGGACGCCCTTTACGAGATCGAGCAGGCCCTCCGTCGCATCGACCGCGGCGTCTACGGCGTCTGCGAAATGTCCGGAAAGAGCATCCCGCAGGCCCGTCTTGAAGCGATTCCGTTCGCCCGCCTGACGGTCGAATGCCAAGCCCAGTGGGAGAAGGAATACGGCAATCGCCGCTTCCGTCCGTCCAATGAAGTTGGCTTCGCCGGAGGAAATTATTCGGATGATGACGATTCTGAAACGGTTTCTCTTGACGAGGACGACGACTAAATTAGCGTTCGCGCCCCAACTTCCCGCCGCACAATGCCACGCGAAATTATCATCCTAGAATGCACGGAAGCCCGTGCCGAAGGCAAGCCGCCTTCGCGCTACGTCACCACGCGCAACAAGAAAAGCCTGCGCACTCCGGGTCGCTTGGAGAAGGTTAAGTTCAATCCGAGCCTTCAACGCCGCACCGTCCACCGCGAACTCCGCTAATAAGCTTTCCCATGTCCGAACCAAAGACCGTCGAACGCCGGATTCGCTTCCGCAAAGCGAACCGCAAGATGACCACCCGTCGCCACGATATCCCGGCGGCCGAGGTCCATTTCCTGAATCCCGATCTCCTCTCGAAGTTCACTTCGGAGACCGGCAAGATCCTGCCTCGTCGCGTGACCGGTGTTTCGGCCAAGCTTCATCGCAAGATCACCCGTCAGATCAAGCGCTCCCGCGCTGTGAACCTGATGCACTGATCGGGCGTTCCCAAAAGCAACGCTTTACCGGAAGCCTGCCCCTGACCCGGGCGGGCTTCTTTCGTTTCCGGCTATTGCCCACATGAAGGAACTCAAGGATACCCAGAATGAGCGGGATGACCGCAACTTGGCCATCGACCGCGTCGGCGTGAAAGGCCTGCGCTTCCCAGTGGAAGTGAGCGACAAGGGCGGCTCGACCCAGCGCACCGTCGCTACCGTCGCCCTCGCCGTCGATTTGCCGCACCACTACAAGGGCACTCACATGAGCCGCTTTGTGGAGGTGCTCAACTCCCACGGCGGCTGTCTCGATGTCCGCTCGATGGCCGGCCTGCCGCGCGAGCTGCTCAAGCGGCTCGACGCCCGCAAGGCGCACGTGGAGTTCCAGTTTCCGTTTTTCCGCAGCAAGCCCGCGCCTGTCACCGGGCAGGTCGGCCTGATGGACTATGAAGTCCGCTTCGAAGTGAACGCGGAAAAGGGCGGTCCGCTCGATTTCATCGTCACCGTGATGGTGCCGGTCGCAACCCTCTGCCCGTGCTCGAAACAGATCAGCGACCGCGGCGCCCACAACCAGCGCGGCGTGGTGACCTATTCGGTGCGCTGCAAGGAGCCGGTATGGATTGAGGACCTGATCGAACTCGTCGAGCGCTCAGCCAGCTGTGAGCTCTACAGCCTGCTCAAGCGCCCCGACGAGAAGGCCGTCACCGAGCGCGCCTACGACAACCCGGTCTTCGTGGAGGACTTGGTGCGCAACGTGGCTTCACGCTCGAACGCCCACGAGGACATCGAGTGGTACAAGGTCGAGGCGGAGAACTTCGAGTCGATCCACAATCACAATGCGTACGCGGTGATTGAGAAGGTGGGGTAGTCTCCTGCTCCAACCTATGGGGCCTTTCCCCACACAGGCGGATATCGATGAGATGAAGGCCCGGGGCTACGACCGGGCCACAATCGATGCCGCCTGGCTTCGCATAGGGCGGGGTAAGCAGGCGGAGGCTATCTGTGAACGAATTCGCGCGGCTTTCGCCGGAGTCACTCTCGGGCATGGCGTCGGCCTGCGGCAGGCACAGGGACTCGACGACTACGAGGACGAAGAGACCTGTGCCAAGTGGCGTTCGGGGGATGAGAAAGAAGATTGGTCTCGCATTTCCAGCGATAGCCTCAATGCCTGCAACAGCAGTCTTAGTTTCTTCGATGCTGATGGGATGATGTTCCATCTCCCGGCGTATTTGATCGCTGATTTGAGAGGGGAATATGGGTTTGGAATGGCTTTTTGTCTGACCCACTTGAGCGACTACAAGGAACAACAGTTCGTGTTGTTGTCGGCGGCTCAGAGAGAGGCCGTGCGGGGATACCTGCGATTCATTTTAGAGGAGTCTGAATACGAATTTGAGCGGCCTCATATCGAGGGGGCTCTCATTGGGTTCTGGAACGAAAGCCGGGACCTTTAAGGGCTCTTCCCGAACTGGCCGTCGGAGTCTGCCCTGAATTGCCTGCTTTACGACGCACTCCAGCCGCGTCTAACCTGCTTCATTCAGGAAAGCGCGCCGGACTTGGCCCGTGGCCTGCTAAAACGATGTCCACCCCAAGAACGCGCATGTTTGACGCCTACGAGGCCAATGGATTTTTCGATGAGATGTTCGACGAAAGCGGAGCAGTCCGTCCTCACTACCGGACGCTGCTAAACCGCTTCTCCAGCTACCCGGCGGAGGACTTCGAGGCGCGCCGCGCCTCTTGTGACCAGCATTTCCTAAGGCAAGGGGTGACTTTCAACGTCTATCACGACGACCGTGGCACCGAGCGGATTTTCCCTTTCGATCCCGTGCCGCGCGTGATTCCCGCCGACGAGTGGGAGCATCTCGAAGCCGGCCTGACCCAGCGGATCATCGCGCTGAACCTGTTCCTGCACGATATCTATCACGAGCAGCACATCCTTCGCGATGGGATCATCCCGCGCTTCTACATCGAGGAGGCGAAGCACTACCGCCCCGAATTCCGCGGCATGAATGTGCCGAAGGACATCTACATTCACATCTGCGGCAGTGACCTGATCCGCGGTGCCGATGGGACCTACTTCGTGCTTGAGGACAATGGCCGCTGCCCGTCGGGGGCCTCCTATCTGTTGGAAAACCGAAACGCCCTGAAGCGTGCCTTCCCGGGGCTGTTCGAGTCGCTCGGCGTGCGACCGGTGGATTCCTATCCGCGCGAGCTGCTGAACATGCTGCACTACGTCTCTCCTCATCGGGAAGGGGAGCCGGTTTGCGTGCTGCTGACCCCGGGTTGCTATAATAGCGCCTACTTCGAGCACTGCTACCTCGCCCGCGAGATGGGTATCGAGATCGTGGAGGGTCGCGACCTCGTGGTGATGGACGATTTCGTCTACATGCGCACCACCAAGGGCCTCGTCCGGGTGGACGTGATCTATCGCCGCATCGATGACGATTTCCTCGACCCGACGGTCTTCCGCAAGGACTCGGTGCTCGGCGTGCCCGGCATCATGCGCGCCTATCAGGCCGGCAATGTCGCGCTGGCCAATGCCGTCGGCACGGGAGTCGCGGACGACAAGGTCATCTACTATTTCGTCCCGAAGATCATCGAATACTACCTCGGCCAGGATCCCATCCTGCCGAACGTCCCGACCTACCTCGCCTCCGAAGACAGCGATCGGAAATACATCCTGGAGCACTTGCCGGAACTGGTCGTCAAAGCGGCCAATGAATCCGGCGGCTACGGCATGCTGATGGGCCCGTCCGCCACGCAGGAGGAGATCGCCAAGTTCAAGGAGAAGATCATCGAGGACCCGCGGAACTTCATTGCCCAGCCGGTGGTCTCGCTGTCCCGCTCGCCTACCTGGTGCGACGGGATCATGGAGGGCCGCCACATCGACCTCCGTCCCTACATCATCTACGGGGACGACGTGAAGATCGTCCCCGGCGGCTTGACTCGCGTGGCCCTCCGGAAGGGCTCGCTGGTCGTGAACTCGTCGCAAGGCGGCGGCAGCAAGGACACCTGGGTTTTGAAATAGTTTTCCGTCATGCTCTCCCGCGTTGCCAATAGTCTCTACTGGATGGTCCGCTACATCGAGCGGGCCGACAACCTCTCTCGCCTGATCGAGGTCAATGGTCAGCTGCTGCTCGACCACGAGCGCCTCGATAGCGAACGCCTGCGCGCCTTCTGGAAGCCGATCATCCTCGCCACCGGTGATGATGAGTTGTTCTCCGAACTCTACAGCGACGCCGGCAGCGGGGAGGTGATCCGCTTCCTCACCGACGACCGGAAGAATCCGAACAGCATCGTTTCTTCCATCGCGCAAGCCCGCGAGAATGCGCGCATGGTGCGTGACCAGCTCTCGGAAGAACTGTGGGAGGAGCTCAACTCGCTTTACCTCTTCATCAATTCCCGGGACGGCGAGATCCTGCTCTCCACGGACCCGACGCGCTATTACGAGACGATCCGCCGCGCCACGTTCACCTTCCATGGCATCGCCGCGGCATCGATTGCACGCAGCGAGGCGTGGGAGTTCATGGATCTCGGGCGCCATCTTGAGCGCGCGGACAAGACGACCCGTTTCCTCGACATCACCAGCTTCCTGCCGGAGGTGGAGGATGGAAATGGTGCCGCGACCTTCCACTGGACCGCCATCCTGCGCTCCTGCGGCGCGCTCGGGGCCTTCCGCGCGGAACACCGTGGACAGCCGGCGGCCAAGAGCGTGGTGGAACTGCTGATGTTCTCGAAGCACTTCCCGCGTTCGGTGCGCTACTGCGTCGATCGCATCGATCGGAATCTCCATTCGATCTCCGGCACACCGCGGGGAACCTATTCCAATGAAGCCGAGCGAGTGGCCGGCCGGATGCTGTCCGAACTGGCTTACGGCTCCACGAGCGACGTTCTGGAAAGTGGCCTGCACGATTACCTCGACGAATCCCAGACCCGCTTCAACAAGATCGGCGAGGGGCTCTTCAGCGCCTACGTGTTCCCCGAACTTACCGACAAGCGCCCGCCGATCCCGGCGGCGAGCGTTTCGGCGGTTGTGGCTTGGCAAATGTCGCAGCAGCAGCAATAGCGCCCGCGCCATCCGCCCGCCGCCTTGAACACTCTCCTCGAATCTGGCCCGAAACCTGCGCCCACCGCAGGACCTCCCATGGGACAACCGCTGCAGCCCGGTCCGATCTTCAAAATCCTTCACCGAACCGTCTTCGACTATGACGCACCGGTGCGGGATAGCTTGAATACGCTCCATCTGGAGCCGCGGACCTTCCCCTTCCAGCGCACCCTCTCGGCTGTGGTGAAGGTGCTTCCGGCAACCCGCGTGCGGCGCTTTCACGACCTGTTCGAGAACGTGACCCATCACTTCGAGGTGTTGGGCGATCACCGACGGCTGGAAATCGAGAGCCGCATCCGCATCCAGAATCTTCCGCTCATCGTTCCGCAAGCCTCGCAACAGGCACTGCTTCACGAGTATCGCGGCGGCGACATTCCTGAGCAAACCTGGGCCTACCTTCAGGACAGCCGTTTCGTTTTCCGCCACCCGCAAATCTGGCGGCAGGCACTCGATATCACTTCAGGCATCGGACCGGTCTTTGAGCAAGCGGTTGCGATCATGCACTGGGTTCACCGTGAGTTCCGTTATGAAGCCGGCTCCACGCACGTGAATACCCACATCGAGGAAGCGTTCGCGCTACGTCGTGGGGTTTGCCAGGACTTCACCCACGTCATGCTCGGCCTGTGCCGAGCCATTGGAATTCCGGCGCGCTATGCCTCCGGGTATCTCTACAACGGGCCGCGCGATCATCTCCTCGGGGCCCAGGCATCGCACGCTTGGCCGGAGGTGTTCTTCCCGGACGTGGGCTGGATCGGCTTTGATCCGACCAATGAAACGCTCGCCGATGAGCGCTACATCAAGGTCGCCGTTGGCCGCGACTATGACGACGTAGCCCCCGTTCGCGGTACCTACCACGGCACCGGTCACTGTAAGATGATCGTGACGGTGGAGGTGGAAAAGGTGGAGTAAGGTCTATTAGGCCTTGTCGAACACTCCCGTCGAGTCACCGATGCGCTGGGCCTTCGCGCCCATGCGATCGAGCAGCGAGAGATAGAGATTGGTCATCGGCGTGCCCTTCGGTGCCTCGATCAGGCGACCGGGCTTGAGGGAGCCGTTGCCTTTGCCGGCGAGCAGCACCGGAAGGTCGTCGTGATTGTGGCGGTTGCCGTCGGCGATGCCTCCACCGTAGACGATCATGGAGTGGTCGAGCAACGAGCCCTCGCCGTCCGGAGTATCGCGCATTTTCTTCAGGAAGTAGGCGAGCTGCTCCACGTAGAAGCGATCGATCTTGCCGATGCTCTCCAGCGTCTGCGGATTGCTGCGGTGGTGCGACAGCTCGTGGTGAGCGGAGTTGACGTCCACTTCCGGGAAAGTCCGGTTCGATCCGTCGTGTGCGAGCAGGAAGGTGGAGATGCGCGTGGTGTCGGTCTGGAAGGCGAGGTGCATCAGATCGAACATCATCCGCATGTGCTCGCCGTAGGTTTCCGGCACGCCGTTCGGGCGTTTGTCCTCGGGCACCTCGGTGCGGAATTTTTCCGCTCGCCCGATCCGCTGCTCCACGTCCCGGACGGCAGTGAGATATTCCTCCATCTTGCCGCGGTCGGTGGACCCGAGGCGGGATTGGAGTCGCTTCGCATCCGCCATCACGAAGTCGAGGATGCTCTTGCGATAGGTGCGGCGGCGGGCGTCTTCCTTCTCATTGCCGGAGCCGAACATCTTCTCGAAGACCAGCCGCGGATCGCGCTCCGCCGGGGCGGGGTTGGAGTCGTTGATCCAAGAGAGATTGAACTGATACGCGCACGAATAGCCGGAGTCACAGTTGCCAGAGCTGCGAGCGGGATCGGTGGACAGTTCCAAGGATGGAAGCCTCGTAAGATGGCCGACTTGGCGCGCGGCAATCTGATCGACTGACTCACCGAGTTCGATGTCAGCACCCGCCGTCTTGCGTGCCTGGCAACCGGTGAGGAAGGTGGCATTGGCTCGAGCGTGGTCACCAGCGCCGTCGCCATTGGCGAAAGCCTTGTCGTGATCAAGGCCGCGCAAGACGGAGAAGTGCTCGCGCAGTTCCGCGAGAGGCTCGAGGGTTCTCGAGATGGTGTAATCCTTGCCGCTGCCGGTGGGCCGCCACAAATCGAGATTCACCCCGTTCGGAATGTAGATGAACGCCATCCGCGTCGGCGAGGCGGCCTTGGTGATCGTTTGGGCCAACGACGGCAATGAAGGAAGTGCCAGCGTGGCGGCGATGCTTTTCAGGAATGTGCGTCGCGGAGTCATGGCGGTGGAGAATGTAAGATCTGATAGGAAGGTGGTCAGGAATCGCCGCGGCGATATTGGAAGGGGACGGACTCGATCATCGAGCGAAGCATCGCGCGCGAGCTGCCATTGGCGGCCTCGGTATCGGCGACGATCTTGTCGAGAGCAGGCTTGTCGTACCAATCCAGTCCGCGACCGAGGGCGTAGGTAAGGAGCTTGGTTGCGACCGAGCGGTGGAATTCCGAGCGGTGGTCTTCAACGAGTGCCTTCCGGAGATCATCGACACTGTGGATTTCCCGACAGTCGGCGAGTTCGCCCGAGGCATCGATATCCTTGCCGTTCTCGCGATCGCGCCAGGCACCGGTGGCGTCGAAGTTTTCCAAGCCGAAGCCGATGGGGTCCATCAGAGCGTGGCATGATGCGCACGCGGGATCTTCGCGGTGCTTCTCCAACTGCTCGCGCAGGCTGCGCTGGTCGCCATGGCGGGTCGGCGGCTCAAGCTGTGGGACATTCGGCGGAGGAGGGGGAGGGGCGGTATCCAGCAAGTTCTCCAAGACATACTTCCCGCGCAGCACCGGCGAAGTACGAAGGGGATAGGAGGTCAGGAGATGGAATGATCCTTGTCCAAGGATACCGCGACGGCGGCTATCCTTCAGCTCGACCTTGCGGAACTCGTCGCCCTTCACATCCTGGATTCCGTAGTGACGGGCGAGGTCCTCATTGAGGAAGGTGAAGTCGGCGTCGAGCAGCGTGGTCATGGGGAGATCCTCGCGAACCACGTAGGAGAACAGCATCTCGGTTTCGCGCCGCATCGCATCGCGCAGGCGCGGATTGAAGCTTGGAAAGGCACGCTTGCCGGGTTGCGACGAAGGCAGATCGCGGAGACGCAGCCACTGACCGGTGAAGTTCGAAACGAACTGACGCGAGCGCTTGTCGGAGATCATCCGATCAATCTCGCGCGCCAGATTTTTCCTCAACTCGCCGCGGCTCGCCAAGTCCATCAGCCGGTCGTCCGGCATGCTGCTCCAGAAGAAATACGACAGCCGCGTGGCGAGTGCAGACTCATCGATGATGTGGATCTTCTTCGCGTTGTCGGGGTCCGGCTGTGGCTCCTCGCGGTAGAGGAACGAAGGCGAAACCAGCATTGCTTCCAAGGCCAGCCTGATTCCGTCTTCGACTCCTTGGTCGTTTGCCAAGGCAACGAGTTCAAGGTAGCGCTCCACTTCGCCGTCGCGCGTCGGGCGGCGGAAGGCTTTTCGGGCGAACTGGTTTAGCACGGTGAGAGCGTAAGTGCGGTCGTTCTCGCCGGGCTTTCGCTCGGTGAAGATGCGGCGGTGGCTCTGCGGCTTTGGCGGCGGGAGACCATCGAGCGGCCCCGTGATGGTGATCGCGTTGACCATCAGATTGCGGTCGCGGCGCGAGCGGTCGGGATGGTCTTCGTCGTAAAAGTCATTGGTGAATGCGACTCCGATCGAAAGCGGCTCCTTCGCTTCGATCTGGATCTCATGCGAGTAATCCTTCGGCCGGTCCATCGGGGCATCGATCTTCCACTCATGGCGCTTCTCTCCTTCGACGCGCAACTCCATGGCCGGTGGACCATCGCCACCGAGCATGCCGCAGGCCTTCACCGTCACGCGGTATTTACCCGGTCGCAGCGGTCGATAGAGTGTTTCCGCGGTGCCAGCTTTGAAGAGATAGTTGCCTTCTTCCGAGCGCCGGCCATCGCCCTCCAAATCGCGGCCGTTGATTTTTGTTTCCGGTCGCGGCATTGCACCTGTCTTCACCGCCTTGTCGAGGGCGACACGGGCCGCTTCGAGGTAGCGCTCCAAGTGAGCGGGGGAGAGCGTGAGAACGTCGCCGATGTTGTCGAAGCCGTAACCCGAATCGTCCGGTGGGATCAGGTCCATGATGTTCACCTCGACCCCTAAAAGGTCGCGCAATGTGTTCTGATGCTCGATCCGATTCAGCCGTCGCAAGGTCACGCGACCGGGATCCGGATGCTTTGGGTCGACCGGGAACACGGCATCATCGATCCACGCGAGCAATTTGTCCCGCTCGGCGATTGTCGGCTGATCCTCATCGAGCGGAGGCATCAGGCGGTGCTTGAGATGATCGCGGATTCGTTTCCAGACCTCGCGGTTCTGCTGCATCTTCACGATCGAGTCGAAGCGGTCGAGGGCAAGCTCGCCCTTCTTGATCCCGTCGCCGTGGCAGTCGTAGCAGTAGGTTTCGAAAATCGGCAGCGCCTCGTCCTTCCAACGGGCCTCGACGGTCTGGGCATGCGCGGAACCGACGGTGATGGCACTCATCACGGCGGCTTGCATCAAAAGGGAGCGGGCATTTCCAAGCATGCGACGCGGTTCCCTACGGCCGTTCCCGCGCCAAAATCGCAGGAA
>Ga0307406_10002436_pt1 | contig 10123 bp, 8 predicted proteins | sample 322Cmetagenome_3_FD_203706 | JGI IMG/M metagenome (GOLD analysis project Ga0307406, IMG submission 203706) | Maize rhizosphere microbial communities from greenhouse at UC Davis, California, United States - 322HYB-C-2 | ecosystem: Host-associated > Plants > Roots > Rhizosphere > Soil | place... | reverse complement strand
GAGCTCCTGATCGAGCTGCGCGAGTGGAGCGCCGACGAGGAGTACGACCGGCTGGGCTTCGACGACCGCACCGAGGACCTGCTCGGCTGCGCGGTCCCGGCGCTGCGGCTGCCGGTGCGGCCGGGCCGCAACCTGGCCACGCTCGTCGAGGTGGCGGCCCGCAACCAGCTGCTCAAGCTCCAGGGCACGCACTCGGCGCGCGCGTTCCGCGATCAGCTGAGCCGCGCGATGCAGGCGCAGGACGCGGGCGAGGGCGGCGAGGGCGCTCCGGGCCCGATCCCCGGCGGCGCGGGCGTCAAGCAGGAGCGGGCGCGCACCGAGCCCGGACTGGACGCGGTGGAGTAGCCGATGCAGATCGTGATCGTCACCGGCCTGTCGGGCGCCGGCAAGAGCACGGCGCTGCGGGCGCTCGAGGACATCGAGTACACCTGCGTCGACAACATCCCGGTGCCGCTCGTCGGGCAGCTGGTCGATCACATGGCGCACGAGGGCGACCGCCACAAGCTCGCGATCGCGATCGACTCGCGCCAGCGCCGCAACCTGGCCGCGTGGCAGGGCGCGCTGACCAAGCTGCGCGGCGCCGGGCACCGCCTCGAGGTGATGTTCCTCGACGCGACCGACGAGGTGCTGCTGCGCCGGTTCAGCGAGACGCGGCGCCGCCACCCGCTGTCGGGCGACGATCTCTCCGACGGCGTGCGGCGCGACCGCGAGGTGATGGCCGAGCTGCGGCACGGCGCCGCGGTGGTCGACACCTCGAACCTCAACATGCACCAGCTGAAGGCGATCATCCAGGATCGCTACGGGGGCACGGGCAAGCTCGCCGTCACGCTGGTCTCGTTCGGGTTCAAGCACGGCCTGCCGCTCGAGTTCAACCTCGTGTTCGACGTGCGGTTCCTGCCGAACCCGTACTTCGAGCCGTCGCTGACCCACATGGACGGTCGCGATCTCGAGGTCGCCAGGTTCGTGCTCGGCGCCGATGGGCTCGAGCTCGTGAACAAGGTCGAGGGGCTCCTGCGGTTCACGCTCCCCCACTTCCAGAAGGAGGGCAAGCTGTACGTCACGATCTGCGTCGGCTGCACGGGCGGTCGCCACCGCTCCGTGACGATCGTCGAGGAGCTACGCCGCCGCCTGGGCGGCGAGTGGGACATCCTGGTGCGCCACCGCGACGTCGAGCGTGGCCAGGAGCGTGGGTGAGCGCGATGGGGGCCGACGATCGAGCCGAGAAGGCGGTGTTGATCCAGAACGAGCTCGGGCTCCACGCCCGGGCGGCGACCAAGCTCGTCCAGCTCGCGTCGAAGTATCCCTGCGAGCTGACGATCACCAAGGACGGGAACGAGGTGAACGGCAAGAGCATCATGGGCGTCCTGATGCTGGTGGCGACCAAGGGCACGACGATCGTGCTCCGCGCCCGCGGCGAGCGCGCCGCCGACGCGGTGGCCGCGATCGCGGCGCTGGTCGACGACAAGTTCGGCGAGGGGAAGTAAGTGGCGGACCGGCCCAGGACGCCGACGATGGCGCCGCCGCTGCCCGAGGCGCGGCAAGAGGTCCGGCGCCAGGGCGTGGGGGTCTCGGCGGGGATCGCGTTCGGCCGCGCGTTCCTGATCGGGCGCGACGCGCTCAAGGCGCCGCGCCACCACGTCGAGCCGGACGACGTCGACACCGAGGTGGCCCGGCTCCACAAGGCGATCGGCGCGTCGGACAAGCAGCTCGCGAAGATCAAGGAGAAGCTCGCGTCCGAGAACGAGAGCGACTACCACATCATCACGGCCCACCAGATGATGCTCCACGACGAGCACCTGGTCGGCGCCGCGGTCAGCCTCATCCGCGACGAGAAGATCAACGCCGAGTGGGCGCTCCGCCGCGCGGTCGACGAGATCCGCGCCGTGTTCGACTCGATCGAGGACGAGTACCTGCGCGAGCGGCGCAGCGACGTCGAGTTCGTGTTCGAGCGCGTGCTGCGGAACCTCCTGGGCCGCGACACGGGCCCGCCGTCGCCGCCGCCCGACGCGATCGTCGTCGCCTACGATCTATCGCCCGCCGACACGGCCCAGCTCCACAAGGCCGCGGTCGCCGGCATGATCACCGACGCGGGCGGCCGCACCTCGCACACGGCGATCATCGCGCGCGCTCACGAGATCCCCGCGGTCGTCGGCCTCGAGTCGATCACCGAGGTGGTCGAGACCGACGACCTGATCCTGATCGACGGCGGCGCCGGGATCGTGATCGTGAACCCGACCGCGGTCACGGTCGCCGAGTACCGCGAGGAGCAGCGGCGCCAGGTGGCGGCGGGCGCGCTCCTGCACCTCATGCGCGACCTGCCGGCGCGCACGCGGGACGACGTCGACATCCAGCTCTACAGCAACATCGACGGTCCGGACGAGCTCGACGACGCGCTCGACTACGGCGCGATGGGCGTGGGGCTGTTCCGCACCGAGTACCTGTTCATGGGCCGCGCCGAGCTGCCCGACGAGGAGACTCACTACCGCACCGCGCGCGAGGTGATCGAGCGGCTGGGCGGGCTGCCCGCGACGATCCGCACGTTCGACCTGGGCGCCGACAAGCTCGCGCCGTTCCTCGAGCAGGCCGATCTCCACGAGGCCAACCCGGCGCTGGGGCTGCGCTCGATCCGCCTCTGCCTGGCGGACCTCGGCCGCGAGCTGTTCCGGTCGCAGCTCCGGGGCCTCCTGCGCGCGTCGGCGCACGGGCCGCTCAAGATCATGTTCCCGATGATCTCGGGCACCGCCGAGCTGCGCGCGGCGCGCGCCGTCCTCGACGAGGTGAAGCTCGAGCTGACGACCGCGGGCATCGCGTACGATCCGGACGTCAAGGTCGGCATCATGATCGAGATGCCGTCGGCGGCGCTCACCGCCGATCTGCTCGCGGCCGAGTGCGACTTCTTCTCGATCGGCACGAACGACCTCATCCAGTACACGATGGCGGTCGATCGCGTGAACGAGTACGTCTCGTACCTCTACGAGCCGCTGCACCCCTCGCTCCTGCGGCTGATCGGCGGCGTCGCGAAGGCGGCCGCCGACGCCAAGATCCCGGTCACGGTCTGCGGCGAGATGGCGGGCGAGCCGATGATCGCGCCGGTCCTCCTGGGCCTTGGGATCCGCGAGCTGTCGATGAGCGCGGTCTCGGTGCCCGAGGTCAAGGCGACGATCCGCGCGATGAACATCGAGGACGCGCGCCTGCTCGTGAAGCGGATCGAGAAGCTGCCCACGGCCGCCGAGGTCCGCGCGATGGTCAGCGACTTCGTCTTCGGGCTCACCGACACCCGCCGGGAGCGCAAGTCTTGATCCGGGCCGGGTCCCAGGCGCCGCGGTGACCGCCGGGCGCGGCGCGGCCCCGGCGGCGGTCCTGGCGGCGGCGGCGGTGATCGCGGGCGGCGGGGGCAACCCGGCGCGCGCCGGCGATCCGACGCTCCGCTACCTCACCGTCGAGAGCCCGCACTTCGTCGTCCACTGCGACCACAAGCTGGTCGATATCGCGCGCCGGGTCGCGCTGGTCGCCGAGCGCGCCCACCGCAACCTGTCGCCCGCGCTCGATCACGCGCCGTCCGAGAAGACGCTGATCAACCTGGTCGACGACACCGACAGCGCCAACGGCTTCGCCGGCGTCCTGCCGCGCAACGCGATCACGCTGTTCGTGACCGCGCCCGAGGGCTTCTCTGATCTCGACGACCACGACGACTGGCTCTACACGCTCGTCTCCCACGAGTACACGCACGTCCTGCACCTCGACACGATGTCGGGCCTGCCCACCATCTACAACCGCATCTTCGGCAAGACCTGGTCGCCGAGCCAGGTCATGCCGCGCTGGGTGATCGAGGGCCTCGCCGTGTACGAGGAGTCGAAGCGCTCGGCGGGCGGCCGCAACCGCGGCTCGCGCTTCGACCAGTACATCCGCACGGCGCGCCGCGCGGGCAAGGACCTGCGGCTCGACGAGGTCACGGGCGCGCCCCGCAGGTTCCCGCGCGGCAACGCGCCCTACGTCTACGGCTCGCACTTCCTCCGCTACGTCTTCGATCGCTTCGGCGACGCGGCCGCGCGGCAGATGTCCCACGCCGCGGGCGACTACCCGGTGCCGTTCTCCGTCAACCGCCAGATCGCCAAGGTCACCGGCGCGCCGTTCACCGCGCTGTACGATGACTGGAAGGCGTACCTGCGCGACCGCTACGGCATGCAGGAGATGGCGGCCGAGCGGCGCGGGCTGGCCGCGGGCCGCCGGCTCACCGCCACGGCCGAGGCCAACTTCTACCCGCGCTACACGGCCGACGGCAAGGAGCTCGTCTGGCTCCAGTCCGACGGCCACCGGAAGGCGTGGGTGCGCGCGCTGCCGGTGGGCGGCGATCCGCGCGCCGCGCGCGACGTTGTGCACGACAGCGTGCGCGACATCGTGCAGCTCGACGCGATGGGGCCGTTCGATCTGCTCCCCGACGGCTCGTTCGTGTTCGAGCAGGGCGGGCGGCTGTTCCGCCGCGAGTACGCGTACGCGGACCTGTTCCGCTGGGACGCGCGCACGGGGCAGATCGTGCGCCTCACCCACGGCGCCCGCGCGCGCGAGCCGTCGCTGTCGCCGGACGGCCGGCGCGTCGCGTTCTCGATGAACGGGCCGTCGCGCAGCGTGCTCGCCGTCGCCGCCGCGGTCCCGGACGCGCCGGCGTCGGTCGTGTGGCAGGGCGAGCGCTTCGATCAGGCGTTCCAGCCGGCGTGGTCGCCCGACGGCGCGCGGATCGCGTTCTCGGCGTGGCGGCGCGGCGGCTTCCGCGACATCCTCGTCGTCGAGCTGGCCTCGGGCGCGGTCCGCGAGATCACCGCCGACCGCGCGATCGACACCTGGCCGACGTGGTCGCCCGACGGCCGGACGCTGTACTTCGACAGCGATCGCTCCGGGATCCAGAACGTCTACGCGTACGATCTGGACGGCGGCGTGCTGTGGCAGGTCACCAACGTGCTGGGGGGCGCGTTCCACGCGGCGATCTCGCCCGACGGGCGGCGGCTCGCGTTCCAGTCCGCGGTGCCCGACGGCGGCTATGATCTGTACGAGCTGGCGCTCGACCGCGCGGCGTGGCTGCCGGCGCGCGATCACGTCGACGATCGGCCGCCGCCCACCGACGTGCGCGATGGCGACTCGCCGGTCAGCGCGCCGCGCCCGTTCCGCCCGCTCGAGTCGCTCGCGCCGCAGGCGTGGACGCTGCAGACGGTGTTCGGCGCCGCGCCGAGCGCGACGATCCAGACGAACGGGGGGGACGCGGTCGGGCTCCACTCGTACGCGCTGACGGTCGGCACGAACCTCGACAACGGCGATCTCAACGTGGGCGCCTCGTACGGCTACGGGGGCTTCCGCCAGGGGCTCCGCGTCGCGGCGTCGCGCGCGATCGGCGAGCGGGGCGGGTTCCGCATCGACGGCCGCGCGGCGTCCTACAAGCAGGAGGACTGGAGCGCGACCGTGTCGACGTCGATCCCGTTCGAGGCGCGGCCGAACGCGAGCTGGTCGATGTCGCTCGACTATGACGTCGACGTGTTCCGCGCGGTGCGCGAGCCGATGATCATCCCGGATCCGAACGACCGCGTGCCCGTGCGGCCGGTGACCGACTACGTCCAGGCGGGCGCCGCGGTGCGCGCCTTCTACTCGCGGATCCGCAGCACGACGTACGGCCTCGGCGCGCAGTACGGCTTCGACGCCTCGGTCTCGCTCCGGCTCGATCACCCGGCGCTCGGCGCCACGTACCGGAACCTGACCGTGGGCTACTCGTCGCAGTACTTCCGCCGGCTGTGGGGCCAGCGCGCCACGCTCGCGCTCCGGCTGGGCGGCTCGCTGCGGGTCGGCGATCTGGTGCGCGGCGGCAGCTTCGGCCTCGGCGGCGTGCCGACGCAGGACGTGGTGCGCGCGATCCTCGACAGCACGCGGGTGGGCGTGACGGGCTACCTGCGCGGCTACCCGGCGCGCGTGGTGGCCGGCAACCAGGTCCACTTGCTGAACGCGGAGTACCGCCACGAGCTGTGGGCGATCGAGCGCGGGCTCGCGACGCTGCCGGTCTACGTGCGCCGGCTCCACCTGGGCGTCCTCGCGGATCTGGGCACCGCGTTCGACACGACGTTCGAGCCCGAGCGCAACTTCAAGAAGTCGCTCGGCGCGGCGCTGCGGCTCGACGCCTTCTTCGGCTACTTCATCCCCGGCACGTTCGAGCTGGGCGTGGCGCGCGGCCTCGACGACGGGGCGATCACAGAGAGCTGGCTCCTGCTCACCGGGAGCCTGTGAGCTTGAGGGCTGGGGCTCAGCGCCCGGCCGTGTGCCCGGACCAGGACTCGTAGTCCGCGATCCGCTTCGACAAGAGCGCGACGTCCTCGCCGGTGGTGGCGCGCTCCTCGGCCGCCACGACGAGCAGGCCCATCGCGGCCTGCAGGAGGCGCCCGCCGGTGAGCGGCAGGTTCGCGCCGCGCAGCGCGTACTCGCGGACCTCGCCGATCCGGAACGCCACCTGGCCGACCTGGAGGTAGTCCCCGCTCAGGTACACGACGTCGCTGCCGACGAGCAGCGCGTTCTCGAGCTCGCGCCTCGCCGACGCCTCGCCGCGGCCCTCCGCCTGCGCCCGCATCCGCCGCTTGGCGTCCTCGTACACCTCGGGCCGCGTGATCGGCGCGTCGCGCGTGTACGGCGCCAGGGCGTCGGCGATGCTCTTGGCGGCCTCCGGCCCGTCGGCCACGTGCAGCGCCACCTCCAGATCGCCGAGCGCCAGCAGGAGATCGCGCGAGCGCGCGCGGCGCCGGGCCTCGCTGAACCGCTCGTGCGCCAGGTACGCGAGCCCCGCGGCCGCGAACGGCCCGCCCGGGATGACCGACAGCGCCGCGAGCGCGACGCCCGCGGTGGCCATGCCGGACCAGACCAGGGGCGCCGTCGGCGAGCGGCCGATCAGCTCGACCCGATCGAGGAGCCGCGCGTCGAGCCGGATGATCGGGTTGCCGGGCGGCGCGATCACGAGCCACGCGCCGTCGACGCCGATGCCGCTCCGGGGCAAGAGGCGGGCGCGGTCGATGGCGGTGGGGACGGCGGCTTCCATGGTCAGCTATGGCCCAGCTCGACGACGCCGACCTCGGCGAGGCGCGCGAACGCGAGCAGCGCCTCGGCCTCGCGCACGCTGGCCGAGCGGATCAGGGATAGCAGATCCCAGCGCCCGTCCACGCGCGCGGCCAGCTCGATCTCGGCCTCGGACAGCGCCAGCTCGGTCACCACCTGCGGCGAGACCTCGCGCGCGAGCCGCGGGACGCGGTGGCGCGCGAGCAGCTGCTTGGCGATCTCGGCGACGCGGGCGCGCTCGGCCTGCGTGAATGTCCGACGCACGTCGGCGTCGCTCGGATCTTGATGCAGCGCCTGCGTCGCCATCGCGAGCGCGCCCGCGCGGTCGCCCTGGCGCAGCCGGCTGCGCGCGCCGGCGGCGAGCTCGAGCGCCGAGTTGGCGCGCTCGCGCTGGCGGCGATCGATCGCGAGCCGGCCGGCCTCGACCATCGAGACGATCGCGTCGAACGTCGCGAACCGCTCGCCGCGGAACACCGCCGCGAGCTCGGCCGCCGAGCGGCGGTCGCCGGCGAGCGCCCACAGCCGCGCGCGATCGATCAGCTGCATCGCGTCGGTCTGGGGCGGCACGGCGTCGGGCGGGACGAAGAACGTGACGTCGTCGGTCCCCAGGAGCTCCATGATCTGCATCATGCGCGGGGTCCGCCGGCGCGCGACCGTGAGGCAGATATCGATCGGGAGCTGCGCGTTGACGCCGGCGGTCTGCGGCGCACTGCGCGGCACCACCTCGAACGTGCCCTCGGTCCACGTGATCACGTCCGTCACCGTCTCGCGGATCTTGGTCGCGAGGATGTCGACCAGATCGATCTCGGTGATGAGGCCCGACATGAGGAGCATCTTGCCGAGCGGGACGCCGGTCTCGACGCGCGCCTCGAGCGCCTCGGCGAGCTCGCGCTCCGCGACGAACCCGGAGCGCGCGAGGATGACGCCCAGCTGCTCGTCCCGCCGGTTCGAGCTGGCCCACACGATGATGCCTTCCTCCACCCCGAGGCTGCGGGTCGTGCCGGCGTGCTCGAACGTGATCGGCCCCGACAGCTTGCGCCGGGCTACCCACTCGAGGAGGTCCTCGGCGGGCATCGTGCCGAGCGACCCGTGCACCGTCATCACCCGCGAGCATAGCGGAAGTTCGCGGCTCGGGATTTCCGGAGGCCCGAGATCAGTTATAGGTTATCGTGCAGACGATGGCCGACGAACCGACGAAGAAGGACGCCGCGTCCTACTACTACGAGATCGGTGGGGACGAGCACGGCCCGGTCACCAAGGCCCGGATCATCGAGCTCGCGCAGCAGCGCTCGATCCGGCCGACGACCCGGATCTGGACCGACGCGATGCCGGTCAAGACGGCGGCCTCCCGGCTGCCGTTCGTGGCGCCGCACCTGCGGCGCGGGCCGTCGCTGAAGACCCAGCTCGTGGTGGGCGCCGCGAGCGCGGCGGTGGGCCTGGGCGTGCTCGCCGCGTTCCTGTGGATGGTGCCGCCGGCCGCGGCGCGCGAGGGCGTGTCAGCGTGCCGCGGGCTCGCCGGCTTCGAGCGCCTGAAGCCCCAGCTCTGCGCCGATGGCCAGCCCTGCTCCGTGCCGATCGCCGCGCCCGAGTTCACCGCCAAGGGCCTCGACGGCAAGCCGGTGAAGCTCTCGGACTACCGCGGCAAGGTCGTCCTCCTCAACTTCTGGGCCTCGTGGTGCGGCACGTGCAAGTCGGAGAAGCCCGCGCTCGCCCAGATGGCCAAGGACTTCCCCGACCTCGACGTGGTCGCGCTCGCCTCGGACAACGACGTGGCCAAGGTCCTGGTCTCGCTGGTCCAGTCGCTCAAGCCCGCCGCGCAGCTGCCCGCGCCCGGCAAGGACGGGTACACGTTCGAGCAGGCCAAGGAGATCTTCGGCCGCGAGCTGCGCGACCGCCCGGCGTTCAACGTGCTCCTCGATCCGCCGCAGGGCGACGACACGATCGGCACGATCGCGCGATCGTGGGGCATCACGGCGGTGCCCGAGAGCGCGCTCATCGATCGCCAGGGCAACCTCCGCGCGTACTTCGTGAACAAGCGCGACTGGACGTCGGCGGCCGCGCAGACCTGCATCCGCGCCGTGCTCGACGAGTGACATGGCCCGCGTGCTCGTGATCGACGACGAGCCGGACGTGGTCCGCCTCGTCGTGAAGGTGCTCTCGGGGCGGGGGCACGTCGTCCAGGTCGCGCGCGATGGCGCGAGCGCGCTCGCGCGGGTCAAGCACGAGCCGCCCGACGTGGTGCTGGTCGACAGCGACCTGCCGAAGATCGACGGCCGCGAGGTGTGCCGGCAGATCAGGACCGACGCGGCGACGCGGCGGATCCCGATCGTCATGATGACGCCCTCGTACATCGACATCTACGACGTGGGCGCCGACGGCGGCCCCGACGCGTTCGTGGTGCGGCCGTTCGTGCGCGAGGTGCTCGCCAACGCGATCGAGCGCGTGCTGTTCCGCCGCTGATCGATCTGGTATCGATCAGCCTTTGGCCCAGGGAGGCCCCGCCCGTGTCCGCGCGCGTCCCGTTCACGATCCTCACCGGCTGGCTCGGCGCCGGTAAGACCACGGCGCTGAACCGCATGCTCGCGGCGCAGCACGGCCGGCGGATCGCCGTGCTGGTCAACGAGCTCGGCCGCATCTCGATCGACACGCAGCTGATCATCGGCCGCGGCGGCGACGTGCTCGAGCTCGCCGGGGGCTGCGTCTGCTGCAAGATGGATATCAAGAACGATCTCTGGGACGGGATCGCCGACATCGTGAGCCGCTCGGCGCCCGATCAGATCGTGCTCGAGACCACCGGCATCGCCGAGCCGGCCGCGATCCTCGACGGCCTCGTCCGCGTGCCCGAGGCGGTGCGCGACCGGATCCTGCCCGCGGGCGTGATCTGCGTGGTCGACGCCGAGGCCGGCGGCGCGGCGCTCGAGGCGCGCGAGGAGGCGCGCGAGCAGGCGGCGGCCGCCGACCGGGTGCTGCTCTCGAAGCTCGACCGCGCGACGCCCGCGGCGGCGCGGGCGTGCCACGCGCGCCTCGACGAGCTGGCGCCGGC
>Ga0307406_10002434_pt1 | contig 10127 bp, 7 predicted proteins | sample 322Cmetagenome_3_FD_203706 | JGI IMG/M metagenome (GOLD analysis project Ga0307406, IMG submission 203706) | Maize rhizosphere microbial communities from greenhouse at UC Davis, California, United States - 322HYB-C-2 | ecosystem: Host-associated > Plants > Roots > Rhizosphere > Soil | place... | reverse complement strand
ACGGCGGCGACTACGACGACGGCCACGGCGACCGGGTCAAGCCGACCGCCTACCGGCACGAACGCGCCCAGTTCAAGCTCAGCGGCCTGTTCGACGCGCACAGCTTCGACCTGTCGGCCGAGCACCTCGACGACACCGGCACGTATTACGAACGCCCGCACATGACCAACTTCAGCGGTCGTTTCGTCCTGTCCGATCACCAGATGCGCCGCGACACGGTGTCCTACGAGCACCGCTACGACCCCGACAGCGACGCACTGAACCTGCGCCTCAACGCCTACCGCACCCGCAGCGAATACCAGAACCGCCGCAACACCACCGGCCTGCTCTACAGCGCCGGCGAACAGGCCAGCACCGGCCTGGACCTGCGCAACACCGCGCTGTGGCAGTCGTTGTCGCTGACCTACGGCCTGGACTACCGCAGCGACCGCCTGCATGCGCGCCAGCAGGCCACGCCGCCGCCGTTCTGGGGCCGCACCGAACAGACCGCGCGCGTGTTCGGCGCCTACGCCCAGGGCGACTGGGACGTGTCGCCGCAATGGAAGCTCTCGGCCGGCCTGCGTTACGACGAATACCGCCACAAGGGCGTGTCCGGCGTCAGCGCCGGCGCCTCCAACGACGCAGACAAGCTCAGCCCGAACCTGTCGATCGCTTGGACGCCGATCGAGCCGTTGACCTTCCGCCTGGCCTATTCGGAAGCCTTCCGCGGCGTGACCATCCGCGAAGCCTTCTTCAGCGCGCTCTACACCCACCGCGGCGATCTCGAAGGCGAACGCGCCGACAACCTCGAATTCGGCGTGTCCTGGGAGCGCAACGGTTACTTCGCCCGCGCCACCGCCTTCCGCCAGAACATCGAGCACTACATCTCGGCGGTGTATTCGGGCCAGGCCGCCTGGGGCTACTGGGAGAATATCGGCGACGCCAAGGTCGAAGGCTACGAGGCCGAGATCGGCAAGCGCTGGCAGCGCATGGGCGTGAGCGTCGGCGTGTGGCAGTCGGACAATAGCTTCGAGGACCGCCCGCTCAACGACGCCGACCTCGGCCTGGGCACCAGCATCGGCCGCACCTGGACCGCGCGCTACGACTGGCAGCCCGCGTCCGGACAGGCCAACTACGCGGTGCGCGCGCGCCTGGTCGAGGACGAACGCAACAGCATCGCCGCCGATGCGCCCGACAAGCCGGGCTACACGGTGGTCGACCTGATGGCGAACTGGAATCTGCTCGGCGACGATCGCCTGAAACTCGGCGCGGCGGTCAACAATCTGTTCGATCGTTTTTATTACGACCACGGCACTTACGGTTATCAGGCCGGTTCGAAAAGTTATATCGGTTTCCCGTCGCCGGGTCGCGAACTGTCGTTGTCGCTGACGTATCGATTCTGAGGATGCATCGATTTTGAGGCGGCGCACTGCGTACACATCGGTGATTAATAGCGCAGATAGCGAAGACGCCCGGCGTCGCGCGCGAAACGCAGGCCTGGCCTGCGTTAAGCGTGTTCAGTAAACTTTCTGTCGGGCAATAAAAAGCCCCGCAGGCAGGGGGGGCCGGCGGGGCTGGTGGAGCGTGACCTGGGGAGGGGTCGTTCGCTCCGGGGGATCACTCCAGGGGAGGGAGAGATCAGCGACAGACGTTGCATCTGTCGCGACCTATATGACCATCCCGCACATGGATAGTTCGTGAAGATGGGAGTTAATAAATTGTTGGATTCAGGACTGATTCATTAAACCAATTCCAGCAAAATCAATGGTTTCCGCATAATCAATGCGCTTCGTCCCAATTAATTCCGACCCCGCTGTCGACGACCAACGGCACCCTCAGGCTGGCCGCCCCCGCCATCCGGCGTGAAGCCTCGCCGACCAGGGTATCGACGAAATCGGCCTCGACCTCGAATACCAGTTCGTCGTGCACCTGCAGGATCATCTTCGCGCGGGAGGCATGCGACGCCAGCCAGGCGTCGATGTCGATCATCGCGCGCTTGATGATGTCGGCCGCGGTGACCTGCATCGGCGCGTTGATCGCCGCGCGTTCGGCGCCCGCGCGCAGGCCCTGGTTGCTGGCCTTGATGTTCTCCAGATACAGGCGCCGGCCGAACACCGTCTCGACGTAGCCGCGATCGCGCGCGTCCTGGCGGGTGCGCTCCATGAAATCGCGCACGCCGGGATAACGGCTGAAATACAGGGCGATGTAGTCCTGCGCTTCGCCGCGGCCGATGCCGAGCTGACGCGCCAGACCGAACGCGCTCATGCCGTACATCAGGCCGAAGTTGATCGCCTTGGCGGCGCGGCGTTCGTTGCCGCTGACCTCGTCGAGCGATTTCTTGCCGAACACTTCGGCCGCGGTCGCGCGGTGCACGTCGGCGCCGGACTCGAACGCGCGCACCAGGCCGACGTCCTCGGACAGGTGCGCCATGATGCGCAGCTCGATCTGCGAATAGTCGCAGGCGACCAGGCGCCGGCCTTCGGGCGCGACGAAAGCGCGGCGGATGCGGCGGCCGTCGTCGGTGCGGATCGGGATGTTCTGCAGGTTCGGGTCGCTCGACGCCAGGCGCCCGGTCGCCGCGCCGGCCTGGTGATAACTGGTGTGCACGCGCCCGGTGTCCGGGTTGACCATCTCCGACAGCTTGTCGGTGTAGGTGCTGCGCAGTTTCGCCAGGCCGCGGTATTCGAGGATCACCCGCGGCAGCTCGTGCTGGTCGGCGATCGCTTCGAGCGCCTCTTCGTTCGTGCTCGGCTGCCCGGTCGGCGTCTTCACCAGCACCGGCAGCTTCAACTCGTCGAACAACAAGGCCTGCAACTGCTTCGGCGAGTCCAGGTTGAAGGTGCGCCCGGCCAGCTCGGTGGCCTTGATCTGCGCGTCGAGCATGCGCTTGCCGAGGTCCTGCGATTGCCGGCGCAGCTCGTCGCCATCGATCATCACGCCGTTGGCCTCGATGCGTTCGAGCACCGGCACCAGCGGCATTTCGATTTCGCGGTAGACGCGTTCGAGCTCCGGTTCGGCGGCGAGGCGCGCGCCGAGCACGCGATGCAGACGCAGGGTCACGTCGGCGTCCTCGGCGGCGTAGCGGGTGGCATCGTCGATGGCGACCTGCGAGAACGCGATCGCCTTGGCGCCCTTGCCGGCGACATCGGCATATTTGATGGTGTCGTAGCCGAGGTAACGCTTGGCCAGCGAGTCCATGTCGTGGCGGCTGGCGGTGGCGTTATAGACGAAGCTCTCGAGCATGGTGTCGTCGGCATAGCCGAGCAGGTCGATGCCGTGCCGGCGCAGGATGTGCAAGTCGTACTTGCCGTGCTGGCCGAGCTTGCGTCGCGCCGGATCGGTCAGCACCGGCCGCAGCGCGTCGAGCACCGCGGCGCGGTCGAGCTGGGCCGGCGCGCCGGGGTAATCGTGGGCGACCGGGATGTACACCGCGCGGCCGGTCTCGGTGGCGAAACTCAGGCCGACCAGGTTGGCCCGCATCGGGTCGAGCGAATCGGTTTCGGTGTCGAAGGCGAACTCGTCGGCGGCCTGCAGCGCCGCCACCAGCGCGTCCAGCTGCGGCTGGGTCATGACCGCCTCGTACTCGCCCTTGGCCGACAGCGCCGCGTCCGGGGTCTCCGCGCTGGCCGAGGCGCGGGCGTGGCCGGCCGCGGTCGCGCGCAGGCCCGCGCGGTCGGCGGCGAGCTCATTGGCGGCCGCGGCGGCGCCGCCTTCGAGCTCGCGCAAGGCCTGCTTGAAGCCGTAGCGCGCGTACAGGGTGCGCAGGGCCTCGGCGTCGCGCTCGCGCAGCGCCAATTGCTCGGGGCTGCGATCCAGCGCTACGTCGGTCTTGATCGTGGTCAGTTGGCGGTTGAGCGGCAGACGGCCGAGCGCGGCGCGCAGGTTGTCGCCGATCTTGCCCTTGATCTCGCCGGCATGGGCGATGACGTTTTCCAGGGTGCCGTATTCGCCGAGCCACTTGGCCGCGGTCTTCGGCCCGCATTTGTCGACGCCGGGGATGTTGTCGACGCTGTCGCCCATCAGCGAGAGCAGGTCGATGATCTGGTTGGGCTGCACGCCGAACTTGGCGAACACCGCCTCGTCTGAATCCATGCGGCTGCCGCTCATGGTGTTGACCAGGACCACGCCCGGGCGCACCAATTGGGCGAAGTCCTTGTCGCCGGTCGAGATGGTCACGTCGATGCCTGCGTTGGCGGCCTGCAGGGCGAGCGTGCCGATCACGTCGTCGGCCTCGACCCCTTCGATGCGCAGGATCGGCAGGCCGAGCGCCTCGACGATCGCGCACATCGGCAGCACCTGCGCGCGCAGGTCGTCCGGCATCGGCGGGCGGTTGGCCTTGTACTGCGGGTCGAGGTCGTCGCGGAAGGTCTTGCCCGGCGCGTCGACCACGAAGGCCACGTAGTCGGGCCGTTCGTTCAAGGTCGAGCGCAGCATGTTGACCACGCCGAACAATGCGCCGGTGGGTTCGCCGGCGTCGTTGCTCAGCGGCGGCAGCGCATGGAAGGCGCGATAGAGGTAGCTGGAACCATCGATCAGGACGAGTCTTTTCATGCCGGCGATTCTACGCTGCCCCATCGCCGGGGCTGCGACCGCGGCCGCGGATGCAGCCGCTTAACGGGCACGCAGCGTATGCTGTCGGCCTGAGACACGGAGAACCGCCATGCGCGCCCTCACCGCATCGCCGGCCCGCCAAGCCGCCGGCCTGCTCGTCCCTTGCCTGATCGCCATCCTGCTCGCCGGCTGCGCCACGACCGGGGGCGCCAACGACGACCCGACCGCCGCCCTGCAGGGGGCCGATGTCCGCACCCGCACCGTCGAGAACGGCGACGTGATCGAGGAATACCGCATCGCCGGCCAGCTGCGCGCGGTCAAGGTCACCCCCGCCCGCGGCCCGACCTATTACCTGGTCGATAACGACGGCGACGGCCGCCTCGACACCAGCAAGGGCGAAGGCACGGTCTCGCCGGTTTACTACAAACTCTTCAGCTGGTGACCGGCTGAGGAGCGAGTTGAGAGGAGTGAGCATAGCCTCGTCTCCACCCTCAGCTATCCTTCCAATATCCGCCAAGACGTGAGGAGTGCGCGCGAGCCGAAGCTTGCCCTCACTTCTCTCGTCTAACTCCTCGCTTCTAACTCCTCGCCCCGAGCCCATGGACATTCGAACCATCGTCGGAGACACCGAGCTTCGCGCCGTCTGGCCACTGGTCTCGCAACTGCGCCCGCACTTCGACGAGACCGGCTTCGTCGCCCAGATGCACCGCCAGATCGCCGAGGGCTGCCGCGCCACGGTGCTCTACGACGAACAGGGCGTGCCGCGCGCGTTCGCCTGCTGGCGAGTGATGGAGATGCTCGCGGTCGGGCTGCACGTCTACGTCGACGACCTGATCACCGACCAGGCCGTGCGCAGCCGCGGCTACGGCAAGACCATGCTGGACTGGCTCAAGGCCGAGGCCAAGCGCCTGGGCTGCGCGCGCCTGCAACTGGATTCCGGCACCCAACGCCAGGACGCGCACGCCTTCTACCTGCGCGAGCGGCTGCGCATCGAGGCCTTTCATTTCGGCGTGAAGCTGGATTGAACCCGGCTTACACGGAATCTGAGAGGCGGCGCAGCTACCGATCCAATGCCACCGTGAACTTCTGCCCCCTTTGAAGAAGGGGGCGGACGCCCGGCACAATCGGCTGGGCCGATGTGAATCGTAGCGTGGGGGATTTGCTCGGGACGCACTGAATGGTCGAACTTGCCGGTAGAAGCAAATCCCCCCTGCCCCCCTTTGCAAAGGGGGGACGGCGTGGGAGATCTCGAAGGGGAATAGCATGAGGGTGGAATCTTAGCGGCCGGTTCCGGCTGAGCCTGCGGCGATATCGGCCGCCGCTTTGTTGCGATAGCGCTCGAACCACTCCAGGGTGTTGAGCACCTGCGCCAAGGTCTCGCTCGGGCGCGCACCGATGCCGTGCGACGCCCCGGGGATGCGGATCATCGCGCTGTCGACGCGGCGCAGCTTCAGCGCCGTGTAGTACTGCTCGGTCTCGGAGATCGGCGTGCGGTAGTCGTTCTCGCCGGTGATCAGCATGGTCGGGGTGACGACCTTGCCGACGTGGGCCAGCGGCGACAGCTTCCAGTACAACTCCTGCGCCTCCCAGGGCCCGCTCGGGAACCAATGCTGGGTGACGTAAGACGGCCCGTCCGAGGTCAGGGCGAAGCTGGTCCAGTTGATCACCGGCTTGGCGACCACGGCGGCGCGGAAACGGTCGGTGTGGCCGACGATCCACGCGGTCAACACGCCGCCGCCGGAACCGCCGGTCACGAACAACTGCTGCGGGTCGACATAGCCCTTGGCGATGGTCGCATCGACCGCGCTCATCAGGTCGTCGTAGTCGTGGCTCGGATAATTCTGGTGGATGTGGTCGGCGAAGGCCTGGCCGTAGCTGGTGCTGCCGCGCGGATTGACGTACAGCACGACGTAGCCGGCGGCCGCATACAGTTGGGTTTCGACGGCGAAGCGCGGGCCGTAGTTTTGGTAGGGGCCGCCGTGAATCTCCAGCAGCAGCGGATAGCGCTTGCCCGGCTGGAACTGCGGCGGCTTGACGATCCAGCCCTGCACCGCAAGCCCGTCGGCGGAAGACTTCGTCCACAGGGTCTCGACTTCGCCCAGACGCTTGCGCGCCAGCGAGTCGGCGTTGAGCTCGGTCAGCACGCGCGGCTTGGCGCCGCGTTCGACCACCGCCACGTCGGCCATGCGCGCGGCGGTGCCGTGGGTGTAGGCGACGCGGCCGGCGGCGACCGAGAAACTGCCGCCGGGGTAGGGCCGGCCGACCGCGGTGCCGCCGACGTCGCCGGTCACCGGTTCGACCTTGCCGCCGCTCGCGGCGATCCAGCCCAGGTGGCTGACGCCGTCGCGGTCGTAACCGAAGTAAAGCCCGCGGCCGTTGCGGTCCCATTGCGGGCTTTCGATGTCGTAGTCGAAGCCCTCGGTGAGGGCGCGCGAAACGCCGCTGTCGAGATCGAGTACGTATAGATGCGCGATCTGATAACTGCGCTTGCGGTCGTCGTAGCCGAGGTAGGCGATCTTGCGTCCGTCCGGCGACAACACCGGCGCCCGGTCGGGGCCCTTGCGGTCGGTCAGCGCGACCGCGGCGCCGGTGGCGACGTCGACGCGGTAGATCTCGCTCTCGATCGGGTGGTACTCGTAATCGTCGCGGCGATTGGACTCGACGAACAGCGAGCGGCCGTCGCGGCTCCAGGCCAGGGTCGAGCCGTGCTGGAAATCGCCCTGGGTGACCTGGCGCGGCGTGCCGCCGTCGGCCGGCATCACGAACACGTGTTCGTAGCCGGGCTTGAGGTAACCGGCGCCGTCGGCGCGGTAGTTCATCTTGTCGATGAGCTTGACGTCCTCGGCCCACTCCGCGCCCTTGGGCTTGGCCGGCAACTTCGCCAGCGGCGTGGTGTCGGCCGCGACGTGCATGGTGAAGGCCAGCCAGCGCCCGTCCGGCGACCAGGTCAAACCGCTCGGGCCTTCGCTCAGGCGGCTGATCGGCGATTGTTGGCCGCTGTCCATCCAGCGCACCCAAACCTGGGTCGAGCCGTCGCGATCGGACACCCAGGCGATGCGATCGCCCGACGGCGACCACACCGCGGCGCCGTCGCTGGCCGCGCCGCTGGTCAGCGGCCGCTGCTGGCCGCTGCCGGCATCGACCAGCCACAGATTGCTGCGGCGGCGGTCCTTCATCCGGTCGAAGAACTTGCGCTGATAGACGATGCGGCGCCCGTCCGGCGACAGCGCCGGCTGATCGGCCCACTCCAGGTCGAACAGATCGGTCGGTTGCAGATTGCGCGGGTCAGCGTGCAGGTCGGCGGCGGTGGCCGGCAGCGCGCCGACGGCAAGCGCGGCGGCAAGGACGAAACGCAAGGACATCGGCAGGCCCCTTTCGATAGACGAATGAACCGCAGCCTAGGCCGGCGTCGCCGCCGCCTCCCAGTGTCGTTGGTCGTGTCCGCCGGGCCCTGCGTCGCAAGACCAACGGCAGGCGAGGAATCGGCGGCGAGCTGCTAGGGTGAGCGCCGTGTCCACAGGGGTGGCGACACTCAGGGAAGATGTCGATGGCTCGCGAATCCGCGCTGCATTCGTTGTTGTCCCGCTGGTGCTCATACCGTTGGTGGCTGGCCGGCGCCTGCGCGGTCGCGTTGTGCGCCTGCGGCGAACCCGCCGCCGACGTCTCGCGACCGCTCAGCTACGACCGCCTCGGCGTGCACATGAGCATTCCCGGCAACTGGAGCATGGCCGAGGACAAGCGCGTCGACGCCGTCCACTACATGATCGTGGAAAGCCCGGGCGCGGCGATGTTCGTCGCCATCGTGCAGGCCGACACGACCGCGGAACTGGAAGACTTCGCCCGCGACTTCTCCGCCGAGGCCGACAAGGCGACACCGTCGGCGATGAATGGACACAGCCGCTTCGACCGCTCGGCCTTCGCCGAGGGCACGATCCGCGAGCACTACACGCTGAGCCTGGGCGGGGTGAAAGTTCCGCACCGGCGCGAGTACCGCAAGATCACCGGCGCCCACCGCACCGCCTTCCTGATCACCCAGAGCGCCGACGAAGACCTGCCGCAAACCCAGCCCGGTTTCGACCTGCTGCTGAAATCGTTCAAGCTCGCCGACGCGCCACGCGCGGATCCGGGCGCAGCCCGGCACTGAAGCGGCGCGAGGCGAAGCGGTACCAGGCCGACGATCGTCGACCGGATGTCGTCGCGAGAGCACTCCCCCTGCCCCCTCTTCAAAGGGGGGAGCAGTGCTGCGGATATTGCGCTCAGCGACTGGACGCGCGCTTCGCCAGCGCGCGCGAGCCGTCGACGATGCCGCGCACGACGAACAGCATCACCGCCGGGATCAGGCACTGCAGGCCGACCCAGCCGTAGTTGAACAGCAGATTCATCCACAGGCCGGAATGGGCGTGATCGTTCGAGAACGCGATCAGGACCGGCAACGGCGCCAACGCCACGCATTTCGCCAGCGCCGCCGCGACCGAGCGCAAGCGTTCCGGCAGCAGCGCCGCCGGGGCGAGGCAGCACAAGCCGATGAAATCCGACACGCCCAGCCAGGTGGGCAGGAACTGCGCCCAGTCCGGACGGATCGAGACCTTGGAGAACAGATAGATGTCGCGGAATACGAACACCGCGATCGACAGCGCCGACAGACTCAGCAGAAATCCGACCGTGTTTCTTTTCATCGTGCACTCCATTGCTTGAGCGGCTGCTCGGTGTGGCGGCGGCTTTGAGCTGTCATCCCCGCATCCGAACTGTACGCCCTGGCCGGGGCGCAAAGACTTCGGAGTCATTCGGCGATACAGCCCTGGATCCCCGCCTTCGCGGGGATGACGGCAGGCAAGATCGCCGCGATTCCTTCAGATCGTCATCCCCGCGAAGGCGGGGGTGAAAGGATGCGCTTGCGAGCCACTGGCTCGCGCATCCGTGAACGCCAGGGTGCTGTGCGCCCTGGCCGGGGCGCAAAGACTTCAGAGTAATGCCTCGGTGAAGCCGTGGGTATTCGGCTGCGCCGAAACGGAGACTCCAGACCGGCCACTCATCGGGGGGATGCGGCCTGAGAGAGTCTCGCTTCTTTATCGGCGCGTCGAACGTTTAGCTAGAGTGGCTGCAGGTTCGCATAGGCCAACACCAGCCACTTGCTGCCGGCGTCGTCGAAGTTGACCTGCACCCGCGCATGCGTGCCGGTGCCTTCGTAGTCGGTCACCGTGCCGGTGCCGAAGCTGGCATGGCGCACCTGCGAGCCGAGCTTGACCGGCGGCGCTTCGATCGCGGCATGGCCGTAGTCGGCGCGGCGCGGGCCGGCGCCGTACACCGGGCGCGACACCTGCACCTTCGGCCGCACTTCGTTGAGCAGGGCCGGCGGAATCTCGCGCAGGAAGCGCGAGGGCACCCCGAACATGTCCATGCCGTGGATGCGCCGGGTCTCGGCATAGCTGAGCACCAGTTTCTCGCGTGCACGGGTGATGCCGACATAGGCCAGGCGGCGCTCTTCCTCCAGGCGGCCGGACTCCTCGGTCGAACGCCCGCTCGGGATCAGGCCCTCTTCCAGGCCCCCGAGGAACACCTACGGAAATTCCAGGCCCTTGGCGCTGTGCAAGGTCATC
>Ga0307406_10002426_pt1 | contig 10137 bp, 11 predicted proteins | sample 322Cmetagenome_3_FD_203706 | JGI IMG/M metagenome (GOLD analysis project Ga0307406, IMG submission 203706) | Maize rhizosphere microbial communities from greenhouse at UC Davis, California, United States - 322HYB-C-2 | ecosystem: Host-associated > Plants > Roots > Rhizosphere > Soil | place... | reverse complement strand
GTCCCGCGCGCCGGCGCGCGCCGGCCGGCCCGTAAAATCCGCCGGATGAGTTCAGCTCCCCTGCCCCCCGTGGTCGACGCCGACGCAATCCTGGCGCGGGCGCGCGCCACCTTCGACATCGAGTCCGATGCCGTGCTCGGCCTCAAGTCGCGCGTGGGTCCGAGCTTCGTCGACGCCGTGCGCAAGATTCTGGACGTGCGCGGGCGCGTGGTCGTCATGGGCATGGGCAAAAGCGGCCACGTGGGCCGCAAGATCGCGGCCACGCTGGCCTCCACCGGCACGCCGGCCATGTTCGTCCATCCGGCCGAGGCGAGCCATGGCGATCTCGGCATGATCAAGCCGGTCGACCTGGTGCTGGCCATCTCCAACAGCGGCGAGGTCGACGAGCTCACCGTGATCCTGCCGGTGGTCAAGCGCCAGGGCGTGCCGCTCATTGCCATGACCGGCCGCACCGATTCCACCCTCGCGCGCCATGCCGACATCGTGATCGACGCCGGCGTGGCCAAGGAAGCCTGTCCGCTCAACCTCGCCCCCACCGCAAGCACCACGGCCCAGATGGCCATGGGCGACGCACTGGCGGTGGCGCTGCTGGACGCCCGCGGCTTCGGCTCCGAGGACTTCGCGCGCTCGCACCCCGGCGGCGCGCTGGGCCGCAAGCTGCTCACGCATGTGAGCGACGTGATGCGCTCGGGCGACGAGGTGCCGCGCGTGGCGCCGACGGCCACCGTCAGCGAGCTGATGCGCGCGATGAGCATCAAGGGCTTCGGCGCCGCCGCGGTGGTCGAGCCCGACGGCCGGGCGCTGGGCATCTTCACCGACGGCGACCTGCGCCGCCTGATTGAGGCCGGCGCCGACCTGCGCACGCCCAAGGCGGCCGACATCATGCATCGCGACCCGCGCACCATCCGCGTCGACGTGCTGGCAGTGGAAGCGGCCGAACTCATGGAGCAATGCGGCATCACCCGCCTGTTCGTGATCGACGGTGCGGGGGTGATCGTCGGCGCGGTGAACACCAACGACCTGATGCGCGCGAAGGTCATCTGATGCCGATCGACTTCCAGGCCGAGACCTTGCTCGCCGCGCAGGACGTGCGCATCGCGTTCTTCGACATCGATGGCGTGCTGACCGACGGCGGCGTGTATTTCACCGAGCACGGCGAAACCCTCAAGCGCTTCAGCATCCTCGACGGCTACGGCTTCAAGCTGTTGCGCCTGGCGGGCATCACGCCCGCGGTGATCACCGGGCGCGACTCCAAGCCGCTGCGCGTGCGGCTCGAAGCACTGGGCATCCAGCACGTGCGCTACGGCACCGAGGACAAGCTGCCCGCCGCGCAGGCCATGCTCGAGGAGCTCGGTTTCAGCTGGCTGCAGGCTGCGGCCATCGGCGACGACTGGCCCGACCTGCCCGTGCTGGCGCGCGTCGGTTTTGCGGCCGCGCCCGCCAATGCGCATGCCGAAGTGCGCGACGCCGTCAACTACGTCACCCGCGCACGCGGCGGAGAGGGCGCGGCGCGCGAGTTCTGCGATCTGCTGCTGACGGCCTGCGGCCAGTACCGCCGCCTGCTCGACGCCGCCCGGGGTCCGAGGCAATGAAGCGTGCCTGGAACCTGCTGCGCGACGTGCTCGACCGCGCCACGATCTACCTGCCCATCATTCTCACGGCGGCTGTTGCGCTCGGCACCTACTGGCTGGTGCGCAATGCGCCCAAGCTGCTCGAACCCACGGCCAAGGCCGCCCCCACGCACGAGCCCGACTATTTCATGCGCGGTTTCGTGATCAAGAACTTCCTGCCCAACGGCGACCTGCGCAGCGAACTCCACGGCAAGGAAGGCCGGCACTACCCCGACACCGACACTGTCGAGGTCGACGACGTGCGGATGCGCTCCGTTTCGCCGCAGGGCCTCACGACCCGCGCCACCGCCAATCGCGGCATCTCGAACTCCGACGGCAGCGAGATCCAGCTCTTCGGCAATGCCATCGTCATCCGCGACCCGATGGTGGGCGCCAACGGCAAGTCCACGCCGCGCCTGGAGTTCCGCGGCGATTTCCTGCATGCCTTCCTCGATACCGAACGCGTGACCTCGAACAAGCCGGTCACGCTCATCCGCGGCACCGACCAGTTCACTGCCGACAACCTCGACTACGACAACCTGAGCGGCGTCGCCAACCTGACCGGCCGGGTGCGCGGCGTCCTGATTCCATCGGCGGCCGGCGGCAAGCCGCGCTGAACCCGCGCATGAGCCCCTCCCCGCTCGTCTTCATCACCGGCGCATCGAGCGGCATCGGCCAGGCCCTGGCGGCCAGCTTCTACGAGGCGGGGTACCGCCTGGCACTGGTGGCCCGGCGTACCGCTGAAATCGAATTCTGGGCCGGCGAGCGCCAGCTGGACCCCGCCCGCTACCAGGTCTATGGCGCCGACGTGGCGCAGACCGACAGCATCGTGGCGGCCGGCGCCGCCTGCATCGAGCGCCAGGGCCTGCCCGACGTGGTGATTGCCAACGCCGGCATCAGCGTGGGCATCGATACGACGGAGCGCGAGGACATCGAAGTGATGGCCCGGACCTTCGCCACCAACAACGTGGGCCTGATGGCCACCTTCCATCCTTTCGTGGCCGCGATGAGGCAGCGCGGCAGCGGCCGGCTGGTCGGCATCGCGAGCGTCGCGGCCATTCGCGGGCTACCGGGGCACGGCGCCTATTGCGCCAGCAAGGCGGGCGTGGTCGCGTACTGCGAGAGCTTGCGCGGCGAGCTGCACCACAGCGGCGTCAAGGTCGTCACGCTCTGCCCCGGCTACATCGACACGCCGCTGACCCAGGGCAACCGATATGGCATGCCCTTTCTCATGAAGGCCCAGGACTTTGCCGACCAGGCGCTGCGCGCCATCGAGGCCGGCACCAGCTACCGCGTGATTCCCTGGCAGATGGGCGTGGTCGCCAAGCTGATGCGCATGCTGCCGAACGCGCTGCTCGACCGCGCCGTGCAGGGCCGCGCCCGCAAGAAGCGCAGCGGCGAAGGCTGATGACTTCGCCGGAGCGGCGGCTCCAATGGAAAAGGCTCCCTGAGGAGCCTTTTTTACTTGTGCGTGCCGGGATGCAGCGCTCAGTAGCCGCTGTTGCCGCCGCCGCCGTAGCCACCACCACCACCGGAGCGGCCACCGCCGCCACCGCCACGGGGGCCGGCACCGTAGGGGCTGCGGAAGCCGCCATCGCCGCCACCACCACCGCCGGAACGGCCACCACCGCCGCCGCCATAGCCGCCGCCACCGCCGGAGCGGCCACCGCCGCCACCACCGTAGCCGCCACCACCGCCGCCGCCGCCGTAGCCACCGCCACCACCGCCGCCATAACCACCACCGCCACCGCCGTAGCCGCCACCACCGCTGCGCGGGGGACGTGCTTCCATGGGACGTGCTTCGTTGACGACGACGCTGCGGCCGCCGAGCGGCTGGCCGTTCATGCCATTGATGGCTGCTTGCGCTTCCGCGTCGCTGCCCATCTCGACGAAGCCGAAGCCCTTCGAGCGGCCGGTGTCACGTTCCATCATGACCTTGGCGCTGGTCACCGCGCCGAATTGTCCGAAAGCCTGTTCGAGATCACTGTCGCGCACCGAATAAGGCAGGTTGCCGACATACAGTTTGTTGCCCATCAAGGGACTCCTATAAACACATAGCAAGAAAAGCGATGGAGTCCCGAAAGCATCACTCAAACGAGAGCCGTCGAGTCGCGCGAAACTGACCGATCACCGAACTGCCTCCCCGGCAAAATGAAGAGGGAGGCTCGTGCATTATGGGTGAAATACGTGAAATGCAAGCAGTAATTTGCTGCATCCAGTAGGGCCTCCAAAAATTTAGAGAAAGCTAGCGCACGCTTACAAACCTGGCCGGTGCCTGCGGCGCAGCAGGTAGAATCCGACCCGTCATTGGGGAGTAGCCGCCTTCCATCGCGAGAAGGGCCCGCGTCAACAGACTTGTCCTGCCCCACACAGGACATGGCGCGTGCAGTGGACACACCTGGCGAGACCTTTGACCGTGCAGCTTCGGGACTATGGCCGAAGGTGTTGCACGGTCAATTGCGTCCTTCGGCCCAAGGAACCCCACTCTTTCATGGAAGCTTTTCTCGTTGCAACCGGCGTGGTTGCGCTCGCCGAAATGGGCGACAAGACCCAGTTGCTGGCTCTTCTGCTCGCGGCGCGTTTCAGGAAACCCTGGCCGATCGTGCTCGGGATCTTCGCGGCCACCATCGCCAACCACGCGCTGGCCGGCGCGGTCGGCAACTGGATCACCCACTGGCTCGGGCCCGACATGCTGCGCTGGATCCTGGGCGGCTCGTTCATCGCCATGGCGGCCTGGATGCTGATCCCCGACAGGCTCGACGAAGACGACGCGCCCGCGGCCACCCACCACGGGGTCTTCGTCACCACGCTGGTCGCGTTCTTCCTGGCCGAGATGGGCGACAAGACCCAGATCGCCACCGTCATGCTGGCCGCCCGCTTCACGCAGGACTACTTCTGGGTGGTCGCCGGCACGACGCTCGGCATGATGCTGGCCAACGCGCCGGTGGTGTGGCTCGGCGAAAGGATCGTTCGGCGCGTGCCCATCAAGCTGGTGCACGGCATCTCGGCCGCGATCTTCCTCGTGCTTGGCATCGTGATGATCGTCGGCTGGTAGCGCGGCGGGGCGATATACTGCCGCCTGCGCCGATTTGCTTCAGCTTGCGGGCGCTTAATAAATTCAGCTAAAGACAGTCAAGTTGGCGAACAAGCAACCCGGCTCGTTTTTGGCGAGGCCGGGTTTTTTTCATTGATGTCGTCTCCTCCCTTGGTCGTCACTCCGCAGTCGATGCAGTTCGAGGGCCCGCTGGCCCTGCGCAGCGGCGCATCGCTTGGCAGCTACACGCTCGCCTACGAAACCTACGGCACCCTCAACGCCGAGCGCAGCAACGCGGTGCTGGTGTGCCATGCGCTCAACGCCTCGCACCACGTGGCCGGCACCTACGAGGGCCAGGCGCGGTCCGAGGGCTGGTGGGACAACATGGTGGGCCCGGGCAAGCCGGTCGATACCGACCGCTTCTTCGTGATCGGCGTGAACAACCTGGGGTCCTGCTTCGGCTCCACCGGCCCGATGCACGCCGATCCCGCCACCGGCCGCGTCTATGGCGCGGACTTTCCGGTGGTCACGGTCGAAGACTGGGTCGATGCGCAGGCGGTGCTGCTCGACGCGCTGGGCATCCGCACGCTCGCGGCCGTGATGGGCGGCAGCCTCGGCGGCATGCAGGCGCTGTCGTGGACGCTGCAGTACCCCGATCGCGTGCGGCATGCCGTGGTGGTGGCCAGCGCGCCCAACCTCACGGCCGAGAACATCGCCTTCAACGAAGTGGCGCGCCGCGCCATCGTCACCGACCCCGACTTCCACGGCGGCCACTTCTACGAGCACGGCGTGATCCCCAAGCGGGGCCTGCGCATCGCGCGGATGATCGGCCACATCACCTACCTGAGCGACGACGTCATGAACGCGAAGTTCGGCCGCATCCTGCGCAGCGCGGTCGAGGGCGAGGCGGCGGGGCTCGACTACCGCTACTCCACGCAGGATGTCGAGTTCCAGATCGAGAGCTACCTGCGCTACCAGGGCGACAAGTTCAGCGAATATTTCGACGCCAACACCTACCTGCTGATCACGCGCGCGCTCGACTACTTCGACCCCGCGCGTTCGCATGGCGGCAACCTCAGCGCGGCATTCGCGGGCGCCACGGCCAAGTTCCTGCTCGTGAGCTTCAAGACCGACTGGCGCTTCTCGCCGGCGCGCAGCCGCGAGCTGGTGAAGGCGCTGCTCGACAACCGCCGCAACGTGAGCTACGCCGAAATCGACGCGCCGCACGGGCACGACGCCTTCCTGCTCGACGACGTGCGCTACATGGGCGTGGTGCGCTCCTACTTCGAGCGCGTGGCGCACGAAGTGCTGGCTGAAGGGAGTGCATCGTGAGCCGCCGGGCCGCTCCCAAGGCGAACACCGTAGCGCGCAGCGCGGAGGTTATCCAGTGAGCGATATCGAAACCCAGCGCCTCATCGCCAACCTCGTGCCCGAAGGCGCGCGCGTGCTCGACCTCGGCTGCGGCGACGGCGCCCTGCTCGACCTGCTGCAGCGCGAGCGCGGCTGCACCGGGTACGGTGTGGAAATTGCCGACGGCAACGTGCTGCAGTGCATCCGCCGCGGCGTCGACGTGATCCAGCTGAACCTCGACGAAGGCCTCGCGATGTTCGACGACGCCTCGTTCGACGTGGTGCTGCAGATCGACACACTGCAGCATCTGCGCAATGCCGAGATCATGCTGCGCGAAACCGCGCGCGTGGGCCGCATCGGCATCGTGGCCTTTCCCAACTTCGCGCACTGGCCCAACCGCATCAGCATTGCGCGCGGCCGCATGCCGGTGACGCGCCGACTGCCCTACCAGTGGTACGACACGCCCAACATCCGGGTCGGCACCTTCAAGGATTTCGAGGTGCTGGCGCAGAAGAACAGCCTGCGCGTGCTCGATGCCTTCGGCGTGCAGGAAGGCCGCAGCGTGCGCTGGCTGCCCAATGCGCGCGCGGGCACGGCCGTGTTCAAGTTCGAGCGGGAGCGCTGAGCGATTCCGCGCCCCCGACTGAAAACGGCCGCTCCATGAGCTTCACGCTCTCGCAACCGGCGCACAGCGATCTGCTGGTCAAGAAGAGCCGCTTCATCGGCTGCGTGCAGCCGGTGGCCGACCGGGCCGCGGCTCTGGCCGTGGTGGCAACCCTTCGCGCCGAACACCCCGCCGCCGCACATGTCTGCTGGGCGCTCATGGCGGGCGGCCAGTCGGCCGCCAACGACGACGGCGAGCCGGGCGGCACGGCCGGGCGCCCCATGCTCGAAGTGCTGCGGCACCAGCAGCTCGAAGGCGTGCTCGCCACGGTCGTGCGGTATTTCGGCGGCATCAAGCTGGGTGCGGGCGGCCTCGTGCGGGCCTACACCGATGCAGTGGCGCAGGCCTGCCTCGGCGCCACGCTGGTGCCGCTGGTGCGCCAGCGGCTGCTGCAATGCGCCGTGCCCTATGCGCTCGAAGGGCTGGTGCGGCGCGAGATTGCCACGGCGGCCGGCGCTTCGCTGGTGGACGTGCGGCATGGCGACGCGGTGGACTTCACCTTCACGCTGCCCGAGCCCGACGCCCAGGCCTTCATCGCCCGCCTCGACGATGCTGCGCAAGGGCGCGCCGTCTGGCCGCAGGCGTGAGCCGCCGTGCGGGTACTGCTCCGGCCGAGGGCGGTGTCATCGCCAGCACGCCCCGCGATGCGAGCGCCACGGGCCCTGCCATGTCGTCGTCGGGCCCGCGCCGCGCCATCTCGGCCGTGACGATGCCGGTCGGTACCGCGAGCACGCCCCAGCCCAGCAGCATCATCACCGAGGCAATGGCGCGGCCGAGGTCCGTCTTGGGCACGAGGTCGCCGAAGCCCACCGTGGCCATGGTCGAGATGGCCCAGTAGATCGCCACCGGAATGCTCGTGAAGCCGTGCACCGGGCCTTCCACCACGTACATCAGCGTGCCCATCACCAGCACCACCAGCATCACGAAGCCCACGAACACCGTGATCTTGCGCCGGCTCGCGGCCACGGCCGAGACCAGCGCGCGGTATTCCACCGAGTAGCGCGACAGCTTGAAGATGCGGAACACGCGCAAAAGCCGCAGGACGCGCACGTCGATCAGGTAGGCGAGCTCGGGCGCGAGCGCCACCAGGAAGGTCGGCAGCAGCGCGAGCAGGTCGATCACGCCATAGAAGCTCAGCGCATAGCGCAGCGGCTTGTTCACGCAGGCGAGCCGCGCGATGTACTCGAGCGTGAACAGGATGGTGAACATCCATTCGAGCACGTTGAACACGGGCCGCCATTGCTCGCGGATCGACTGCACGCTGTCGAGGATCACCACCAGCACGCTGGTCACGATCACGGCGATCAAGGCCAGGTCGAACAGCAGGCCAGCGCGCGTGTCGGCCTCGAAGATCACCGTGAAGAGCTGGCGCCGCCAGCCGCTGGCCGGCTTGTCGAAGCGCGAGTCGATGGTCGAGGAGATCGCGAGGCTCCGGGCGGCAGGTGCGGTGTTCGATCGAGTCATCTTTTGGGTGGCCGGGTCACTGGAAGCGTCGTTTGCGGAGCGTGGCGGGACTTATTCGGTTACGTTTATTGCGCAATGAAGTGCCGCAGGCTGCAGGCGGGTTCTTACGATAGTCGTTTTGTTGAGGAGCTCCCCATTGGCCACACAGTCCCCCTTTTTCGGCAAGCGTGATCGTGATACCGACTCGTTGACCTCTCGTCCCGCGCCGTTGGTGGGCTCGGGCACCAATCTCTCGGGCTCGCCCGTCAATCCTTCGTCGCTGACCGCGCAGCAAGGCGGCCTCTCCGCAGCGACCGCGCCGGCCAAGGAAGGCGGCAGCAAGCTCACCGTCGGCCCCAACATCAAGCTCAAGGGCGTCGAGATCACCGATTGCGACACGCTCGTGGTCGAAGGCCTGGTCGAAGCGACCATGGACTCGCGCCTGATGCAGATCGCCGAACAGGGCGAGTTCAAGGGCTCGGCCGAAATCGACATCGCGGAGATCCGCGGCGTGTTCGACGGCAACCTCACGGTGCGCGAAAAGCTCGTGATCCATTCGACCGGCAAGGTCACCGGCAAAATCCGCTACGGCAAGATCGTGATCGAGGAAGGCGGCCAGCTGTCCGGCGAAATCAGCTTCGGCGCCAAGCCGTCGCTGCAAGCCGCAGCCTGACCGATCAGGCTTCTTCGGCTCAGGCCGCCTCCTCGGGCGGCTTCCAACCCAGGCGCTCCAGCAAGGCACCGGCCGCGGCCGGTGCCTTTTCTTTGGCGCCGTTGATGAAGTAGACGAACACGTCGCGCTTCCTGGGTGCTTCGGCCCATCGCTGCGCGCGCTCGGCCCAGGCGTCGAGCGCCTTCGGCGCATAGCCCGTCTTGAGCTTGGCATCGGCCATCATGAGCCTTGCATAGGCGAAATCGCCTTCGGGCTCGTCGAACGACGGGAACTTGTCCGCGTCAGTGAACACGGTCGAAACCTTGTGCTTCTTCGCGAGCGCCTGGTAGGCCGGCGTGATGAAGCTCGGATGCCGCACGTCCATCACGTGGCGCAGCGCGCGGCTGCCTTCCTTTTTGGGCAGCAGTTCGAGAAAGGCCTCGAAGTCTTCCGCATCGAAGGGCTTCGTGGGCATGAACTGCCACACGATCGGGCCGAGCTTGTCGCCGAGTTCGCCCACCCCGCTGTCGATGAAGCGCTTGATCGAATCGCCCGCGGTGGCCAGCACCTTGCGGTTGGTGGCAAAGCGCGAGGCCTTCATCGAGAACATGAAGTCTTCCGGCACCTCGTCGTGCCATTTGCGGAAGGTCTCGGGCTTGAAGGTGCTGTAGTAGGTGCCGTTGATCTCGATGGCGCTCACCTGCCGGCTCGCATAGCGCAACTCCTTCGCCTGCGCGAGGCCCTTGGGATAGAAGTTGTCGCGCCAGGGCTCGTAGGTCCAGCCGCCGATGCCCACCTTGATCCGAGTCGATGCTGCCTTGCTCACATTGCGCTCCGGGTTGAGATCGCCGCACTCTACGCGCGCTCGCCCAAGGGCGCAAAATGCGATTTTTTCCTTCCCCGCGGAGAACCCGATGAACGCTCCCCTGCACCGCGAAATGCCCGCCGGCCTGCTCGATGCCGAGCGCGCCCTGTCCGACGTCACCGCCCAGTGGGACGGCGACATCCTCAAGCAGCTCACCGACTACATCGCCATTCCCGCCAAGTCGCCCGGCTTCGACAAGGACTGGTCGGCCCACGGCTACCTGGAAACCGTGCTGCGCAATGCGGCGGCCTGGGTCGAGGCGCAGAAGGTCGAGGGGCTGAAGCTGGAGATCGTGCGCCTCGAAGGCCGCACGCCGGTGCTGTTCTTCGAAGTGCCGGCCACCGGCACCGACATGGGCGAGACCGTGCTGATGTACGGCCACCTCGACAAGCAACCCGAATTCACCGGCTGGCGCAACGACCTCGGCCCCTGGACGCCCAAGTACGAGAACGGCCTGCTCTACGGCCGCGGCGGCGCCGACGACGGCTATGCGGTCTACGCCAGCATCGCCGCGCTGCA
>Ga0307406_10002425_pt1 | contig 10138 bp, 13 predicted proteins | sample 322Cmetagenome_3_FD_203706 | JGI IMG/M metagenome (GOLD analysis project Ga0307406, IMG submission 203706) | Maize rhizosphere microbial communities from greenhouse at UC Davis, California, United States - 322HYB-C-2 | ecosystem: Host-associated > Plants > Roots > Rhizosphere > Soil | place... | reverse complement strand
ACGGCGACACGGACGTTCCCGCCGACTTCCCGGAATACACAGACGAGTTCGTCTTCAAGCTCGAACCGGTCGAAACGCTCAAGGCCGGTGAGCACGCGGCCGATCCGATCTACGAACATAATCCGCGCGTCCAGGGCTTTGCCCCGGCGGCGCTCGCAGGCGCGAACCTCGGCGACGTTCATCCCAATAGCCTTCCGGTCTGGTTTCTCGACCGCCCCGGCGACGGCGGCTACGCCTTCCATGGCGCGGAAGAGGGAAATGGGCTCGGCGGAGGTGAATGCTCTTCCGGCTACGTCCTCGAGGTCGGTCAGACGTTCGTGGCGCTTCGAAATTCGATGGGTCGCCTATATCCGGCCAGCGGCGCTTTTCCTCTCGAAATCGACACGGAGTTCACGACCGGCGTGGGACGCAAGGAGCGTCTCTCGCTGAACATGCAGTCACTCATCCCGATCAGTGGTCCTGAGGATCCGTTCCTGACGCGGCTTCGGCAGGCTTTGGCCGCGCGACGGAGATGATGGTTCAAGCGTGACCAACCTCCTCTTCCTCTGCTCCCGCAACCGTCTCCGCTCCCCCACGGCCGAGCAGGTGTTCGCGTCCCGCCCCGGCGTCGAGACCGCCTCCGCCGGTCTGGCGCCGGATGCGGAGGAGCACTGCTCCGCCGAGCTGGTGGAGTGGGCCGACATCATCTTCGTCATGGAGCGCGCCCACCGCGCCCGGCTGCAGCGCCGCTTCAGGGCCCATCTGAGGCGCGCCCGCGTCGTCTGCCTCGACATCCCCGACGACTACGCCTTCATGCAGCCGGAGCTGGTCGCCCTGCTGGAGAAGAAGGTGGGGCCGCACCTTTGATCCTTCTCCCCTTGGGGGAGAAGGTGGGCGGCGGAGCCGCTCGGATGAGGGGTAGGGTTCACCCTGGAGGCTGTCGAACGATGAGCGTGAGGCGACAGTCCCCCTCATCCGTCTCGCTCCGCGAGCCACCTTCTCCCCCGAGGGGAGAAGGGAATAGAGTGAGCCCATGATCATCTTGCACGGCTTCGGCAACATGTTTCCCGGCGGGGTCGGCGAGACCAAGGACATGCGCATCCAGTGGGCGCTGGAGGAGATGGGACTGCCCTATCAGGTCCGCGCCTGGGACTATCTGGCCGGTGAGACCAACGGTCCGGCGTTCTCGGCGATCAGCCCGTTCAACCAGATCCCCGTGCTCGAGCACGACGGTCTGGTCCTGTCCGAATCCGCCGCCATCCTGATCCACCTGGCCGAGACCTCGGGCCGGCTGACTCCGCTGGACCCCGAGGGCCGCGCCCATGTCATGCAGTGGTGTTTCGCCGCCGTCGCCACCGTCTCGCCCGCCCTGTCGATGATCTCGATGTTCGACGCCGGCTTCATGGGCAAGGACGCCGCGGCCCGCGACTTCCTGGTCATGATCGGCCGTCGCTGGCTGGATGGGGTGGAGCGTCAACTGGAGGGCCGCGAATGGATCGTCGGCGACATGTTCACCATCGCCGACATCCTGATGGCCACCGTGCTGCGCGAGATCCGCGAGGCCGAGCTGATGGACGACTATCCCAATGTCCGCACCTTCTACGAACGGGCCCTGGCCCGCCCGGCCTGGCTGCGGACGCGCGCGCTCTACGCCGAACGGATGGGCGTGGATGCGGCCTCTTTCGGCTGACGCGATCGGCCAACCCTGGAGCGATCCTCATTAACGACACGGAACTTTGAGTTGCGGTCCGGCTATCCAGGGCCTTCCTTCCAGTTCGCGCGTGAGGCGCATTCCAGGGAGGTCTGCATGTTGAGAAAGATCCAGAGCGTGGCCGTGGTCGCCGCCGTGGCGTTCGCCGCCGTGGGCTCGATGGGCATGAAGGTCCAGGAGTATTCGCCGGAGGACACCGGCTACACCTACGAATGGTACTATGACGCGGCCAAGACCCAGTACGGCGGCACGGTCGTCGACCGGGGCTGCGGCGGCTGGGGCGAGCATCGCTACGTGCTGCGCTCCTACGTGCCGTCGGGCTACTATGACGCCTATCCGGCCTTCTACTGCGACGGCGGCTATATGGAGCCGATCTAGGGGGAGCCCGGATCCCGAACGACGTCGGGGCCGCCCGGGATCCGGGCGGCCTCTTCGTTTCCGGGGGAAGGCTTAGTGGGCGACGGCGTGGGCGGCCTGTTCGATCACATTCGCCACCGCGCGGGGCTGCGAGACATAGACCGAGTGGCTGCCCGTGCTTTCCGACACCGTGGCGCCGGCGCGGGCGGCCATCATGCGCTGGGCCGGGGGCGGGATCATGCGGTCCTCGGCGGCGACCAGATACCAGCTGGGCTTGACGCGCCAGGCGGGGGCGCTGACCGCGCCGGCCAGGGCCTCGACGCCCCACGGCTGCTGGGAGTCGGCCATGAAGGCCGCGTCGGCCGCGGGCAGATCGGCGGCGAAGGAGGCCGCGAACTTCGAGCGATCCAGCGACAGGAAACCGTCTTGCGGCGGCAGGATCGGCGGCACGGGCGCGCCGGCCGGCGGGTTGGCGATCAGGGTCGACACCGATTCACCGGCGTCCGGCGCGAAGGCGGCGATATAGACCACGCCCGCGACCTTGGGGTCGGTCCCCGCTTCCGAGATCACGACGCCGCCGTACGAGTGTCCGACCAGGATGACCGGGCCGTCCATGGAGGCGATCACGCGGCGGGTGAGGGCCACGTCGGCGGCCAGGGTCGCCGTCGGGTTCTGCACGATGGCGACGTTGTAGCCGTCGGCGGTCAGCAGGTCGTAGACGTTTCTCCAGCCCGAGCCGTCGACGAAGGCGCCGTGCACCAGCACGACGTTCTTCACGGAACCGGCCTGTTGGGCCAGGGCGCCGTCAGCGGCGAAAACAGCGCCGGCGAGAGCGGCGGAGGCCATCAGTTTGCGAGCGGTGGTCATGATCGTTTCCTTTCCATGTTTCTGCGATAAACATTATCGCGATAACTGTTGGGTACGCTCACTCCGGATCGTTGTCCAGATATTTTTTATCGCGATATGTATTTTTTCGCGAAAGCCCCATATTCAGGCCTCAAGGAGACTATCATGCCCAAACCCGCCGTGCCCCTGCAGGGCCAGCTCTGCTTCTCGATCTACGCCGCCGGTATCGCCATCAACCGCGCCTACAAGCCGCTGCTGGACGAGCTGGGCCTGACCTATCCCCAGTATCTGGTGCTCAGCACCCTGTGGGAGGGCGGCCCCCATACCGTCGGCGGCATCGCCGAGCGTCTGGATCTGGAGCCCAGCACCATCACCCCCCTGGTCAAGCGCATGGAGCAGGCCGGGCTGGTCGACCGCCGCCGCAATCCCGACGACGAGCGTCAGGTGGTGGTCGGGCTGACACAGAAGGGCCAGGACCTGGAATCCCGCGCCGGCTGCCTGCTGGACGAACTGTTGAACCGTTCGGGTCTGACGGTGCCCGAGCTCATGGACCTGAACGTCAAGGTCCGGGGGCTGGCCGACGCCGTCTCTAAGACGCCAGCAGGTTGACGACGCCCATCAGCCCCATCGCCGTCCCGAAGGTCCCGATCGACCAGAACCAGGCGCGCCAGCGCGCCACGCCGGCGACCTGCATCAGCCACAGGTGCTGGACGCCCAGGTACCAGACGGTCGCGGCCAGGACGACGGTGACGCCCGCCAGCGTCGTCCACTCCCGCGGGTCGCGCACCCCCAGGGTGGCCAGGCTGATCAGGATGGCGGTGGCGCCGGCCAGATAGCATTGCGCGAAGAAGGGCGCCCGCAGGGTGTTGCGGTCGATCTTGCGGCCCGACAGCTTCAGGAAGGTCCAGGCGAACAGCAGGGGATTGAGGCTGAAGACCAGGGCTCGGTAGGCCAGCAGGTTCTGGTCGCTGCCCACCACCATCCGGCCCAAGGCGGTATGGCCGCCCTCGACCCGGAAGCCGAAGGCCATCTCCAGCCCGTGCGCCAGCAGGATGCTCAGCACCAGGAATAGCGGCGGGCTCAGGGTCTCCAGATACTGCTGGTCCGGCTTGTCGCGCTGCTCGCTGTCCGAATAGCGCATGGTCTTCAGCGGATGGCGCAGGGTCATGAACAGGGTGCGCGGATAGAACAGCAGCCACGACATGACTTCGTAGAGCAGTTCCTCGACGGACCTCAGGATGGTCAGGACGTTCATGGGGCCGCTCCCGGTCATGGCCGCCAGCTTACCCCCGAACGGCGCTGCGTCCATTTCTGACGCTCCAGCGTGTCAGGGTGCGGTTTCCGGTCTTTGACAACCGAACGCCACGCCCCCGATCCGGACGCATCGGACGCTTCGGACGGTGTTTTCCATCCGCACCGTTCGCACTGTTCGCACCCCGTTTTTTCAGTGCGCGGCGCCGTCCCCCTCGAACGCCGTGATGATCGGGCAGGGGCCGGTCCGGCCGTCGCCGCAGGCCTCGGCCAGCCGGGTCAGCGCCGCCCGCGCCGCCTCCAACTCCGCGATCCGCGCGTCCAGCTCGGTCAGCCGCGACTGCGCCAGCTCCCGCGCCCGGGCCCGGTCGTCGCTCGCGTCCAGCGTCAGCAGTTCGCCGATCTGCTCCAGGGTGAAGCCCGCCGCCTGGGCCGAGCGGATGAAGCGCAGCCGCCGCACCGCCGCGGGCCCATAGCGCCGCGTCCCGCCGCCCGACCCGCCGGTCTGGGGCCGCGCCGGCGTCTCCAGCAGGCCGCGCCGCTGATAATAGCGCACCGTCTCCACCCCCACGCCGCCGGCCTGCGCCAGTCGGGCGATGGTCATCTCGCGGGGCGTTCCCGACATCGCTTGACTCCGTACCATGGTCCGGAACCTACATGGGGCGGGTCCGCTTTGAGGCAAGGAGAGTCCCGCCGATGTCAGCCCCCCGATCCGCCGACCCGAAGACCGCCGTCGTCTACCGCATGGTCATGCCCGACCACGTCTGTCCCTACGGGCGAAAGGCGCTGTGGCTGCTGAAGAGCAAGGGGTTCACGGTCGAGGACCACCACCTGACGACCCGCGCCGAGACCGACGCCTTCAAGGCCGAGCACGGGGTCAAGACCACGCCCCAGACCTTCATCGGGGGCGTCCGCATCGGCGGCTACGACGACCTGCGCCGCCACTTCGGCCAGCGCGTGCCCGAGCCCGGCGCGACCAGCTATGTGCCGGTCCTGGCCGTCTTCGCCGTGGCCCTGCTGATCGCCCTGCCCATCGCCTGGCTGAAGGACGGCCCGGTGCTGGCCAGCGTGATCCCGACCTTCATCGCCGTGGCCATGTGTCTGCTGGCCATGCTGAAGCTGCAGGACGTCGAGAAATTCTCGACCATGTTCCTGAACTACGACCTGTTGGCCCAGCGCTGGGCGCCCTACGGCTATGTCTATCCGTTCGCGGAGCTGGGGGCGGGCGTGCTGATGCTGGCCGGCGTCCTGACCTGGTTCTCGGCGCCCCTGGCCCTGGTCATCGGCGGGATCGGCGCGGTCTCGGTGTTCAAGGCCGTCTACATCGACAAGCGTGAGTTGAAGTGCGCCTGCGTCGGCGGATCGTCCAACGTCCCGCTGGGCTTCGTCTCCCTGACCGAGAACCTGATGATGATCGCCATGGCCGTCTGGATGCTGGCCTTTATGCACTAGACCATTTTTGCTTCAGGTCGGAACGACCTGAATCCAAAAAATGGTCCAGATTCAAACTGGAGCGAAATCTGAGCCGAGTTGGACTGTGTCCAACTCAACCGATTTCGCTCTAGGCCGTGAAAAGGGGACGGACGGCGAGAATCAGCGCATTTCTAATGCACGTATAGCGAGTAATCGCGGTTTCTGGAACCCCGCAAGGAGGGGGCAGGGCCATGTGGATGCGAGGACTGGAAGGCGCGGTGCGCGTACGTTGCCCGCATTGTTTCGAGGCCGACTGGCGCACCCGGGTTGAGCTGGACGGTTGTCGCCCCTCACCTGCTTCATGTGCTTTTGGCGCGGCGACAAACCGTTGCCCGCCCGGGGCCTAATGGAGGGCTGCACGACCCGGCTGGCGCATATGACGGACGCCGTCCGCGGCCTGTTCCGGCGTAGCGACCGGGAGGATGAAGCCCCGGTCTGAGGTCTCAGATCAATCGGCGCAGTCCGGCCCGCAGGGCGTCGCCGCCGTCGCCCAGCTCGGCCTCGACCGCCGCGTGCTCGGCGATCCAGACCGGCGTCGTCCGGGCCAGCAGGTCGCGCCCGGCGTCGGTCAGGGCGATGCGGCGTCCGCGACGGTCCTCGGGATCGATGGTGGTGGCCACCAGGCCGGACCGCTCCAGCGGCTTCAGGTTGGCCGTCACCGTCGATCGGTCCATGGCCAGGGTCTCGGCCACCTGTCCGACGGTCGGCGGGGCGGGGCGGTTCAGGCTGTTCAGCAGGGAGAACTGGCCGCTGGTGATCCCGTGGGGGCGGAAGGCCTCGTCGAACCGCCGCGACAGCGCCCGCGCCGCCCGCTGCGCATGCAGGCACAGGCAGTGGTCGCGGATGTGCAGGGTCGTCGCGAAGGGATGCGCGGCGTTTGACATGGCTTCTGATATGTTGATATCAACCTATTCGTCAATGGCGACGGTGCGGACAGCGCCGCGAACGCGTGGAAGGAACGCCCCATGATCCAGGTCACCGCCTTCAAATGGGTGCCGCCCTTCGCCCAGGGCTCGGTCCGCGACCTTCGGGTGCGCTGGGCGCTGGAAGAGGCCGGGCTGGGCTATGACGACCGGCTGATCGGCTTCGAGGACCAGTCCACGCCCGAGTATCGGGCCATGCAGCCGTTCGGCCAGGTGCCCGCCTACCGCGACGATGACGTCGAGATGTTCGAGAGCGGCGCCATCGTGCTGTGGATCGCCCAGAACTCGGACCAGCTGATGCCGGCCGACGACGCCGGCCGGGCCATGGTCATGACCTGGCTGTTCGCGGCCATGAACAGCGTCGAGCCCTTCGTCGCCGAACTGGCGACCATCGACCTGTTCAACGCCGACAAGGACTGGGCCAAGGCGCGCCGGCCGGAGGTCGAGGCCTTCGTGCGCAAGCGGCTGGGCGACCTGCAGACCGCCCTGGGCCAGCGCCGCTGGTTCGCCAACGACCGGTTCAGCGCCGCCGACATCCTGATGACCCATGTGCTGCGCGACCTGCGCCACACCGACATCGTCGCCGACTTCCCGGCCCTGGCCGACTATGTCGCCCGCTGCGAGGCCCGCCCGGCGTTCAAGCGGGCGTTGGCGGACCAGTTGAAGCCGTTCAGGGCGGCGGAGGCCAACAATCCGGCGCTGGTCGGGGGCGCCTGAGATGGCGCGCCTCGTCTTCGGGATGAACCAGTCGCTGGACGGCTATGTCGACCACGACGCCTTCGGGCCGGACGACACGCTGTTCCGCCACTTCATCGATCAGGTGCGCGAGCAGGCCGGCAGCCTCTACGGTCGCCGCCTGTACGAGATCATGCGCTACTGGGACCAGGACGACCCCGCCTGGTCGCCCGAGAACCGCGAGTTCGCCGAGGCCTGGCGCGCCCACCCGAAATGGGTCGTCTCGCGCTCGCTGACCTCGGTCGGCCCCAACGCCACCCTGATCTCGGACGACGTCGAGGCGGCGGTCCGCAAGCTCAAGACCGAGCTGGACGGCGAGATCGAGGTCGGCGGACCGGAACTGGCGCGCAGCCTGGGCGACCTGGGTCTGATCGACGCCTACCGGATCTACCTGCACCCCGTCGTCACCGGCGGCGGCAAGCCCTACTTCGCCGGCCCCCGCCCGCCGCTCCGCCTTGTGGGCCATGAGCGCATCGGCGGGGAGGCGATCCAGCTGACCTACGTCCCGGCTTAAGACCCGACGAGGGCTGTCCGCTCCTCGGCGGTCAGCATGCGCCACTTGCCCTCGGGCAGGTTGTCCAGCTTCAGCGGGCCGATGCGGACGCGGATCAGGTCGACGACTTCCAGATCGACCATCTCGCACATCCGCCGGATCTGGCGGTTGCGGCCCTCGCGCAGGATGAACTTCAGGCGGTGGGACTCCATCCGGCTGACATAGGCCGGACGCAGCTGGCGGCCGTCCAGCATCAGGCCGTGGCGCAGGATCTTCAGCTTCTTCTCGGTGATGTCGCCGGCCACCCGGACCAGGTATTCCTTGTCCAGATCCGACTCCGGCCCGATCACCGCCTTGGCCACCACCCCGTCGGACGACAGCAGCAGCAGGCCGCGGGAGTCCTCGTCCAGCCGCCCGATCGGGGGCAGGGAGATGTCGCCGGGGACCTCGCCCGGACCGACCAGATTGCCCGCGCTCAGCAGGCGGATGGCCGGCAGCTTGTCCGGCTCCGGCTGGCCCGAGACGTAGCCGACGGGCTTGTGGATGACGACGGTGATGCCCTCGGCCAGCTGCGCCGTGGCCGTATCGCTGAGGGTCAGGGTCTGGCCCGTCTCCAGCTTGCGGCCGGCGTCGCGCACCACCTCGCCGTCGATGGACACCAGGCCGTCGGCGATCAGGGCGTCGGCCTCGCGCCGCGAGCAGACGCCCGACTGGCCCAGCCACTTGTTGATCCGGACCGGCTCGGCGCCGTCGTAGGTCTTGGTCCAGGCCATGTCAGAGCGCCCGGAACAGAAGCATGATGTTGTTGGCCGGCATGGCGATCCTTTGGGTGGGGGCGAGGCCCGCGGCCTTGGCCTCGGCGATGACCGCGTCGCTGTCGCGCAGGCCCCAGTCGGGATTGCGGCGCTTCAGGTCGGCGTCGAAGGCGGCGTTGGACGGGGCCAGCTCCACCCCGGCCTCGCGGTAGGGGCCGTACAGCGCCAGCAGGCCGCCGGGGCGGCGCAAGGCGCGGCCCGCCAGCCGCATCAGGCCCTCGGTCGCCGCCCAGGGGCTGATGTGGATCATGTTGATGCAGATCACGACATCGGTCTGATCCGTCGGCCAGCCCGCCTCGTCCAGCATGTCCAGCGCCAGCGGGGGCTCAAGGTTGGGCAGGTTCGCCTGGGCGGCCCAGGCGGCCATGCTGGCGCGGGCCTCGGGCGACGGATCGCTGGGCGTCCAGGTCAGGCCGGGCAGGGCGCCGGCGAAGGCGACGGAATGCTGGCCGCTGCCGCCGGCGATCTCCAGCACCCGCCCGCGCGCAGGGAGGTGCGCCTTCAGCACCTCCAGAATCGGCCCGGCGTTGCGGACCGAGGCCGGGGAGGCGAGGGCTCCTTCGGGAGTCGGGTTCAGGGCGTCCATCGTCTGCATGGCGCCGGATACCCCGGTCGAGGCCGGATCGCGACCGGAAATATGCAGGCCGCCGGTCGCCTCCGCCTCGCGAGAGGTTGAAACGTGCATCGGTTGACGGGTCTCTGCGTAAGGTGTCATTCCCCGCTGAAACACTGCGTGATCGCACGCAAGGGAAGCGCCACGGCGGCATCAGACCGCCGGGCCAGGACGGTTCAGGAGACCCGCGTGACCCAATCGATCCCCGGCCTTTACCCGGCCCCGACCCGCCATGCCGGCCTCGTCGCCTGGGTGGAGCAGATCGCGGCGCTGACCAAGCCCGCCCGCGTCCACTGGTGCGACGGCTCGGAGGCCGAGAAGGCCGAGATCGTCGCCGACCTGATCGGCAAGGGCACGCTGAAGGCGCTGGACCCGGTCAAGCGCCCGGGCAGCTACTACGCCGCCTCGGACCCCAAGGACGTGGCCCGCGTCGAGAGCCGCACCTTCATCTGCTCGGCCGATGAGATCGACGCCGGCCCGACCAACAACTGGGCCGATCCGGTCGAGATGCGCGCCCGCATGGACGGCCTGTTCGACGGCTGCATGGCCGGCCGCACGATGTACGTCGTGCCCTTCTCGATGGGCCCGCTCGGCTCGCCGATCAGCGCCCTGGGCGTCGAGATCACCGACAGCGGCTACGTCGCCGTCTCGATGGGCATCATGACCCGCATGGGTCAGCCCGCGCTGGACGTGCTGGGCGAGAACGGCGTCTTCGTGCCCGCCGTGCACACCCTCGGCGCACCGCTGGCGGACGGTCAGGCCGACGTGCCGTGGCCGTGCAACGAGGACAAGTGGATCGTCCACTATCCCGAGACGCGCGAGATCTGGTCCTACGGCTCGGGCTACGGCGGCAACGCCCTGCTGGGCAAGAAATGCTACGCCCTGCGCATCGCCTCGGTCATGGCCCGCGACGAGGGCTGGCTGGCCGAGCACATGCTCATC
>Ga0307406_10002423_pt1 | contig 10139 bp, 8 predicted proteins | sample 322Cmetagenome_3_FD_203706 | JGI IMG/M metagenome (GOLD analysis project Ga0307406, IMG submission 203706) | Maize rhizosphere microbial communities from greenhouse at UC Davis, California, United States - 322HYB-C-2 | ecosystem: Host-associated > Plants > Roots > Rhizosphere > Soil | place... | reverse complement strand
GTTCGCTTCGCGCACTCTAAATTGTTCGATGGTTCGTCTACTTTTCGATAGTGAACTTACCCTTGTTCTCGATCACCTGGCCGCCAACTTTGTCTTTGGTGATCACCTTAAGTTCGTAATCTCCCGTCGGGATGCGGTCAGTCGGAAGAAGTCTCGCGAGCGTCAGACGCTGGCCCGAATCGCTGAGGCCTGACCAATCTTCCGGCTGGCGAAGAACTTCCTTGCCGTCCCTGAACAGAACATATTCAACATCCACAGCGGGGCGAAGCGTCGTCTGGTCGATGCCCGCGTTGTAGACCTGCATATAGACGCCAACTTCCTGGCCCTGCTTATAGCGGCCCGAGAGATTCGGGATCACCTTCGCGTTTCCGATAACGAACGCGGCACCGATATCACGGTCGGTGGTGGTTCGGAGTTTCGCGGCAAGGATCATCGTCGAGGTCGAGAGTTTTTTGTCGTCATAACGCGGAACGGTGAAGCCCTGGCTGACGATGCCGCGGTTACCGGTCCCGACGTCTCTCACGACCACGTCAACCTTGTAGGTACCAGGCGTGAGGGCGACGGCCTTTTGGTAAACACTCTTGCGATCTTTGAGCTCGATCAGCTCTTCAGTCGTCGCGTTCGTCGTCACCGAATCTTCGAAGATGCCCGATCGCTTGCCGGAAACCGCCGTGATGCGGCCGAAGATATTCATCTGCGCCGTTTGCAATCCACCGACATCCTTAAAGTTCAACTCGCGGTTATCCGCCTGAACAGTGAAGGTCGCGATCACGCGGTCTTCCGACTGGCGGAAGAAATCGACGCGAAGATCGAACGGAAGCGGGTTGTTATCGAGCACACCCGAATCACCGCCCGCGATCGTCTGCAGATCGCCGAACTTAACTTGCGGCGGACGCTGCAGAGCTGTGATGATCTCAAGCCGGCGGAACGGCGTGTCCTGCTCGCGCATATAGTTGCTGCCGCCAGCGCCGTTGTAGCCGCCGATGCGATCGCCCTTATCTGAAAGCCCAAGCTGCTCCGCCGTAGTCAATCCGGCTCCGGGAACCATCAGCAGTGCGTCTTTTTCGTTCGCGTTGCGGGCGATGCGATATTCGCCGGTACCGGTCGGGTCGACGAACTCGATCTCGATACCGTCGCCGACATTATCGAGGTGGCGATAGAACCAGATCTCGAAGGGATAGGTCGTCGTCGAACCGCCGCCCTCGTAACTCGGGCGGTCATAAGATCCGCCGGCTGGATGCGATTCGACCGAATCAGGCTTGCCCCATGCGATATAGATGCGGCCGCGGTCGGTCTTCCATCCCGGAATTCCGGACGTGTAATGCTGGTTGGCGTATGCGATACGCTCGTAATATTCTTCGCGGTACTCGTTCTCTTCGGTGTCAGGATTCGGGTCGCGTCGGCGCCAAAAATTCTCGATGAAGTTTTCGCGCTCTTCGTCGGTCTGAAGAGCGAGGAAAGCGCGCTTCTCTTCCTTAGTGATGATGTAATCGACGTCGGTGTTGAGCCACCGCTTGTAAGCCTCTTTCAACTCCGGCTTAACCTTGCGCGCCTGCGTGCTGATATCTTCGACCGGCTTCCGGTCCTTATCTGGCGGCTGAGCGATGACCGCTCCCGCACCAAGGATTAAGGCCAATGCCGAGAATCCAACACCTCTAAAAAAACGAGAACCTGACATACCGGTACTACTCCTAAAAAAACGAGTGGGCTTTATCAGCCGAGAATCCTATCAAACGAATGCAAACAATAGATTTTATGCGGATAGTGCCAACAATTCAAGATGAATTCGCGGGAGTTGGGGTTGCTTATAACGGCTCAAACAGCCGATTCGGCCTGACGTTTCTTCCCGAAGAACCATGCGATGAAGATCGAGAAGATATAGAGGGCGATCATCGGCAGGGCAAAGAGCATTAGATTCGGAATGTCTCCGGTCGGCGAAACGAACGCCGCGACGATCAAAATGATGATCAGTGCGATCTTCCAATTGTTGAAAAGGAACGACGCCGAGACCAGCCCGATCCGGGCAAGCACGTACGTAACCGCGGGCATCTGGAAGATAATACCCATCGCCAGCATGATCAGCGTGATCAAGTCGAAATAGTCGGTGGCCCGCAAAAGCGGCCTGAAATCCTCGGCGACCCCGAGCAAATACCCGACGGCTGGCGGGAAAAGAATGTAATAGGCGAACGCCGCCCCGGCAACGAATGCAGTGCTTGAAAGCAGGATGAAAGGCGTCACGTACGCCTTCTCATGCTGATGAAGTGCCGGCGAGATGAATCCCCAGATCTGCAGCAGCAGGAATGGGATCGAGACCGCGATCGCGGCATACAGCGAGACCGTAACGTATAGCGTAAACGCTTCCTGCGCTGTCGTTACTATAAGCTTCTCCCCGAGGTCCGGCGTACCATCCGCCGGGTGAGCTGAAAGGTCGACCGGCAGCCGGACTCCTTTCGCGATGATCCCGCCCTGAGTCAGCAACGGTTCGTCGGTGTAAAGGCCAACCTTCCCTTCACCATCCGCTGCCGCGACGACCTCAACCGAGGCCCCCGGCTGAACGGCTACCGGACCGAAGCTCGTCGCATGATTGAAAACGTATCTTCCCCGATCGCCGGCCTGTACATCGGCCAGTGAACCGATCGATCCCTGATCAAGACCGCTTGCAGCCATATTTTTTAAAGCTGCTTCATTCAGTGCCCTTTTGATCGGGATCTCAAGGAAACTGTAGATATACGGTGAAGCGAAAAAACATCCGACGAAGGCGATCACGATAAAGAGTACCGAACGGACCAACCGCTTGCGCAGTTCGTCTAGATGTTCGAGGAAGGACATCTGGCCGACTTCTGTGTCTTCGCTTCTTGATTCGAGTTCCTTCACAGCCAGTTGCGTTTATCGGACAAGAGATCTGGTTCTTCCTGTTCGGTTTCTTCTGCGGGTTCGTGGTGGCCGTTTGCGCTTTGGGGCTCGTTCGCTGTGGCGGCGAGCGCATCGAACTCCTCTTTGTTCATCGCCTTGATCGCGGGAACTTCAACCGGAGTCGATCCAGTTTTGATCTCCGCCTGGATCTTATTCTCTCGCGGAACAGGCTTTTCATCGGCTTCTTCAAGCAGATTGTCGATCCTTAAAGCCCTTGTCTCCTCTTCAAGATCGACCTCTTTCTCCCATGTCTGCTTGAACTCGTTCGCTGTGCCGCGAAGATCTGCCATCACCTTGCCGATCTTTCGAGCGATCTCGGGCAGGCGTCGCGGACCGAGGAAGATCAAAGCCACGATCCCGATCAGGATCAGCTCCGACGTTCCTAAGGATTCGAAAATAAAAAGGTACAACTAACTAACCTCGATCAGTTTCCCGCTAAATTCTTTGACTTCGCCGATGATCCGCGATCCTTCGACCTCAGCGATATATTCTTTCGCGTTCGCAGCCGGCAGGCTTACCAACAGGCCGCCAGCGGTCTGCGGATCGAACAAAGCACTCTGCATCGGGCCGCTGATGTGTTCAGCGATCTCGACCGTCTCGCCGACGTACGCGCGGTTGTTCTTGTCGCCGCGGGTAAGCATTCCGGACTCGATCAATTCTATTACGTCAGGAAGCAGCGGTACGTTTGCGGATTCAATAACCAGAGTAACATCGCTCGCCTTCGCCATCTCGTACGCGTGGCCGAGAAGTCCGAATCCCGTAACATCGGTCGCACTTGTCGCGCCGAGACGAACCATCGCTTTCGAAGCAGCGGCATTCGATGTTGTCATCGCTTTTATCGCCGCCGTCATCGCCGTCGTACTCGCGACACCCTTTTTCACTGCCGTATTGATCGCACCGGTCCCAATGGCTTTTGTGAGGATCAAGACATCACCGGGTTTGGCTCCCGCGTTCGTGATCACCTTGTTCGGGTTGATCGTTCCGGTCACCGCGTAACCGAACTTCATCTCCTGGTCGTCCACCGAGTGCCCGCCGATAACGACGACGCCGTGTTCCGTCATCGCACGCTGGCCGCCGGTGAGGATCTGACCGAGGACCTCGAAATCGCCCTTTTGCGGGTAGCAAACGATCGATAGGGCCGAGATCGGCGTGCCGCCCATCGCGTAGACGTCGTTAATAGAATTGACGGCCGCGGCGTACCCGTAAGTTTCGGGATCGTCAGCCACTGGCGTGAAGAAGTCAACCGTTTGAACCAAAGCGAGGTCGTCAGAAAGGCGAAATACACCCGCGTCGTCGGCCGTATCGAAACCGACGATCACATTTTCGCTCGATTGACTCGGAAGTTTGCTCAAAACTTGAGCAAGGTCGCCGGGGGCGAGTTTAGCCACTCAACCCGCGCAGCTGACCATTTCGGTTAAACGCTTTGTTGTCAACAGTTTATCCCTCCTTTGAGTTTAATAATCGCTCGTAGAGCCGGTCGAGATCGGTAGAACTATAGTATTCGATCTCGATCTTCCCCTCACCATCCTTTCGGCTGGGCGATATCTTCACATTTGTCCCCAGCGCCCGCATTAGCTTTGTCTCTGCAACCCGAACATTCGGATCCTTTATCGCCGTAACTGCTTTATCCTCCGTATTTACGGGTTTTCCTTCTTTCTTCTTGATCATCCGCTCGGCTTCGCGAACGGTCAGATTAAAATCTATGATCGCCTTGGCGACCTCGATCTGTCTTGCTGAATCATCGGAAACAAGCAGCGTTCTCGCATGGCCCGGCGTCAGTTTCTCACTTTCAACAAATTCGAGTACCTGCTCGGGGAGCTTCAATAATCGCAGGGCTGTCGAGATCATGGATCGGTCTTTCCCGACCCTTTCCGACAGCTCTTCCTGCGTAAACCCAATGTTATCAAGGAGTTTGCGGTATGCACGAGCCTCTTCGACGACGTTCAGCTCCTGTCGCTGAATGTTTTCGATCAGCGCTACCTCAAGTAGCTTCTCATCGGAGATCTCCTTGAGCGTGACCGGAACACGCCGAAGTCCCGCCCTCTGTGCCGCCCGCCATCGCCGTTCACCAGCCACGATCTGATATCGATTGCCGTGTCGGCGGACTACGATCGGCTGCACGATCCCGTTCGAACGGATCGAGGCGGCGAGCTCATCCATCGCGGATTCCACAAATCGCGTTCGCGGCTGCTCGGGATTCGGGTCGATAAGATCAATGTCTACTTCATTTACGGCGATCTCGACCGGTGCTGTAGCAGGCGTATCGCCAAGCAGGGCGCTCAAACCGCGGCCCAGGGGTTGTCTAGCCATGGCTCAAAATCTCCTTTGCAAGTTCTAGATAACTCTCTGCCCCCTTGGACTTGATGTCGTAGAGAAGTATAGGCTTTCCGAAGCTTGGAGCCTCGGCAAGCCTTACATTTCTTGGAATAACGGTTGTCAACACCTGCGGGCCATAAAAATCCCTCAGATCTTTGGCCACGGCCGACGAAAGATTGGTCCGCTCATCGTACATCGTCAGCAGAAGCCCTTCGATCGTCAGATTCGGATTCAGTTCTCGCTTTAGCCGCGCCAGCGTTTCAAACAGCTCGGTGACGCCCTCGAGGGCGAAATATTCGCATTGTATCGGTACCAGCAGTGAGTCCGCCGCTGTGAGGCCGTTTACGGTTAGGATACCCAGACTCGGCGGGCAATCGATCACGATATAGTGAAAGTAATCGCGGGCCTCGTCGAGTAACTTCTTTAATACCTTGGCGCGGTCTTCGACTTCGGCAAGCTCGATTTCGATGCCTGCGAGATTCTTGTCGGAGGGCAACACCCACATCGTCGGGAGTTCGGTTGGAAGGACCAGATCGCGAATTGAAAACTGGCCCGCCATTGCATCATACAGCGATTTGCGGTTGCCCGTCCTCGCGATCCCAGAACCCGAAGTAGCGTTTCCCTGCGGATCAGCGTCAACGAGAAGGACCTTCTTCTCGTTCATCGCGAGGCCCGCTGACAGGTTTATTGCTGTGGTTGTTTTGCCAACACCGCCCTTTTGATTGGCGATAGCGATGATCTTTGCCATGTGATTCGAATGGATAAGGTAACACAGCACCACGGCGCGCGAAAATGTGGCACGTGCCACAATTGCGAGAATCTACTTTAAAATGTGGCACGTGCCACATTTTTCATAATTTAGCGGGATTCGCGGATGAAAAATGGACGTTTTTCGGTGAATCGAGAGTTAGAAATGTGGCACGTGCCACATTTTTATCAATTCGAGGTCGATTCTAACGGTTTGTAGGCGGTCAGATAGACCAAAACAGTGGAAAGGGCGGCAGGGGTTAGGCCGTGGATCTTCCGAACCTGACCAAAATTCTGTGGTCGGGCTCGTTCAAGCCGTTCGACCATCTCGTGCGAAAGACCGCTGATGGAGTTGAATTGAAACGCTTCGGGAACTCGCAACGCGTCGTGATGGTTCACACGCTCGCTAACCACCCGCTGCTTCGCCACGTATCCGGAGTAAAGTGAATCCGAGAGAGCCGTATGCAGATCGGCTTCACGAAGGTCCGTTGTCACTTCCGTCGGCAAGAGGCGTTCGATCAGGCTCGAATCAACACCCGGCCGCATCGCAAGCCCCGAAAGCGTGAACGCATCACCCAGATCCGCACCGAGGAGCTGTGAAACAGCAGCATATTCCGCAGACGAACGCTTGAAGCGAGTAAAATCGAGCGCGTTTCGAAGCCGGGCGATTTGATCGCGGCGAGCGTTGAACCGATCCCAATCTCGATCACCAACCAATCCGGCTTCCCGTCCAAGCGGCGACAAGCGTTGATCCGCATTGTCGTGGCGAAGCGTTAGCCGAGCCTCGGCCCGGGAAGTAAACAGGCGATACGGCTCATCGACACCGTGCTGGATAAGATCGTCGACCAGAACTCCGATATACGCTTCATCCCGACGCAGCACAAATGGCTTTCGGCCTTGGACCGAAAACGCTGCGTTGATACCCGCCATCAATCCCTGACACGCAGCTTCTTCGTAGCCGGTCGTGCCATTGATCTGGCCTGCGAGAAAGAGGCCGGTCATCCGCGTTGATTCCATCGTTGGCCGAAGCTCACGCGGATCGACAAAGTCATATTCGATCGCGTACCCCGGGCGAATGATCTCGACATTCTCGAAGCCCGGTACCATCTGCAGCAACTCGAGCTGCAATGCCGACGGCAGCGAGGTCGAGAAGCCATTCAGATACACTTCGTTCGTATTGTGGCCTTCGGGTTCGAGGAATAGCTGATGACGGTCCTTTTCTGCAAACTTTACGACCTTATCCTCGATCGACGGGCAGTATCGTGGGCCGATCCCCTTGATCTTGCCCGAGTACAGCGGGGACTGATGTAGGTTGTCGCGAATGGTCTGATGGAGTTTATCGCTCGTGTAACCGATAAAACATTGTATCTGCGGCTGATCAACGCTCTCAGTCGCAAACGAGAATGGCACTGGCTTTTCGTCGGCAGGCTGCGGCTCGAACGCGTCCCAGTCGATTGTTCGCCCGTCGAGCCTCGGCGGGGTTCCGGTCTTTAGGCGTCCTACAGGAAATCCGTGCGACTTCATAGCCTCGGCCAGTTCGATCGACGCCGGCTCACCAGCACGTCCCGCCGAGAAAGTCCGTCGCCCAGTATGGATCGTGCCGTTGAGAAACGTTCCGGTCGCGACGACAACGGCTTTTGCTCCAAATCGACGCGTGTCCTGCATCTCAACACCGATAACTGTATTGTTCTCAATAATTAGGTCAACTACAACACCCTGGCGAAGGTGCAAATTGGGCGTCGCCTCAAGCACGCGGCGCATTTCTGTGCGATAAAGACTGCGATCCGCCTGGGCTCGCGGCGACTGTACGGCGGGGCCGCGAGAACGATTGAGAAGGCGAAATTGGATCCCCGTCCGGTCAATGGCACGACCCATTATCCCGCCGAGCGCGTCTATCTCGCGGACGACGTGGCCTTTGGCGATACCGCCGACCGCCGGATTGCATGACATCTGTCCGATGAGGTCGAGATTGATCGTGACGAGCGCCGTTGCGGCACCGAGGCGCGCAGCGACCGAGGCCGCTTCGCAGCCCGCGTGTCCAGCACCGATCACGATCACATCAAAACTCTCGTCGAACATCACCAATAAAAGGGCGGCACGAGACCGCCCAATGCAAACCTAAGATTCTATCGGAATAGCGTTGAGATTGCTATAAATTTCGGCTAGCCCCATCTTCCGAGAAGTTTCTTCCCGCCGTCTGCGATCGATTGGAACATCGCGAGTTTCACACGATCGGTCCCGCGATAGGAAACGAGCGGCATAAACCCCGCTGCGATCAGCTTGTTCACGCTGACGTCGGTCATCGGGATCTCGGCACAGGGCTTGTAGATCGTCTCGCCATGCTGTTTGTAAACATGGAGCGGCAAGCGCTCAATATCTTGTGAGATGCGATTCTTCATCTCCCACCCGTAATTTGCGAAGCTGTCCGCCAGGAGTTGAGCGACGGCGAAGCATCCGTTAGCCCAAAGATAATTGTCGTGCTCCGAAACCGAGGCGAATTCTTCGAATAAGAACGTGTCTAACGGTTCCGTGTCGCTGCCATATGGAAGTCTGGCGATAAATCGCGGGATTGTCATGCCGAGAAACTGAGATTCAACCTGCCCACCGAGCGCCGTCCAGAGCTTGCCGGCGTCGGAATCAGCCGAAACGTTCCACTCCGCCGGATCGGGATGGTCGTAAAGCGAGTGAACGCCGAGCACGTCCGGCCGCATATGCGAGACGAACGGTGCTCCCGCGGCAGCCGAGATCTTCGATATACGCATCAGAGCGGCGACATCATCGACGACCGGAGCAAACGCGTAGTCGCCGATCACGAGCGACCAAGGATCTGCTTCCTGGGTCTCAACCGCATCGCGTACCAGGATCTTGTACAGATTGGTCGCCGAAAGTCCTTCGGCATCCTTCAGATCATTTGATACCTCGTCCTTTGAGGCGTCGAGAATATAGATTCTGAGGTCCGACGAGGTCTCGGTTCGTCGAACGAGGAAAAACAATCCACGCCACGCCGCCTCGAGCGCCTGAAACTTTCGATGATGCAATATCTGTCGCATAAGGCCGCTCGTAGCAGTATCGACAAGGCCGACCAAGTTCGATTGCTGTTCTTCATCGACGGTAACGAGGTGCGGGCGAACAAGTTCGCTGACGAGACTACCAAGTTCGCCGGACAGCTTCCGCTTCGGTGCTGCGGCTCCGCCCTCGGGTTTTGTGAGTATCGCGTCGAGCAGATTGTCCGCGGCCGGTTCTTCATCGACTGGCGAAGAAGGCGTCGTCACGTCTTCGCGCTTCAAACCCAAAAGCTGTTTCGCATCGTAGGCAGCATCACGAAAGCTGTCGGAATTATTGAGCCGCTTGCGGAGCGATCTCAGTTGGTCGAACATGTCGACCTTGCGAAATATCTCGTCCGGATGAAAATCGTCGAGCGAGGTAAATTCCAGCTCGATAACACTGCCGTCCTCAAAATCCAGAGAGACCCGCGTGCCCAAACGCTCAATCACTTCGTCGAAATTATCGCGGTCTATTTCGATCGGCCGCCGCGACGAGAGATCGCGCTTGTCTGCGTCTCCGCTCCAGTTTCCAAGAGCGAGAATGTAAAACGGCGGATCGTCGACGACGTTCCCCGAAACATCACCAAAACTAAACTGAGCCTCAAGGCTGCTGTCGTTGAGATCGATCGGCATAACTTGCCTCCAAATTGATCGTGATTTAGGAAGTCACTATTAAACGAACGCGGTAAAAAGTCAATTTTAGGCTTCCTTCGGTTTGGTCAGGATGGGCGGTTTCTGCGCCGATCCCGCTTGATGGTCCGGCGGCCGGTGATCGACCGCGGCCTGATACGGTAGATGACCTCGATATTTTCGCGGACCCAGCTGTCCATCCAGCGAATGCTGATCGCCGGCGTCAGGCGTGGATTGACCTTGAGGATGACGTCGAGAGCTTTTTGTCGTGAGTCTTCGTCGGTGATCTGCTCCGCGGTGCCGGCGACCATCACACTTTTCCAGTTCTCGTTGTCTTCAACGTCCTCTGCCTGCAGGCAGATCTCAGGATTTACGCGAATGATATCGGCCTTCTTTCCTTCGGTCGTGTAAACGTAAAGATCGCCGCCGTCAAAGGCGTAATGCACCGGTGCGACATACGGAATATTGTCCTTTGCCATCGCCAGGTGA
>Ga0307406_10002421_pt1 | contig 10141 bp, 9 predicted proteins | sample 322Cmetagenome_3_FD_203706 | JGI IMG/M metagenome (GOLD analysis project Ga0307406, IMG submission 203706) | Maize rhizosphere microbial communities from greenhouse at UC Davis, California, United States - 322HYB-C-2 | ecosystem: Host-associated > Plants > Roots > Rhizosphere > Soil | place... | reverse complement strand
ACGCCGGCGCCGATCCAGATGAAGGCGAAGGAGGCGATGCGAAGCCCCGTGAGCGCCTCGCCGGCCCAGACGCCGACGGCGAACTGAAGGGTCGGGGCCAAGAACTGGATGAAGCCGATGGTCGACTGGGGCAGGCGGCGCGCGGACCAGGCGAACAGGGCCAGGGGCAACACCGTCGCCGGACCGTTGGTCAAGGCCCACAGGGTGTTCGTCGGGTTGTCGAAGGCCACGCCCGCGCCGCTGTGCTGCAGCCACAGCACCCAGACCAGGCCCAGCGGCGCCAGCAGCAGGCATTCGACCAGCAGGCCGGCCTGCGCGTCGATCGGCACCCGCTTGCGGATCACGCCATAGCTGGCGAACGAGATGGCCAGGGCGATGGAGATCCATGGCGGCCGACCCAGCGCCAACGCCTGCAGCACGACGCCGACCGCGGCCAGGCCGATGGCGACCCAGCCCCATTTGTCGATCTTCTCGCGGAACAGCCACAGGCCCACGACCATGTTGAGCAGCGGGTTGATATAGTAGCCGAGGCTGGCTTCCAGCGTCGCGTGGTGGGTGGTGGCCCAGACGTAGATGCCCCAGTTGACCGCGATCAGGGCCGTGGACAGCGACAGCCAGGCCAGGACCTTGGGCGTGCGGAAGACCGACAGGACCTGTCCGCCCTGTTTCGCCAGCAGCACCAGCAGGCCCGCGACGACCACCGCCCACAGGGCGCGGTGGGCCAGGATTTCGAATGCGTCGAAGCCGATGGCGTGCTGACCCATGAACAGCAGGGGCATCAGCCCCCACAGGGCGTAGCAGCCGAAAGCGGACAGCAGGGCGGGACGGCTCTGGTCGGAGCCGGGAGCGGTGGTCATGGGCTTCTCCATCGCCGGGGGAGCGGCGAGACGGAAAGGGTCAGACGGTCAGGGTGCGATAGCCGCTGGAGGACTTGATCGTGCCGGTCTCGTCGAGCAGCTGGGCGATCTGGACGGCGTTCAGGGCCGCGCTCTTGCGCAGGTTGTCCGACACCACCCAGAACGACAAGCCGTTCTCGACCGTGTGGTCCTTGCGGATGCGGCTGACGTAGACGGCGTGCTCGCCGGCGGCGTCGACCGGGGTGATGTAGCCGTCGGCCTCGTGCTTATCGATGACCTGCACGCCCGGCGCGTCGCGCAGGATGGCGCGGGCTTCGTCGGGGCTGATCGACTTGTCGAACTCGACGGTCACCGACTCGGAGTGGCCGACGAAGACCGGCACGCGGACGCAGGTGACCGTCAGCTTGATGTTCGGGTCCAGCATCTTGTGGGTCTCGTCCCACATCTTGGCTTCCTCGTCGGTGTAGCCGTCGTCGCGGAACGAGCCGATGAAGGGCAGGACGTTGAAGGCGATCTGCTTGGGGAATTTCTTCGGCGTGGCGTCGCCCAGGCCGTAGATGGCCTTGGTCTGGTTCCACAGCTCGTCCATGCCTTCCTTCCCGGCGCCCGACACCGACTGGTAGGTCGAGACCACGACGCGCTTGATCTTGGCGGCGTCGTGCAGGGGCTTGAGAGCCACGACCAGCTGGACGGTCGAGCAGTTCGGGTTGGCGATGATGTTCTTCTTCTTCGCCAGCTTGATGTCGTCCGGGTTCACCTCCGGCACGATCAGCGGCACGTCCGGATCCATGCGGAAGGCGGAGGAGTTGTCGATCACGATCGGGCCGGCCTTGCCGATCTTCTCGGACCAGGCCTTGGACACCGTGCCGCCGGCGCTCATCAGCACCAGGTCGACGGTCGAGAAGTCGAACTGCTCCAGGTCCTCGCACTTCAGCGTCTTGTCGCCGAAGGAGACTTCCACGCCCTTGGACTTTCGCGAGGCGATCGCATGCATCTTGTCGACGGGGAAGTTCAGTTCCTCGAGGATGTTTAGCATTTCCCGACCGACATTGCCGGTGGCGCCAACGACGGCGACGCGATAGCCCATGAGCGTATTCCTTGGTGCGCCGACGCTCGCCACGCGGTGGCTTGCGGCTTGAGCGCGATAGGGGGTGTGGATAAGCAAGATTGCATGTAGCCCTTCGCAGGCGCGAAGCAATCGCTTTTCAGGCGGGACGGCGACGGTTAAGCCCGAGAACGATGTCCTCTCGCATACGCACAGCTTATGACCGCCGCTTGGCCGATGGGCGGCTGACGCCCGATCCGTCGCAGGTGACGGTGGTCGAGGCGCTGGGGCGTCTGGAGGCCGACCTCGAGAAACGCGGCCTTTTCGGCGCCCGGCCGGATGTGCGCGGGGTCTATCTGTGGGGCCCGCCGGGACGCGGCAAATCCATCCTCATGGACCTGTTCTTCGCCTGCGCTCCGGAAGAGCGGAAGGTCCGCGCCCATTTCCACGCCTTCATGGCCCGCATCCACGACCTGATCGGCCAGTGGCGAAAGGGCGACGCCCAGGCCCGAAAAGCCGTGTTCGGACAATCGAAAGGCGATGATCCGATCCAGCCCGTCGCCGAACTGATCGCGTCCGAGGCCCGGCTGCTGTGCTTCGACGAGCTTCAGGTCACCGACATCGCCGACGCCATGATCCTGGGCCGGCTGTTCGAAGCCCTGTTCGAGAAGAAGGTGGTGCTGGCCGTCACCTCCAACCGCGCGCCGGACCAGCTTTATCTGAACGGGATCAACCGCCAGCTCTTCCTGCCCTTCATCGACATGATCGAGGCCAAGTGCGAGGTCGTCTCGGTGCAGGGCGCCCGGGATTGGCGGCTGGACCGGCTGAGGGGCGACCGCATGTGGTTCGCGCCGAACGACGCCGACGCCCGCGCCGGTTTCGAAGCCCTGTGGTCCGACCTCAAGGGCGACCAGCAGGAGTGCCCGACGCACCTGACCGTTCTGGGCCGCGACGTGGTCATCGAACGGACCGACGGCGGCATGGCGCGCGCGACGTTCGAGGAGCTGTGCGGTCGTCCGCTGGGACCGCAGGACTATCTGGCCGTCGCCGGGCGCTTCCACACCGTCTTCATCGAGGCCGTGCCGGTCCTGGGTCCCGCCAATCACCACGAGGCGCGCCGCTTCGTGACCCTGATCGACGCCCTGTACGAGGCGAAGACGCGGCTGGTGGCGCTGGCCGCCGCTCCGCCCGAGGCGCTTTATACCGAGGGCGTCGGCGCCTTCGAGTTCGAGCGGACAGTCTCGCGCCTGAATGAAATGGCCTCGGCGGACTGGCTTGAGCACGAAAGAGCGGCTTAGAGCGAAATCGGTTGAGTTGGACGCCGTTCAACTCAACTCAAATTTCGCTCCAGCATAATTCTGGAGCCTGATTCACGGCATCAGCGGAATCGCGAAGCGATTCCACTTCAACCGATCAGGCTCTAGGGTGTGGTCACAATTTCGCTTCGCCGGTCGGACCTGATCGCGAACCCACGGAGATCGCCATGCGCCGCCTGACCCCGTTCGCCGCCGCCCTCGGCCTGACGTTCGCCGTCGCCCTGCCGGCCGCCGCCCAGACTCCGCCCCCGGCGGCCGCGCCCGCGCCCGAGCGCGGCGTGGTTCCGGCCGAGGTGAAGGCCTGGCTGACCAGCCTGGGCGGCACGGTCGCCGACCCCGAGGCGGTCGACGGCGGTTTCCTGTTGCGCGTTTCCGACGAGCCGCTGCCGTGGAGCCTCAGCCTGTTCGGCTGCCAGACCCGCTGTGACGACATTCAGTACAACGCCGTCTTCACCGGCCCGATCACGGAAGCCCAGGTCACCGCCTGGAATCGTGACAGCCGCTATCTGAAGGCGGTCTGGATCGCCCCCGCGGCCGCGGGCGGCGACGCCACCATCCTGGCCCAGTACGATGTGCTGCTTCTGGCCGACGGAAACGCCCAGCTGCAGGAGCCGACCTACATCTGGCTCCAGCTCCTGACCCAGTTCGCCCGCACCCTGTTCCAGAGCGTGGCGCCCACGGCGCCGGCGGCGCCTTCGCCGGGTCAGTGATCTCGGGATTGTGAGAGCTGACTCGGTCAAGATCGAGGACGGCTCCGCCCCGCCTGCAGCAGACCTCCCGGCGACCCGCCGACTGAGTCGCGATCGAACCGAACGGAAAGGGCCGCGAATTGTTTTCGTGGCCCTTCTTCATCGAGATGCGCCGAACAATCCGGTTCCGGACGAAGCGGCGCGCGCGGACTCGCATACCGCGAACGGCCGGCACCGAACGCCCGTCCTCACGCATTCATCTGTCTGTCAGGTACTCAACACTACCTTGGGGCGTTAAGGATCAACGTGGTCCCGGGACCTCGAAAGCCGCGTGAAGAATCAAGGCTCTGGACGGCCACGACCTAACGGACTTAGCTGTCTGCGGGAGGGGTCGCGGAATGCCGGAAAGGTTGACGAAACGGCAGGAAGAATGCCTGCGCCTGTCGGCGACCATGACCGACAAGGAGATCGCGCGCGCGCTCGGCATCTCCGAAAACACCGTCGACAAACACTTCCGCGAAATCCTCCGGAAATTCGGGGTCAACACGCGAAAAGCCGCCCTGCGCCTACTGGCGTCTGACGCGTCCTACGCGACGGACGCCATACCGCCCGGCCCTTTTTCAACGGCAGATCACGGGGTCGATGCGGACCGGGTCGCCGGTTCCCTCGCCTCCGCCGTCCCGGCCGACCGCAGCCTCTACGGAGTCTACAGCCGACTGGGACGGTGGCGGACGCCAGGCTCTCTGCGCGTCCGGACCTTCGCCATCTTCGGATGGGCCATGGTCGGGCTGATCCTGCTGACCATCCTTACAGGGCTGGTCGGTCTGGTCTTCGGGGGAACGGATCCTTTCGCACCGACAGGTGGCAATCCCTGACCCTGAAGGATCTCATGAACATCGCCCAGAAGCCCGACCAGTACGCCAGCGCCGTGGCGCTGGATCTGCGGGAAGCCGAACACATGATCGACGCGGCCGGCGCCCGGCTGGCCGACATGATCTCCCACGCCCTGTCCGGCCGCATGAGCGCCGGCCTGGCCGCCGGCGCCGGTCACCGGGCGTTCAGCGCCGCCGCCAAGGCGCTGCACACCCTGACCGAGGCCCGCGGCGAGCTGGTCGAGGCCCATGGCCACGCCCTGCGCGACGCACGACGGATGGGACTGAACCACACCCTGCTGATCCCGGGCGAGACCAAGCCTCAGGACGGCGAGGTGCTGACGCCCAATCCGAAACCGACTGGCCGTCTGGCCACGGTCTGACGATCAGCCCCGCGTGACCACAATCGTGATCATCGCCATCACCCTCGCGGGTGTGCTGGCCCTGTTCCGCTTCGGCGGATGGGAAGAGCGCGCCGTCGGCGTGATGGTGCTGGCCCTGCTGATCCTCATTCGCGTCGTGGAGCCGATCCAGATCGGCACGCTGCGCGCCGGGGTGGCGGGACTGGAGATCGCCTTCCTGTTCGCGATCCTGTGGCTGACCTATGTCCGTGATCGCTGGTGGCTGACCGCCCTGGCCGGCTTCCAGCTGATCTCGGTCCTGACCCACGTCGTACCCGTGCTGGCCGCCGGCCGGCACTTCGCATGGACCGCCATCACCATCCGCCTGGAGGTGTGGCTACTGATCTGTATCACTTTCTTCGTCGGCGCCTGGGAAGCCTGGGCCGCTCGACGCTTTGCCCGGGAGGGCGGGTTTCATGACCAAGACAAACATCGATCAAGCCTGGTCGATCTGGACGCAATCCAGCGGCCCTGACACCAGCGACGAGGTCCGGCGCGCCCGCGCCGAGGCCCAGATCCTCGACCAGAAACCGGAGACGCCCAAGCACGCGGCGATGATCCTGGAAGTGCTTCAGGACAATCTGCGCGCCGGCAGCCGGACGGATGACCGGGACCTGGGCGCCCTGGCCCGGCTGACCGCCTTCATGCGGCGCCTGGACCAGGACCCCCGCGTCGCCGGCTGAGGTTCAGTCCGTAAGGTCGGCCGGCAGGATCTGGCTGGACAGCAGGGTCTCCATGCCCCGCCAGTGGTCCGGTCCCTGCCGCTCGACCCAGGCCTGAACCACGTCGCGGCCCAGGCCGTAGTTGATGATGTAGCTGCGGTAGGTGTCGATGAAGCGCAGCCGCTGGGTCGCCTTGGCGCGATCGGCGAGGCTGTATTTCATCAGCCGCTCGATGCTCTCGTCGCGGCTGACCCGTCCGGCCAGATAATCGTCGGCGATGGTGTATTCGGCGCGGGCCAGGCGGCGCGTCAACGCGCCCAGCCGGGCCTTCTTCTCGGCCGTCGCCGGGTCCAGGCCGGCCAGGGGGAACAGCACCTCGCGCTCGAACCGGGTTCCCTCGTCGCCGGGGAAGGCCAGGTCGATGCCGTAGTTTGCGCTGCCCTCGGCCACGAAGGACATGGGGCTGAAGAGCGGATAGACACTCATCTCCACCCAGCCGCGGTCGCGCACGAAGGTCTGTTCCAGCAGGGCGTTGTAGACGTGGTGGCCGGGATAGCCCTCGTGGCAGCCCAGATCGATGGCGCGCTCGGTGTAGATCGGGAAGTCGGCGTTGATCTCGATCTTGGACTGCGAATTGCCTTGGTAATAATTATAGCCGGACCACGGCTTGTCGCCGACGAAGGCCAGGGTGAAATTCTCGTTCGCGGGCAGGCGGATGTGACGGGCGGTCCGCGCGCGACACTCGGCGATCGCGGCGTCCATGACGGCCTGCAGCCGATCCTTCGGAATGACGTAGTGCGATTTGAACTCGGTCACCCGGTCCGACAGGGCGCCGGGGCCGGGCAGCAGAGCGTCGATCTCGGCCAGCACGGGATCATAGTCCGACAGGGGCTTCAGTTCGGGCCGCACGCCGAACAGGGCGAAGGCCTCGTCAGCGAAGCTCATCTTCTCGCCCGACAGCATGCGCAGGCGGGCCGAGGCCGCCGAGACGTGGGCCAGCAGATAGGCCTTGCGCTGGACGGTCATGGCCTCCGCGCCGGTCGTGGAGATGGCGTTCAGGCGATCGGTCAGGGTCGCGGCGCCCTGGATCAGCTGGGGCACGGTGCGCGGATTGGCGTGCGCCGCCGCCTGCCACTCGGCCGGGCCGTAGTAGGCGTCGACATAGCCGGGCTCGCGCTCGCCGATCTCCAGGATCAGGGCGACATAGTCGCGGGCCACCGCGTCCAGGGTGTCGCCCCCGGGTCCGGTCGGCGGGGCCGACGGCGCGGTGGCGCAGGCGCCCACGAGACAAAGCAGGGCGAGAATGAGGGCGCGCATCGGAACCTCCCGTCGATGAAGCGGGGGCAAGCTAGACCATTTTTGCTTCAGGGCGACCCGCCCTGAATCCAAAAAATGGTCCAGCATCATCCAGGAGCGAAATCTGAGCTGCACGGGACCGATGTCCCGCACCGCCGATTTCGCCCTAGGCCCGCATCGCCGTCCGGCCAAGAGCGGTCATGCTTTCGGGATTGAGGGCGGGCCGCTCATCCTGTAGAGGCCTTGCCTCCGGCGTTCTCGCCGCCAGACGCACCCGTAGCTCAGCTGGATAGAGTACTGCCCTCCGAAGGCAGGGGTCAGAGGTTCGAATCCTCTCGGGTGCGCCATTTCTTCCGCCGAGCCTTCGGCGAACATATTAGTTCGCCGTACAGATGGCCTCTGAATCCGCAAGCGCGGCTTCGACAAAATCGGCAGCGCAGCGAAGAGCTGTCGCCGGATCGCAAATCAGCGCCGAATCCAGCCCGACGAAACGCAAACTCACGAGCACCTGGTACCCGATCCGCGGCCCCGGCGGCATCCGGGTTCTGAGGAACTCAAAGCGGTCATTGAGTCGGAAATGCCCGGCCGGGATATCCGTGACATCCTGCGCGCCGGTTTGCGCTACTCCAACAGCAAGCGGAGTAAATTCCGTCGCAACCAGATCCCAGTGCTTGACGCTGTTGGACAGCTCTTTGACCAACGCAACGTGCTCCACCAGATGCCATTGATTCCGGCGTGTGCGCCGAATGGACAAGAGAGCTTCATCGGGGAGGTACTTACTGATCTTCGTCATGCCCTTCTCGAACCGACCTTCGTCCAAGACTGTCGGATAGAACGTATCTCGCGGGCGCTCCGCACTATTGAGCCGGGTCCAAGCCGCAACAATTTGATCCAATGCATGGATCAGATTGTTGGCCGCGTCAGCCACGATTGGTTCGAGCTTTCGAAGCGCGTCTCGATCGAGATACAGGCTGTAGACGTATTCACCTGCGAGGACGTCGGGGCGAACCTGAACGCCCCACGGAGGCGGCGAACTCTGCGCCGTGCCCAATTCGGCCATATGAACTCTGGCGCGCGCAAGCAGCGCTCGCGCACTCGCGAAATGTGGATTTGGACTGACCATCGAGCACTGATCCAGAAACAGGGTGAACGGCAAATACGCCTCAGACGTCCCGGAAGCGATGGAGGCCGCCCTGCGACCAACTGAACCTTGATCAGCTTGGACAATCGGGGTCACTGTGGCGTCAGACCAGACCGCGAAAAGCGGCGGCCCCCAGGAAAACGCCCATGACCGACTCCACCGCCCGCCCGTGGCCCGCCTTGACCTTGGCCCAGGCCACCGCCGCCCTGACGGCGCCGGGGTCGCCGTTCGAACTGGCGGACGCGGTGATCGAGGGGCGGTCCTACAGGATCTGGAAGAACGCGCCGCCGACGTTGCTGCATTCCTTCATGGCCGGACGACAGTGGGGCGGGCGAACCTTCATCGTCTACGGCGACGAACGGGTGTCGTACGAGGCCTTCGCGAGAGCCACCCTGGCGCTGGCCGCGGACCTAAAGGCGCGCGGGGTGAAGAAGGGCGACCGGGTCGCCATCGCCATGCGCAACCTGCCGGAATGGCCGGTGGCCTTCTTCGCCGCCGCCCTGTGCGGCGCCGTCGCCACGCCGCTGAACGCCTGGTGGACCGGGGCGGAGCTGGCCTACGGACTGGCGGACTCGGGCAGCACGGTCGTCGTCGTCGATATCGAGCGGCTGGAAAGGATCGCGCCTCACCTGCCGGAACTGACGACCCTAACCGACGTGCTGGTCTGCCGCGGAACCGAGGCGGTCGGCGATCCGCGCGTGCGCCGGCTGGAGGCCGTCATCGGCGGCCCGGCGACGTGGGCGGATCTGCCCCCGGGCGAGATGCCCGGCGTGCCGCTGGATCCCGAGGATCCGGCGGCGATCTTCTACACCTCCGGCACCACCGGCTCCCCCAAAGGCGCGCTGGGCACGCATCGGAACGCCGGCTGCGGCGCGGTCGCGGGGCTGTATTCCTACGTCCGCAGCTTCGTGCGCCGGGGCGAGGCGCCGCCGACGCCCGACCAGACAGCCCCGGCCAAGGTCGGGCTGGTGTCCATTCCCTTCTTCCACACGACCGGCTGCAACGCCCTGCTGCTGCCCGCGCTGGTGACGGGGCAGACGCTGGTCTGCCAGCGCCGGTTCGACGCCGCCGAAGCCCTGATGCTGATCGAGCGAGAGAAGATCAACCTGATCGGCGGGGTGCCGACGGTGGCGATCCAGCTGCTGCAGCATCCGGACCGGGACAAGTACGACCTGTCGTCGCTGGAGACCGTGACCTACGGCGGGGCGGCGGCGCCGACCGATCTGGTGCGCCAGATCGCCGACCGGACCAGCGCCTCGCCGGGATCGGGCTGGGGCATGACCGAGACCTCGGCCACCCATACCCATCATTTCGGCGAGGACTATCTGCATCGTCCGGACAGCTGCGGCCCGGCCATGCCGGTCAGCGCCATCCGCGTGGTCGGCCCCGACGGCGCGGACCTGCCGACGGGCCAGGTCGGCGAGCTGCTGGCCTACGGACCCAATGTGGTGAAGGGCTACTGGAACCGGCCGGAGGAGACCGCCGCCACCTTCGTCGACGGCTGGGTCCACACCGGCGACCTGGCGCGGATCGACGAAGAGGGCTTCTGCTTCATCGTCGATCGCAAGAAGGACATCATCATCCGCGGCGGCGAGAACATCTACTGCCAGGAGGTCGAGGCGGTGCTCTTTGACCATCCGGCGGTGGCCGAGGCCGCCCTGATCGCCCGGCCGCATCCGGTGCTGGGCGAGGAGCCCGTCGCCGTGGTCTCGCTGGCGCCCGGCCAGACGGTGGACGCGGCGACGCTGAAGGCGCTGACGGCGGCGCGGCTGGCGGCGTTCAAGACGCCGGTGGAGATCTTCGTGGTCGATGAGCCCCTGCCCCGCAACGCGGCGGGCAAGGTGGTCAAGGCAGAGCTGAAG
>Ga0307406_10002419_pt1 | contig 10149 bp, 10 predicted proteins | sample 322Cmetagenome_3_FD_203706 | JGI IMG/M metagenome (GOLD analysis project Ga0307406, IMG submission 203706) | Maize rhizosphere microbial communities from greenhouse at UC Davis, California, United States - 322HYB-C-2 | ecosystem: Host-associated > Plants > Roots > Rhizosphere > Soil | place... | reverse complement strand
CGTTCTGTTCAACAATAACTATCAGGATCAGGGGCAGCGCGGCGCCAGCGCGCTGGCCCGGATCCTGGCCGCGTAATGAAGGGGTCTCGAACGCCGCGCGACGCGCGAACGTGGAGGATAATGGCGTCAGGGCAGCGGTTGCGGGAAACGTCATGCGCCGCAGGGCGGGCCAGGTTGTTTGCGAACGTCAACGAGACGGCGGCGCGCGCGCGGTGCACGGCTTTCGCTACTGGATGCGACTGATAGCGGCGCTCGCCGGCGCGCTCATGAACGTCGAGGCGGCCGCAGCCGACGAGCGTGTCGATGCGCTGCGCCGCCAGATGGTGGACGAGATCGCGGCGATCGCGCGCAGCACGGCATCGGATACCGGCCGTGCGGCGTTCTCCGACCGCGTCATGGCGGCGATGGGCAAGGTCGAGCGGCATCGGTTCGTGCCTGCCGCGGTCGCTAACCAGGCGTATCGCGACAGCCCGTTGCCGATCGGAAACGGCCAGACGATCTCGCAGCCGTATATCGTCGCGCTGTCGACCGATCTGATCGATCCGAAGCCCGACCACGTCGTGCTCGAGGTCGGCACCGGCTCGGGGTACCAGGCAGCGGTGCTCGCCGAACTGGTCAAAAATGTCTATTCGATCGAGATCGTCGAAGCGCTCGGGCGGGAGGCGGCGCAGCGCCTAGCCAATCTCGGTTACCGCAATGTCGAGGTTCGCATCGGCGATGGCTACAAGGGATGGCCGGAGAAGGCGCCGTTCGATGCGATCATCGTCACTGCGGCGGCGCCCCTCGTTCCGGCACCGCTGGTCGAGCAGCTCAAGCCGGGCGGCAGGATGGTGATCCCCGTCGATGCGGGGATGCTGCACCAGAATCTCCTGCTCGTCGAGAAGCAGGCGGACGGCACGACGTCGAGTCGCATCGTCCTGCGCGTGCGGTTCGTGCCGCTGACGGGGCCCGGCGTAAAGAAGGGGGCGGCCGGACGCAAGTGAAGCGTCCGAGTCAGCGACGCCGGCGCATCGCGATGACGAGTGCAAGCGCCGCCATGCCGAGCGCGAGCGGTACGATCCAGTCGAATTCCTGACGGCGTCGTCGAGCGAACGAATAGGATTGCGCGGCAATGCTGCCCGGCTGCGACGACGAACTCGGGTCACTCGCGGGAAAGCTTTCCTCGACCGACCCGTCGATGATCCGCTCTTCGTAAGCGCGCGCGCGGCGGCGTACTCCGCGTCGAACCCAGGCCCGATAGTTGTAATACATGGTCCTCTACCCGATTTGCACTGCAAGCATGGATATCGAGCCACCGTCGTATCCTTCGACGGGAAAGCTCACGGCGTCGCCGTCGCCATGCTGCGCCAGCACGTAGACGAGCGGCAGATAATGATCGGGCGTCGGCGCGGACAGCAGCGCATCGCGCCCGAGACTTGCGTAATCGACGAGGGGCGCGAAGTCGGCGCGCGCCAGAAGCTCGCGCGCCGTCGCTTCGAACCGCCGCGCCCAGTCGTAAGGCTCGACAGCCCGGTTCCCCCACGAATACGTATGCAGATTGTGCACGAGATTCCCGCTGCCCAGGATCAGTACGCCTTCGTCGCGCAGCGGCGCCAGTTTGCGAGCGGTCTCGAAATGCCAGGATGCATCGCGCGTTTCGTCGATGCTGAGTTGGACGATCGGCACGTCCGCTTCGGGGTACACGTGCACCAGCACCGACCACGTGCCGTGGTCGAGTCCCCAGCGCTCGTCCGGCTGAACGTCGAGCGGGCGCAGCAACTCGCGCACGCGCGCGGCGAGTTCCGGCGAGCCGGGTGAACGGTACTGAACCTCGTACAGGGGCTTCGGAAAGCCGCCGAAGTCGTGGATCGTCCGCGGCCAATCCGCCACGGTCACGCCGGTGAACGGCACGTACCAGTGCGCGGACACCGCGAGGATGGCCTTCGGGGGCGGCAGCGAGCGTGCCATCGCCGACCAGCCCTTCGTGAACGCATTGGTCTCCAGCGCGTTCATCGGATTGCCGTGTCCGAAAAACACCGCAGGCATTCGTACGTTCGTGCTCACCGAGCCCTCACGATTTTCCCACCTTTCCGCTCTCGCGCCCGGCGGTCTCGATCGCCGCGGCCGCCGCGCCGGCGGCCGCGGCCGCGACTTCGGCATCGCCTGCCGGCACGTTGACCGTCACCTGGCGATGCGCGAATTTGATGCCGGACGTGCGGAACGCCTTGATGATCTTGTCGTACGCCACGCGGCGCACGACCCAGGCGTTGTTCGTTGGCCGGGCCGTGAACTTGGCGCGCACGACGATGGCGCTGTCCTCCGCCGCCAGCACGCCAGCCGACTTGAGCGGCTGCAGGATGTCGGCCGCGTAGTCCTCATCGGCGGCCAGCTCCTCGCCGATCTGCTTGATGATCTTCTTCACCTGCACCATGCTCGTGTCGTAGGTGAGGCGGAACTCCATCACGTGCACCTGCCAGTCGCGACTCGTGTTGCGCAGGCGCTTGATCTCGCCATACGGCAGGATGTTGAGCGCGCCGCGGTGATGGCGCAGGAACACCGAGCGCACGTTGATCTTCTCGACGCGCCCCTTCGCATCGCCGATCTCGATGTACTCGCCGAGGCGGAACGCGTCGTCCATCAGGAAGAATGCGCCCGACACGATGTCGCGGACGAGCGTTTGCGAGCCGAAGCCGATCGCGACGCCGACGACGCTGGCGCCCGCGAGCAGCGGCAGTATGTCGACGCCGAGCGCGGCCAGGATCGACATCGACGCCATCAGAAAAATCGTCACCAGAATCGTCGCACGCAGGATCGGCAGCAGCGTGCGCACGCGCGTCGCCGGCACGTCCTGCGCCCGCTCGCCTTCGGCCAGCAGCCGGCGCTCGATCGCCATCTGCGTGATCTGCCACGCCATGTAGGCTGCGAGCAGCACGAGGCCGATGCCAACCAGTGAGCTGGCGATCCTGCCGCCGAGGCTTTGCTGCGCGATGCGGAACAGGTCGAGATGCCAGATCCGCGCGATCAGCAGCACACCGGCGACGATCACGACGATGTGGATCACGCGCCGGAAGATCGGCTCATACGCGGCGACGAGGCCCGGTGCGGACCCGTTTGCGCGCTGCCGTGCCGCCAGCGCGCCAAGCGCGCGACAGAGCGCCATGTCGACGATCGGCATTGCCATTACGATCAGCACGCTGGCGAAGCCCGATCCCGTCGCCATCGTCGTACCCGCGAGAATCGCCGACATCTCGCCCGCGAACAGCGCCAGGAAGTAAATCGTCGCACCGACAGGCCAGAGGTCGGCGGCCCAGGCCGCGAGGCTGCCGCGGGGCGAAGCGCCGCGGATTAATTCCGCGATCGGCGTGCGCACGTACCACGTCGCCGTCAGCGCGATCGCGAGCCCGACGATCCAGAATGCGGCGCGGATCGCATTCATCGACGTCGCGTCGATGGCGCCTGCGCCGCCGAGCGCGGTGAGCACGAGACCGACGCTGTAGAGAACGGCCGCGGCGACGACGACCGACCGCAGCGCGCGCGCGGGAGCATCGGTGAACGGCAGCAGGCGAGCGTGCTCGGCCGTCCGGGTGAGCAGGAAGCGCGTGACCAGCATGGCCACGCGCACGACAACGATCGCAAGCAGCAGCACCACCAGCACCACCCGCTGCATCTCGTCGTCGAGCCAGCGCGCAAGGAAGGCGGCCAGCGCGCCGAGCGCGAATACCACGACGCCGCCCAGGTCGAGCAGCAGCCCGAGCGCAAGCTGGATCGCGCGCGACGAAAAGGTCGCGGCCGGCGCCTGCAGCCTGCGCGCGCGGTAATCGCGCAGCGCGTAACCGTATACGCGCTCGACGAACCACCCGACGATCAGCATGACCGCGAGGTAGCCGAGCAGCGCCGTGAGGCTCAACGCCCCGGCCCCGCCTGAAAGGCGCACGCCGGCCTCGCGCAGCGTCGACGGAAGCGCGACGAACGCGGCGCCGAGGGCTGCAAGCCGTTCCCGAGCCGTCCCGGACTTCTGGCCGACCATGCCGGCCATGCCGGTCATACCGGTCATGCCGGTGATGTCCCGGCCGTCAGCGCTTTTCGCCGGTGACGCCGCCGCGGCGCGGTCGAGCTGCTCGAGCAGCATCTTGCGGACGTCGGTATCGGACATTCGCGACAGCAGATCTCGCGCCGACTCGCTCGTGAGCGTCGCCGGAGATGTCGGCGCAACCAGGGGGGGCGGGACGTCGGCGGCGCCGCATGGAATCGTTGCGAGTGCGCCACACAGTGCGAGCAGGGTGAAGCAAACCTTCCGCCGCACGCGACGCGCATTCAGCATCGGGTCCACCTTCCTGGCATCGGCGTCGCGGCGCGGTTCACTTCGTTCCCGTGCCTGCGCAGTCCTCGAGCTTCGCGTCCGGAAAGTAGCGGGTCATGAGTCGGGTCCAGGTCGTTTGCGCCGCCGTGGAAGTTCCGGATGCGATTCGCTTCATGGCGACCTGTCAGCATAGCCATTCCCCGGGTCCTTTCACAAGGGCCACCTTGGTGCAATCGCCCGGTGACCGCCGTTGCGGTTCAATAGGGGCGTGGGTGTTAGCATCCGAGCGGCTGCGGCAGCTCAGAGTCCCTGAAGCAACGCTCGCGCGAAGGCGCGGCAGAATACCGGACGATTCCGGCTTTCCATCACGGTCCGCTTTGGGCCAAAAAGGAAGATTCGTCATGCATTCAGCAATCGTCATTCTCGCAATGATGCTGGCCGCGGCCGGCGCAACGTCGGCGCAGGCACAAACCGGCGCAGTGGTCGTCGGCAAGGGACCCGGCGTCGCGGGTGCCGCGAAAACCGTCGAGATCACCGCCACGATCACCGCGATCGACCCGAAGAAACGCGAAGTGACCCTCAAGGGTCCGCAAGGCAACGAGGTCGTCGTCGAGGCCGGCTCGCGCGTGCGCAATTTCTCGCAGATGAAAGTCGGTGACCAGGTCAACGTCGAATACGTGGAAGCGCTGACACTCGAGCTCAAGAAGGGCGGCGGACAGCCGGTGGCGAGGACGACGGATGCGGCCGGCGGGCGCGCCAAGGAAGGCAAGATGCCGGCGGGCGCCGCGGGACACAAGGTGACGGTCGTCGCGGACGTGGTCAACGTCGATCCGCAGACGCAGACGGTCACGCTGCGGGGGCCGGAGCGCACCGTCGATCTCAAGCTGCGCGACCCCAAGCAGTTCGCGCTCATCGCCAAGGGCGATCAGGTCGAGGCGACGTATGCGCAGGCGCTCGCCGTCAAGGTGGAGCGCGTCAAGGACACCGCCCCGAAAAAGTAGCGTCCGTTACGATCCCGGAGCTGCGAACCGGGAGACGTTCGCATGCGAGGGATTCGTGCCATCCTTCTGATCGTGGCGTGTGCGCTCGCCTCGGCGGCGAACGCGCAATCGCCATCGACGGCTCAACCCGCGGTCACGCCGCCGCAAACGCCGCCGTCCGCCCAACCCGCGGTCACGCCGCCGCAAACGCCGCCGTCCGCCCAACCCGCGGTTACGCCGCCCGGACGTCCGAAAGTGTGTCTGGTTCTTTCCGGCGGCGGCGCGCGCGGCGCCGCGCATATCGGCGTGTTGAAGGCGCTCGAAGCGCTGCACGTGCCGATCGACTGCATCACCGGCACGAGCATGGGCTCGCTGGTGGGCGGCGCCTATGCGAGCGGCATGACCACCGCCGATATGGAGCGCCTGGTCGCCGGCATCTCGACGGACCTGCTGTTCAAGGAAAAGCCGCCGCGGCAGGACCAGGAGATCCGCCGCAAGCTCGACGACCGCTCGATCCTGTTCGGCGTCGAGTTCGGCGTCCGCGACGGCAGCGTGCTGCTTCCGAAGGGCGTCGTAAGCGGCGTGCAACTCGAGACCGTGCTGCGCTCGCTATCGCGGCTTTCGGGATACCGCAACTTCGACGAGCTGCCAATTCCGTTTCGCGCGGTTGCGACGGACCTCGTCACCGGCAAGGCGGTCGTTTTCGGCGAAGGCGAGCTCGCCAACGTCATGCGTGCCAGCATGTCGGTGCCGGGGGCGATCGCACCGGCGGAAATCCACGGTCAGCTCCTGGTCGACGGCGGCCTCACCAACAACCTGCCGGTCGACGTCGCGCGCCGCATGGGCGCGGACGTGGTGATCGCGGTGAATCTCGGCACGCCGCTCATGAAGCGCGAAGAGCTTACGGGCATCCTCGGCGTGACCGGGCAGATGATCAACATCCTGACCGAGCAGAACGTCCAGACTTCGCTCGCTTCGCTCAAGCCCACGGACATCCTGATCGAGCCGGCCCTCGGCGAATTTTCGGCCGGCGATTTCGACGACTTGCCGAAAGCAGTGCCGATCGGCGAGGCGGCAACGCTGGCCGCGGAGCCGAGGCTGGCCGCGCTCGCGGTACCGGCTGCGCAGTACGCGGCGCTACGTACGAGGCAGTTGGAGCCGGTGGTCATCGATCTGCGGGCGGTCGACGAAATTCGCTTCAGCCCGATGGCGCGCGTAAACGCCGACGTGCTCGTGCCCACGCTCGAGACAAAGCCCGGCGTGCCGCTGGACCCTCAGGTGCTCGACCGCGACATGCGCAGACTGTACGGCAGCGGCGACTTCGAGCACGTGAACTATCGCGTGATCGAGCAGGCCGGCCGTCGCGTGCTGAATATCGACGCCGTCGAGAAATCGTGGGGACCGAACTATTTCAAGTTCGGCCTCGGTCTCGGCTCCGACTTCAGCGGCGATGCGTTCTTCAACGCGGCACTTTCTCACCGCCGCACGTGGATCAACGAGTTCGGCGCGGAATGGCGCACCGACCTGCAGTTCGGCAGCACGACCTACGTGCGCAGCGAGTTCTACCAGCCGCTCGGAACGCGGCGTCTGTTCTTCGTCGCGCCGTCGGCGGAATACGAGCGGCGCACGCTCGATCTGTTTCGCGGCGACGATCGCCTCGCGCGCTACGACCTGAGCCTCGGGCGCGCGAGCATCGACGTTGGCGCCGATCTCGGCAAGTACGGCGAGGCGCGAATCGGCTACGTCACGGGCGTTGCGCGGGCGAGCCTCGACACCGGGCCGCCGGAGTTCGAGGCCGGGTCGGGTCGCGTGCGCATTGGTGCGCTCACCGCGCGAGTGATCGTCGACCAGCTCGACAGCGCCAATTTCCCGCGCGCGGGCGGCGCAGGCTCGGTCAACGTCATCGCGGCGCGCGAAACGCTGGGTGCGCAGGATGACTTCACGCGGTGGGACGCCGACGGCGTCTTCAGCTGGTCGGTGGGTCGGCACTCGTTCCAGCCGGGATTCAAGGTGGGCGGCAAGATCGGCGGCGAGCTTCCGACCTACGCGCTGTTCCAGTGGGGCGGCTTCCTGCAGCAGTCGGGTTATCCGACGGGGGCGCTCGTCGGCGAGCGCTTGACGTTCGGACGCCTGATTTACACGTACAAGCTCGTCGATACCCGGCTTCTCGAAGGCTTTTACCTCGGCGGCTCGCTGGAGGCGGGCCGGATGGATCATCCGCTCGTGCCGGGCAGTCCGACCGGCCTCCTCAAATCGGTGTCGGTCTTCGGCGCCGTGGACACGCCGATCGGGCCGCTCTATCTGGGCGTGGGCTTCGCGGCGGACGGCAACCACAGCGCGTATCTATACCTCGGCCGGCCGTAGGAGGGTTCACCTCCGACACCGGGGGGTTCCACCTTCCGGCACCGAATCGGCTATTCCGTCGTCTTGCCGTCGAAGTGCTCCTCACGTGCGCCGGCCTTCGTCGCGTGCACGGTGCCGTCACGATGCTCGGGCGGCCCGTACACCGTGTAGAACTTGAGCGGGCCGGAGCCGGTGTTGATGACGTTGTGGCGCGCGCCGGCCGGCACGACGATCGCGTCGTCGTCCTCGATCGCGTGCTCGACACCGTCGATCATCACCGTCCCTTCGCCTTCTTCGACGCGAAAGAATTGATCGCCGTCGTCGTGAACTTCCTCGCCGATCTCTTCGCCGGGCGCAAGCGCCATCAGCACGAGTTGCAGGTGCTTGCCGGTGTACAGCACGCGGCGGAAATCGTCGTTGTCCTCGGTCAGATCCTCGATGTCGTCGACAAAACCTTTCATCGCCGTTCTCCTCGCGTGATGGTGAGGGCGATCGCGCCGTGTCGCCACGAATCCGATCGCGTCGTCGCCCGTTCATGGATTGTCGCATCGGCCACGGTGTCGCGGCGGCCGATGTCTATACGAAAGCGGCCGTGGTCCGGGCGAAGGTGCCCGCACAATACCTGTGAGAGACGACAGGTTTCGGCCGAAGCGGCCTCTGGCACACTGTCGCCACCGACACTCCCATTCGCGAGCATCGAATGTACGAAGACGAGCGCCCCGTGACCGACTTCAAGGCGCTGCTGGCGGCCATCGACGACGCGTCGCTGCACGCGATCATCAACGCGGTCGACAGCCTGCCCGCCACGCTGCCCGCGCTGCAGGCGTGGATCGAGCACGCGGCGCGCTGGGAGTACGACCGGCGCGCGGGGCACAACTACAAGCTGCAGGGGCCGATGGCGGCGCTCTCGCCGGAAGAAGTACCCGACGCGCTCACGATGGCGGCGATTCTCGCCGAGTTGTTCCGCCACGAGCATCGCCGCGACGTGTCCGCCGTCCTCGCCTTCTTCGAGGGCATGCGCGACGCGCTGGTGTTCGAGCAGCGCGGCAGGGACGTTACGCTCAATTGAAGCCGGTCGCGCGCTGCTGGTGGGCGGGTGAAGACCCGCTGTACGTCGACTACCACGACCGCGAGTGGGGATTTCCGGTTGCCGACGACAACCGGCTGTTCGAGAAGATCTGCCTCGAGGGATTCCAGGCCGGCTTGAGCTGGCGAACGATTCTCGGCAAGCGACCGGCGTTCCGGGAGGCATTCCGCGGCTTCGACATCGATCGCGTGGCGGCGCTGACTGCGCGCGACGTCGAACGCCTTGTCGCGAACGCCGGCATCGTCCGGCACCGCGGCAAGATCGAATCCGCGCGCAACAACGCGCAGCGGGCGCTGGAGATCGTAGCGGAGACGGGTTCGCTCGCCGCGTATTTCTGGCGCTTCGAGCCCGCCAGGGGCAGTCGTCCCGCGAAGCTGACGCGGGAAATCCTTGCCGGCATGTCGACGTCGCCCGAGGCGCTCGCGCTCTCGAAGGACCTGAAGCGGCGCGGATTCACGTTCGTCGGACCGACGACCGTCTATGCGTTCATGCAGGCGATGGGACTCGTGAACGACCACGTTCACGGTTGCCCGGTGCGCGCAGAGGCCGAGCGGGCGCGCGCGGCGTTCGCTCGGCCGCGGCCGGCCTCCTAGAGAGCGCGCGGGCTCGCGGACGAGCGTTCAGACGCGGCGACGGTATTCGCCGGTGCGCGTGTCGACTTCGATCCTGTCGCCGGTGTTGACGAACAGCGGCACCTGCACCTCGAAGCCGCTCGCGAGCTTCGCGGGCTTCGTCACCTTGCCCGACGTGTCGCCCTTCACCGCAGGCTCGGTGTAGGTTACTTCGCGCACGACCGACGTCGGCAGCTCGACCGAGATCGCTTTTCCTTCGTAGAACGTGAGCTCGCACGCGAGGCCGTCCTCGAGATACGGCAGCGCGCTCTCCATGTTCTCCTTCTCGACGTCGTACTGGTTGAACTCCTGGTCCATGAACACGTACATCGGATCGGAGAAATACGAATACGTCACTTCCTTGCGCTCGAGCTGGATCACGTCGAACTTTTCGTCGGCACGGTACACGGTTTCGGTGCCGCCGCCGGACAACAGATTGCGGAGCTTCATCTTGACGACGGATGCGTTGCGGCCGGACTTGCTGAACTCGGCCTTCTGCACGACCATCGGATTGCTGCCGATCATGATGACGTTGCCGGCGCGTACTTCCTGGGCGATTTTCATGGCGGTTCCGTGACCGGCGGCCCGGCGTTCGCGAGCCGCCAGCGTCGATTGGGATAACCTGCAATTATAGCCGACCGCGCGCGAATCGAACCAACCCGGCCGTGAGCTCCGGCAGCTCCTGGAGCGCACCCGCCCAGCGACGCCCGTGCGCCTCGAGCGCGGCGATCGCCGTGCGGAACGCCGGCCAGGCTGCCGCCACGGCCGGTCCACCCTCCGCATTGAACGCGTCGGAGAACGCGACGAATGCCGAACGCGGCGCCTGCGGCAGATCGTCGGCATACCGGG
>Ga0307406_10002415_pt1 | contig 10155 bp, 9 predicted proteins | sample 322Cmetagenome_3_FD_203706 | JGI IMG/M metagenome (GOLD analysis project Ga0307406, IMG submission 203706) | Maize rhizosphere microbial communities from greenhouse at UC Davis, California, United States - 322HYB-C-2 | ecosystem: Host-associated > Plants > Roots > Rhizosphere > Soil | place... | reverse complement strand
CCTCGACGCCCCCGGCGTGTGGAGCCTCGAACCGGCCGAGGTCTTCGACGAACTCGCCCGCGCCTCCGCCGGCGGCCCCGCGGACTACTCCGGTCTCAGTCACGCCCTGCTCGACCTCGGTGTCGAGGCGCACTGGCCCTTCCCCGTCGGCAGTCTCGGCACACCGCGCCTGTTCGCCGATCGCTTCGCGCACCCCGACGGCCGCGCGAAGCTCGTCGCCGTGCGGGCGCAGGAGCACGAGGCGGCGGACGGGGACCGGCTCAACCTCGTCACCTGACGCCTGCTGGAGCAGTATCAGAGCGGCACGCAGACCCGTCGCGTCAGCGAGCTCACCGCGAAACGTCCGGCGCTGATCGCCCAGCTGCATCCGGCCACGGCCCGTCGGCACGGCATCGGCGAGGGCGACGGCATCCGCATCGCGAACGACCGTGGCACCGTGATCGCGCGCGCCGAGCTGACGCGCGACATCCGCCCGGACACGGTGTTCCTGCCGTTCCACTACCCGGATGCCGGCAGCGCGAACCTCCTGACCGACGACCGCGTCGATCCGCACTCGGCCATGCCGGAGTTCAAGCGCGCCCTGGTGAGCGTCTCGGCGGAGTGATCCCGAGCGCCCTGTCAAGGCCTGGCTTTCCGGGTGCACGAGGCGTAGCGTCACGAGCACGGTCACGGCCGTGTCACTGCAGTGGAAGGAGTTCCGACGATGAGCACCACGAAGACCCTCGCCCTCTGGGTCGCCTACGGATCGAATGGAGTGGTCGGCAGCATCCGCCACGACGAGGACGGCTACGTCGTCACGATGACGGGATCGGATGCCGCGACAGGCACCTACCCGAGCCTCGCATCCGCCAAGGGCGCGCTGCACTCGCACATGGCGCCGGGCAGCGACTGGCCGCGCTTCCAGGAGCACTGACCGGTCGCCTCAGCCTCGGTGGATCAGAAATGCCGCGGAAGCCGGTGCGGCGGCGGCTTTCTTGATCCAGCATCAGCGGAGCGAGCGTGCGGCGACGGCCGCGCGGATGCGCGTGAGGAACGGCTCCGGCTTCGCGAGGTCCAGTTCCGTCAAGCGGATCACGATCCATCCCCGCTGCTCGAGTTCGCGCTGGCGCGCGATGTCTCTACGCCACTGTGCCTTGTCGGTGCGGTGCCCGTCGCCCTCGTACTCGATCGCGATTCGCCAGTGCGGATACGCGAGATCGGTGCGTGCGATGAGGCTGCTGCCGTCTTTCACTTCGAATTGCACCACCGGCTCCGGTAGCCCCGCATCCACGACAGCCAGCCGAGTCTCCGTCTCCTTGGGCGATTCGACGCCTTGCCTGACACGACCGAGCGCCGTCCTCACGGCCCCGCTGCCGGGAAAACGACCCCAGCCGGCGAGCCGTGCTTCGACATCCTCAAGAGTGCACCGCGGGCGCGCGACGCTTTGCATCCCGGGGTAGTTCGAGCTGCCGCTGACCAGCGCGTCGAGCAGAACGACTAGTTGGGGAACAGTCAGCTGGCTCGCGCAACTGAACACGGCGGCGATCGGGTCCACGACAGGTGCGCCCCGAACCTGCCAGGTTCGAGCCCGCGACGACCGCAGATGCCGTCCTCTCACCCCCTTCGTCCGTGGTGGGCTCTGTTCCTGCGGCGCGGCGATCTCGAGCGCTTCCGCGGGCTGCCACTTGTGGGGATAGGGCAGCGCCCACAGACGGACCGCGCTTTTTCCGACGAATCGCTGGCCCGGTCGCATCCGCGGCAGGTAGCAGTCGACGCCGGCGAGGAACGTGCTCGGTGCGGACGCAGCGCGGACGCCGTGGAACGGGCGCGCCAGATCGCCCGCATCCGCTCTCCCTCGGCGCACGCCGAGCGCTGCCGCCTGCGCGACGCTGAACTGCGCGCCCAGCCGCGCGGGAAGATCGATTCGATGACGCACGAGCAGATACTCGCAGCGGGGGCGTGGTAGCTCTTGCCGCCGCCGATGTCCGCCCGACATCCGTGCACAACTGCCATCTCTTCGGCTGCGGTGCAGAGCCCCGCCGACCCGCCGCCGCCGGCCCGCCGCCGCCGAGCCGCCGGCGCCGAGCCGGCGTGGATCAGAAATGCAGCAGAACGACACCCGGGACCAGTATCTTTGATCCACCGCGGCCGGGAGCCGGCGGCTCCGGCGCCCGAGCGTCAGGCCTCGGGTTCGCCCGAGAGGATGCCGCGCAGCCAGTCGCGCGCTTCGACGAAGATGTCGTCGGCGTAGCGATCGGGGTACTGCACGATCTGGCGATCAGCGCGCGGATACGAACCGAGGAAGACCACGCGCGGGCTGAAGCGGCGGATGCCGAGCAGGGCGTCCGCCATCCGCTCGTGCTCGATGTGGCCGTCGGCGTCGATGACGAACCGATACCGGCCGAGCTCGTCGCCGATCGGCCGGGACTCGATCAGCGACAGGTTGATCCCGCGCGTCGAGAACTGCTCGAGCATCTCCAGCAGCGATCCGGGGTGATCGTGCGGCAGCTCGACGATGAGCGAGGTCTTGTCGGCGCCGGTCGGGGCGGGCGGCGTCGTCGTGCGCGTGACGAGCACGAACCGGGTGACGGCCTGCGCGTTGTCGCCGATGCCCTCGGCGAGGACGTCGACGTCGTAGTGCTTGACGATGCCGGGCGCCGCGATGGCGGCCTGCGCCGGAAGCGTGCCGTCGAGCACGCCGATGGCGGAGGCGACATTGCTCGCCGCCGGCACGTGCGAGTGCGAGGGCACGTTCGCGCCGAGCCAGCCGTGGCACTGCGCGTACGCGACCGGATGCGCCGCGATGACCTCGACCTGATCGAGCGTGGTGCCGCGCGGAGCGACCAGCACGAAGTTCACCCGCACGAGGTACTCGCCGATGATACGCAGACCCGGCAGCGTCGCCAGCGCGTCCTGCGTGGTGGAGACGCCGCCCTCGATCGAGTTCTCGATCGCGATCATCGCAGCATCGCTGCGCCCCTCGAGCACGTCGTCGAGAGCCTCGCCCACGTTGTGCACCGGGCGCCAGTCCTGCCCTCGCGCCTCCGCGACCTGGTCGAGCGCCGCCTCCGTGAAGGTTCCGGCAGGGCCGAGGTAGCTGTAGGTGCGGCGTTCAGTCACGCGTCTCACCTTATCCCCGTCGGCCGGCTCGAGGATCGCCTTTGAATCGCGCGAATGGTCGCTCTTCGGCCCCCGTAGCGACCACTTGCGCGATTCGAAAACCAGGATGTGGTCGCACCGGGTCGACGTGAGCGGCTGCGGGGATGCACTCCGGCCGATCAGGGGGCAGACTGTGGGGATGACGAGCCGTGCCGGCCTCCCCGCGGAGGACACTGACCTGATCGACGTCGACGAGCTGATCGCCGCCTACTACGACCGTGTGCCGAATCCGGAGGTCGCCGCGGAGCGCGTCGTCTTCGGCACGAGCGGCCACCGCGGCTCTTCGCTGTCGAACAGCTTCAACGAGACGCACATCCTCGCCACCACGCAGGCGATCGTCGACTACCGCGCGTCGCAGGGCATCACCGGCCCGCTCTTCCTCGGCCGCGACACCCACGCCCTGTCGCTGCCCGCGGAGCGCAGCGCCATCGAGGTGCTCCTCGCCAACGGCGTCGACGTGCGCGTCGACTCCCGCGACGCCTGGGTTCCGACGCCGGCGCTCAGCCACGCGATCCTCACCTACAACCGCACCCTCGTCTCCGGCGAGGGCAACGCGGGCCGCGCCGACGGCATCGTGGTGACCCCTTCGCACAACCCGCCGCGCGACGGCGGCTTCAAGTACAACCCGCCGCACGGCGGACCCGCCGACACCGATGCGACGGGCTGGATCGCCGATCGCGCCAACGAGCTCATCTCGGGCGGACTCGACGGAGTGAAGCGCGAGCGCTTCGCTGACGTCGACTGGGACGCGATCACCGGCTACGACTTCCGCGACGCGTACGTGCGCGACCTCCCCTCGATCATCGACATCGACGCCATCCGCCGCGCGGGCGTGCGCATCGGCGCGGATCCGCTCGGCGGAGCATCCGTCGAGTACTGGGCACTGATCGCCGAGGTGCACGACCTCGACCTCACGGTCGTCAATCCCGAGGTCGATCCGACCTGGCGCTTCATGACGCTCGACTGGGACGAGAAGATCCGGATGGATCCGTCCTCGCCGTCGGCCATGGCCTCGCTGGTCGCCAAGAAGGGCGACTACGACGTGCTCACCGGCAACGACGCCGACGCCGACCGGCACGGCATCGTCACCCCGGATGCCGGTCTGATGAACCCGAACCACTACCTCGCCGTCGCGATCGACTACCTGTACTCCCACCGGAGCGAGTGGCCGCGGGATGCGGCGATCGGCAAGACCCTCGTGTCCTCCATGATCATCGATCGCGTCGCCGAGTCGCTGGGCCGGCGCCTGCTGGAGGTGCCCGTCGGGTTCAAGTGGTTCGTGCCGGGCCTGCTCGACGGCTCCGTCGCCTTCGGGGGCGAGGAGTCAGCGGGGGCGTCGTTCCTCCGCAGGGACGGCTCCGTCTGGTCGACCGACAAGGACGGCATCCTGCTCTGCCTGCTCGCCGCCGAGATCATCGCCGTGACGGGCAAGACCCCCTCGGAGCGCTATGCCGAGCTCGAGCAGGCCTTCGGCTCCTCGGTCTACCAGCGCGTCGACGCCCCCGCGACCCCCGAGCAGAAGGCGACGCTCGGCAAGCTCTCCCCGGATGCCGTCACGGCGACATCGCTCGCCGGCGAGGACATCACGGCGAAGCTGTCGCATGCGCCCGGCAACGGCGCCGCGATCGGCGGCCTCAAGGTGCAGACCGAGCACGCCTGGTTCGCCGCGCGCCCGTCGGGCACGGAAGACGTCTACAAGCTGTACGCCGAGAGCCTGCGCGGCCCGGAGCACCTCGCCGAGGTGCAGGCCGAGGCCCGCGCAGTGGTGTCGGCGGCGCTCGGCGGCTAGCTCCCGCGGGTGAGCTCCCGTGCCGGCATCCGCACCTCCGCCGATGTGACACCTGTTGTCGCACAGCGGCGTCGATACCGACCACAGGTGACAACCCCGCGGCCCCGCGCCTCATCAAGGTCACACCAAGGTGACACCAAGGTGACACCTGTTGTCGCACAGCGGCATCGATACCGGCCACAGGTGCCAACCCCGGCACCGGGCACCCCATCAGGGTGACACCTGTTGCCGCAGAACCGCGTTGATACCGGCAACAGGTGCCAAGTCGTCAAGCGAGGTGGCGGGGTGGCGTGGCCGCCAAGGGCGTGGCCGCGAAACCTCTAGCTCCTGCGGGCGAGCTCCGCACCGGCCGCCCGCAGCCAGCGTGCGGGCTCGGCGAGGGCGGCATCCGAGGATTCCGCCAGGTCGGTGAGCGAAGCGGATGCCGTGAACAGGCTCGTGTCGGCGTCGGCGGTGATCCGTCCGGCGGCGAGCATCGCACGGGCGCCGGCGTCGGCGGCGAGGGACGCGATGAACGACGGGACCTTTCCGTCGCCGGACTGACCGTCGTACGACCCCTCGCCTGTGATGACCACGTCGGCGTCGGCGATCGCGTCGGCGAGCCCGATGAGCTCCGCCACCTCGGCGGCTCCGGGGGCGAGCACGCCTCCCCAGACGACGAGTGCCCCTCCCGTGCCGCCCGCGGCACCTGTTCCCGGCTGATCCGGGTCGAGGCCGAGCAGTGCGGCGAGATTGCCGAGCCCGCGGTCGGCGAGCGTGATGTCGGCGACGGAGTTCAGTCCCTTCTGCGGACCGAAGACGGCGGAGGCGCCGCGCGGACCGACCAGGGGATTGGTGACGTCGGTGAGCACGCGCACATCCGGCGCGGAGCGCAGACCGGACAGGTCGACGGAGGCGATGTCGGCGAGACCGCGGGCCCCGCGCGCGACCGGGGCGCCCGAGGCGTTGAGAAATCGGGCTCCGAGTGCGGACAGCATCCCGGTTCCGCCGTCGGTCGACCCGCTGGAGCCGATGCCGACGACCACCAGCGAGACGCCGTGGTCGAGGGCTGCGCCGATCGCCTGGCCGAAGCCGGTCGTGTCGGCGTCCCAGGGGCGGAGCTGGTCGAGGAGCTCGATGCCCGATGTCGAGGCGAGATCGATCACGGCGGTTCCGCCTGCCGTGTCGGCGGTCGGCGGCAGCAGCAGCCACGACGTGTCGATGTTCGCGCCGGTGGGTCCTTCGACGGTCACGGGCATGCGCCGGGCGCCGGGAACCGCCGCCGCGAAAGCCGCGACCGTCCCCTCGCCGCCATCGGCCATCGGGCGGTGCACGAACTCCGCACCGGGGTCGACGTCGGTCCAGCCCGCCTGCAGGGCGACAGCAGCGTCGACCGCCGTGATCGTTCCCTTGAAGCTGTCCGGAGCCAACACGATCCGCGTCATGCCGCCACCTCCGGGGTGCTCGCGCGCATGATGACCTCGAGCGGCAGCGGGGGCTGCTGCCAGTCCGGGTCGACCGTCGCGCGGAAGGCCTGGTACCCCACCTCGCTCAGCGGCACCCGCACGGTCGTGAGGGCGGGGGTGACATCGCTGCTTGACGGTACATCGTCGAAGCCGCAGACGGCGATGTCGACGCCGGGCTGTCTGCCGGCGTCACGGATCGCCGACATCGTGCGCACGCCCTCCGCCGCGCCGATCGCGATGGCCGTGCGGTATCCGCGCTCCGCCATGCGGCGCCCGAGAGCCTCAGCTCCGGCGCAGTTGTCGATCTCCACTCGGCGATCCCCGAGGCCGTCCGGGCCGAACGTGACCGTGCGTCCGCCGAGCCTGGTGTATTCGCCGAGCTCGCGTGCGGTCTCCGCCTCCATCGGCTCCTCGGTCCGCGATGCCGCGAGGATGAGTCCCTGAGGTCTTTGACCGCGGAGCGCCCGGACGATCCTGGCCTCCCTCTCGGCGTCGCGCTCGGTGATCGCGATCGTGACGACCAGGCCGTGCTCGTCTGCGCCGCGCGCGACGCCTGACGCGATCAGACCGAAGTAGGGGTCGGCGATGTCGGCGACGAGCAGCGCGATCACGGGCGAGGTGCCGCGCGCGGTCGCTTGAGCGGAGACGTTGGCGGTGTAGCCGAGGTCTGCCGCTGCCGCCTCCACGCGCTCACGGAAGGACTCGTCGACCTTGCGCTCGGAGCCGTTCAGCAGGCGGGATGCCGTGGCGAGGGAGACACCGGCCGCTCGGGCGACGTCGTGCAACGTCGCTGCTGCTCCGCGTGCCGACCGCCCCGCACGCGAGGAGGATGCAGGACCCGGGGGCGGCGAAGACGCGCTCATGATCGAGAGCCTACTGGGGTGAGCAGGGTCACCCGGGCTGCCCGAGATAGGCCCGCAGCGCGGCGGCCTCGCCGACGAGCAGCTCCGGATCGTCACCCGGGACGAACTCCAGCAGCGCGTCACGGGGCGGGTCTGCGACAGCCTTCGCTTCGGCGAAGAACCGGGTCCAGAGCGAATCGCGCGCACGCAGGGGCAACCGCTCCTTCGCCGGCCACCACGAGAACACGTGGGCGGCACTCGTCCGGGCGGCGAGCGCCCGGTACTCGCCGATCACGGTGTCGACCGATGCGGCGACGGTCGGCTGCCAGTAGGTGCTCAGGCCCGGGTCGGCGACGTCTTCCAGCAACCGCAGGGTCGTGGGCGCCGTGTCGGCGAGCGTGCCGGAGTGGAACTCGAGAGCGAGGCCGATGCCTCTCGCGCCAGCTTCGGATGCCGCGGCCTGCAGTCGCTCGACCACCGCTGCCCAGTCGGCCCCGGTGGCTTCGTCCGAGCCCACGGACCCCCCCCAGATCCGGATGCGATCGGCGCCGAGCGCCTCGGCGCTGTCGAGAACCGGCGTGAGCTGCTCGTCGCCGCCGCTTCGGAAGTACGACCCGTACGAGGCGACCGCCAACCCGGCATCCGTCGTCGCCTTCGCCACCTGCGGGGCCCGCACGGTGTCGCCCGGAGACACGTGCACGTCGCCTCCCCACTCGATCGCCTCGAGCCCGGCATCCGCGGTGACCCGCAGGGCGGTGGCCAGGTCGGCGTGCTTGATGGTGGCCTGGTTGATCGACAGGCGGGGGTCCGGCGACGGAGACACTTGCAGGTCGAGATCACGAACGGCGGACGTATCCGCGGCGTGTCGACCTGCATCTGTACTTTCGGCCTGCAGGTGCCCTTGGTGGTTCGGCGATCGGTCGACGGTGCTCACGCGGTCACGCTCCCCGTCTCGATGCCGTTCAGGCGCAGCATCCCGTGCCAGCGCTCCCGGGCGAGCTCGGGCACCTCGAGAGCCAGCGACGCGTTCGCCAGCTCGACGATGCGGCTCAGGTGCGGAAGGCTCCGCGCAGGTACGCCTCCGAGTCCCCGGCGTCGAGGACGTCGGAACGCCTGCCGATGCCCGCCGACATCGCCGAGAGCATGAACGAACGGGACTGGTCCCAGACCGGTCAACTCATCTACGAATGGGCGAAGGACCACCCGGCCGAGCACTGGACGACAGACGATAAGTTACCCGCGGACGGCCCCGGGTCGACACGGGCGGACGCATCGTGGGCCCTCGCGATGGACGAGTATGTCGAGTCCCCCCGTGGCACATCGACACGGAGAACGGGCGCGACTACGAGCTGTGGTCGGAAGCGCGACCAGGGAGTAACTGTGAAGACGGTCTGCGATGACCAGCGGGCTCACCGCCGTCTGACATGCGCACGCATCGCGGGCCCGTCCGCGCGCGCGAATCCGGCGCGCGTCAGCGCGAGGCGGTGCTGGCGCGCTCGACGAGCCGTGTCGGCACGACGGATGCCGCCGCTCCCCCGGCACTCTCCCCATCGGCGTCCTCGCCCTCGATCTCCGCGACCAGGGCGCCGACGGTGCGCTGAGCGAGGGCAGTGAAGTCCTGGCGGATCGTGGTGAGCGGCGGGCGGTAGTTCGCGGCATCCGGCACGTCGTCGAAGCCGATCACGCTGACGTCCTCCGGCACGTGCCGGCCCGACTCGGCGAGCGCGCGCAGCAGACCGAGAGCCATCTGGTCGTTGGCGCAGAACACGGCGGATGCCGCGGCCAGGGCAGCACCGGCGCTGAACCCGGCGTCGGCGGTCCAGTCACCACGGACGATCTCGGGCGCATCGATCCCGGCGGCGGTGAGCGTCTCGCGCCATCCGCGCTCGCGCTCGGCCGCGGCGTACGAGTCGGCAGGGCCGGCGAGGTGATGCACGGTGCCGTGTCCGAGCTCGAGCAGATGCGCGGTCGCGGCGGCCGCTCCGCCATGGTGGTCGCTGTGCACGGCCGTGAACCCGGCTTCCGTCTGCGCGTCGACCATGACGAGGCGCAGTCCCGCAGTGCGCTCGTCGGCGGATACCTGCGCAGACGCCTCGTTGAGCACGATGGCCCCGTCGACCTCCTGCTCGGCGAGACGCTCGAAGGCGGAGGCGACCCCGTCGGCCGCCGTCGCGACCATGAGGGCGTAGCCGCGCTCCGCCGCTGCTTCGGCCGTGGCCTGCAGCATCCGGGAGTTTCCGACCGTGGCGAGGGTCGTGACCACGAGGCCGATCGTCTGCGACCGGCCGGTGCGCAGCGCGCGGGCGGCGCGATGCGGGCGGTAGCCGAGTTCGGACATCGCCTGTTCCACGCGGGCCCTGGTGGCGGGGTCGACACGGGGGCTGTCGTTGACCACCCGCGACACGGTCTGCCCGGAGACACCGGCGCGGGAGGCGACCATCGCCATCGAGACGCGACCGGACGACGGGCGAGGTGAGCGTGAGTGGGGGGCGGTCACCGGCATCCTCCGTGCATAACTCAGGAATGTTGACGTTACCACAGAGATGTGCGTACCATGTTTACGTGAACACGGATAATCTTGCGGAGTTGCGCACAGAGACCCTCGGCGCCGGCGTCGTCAAGCGCGCCACGACCCTGGCCGATGGCCGCGACCTGATCTACTACGACGACCCGGAGACGACGCTCGGAGCCGAGCGCGCCGTCGACGCACGCACGCTCGACCCCCGCCCCGAGACCGCGACGATGCGGCTCGACGTGCTCACGGGCGACTGGATCACGGTCGCCGCGAACCGCCAGAACCGGGTCATGATGCCGAGCGCCTCGGCCGACCCGCTCGCGCCGCAGACGCCCGACAACCCCTCCGAGGTGCCGTCCCTCTACGACGTGGCCGTGTTCGAGAACCGCTCCCCCGCGTTCGGCCCCGCGCTGGCCGAGGCGCTCG
>Ga0307406_10002414_pt1 | contig 10158 bp, 7 predicted proteins | sample 322Cmetagenome_3_FD_203706 | JGI IMG/M metagenome (GOLD analysis project Ga0307406, IMG submission 203706) | Maize rhizosphere microbial communities from greenhouse at UC Davis, California, United States - 322HYB-C-2 | ecosystem: Host-associated > Plants > Roots > Rhizosphere > Soil | place... | reverse complement strand
ACCCGCGGGGCTAACGGCAGCGCTCTGGCTTGGCCGCTATCTGCACCGCGTCGTGGTCATTGACTCCGGCGACCCGCGCAACTGGGAAACGCGCGGCGTGAATGGCTTTCCCGGCCACCCGGGGATCACGCCGGCTGAACTCCGCGGCAAGACCCGCGACGAGTGTCGCCAGTACGGTGTCGAGCTCATCGATGGATTCGTCGTCCGGATTCGGAAGATCGGTAGCGGCTTCGAGCTTCACTTCGACCCCATGCGCGGGACCAAGGCGCACGTTGATCACCGCGGCTCTGGTTCTCCGCGCGCGCCCTGGGACAACTCACCGCGCGCGGAGACGCGCACGCTGCGGGCGGCTCGACTGCTGCTCGCGTTCGGGCTGCGCGACGAGTGGCCGAAAATACCGGGACTGCAACAGGTGTACGGCAGCGCCGCGCACGTCTGTCCTGACTGCGACGGGTTCGAGACGCGCGGCACGAAGGTGGTCGTGCTCGCATCCGGCAGGAAAGCCGCTGGCATGGCGCTCAACCTCACGACGTGGACACGCGACATCGTGATCTGTACGAATGGCCGGGACCCCGACCTCGACGCGGATCAGTGTGAGAAGCTCGACGCGCTGAACATCCCCGTGCTGTCTGCGCGCGTCGAGCGCGTCGTACCGCAGGGCGACTGGATCTATTCCCTCGAGCTCGAGGGCGGTATGCAGCTGGACTGCGACCACCTCTTCTTCAGCCTGTCGCAGCGCCCTGCCGATGACCTCGGCGCCCAACTCGCATGCGAGCGCGATGACGACGGGCAGATCATCGTGGATGAGCACCACCACACATCGGTCACGAACGTCTGGGCCGCGGGCGATATCACCCCTGGACCGCAGCTCGCCATCGTCGCGTCCGCGGAGGGCGTCGTGGCCGCCCTCTCGATCCACAAGAGCCTCGTGCCTAACGCGCGAAAGCTGAGCCCCCCGGACGACGCTACCAGCGCAGCGTCAGAGACTGCTCCTTCTTCTTACGGATGATCCGGAGCGGAAGCTCCGTTCCGTCCGCCGTCTCGATCGCCCGCTGGATCGACACCGGCGACGTCACGGCCATTCGGCCGACGGACACGATGACATCGCCGCCCTTGAGGCCCGAGGCGTAGGCAGGTGACCCGCGCGCCACGTCGAGAACGAGCACACCGCTCTTGACGCCAAACGTCTCGCGGAGATCGGCATTCGTCCGTACGATCGTCGCCCCGGCGATGACCATTGGCGCGGACATGCGCGAGAAGACGAACACGTTCCGTTGATCCGGCGGCGCCGTCTCGACAGCGTTAGGGACAGGCATCGGCAGACTGGGCACAAGCGGGGCCGCAGGCGTGACCGTCACGACGCCGTTCGCCCCGACCACGACCGACGTCGCCGGCTCCGGCGCACGAGTCGCTCGCGGTCGCGCACCAGGCACTGGAGCCGCTGGTGGAAGCGGTGCGCCGCGAACGATCGCACCACTCAACGGCAGGCGCCCGATCGAGATCGGATCCCCGAACGCCGCCATGATACGCGCATCGAGGAACGGGCACCCGCTGTCGAGCGATGACGGACGCTGCTTGATCACGAGGAGCACATCCCGCGTGTCCCCATCGCGCCTAACGCGGAGCGGGAGGCGGGTCCCCGGCCGCAGCAGCCGCGTGAACACGATGTCGCGCCCAACCACCGACTGGCCGTCTATGAGGATGATCTCGTCGCCTTTCGTGACGCCCGCGCGCTCGGCCGGCGAGCCCGGCTCGACCGTCTCCACCGTCGGGTTCTCCGCGAACCGGAAAACCTCACCGCCGGATGCTCCGGCATCGGCGCTCATGGTCGCCGAAAACGTGATCCCCATGTACCCCTGCGGCTTCGAGTTCCGATCGCACAGCGAGGCGAGCTGCGTCCGAAGCGTCTGAGATCGTCGAGTCGCCTGGTCGATCTGCTCGCGAAGCTGGCGGGCGACCGCCTCCACCTGCGACCGATTTGCTTCGGCCGCTTGCCCGTACCGCAGGGCGTCGAGCGCCTGGCTCGCGCGCGTCTGCAGCTGCGTCACCATGAGGAGCTGTGCCGCGATGCTCTCGATCTCGCCGTCGAAACCGGCACGCAAGCGCAGCGAGTCGCGCATCTGCGCCAGACGGGCTTCGGTCGATGCACGTCCCTCCGCGGTCGTGCAGTCGCGACATCGCGGCTTGTCGGGCTGCTGCCCGACCGCCACCGTCGCCGACGATACCGTGAGAATGAGGAACGTGAGTGATCGCATACGCGGAGCCAAATACCTGCTATCCATCGGAAGGTTCACGTGGCGATGCCACAACGGGTTCGTATGAAGGCACGAGCTAGAAACGTGTTAGCCGAGTGCCCGGGGGGAGCACGCTCCCGAGCTGTCGCAGCGTCACTTCACGCGCGCCGAGCGTCGAGAGGTAGTACTGGTTGAGCACAGGGTCCGCAGGCGCCACCGAAAGTGCCTGCCGCGACGTCTCGGCCATCTCGTCGAGCGCCGCCAGACGCGTGCGGAACACGTCGCCGGCTTCCGGCGACTGGACCGTCGAATCGTGAGCGGCAATGAACGCCACGGCGCGATCGTAGTTACGCTGGGAGGTCTCGAGCGTGGCGAGCGCGTCCTCGACGCTGTTGAACGGCGACCTCTGATCGCCGAAGACGGACGGCATGACCTGTCCGGCCGAGCCGCGGAAGACCCGACTCGCCAATGTCGTCATCTCGTTGGCGGATGGCGCGGCGCTCGCGCCCGCGCTCATCCTGCCTAACGCACCACAGCCCGCGGCGAACACGAGCCCTGCGGCCACGCGGAGTCCAACGAGCCACGCACGCCGGTGCGGTCGCGGGCGCGCGATGGGGACGATGCCAGTTTCGGCGGTGGTTGGTCCCGCGTAGTCATCGGCGATGATCCGTTGCTCGCGCAGCTTCGCTGCCAGCGTGGACCACTGCGTGAGCGGTGGAGCGACGCGGTCACGTTCGTCCAACGCCATGGACAACAACCGCCGGTGTGCACTCCGCTCAGCGGCGCAGATCGCGCACGCGGCGAGGTGCTCCGCTTCCGCGACGGTGGGTTCGCCGTCGGCAAGCTCGGCGAGGCGCTCAGAAGACAGGTGCGACATTCTCGGGATCCGTGTCTGGCGTGAGTCCATCCACTAGGTGCGCAAGCAGCCGGCGAAGCTTTGCGCGCGCCTTGAACAGCTGTGATTTCGATCCGCCCGGGGTGATGCCAAGCTCGCGGGCAATCTCCTCGTGCGTGTAGCCTTCGACATCGTGCATCATGAATACGGTTCTGGCCCCGGGTGACAACCGGTTGGCTGCTTCCTCGATGCTCGCAGCGAGAAGGGCGCGCTCGCTGTCGTGTTCCACCGCGACGGTGTCGTCCTCGATATCTGCCTCGGACTTGGCGATCCGCCGGGTGCGCCTGAGCGCATTAAGCGTGCGGTTGACGGCGATCCGGTGTGCCCACGTTCCGAACTGCGACTCCCCTCGGTATGACGGGAGCGCCCGGAAGATCTGAATCCACACTTCCTGCGCGACGTCGGCGGCGAGGTCGGGGTCGCCGACCAGACGCCGTATGACGGCGTCGATGTGTGGCGAGTGCTGCGACCATAAGGCCTGCAGCGCCCGCTCATCGCCCTCGATGGCGCGCTGAATGAGGACTTGATCCATTCCCATGGGACTCTGCTACTTCGTCACCTCGATAAGGCGAACTGGTTTACCCGGAGCTGTCCGCTGGTGGCTTAGCCGATCTCATCCGTGCAACCGAAATGGGCTAAATCACTTGTGATACAGGTCACAAAACCTGCCATTCCACTGTGACCCGAACGGCCAAGGTTCGTCTTGACAGAAGAGGTGCCGACAATAACAGTAGGCCGTGTAAGTCGCGTCGTCTACGGAACTTCCCGGCGGCGTCGATAGTATGTGAGTCGTGAAACGGCGGTGCGGGCTCGCTCGAGTCCGACAAACCGGTGCATCACGCTCTTTTTGTCGTTAACAGCCGGCGTCGGTGTGGCAGAAGCCGTCGCCAACAGAGTCGTAGCTCGGAGCATCAGTGGTCCGAATCCTCCTCGGCGCGTCCTTCGCGCTGGCCGTGTCTGACGGTTTGCCGGTCAACACGCCTAAGTCGGTTGGCATGTCTGCCACCCGCCTGGCGTCGATCGACCGCATCGTCATGCGCGGTATCAAGGCCGGAGGATATCCGGGCGCCTCGGTCGTCATCGGGCGAAACGGCTACGCCGTCTACCAGCGCGGCTTCGGCAAGCTCGGGTGGACGACCAGCAGCCCGCGAGTCACCGCCGATCGGTCCATCTACGATCTCGCTTCGCTGACGAAGGTGGTGGGCACGACGACTGCCGCCATGGTCCTGTACGACCAGGGCCGTCTCGATCTCAACGCGCCGGTGTCGACCTATCTCCCGGCGTTCTCCGGCGGCTGGAAGGATTCGGTCACCGTTCGGCAGCTGCTCACGCACCGATCCGGCCTTCCGTCAGGCAGAGATCTCTGGCGTGTCGCCCGCACGCCAGACGAAGCACGCGCCGCGGTGCTCTCGACGAACCTCGAGTGCAAGCCCGGTCAGTGCTACATCTATTCCGACCTCGGCGCCGACGTGCTGGGCTTCGTGATCGAGGCGATCTCCGGCGAATCGCTCGACGTCTTCCTGCACGACAAGGTATTCGAGCCGCTGGGAATGAACGACACGTTCTTCCGCCCGGCCGACTCGGTGACCGATCGAGTCGCACCAACCGAGATCGCCCCGCCCCGCGGCTATCCGCTCAAGGGCGAGGTGCACGACGAGAACGCGTATGCGTTAGGCGGCGTGGCCGGCCACGCCGGACTGTTCAGCACTGCGGCCGACCTGTCGATCTTCGCGCAGATGATGTTGAACGGCGGATCGTTCAACGGCGTCCGCATCCTCAGCGACACGACCGTCGCCCTGTTCACGCACCGTGCGGCAGGGACGCGCGCGCTCGGGTGGGACACCGCCGACGGCGACGGCGGCTCCGGCAAGTTCCTCGATTCGCGCGCGTACGGCCACACGGGCTACACCGGGACGTCGATCTGGATCGACCCCGAGCGCCAGATGTTCGTGCTGCTCCTGACGAACCGGGTTCACGCCGCCCGCGCTCGTCGGCCGGCGAAGGTGATCTCGGACGTACGCGCCGATTTGGCCGACGCAGCCGTCGCGTCTGTCGTGGACAACCCGGACAACGTCATCGCCATGCCGCGCACGTTCCGCGCGGACAAGGCGGCGGGCTGGAACCGTCCGGTTCGCACCGCGCGCAAGTCGCGGAGTCATTCCAGCCACAGCGGGAAGGCGCACGCTTCCAAGAAGTCGAGCTCGAAGTCGACCGCGAAGAAGAGCGGCAGCTCGGCGAGTAAGTCGTCGGCTAAGCCGTCCGCCTCGAAGAGCCCGAGGAGCGCTACGTCCAAGGCCAAGAGCTCGAACTGACGCCCGCCGTCCCGGCGCGCGACAGTCGGCTTCCGGAAGCTCCGCGCACGGTCGATCTTTCGGCTACGACCGACGGAGTGATCGATGGCCGAGCCCAGCAACTCAACGAATTCGTCTGACGACGCGCTGCGGGCCAGCGCGTCGCAGGATAGTGCCCGCTCTCCGCACGAGCGCGAGCTGCCGGTGAGTGCCGCCGAGGCGGACGGCCCAGCGCATCGGACGGTGACTGCTTCGACGCCCGCCTCGGAGAGCCAGAGCTCGTCGAATGGCGACGCGGCCGACGCAGCGATCGCGGACGACGTTGCCGAGCCGCTCACGGAAGACCAGGTGAAGCTCGCCCTTCGGCGCGTGAAGGATCCGGAGCTCAACCTGAACATTCTCGACCTCGGGCTCGTCTACGCGATTCGCGTGGAGGGGAACGCGGTGTCGATCGACATGACGCTGACGTCGCCCGGGTGCCCGTCGGGTCCGGAGATCATGACCGACGCGGAGCGACACCTCAAGGCGATTCCGGGCGTTGGCGACGTCGCCGTGAACCTCGTGTGGTCGCCGTACTGGAGCCCCGAGCGAATCGAGCCGAGAGTACGCGCCTACCTGGGATTCTAGTCGGGTGGGCGCGACAGGTAAAAGGTAACTGGCTACTAGACGTAACACCCTCGGGGTGCTCATCTCGCTCTGAGAGGCATACCGAGGGCGTTCAACTGCGAGTCACCAGTTACCTGTTACCAGTTTCCGTCAGGGCCGTATTCGTGTCTCGAGTGACTCGATCCCCGTCCGTCCGATCGCGGTCACGACGATGAGATCCGGGCGCGCCGACGCGTCGCTCGCCGCGAAGGAGTGCTCGCGCACCGAGCTCGGAACAATGCTCGTCGTCCACGTTTCGCCAAACCGCGCCCGCACTACCCAGAGCCTTACCGGCGTGGAGCCGACCGGTGCGATCGTGACCGTTGTGCGCCCTGAAAGCGTATCGACCTGGGCCTGCGCCTGCGGGGCGTCTGGCGCGCGCTTGTCGAGCCACGGCGATGACGGCACGAGCGCTGGCATCGCGTACGGGCCGGCGATGAGCCGGTTTCCCAAGCTGTCGCGGTTCTGCATGAAGACGCTCATGCTGAAATGCAGGTTGCCGCTCGCGCCCGAGTCTGCGCGCGTTAGGCGCACCTGCTCGAGCAGCTCCGACGCCGGCCAGTTCGCCCCTTCCCCCATGACGCGGCTCGTGTAGTTGCCCGCCCAGAGGTGCCGGCCGAATGCGTTCTGCCCGGCCCACCAGTGCAGGAGCTCGTCGTACGGCTGCTGCGGGGCGCTCGAGCGCCAGTAGAGCTGCGGCGTGAAATAGTCGGCCCAGCCACGCTGCAGCCACTTCCGTGAATCGGCGAACAGCTCGCTATAGGCGTCCAGCCCGCGCACCGCTGCCGGGCTGCCGGGGCGCCAGATGCCGAACGGACTGATGCCGAATTTCACCCACGGCTTCTCTCCTTTCACCGTCTTGTACAGCTGCTCGATGAGGAGGTCGACGTTCTGGCGCCGCCAGTCGTCGCGGGCGAGCGTTCCGCCCTTTCGGCGATAGGCGCGCCAGGTGCGGTCGTCGGGAAACGGGATCTCGCGCCCGCGACGCGTGTGCTCGCGGTACGGGTAGAAATAGTCGTCGATGTGGATCCCGTCGATGTCGTAGCGCCTAACGATGTCGCGCACCACTCCAACCGTGTACGCACGGACTTCGGCGCTTCCCGGGTCGAGCCAGAGGTACGGACCGTACTTCACCACGAGGTCCGGCCGGCGGCGAGCGATGTGACTCGCGGCAATGGGCGACTTGTCCGCGGGATAATGCGCGCGGTACGGATTGATCCACGCGTGCAGCTCGAGCCCCCGGGCGTGCGCCTCCTCGACCGCAAAGGCCAGCGGGTCGTAGAATGGCACTGGCGCCTTGCCCATCGCCCCCGTCAGAAACGCCGACCAGGGTTCCTTCGTTGACGCGTACAAGGCATCGGCCGACGGACGCACCTGCAGCACCACCGCGTTCAGGTTGAGCGCCGCGGCACGATCGAGAATCCCGATCAGTTCCGCTTTCTGCTGCACAACTGGCAAGCCGGGACGGGATGGCCAATCCATGTTCGCCACCGAGGCGACCCACACGCCGCGGAACTCACGCGCAACCGGCGGGGCGATCGCAGAGGAGTCGACCGACTCTCCAGCGGCGGTGCTGCGGGTGATGCGGGTGCCCGAATCGGGTCGATTCTGCGCGGCGGCGAGATACGGCGCGAACGACACGGCGACCACGAGGGACCAGCGTGCCGCGGCGCACACGATGCGTTGGGGGTGAAACTGAGTTTCCAAGTTTGAATGCGCCCGCGAAGAGTGCTACTGCTTATAGGGCGAATCGTCGCGGTTTGTGCCGCCTGCCGCGCGGCCGGTGGATGCGCGTTCGCCCGCCGACGTCGCCTTCCGGGAAGACGACGGTGTGTCGCGCAAGGCACGAACGAAATCCTCTCCGAGCTGCTCGATCTGCCAGCGACGCATGTCGGGGATTTCGCTCAGCTCCTCGACGGACTTTGGCCGGCGCCGAGCCACCGCCTCGAGCCGCTCGCGCGCACACAGGACACCGGGATCGAGGTCGAGTCTTGCAGCTGCTGCATCACGGACCGTTTTGAGTCGCGCGACGACGTCGTCGAAATCCGGGTCGCGCTCCCATCGCGGCGCGCGCGGAAACCGCGGAAGCTGTGCCTCGGGAACGGCAAGCCCACGTTCGATGGCCGCGAGCATCTCGCCCGATCGGGATTCGAGGATCCCGCGCGGCATTCCCTTCACCCCTGACAGCTGTGGGCGCCCATTCGAGGCAAGGCGCGCGATCTCGAGCAGCGTGTCGTTGCTCACCACGCGGAACGTCGCGCGGTCCAGCGTTCGGGCCAGCTCGTCACGCCAGATCACGAGCTCACGCAGGACGGAAAGCTGTCGCCTCGTGAGGTCCCGCGCTCCCTTCACCCGCAGGAACGCCTCGCGCTCGTCGTCAGTCGCCCACCGTGTGCCCTCGAGGCGCCCGAATTCCTCGGCCGCCCAGCTCGACCGGTTCAGTTTCCCGAGCTCGTTGCCAAGGCGATCGCGAAGGCCGAGCAGGTACTCAGTGTCCTGTGCCGCGTACTCCAGCATGCCCGCGGTGAGCGGCCGCATGGACCAATCGGCGCGCTGATGCTTCTTGTCGAGCTTCACGCCAAAAAAGCGCTCGAGAAGCGCAGCAAGACCGAACGCGCGAATACCGAGGAGCTGCGCCGCGACGCGCGTATCGAAGATGTTCGTGACCTTCCAGCCGTAGTCCTGGTGGAGAAGCCTCAGGTCGTAGTCAGCGTCGTGGAAAACGACTTCGACCGAGCGCGATTCGAGAAGGCGCCCGAGGCCCTCGGGAACACCAATCGTGAGGGGATCGAGAATCGCGCTGGCTTCACGCGTCGAGAGCTGGAGCAGGTAGATCCGGTCGATGAACCGGTGAAAGCTTGCCCCTTCGGTGTCGAGCGCGATGGCTCGAGTGTTCGCGATGGTGGCGACGAACCGCTCGACTGCCTCCTTCCCGTCGAGATACAAGGGCGGTTTTTGATCTCGGACTGTCACTTCGGGAATAGGGAATCGGGAATCGGGAATCGGGAATCGGGAATCGGCGCACACATCCGGCTCGCCCTTCGCGTCGCCCCTCACAGGCCCAGGATATTCCCGTCGAGTGCGGGCTCGGGTAATCTAGCACGCGGCTGAACAGCGCACCTCGCTGACTCGACGTCGGCTGTCCGGTCCGATCGTCTTTCGATTCCCGATTCCCTATTCCCGATTCCCGATGAGCGATCCGCACGCCGCAGAGAGAGCCGCCACTCCGACGCCCGCAACACCGGTTCGCGCGGCCGAGCGACGGCGCCGCCAGATCGGGTGGCGCACGTCCGACGTCCTGCGTGCAGCCGCAGCGGTTGCCGGGATGTACCTCGTCATTCGGCTCATATGGGTCGCGCAAACTATCTTCCTCACGGCGTTTCTCGGGGTCCTATTCGGCCTGGCGGTATCGGCGGGAGTGGATTGGGTGCGGCCGCGCGTCCGCGCGCCTCGCGGCCTGATCGCCGCGCTCATCGTGCTTGGTTCGGCCGGAGCCATCGTGGGGTTTTTCGCGGTTTCCGGTCCCGTCCTGGCAGCTCAGTCCCACGAGCTTCAGACGAAGCTTCCCGAGGCGATCGACAAGATCGATCAGTGGGCGCAGAGCAAGAGCTTCCTCGGCTCGCTGATCAGCGGGAGGTCATCAACGACCGCGCCGGGACCCACGCCGCAGCCTGTGAAAGGCCCGGCCACGCCCGCCGAGAGCACGACCGGCGCCGCACCTCGCCAGATTCCGACGGACAGCGCGCTCGCCGTTGCGGGCGCCGGGGCAGGCGCATCGACGACCGCTCCGCCTCAGACGCTCAAGCAGCGGATACTCGGACAGCTCGCGGGACTCACGAGATACCTGTTCGGCTTCCTGTCATCGACGGTCTCCGTGTTTGCCGGACTGGTGCTGATTCTCGTGCTGTCGATCTACATCGGTGCGGACCCCGACACCTACCACGATGGACTGATGAAGCTCTTCCCGCGGCCGTGGAGGAAACGTGCCGGGGAGGTGCTGACCGCAATGTCGATCGCGCTTCGGAAGTGGCTGGTGACGCAGCTCATCGCGATGGTGGTGATCGGCGTCGTTTCGACGATCGTCCTGCTCATC
>Ga0307406_10002412_pt1 | contig 10159 bp, 11 predicted proteins | sample 322Cmetagenome_3_FD_203706 | JGI IMG/M metagenome (GOLD analysis project Ga0307406, IMG submission 203706) | Maize rhizosphere microbial communities from greenhouse at UC Davis, California, United States - 322HYB-C-2 | ecosystem: Host-associated > Plants > Roots > Rhizosphere > Soil | place... | reverse complement strand
AGGCCATGGAGGTGCTGCCGGCGCTGGAGCTGAGCAGCTCGGTCGAGCTGCGGCTGCCGCTGCGCTGGATCGCCATCCTGCACCGCCGCCACCGGGTGTCGCTGGCCGCCTCGACCGGGGTCCACAGCGCCACCGACGTGGTCAAGGTCCTGCTCGCCGGGGCGGACGTGGCCATGATGACCTCGGCCCTGCTCCGCAACGGCCCCGACCACCTCCGTCCGGTGGAGACCCAGGTCCGCGACTGGATGGACGGCCACGACCTCCAGACCGTCGACCAGCTCCGGGGCCGCCTCAGCCAGCGCTCGGTCCCGGACCCGGCCGCCTTCGAGCGGGCCAACTACATCAAGACCCTGGCCTCCCACGCCGCCGGAGAGCGGACGTGAACCGGCCGGTGGTGATCGTCGGGGCCGGGATCCTGGGCTGCTCGATCGCCGTCCACCTGGTCGACCGGGGGGTGCGGCCGGTGCTGATCGACCTGGTCGACCGGGGGGTGCGGCCGGTGCTGATCGACCCCGACCGGCCCGGGCAGGGGGCCTCGACCGGGTCGTTCGCGTCGGTCTCGGCCTTCGGGAAGGACCCCGCCTCCTGGTTCCAGCTGGGCGTGGCCGGGGTGGAGTTCGTCGGTGCTGGGCCGGCTGGGGGCCAAGGAGGTGGCCGACGGCACGGCCGACGGCCTGCTGGCCCCGTTCCGCCCCGGCCGCTTCGCCGAGCGCGCGACCCGGGTGATGCTCGAGCGGGTCTACCGCAACGCCGCCTCGGCTCTGCTCGCCGTCGAGGACCTCCGGGAGGTGATCGGCCGCCGGGAGCTTCACCGGCGCTTCTCCCGGGTCAGCGAGACCCTGACCGAGGCCGCCGACCGGGTCTGGTACGCGACCGTGAAGGAGGGGTGAGGTAGGCTCCGGTTCGGGAGGGGAGGGCGCGATGGAGACGTCGGGCGGCAGAGGGGCGCGCCGGTCGGTCACGTTGCGGGATGTCGCCGCCGCGGCCAGGGTCCACGTGGCCACGGCGTCGCGGGCGCTGGACGCCGAGACCGCGCACCCGGTCGCGCCCAAGACCCGCGCCCGGGTCCAGCAGGTCGCCAAGGAGCTCGGCTACCGCCACCACATGATGGCCAGGGGACTGCGCCGCGGGCTCAGCTCGACCGTCGGGGTGGTCGTGGCCGACCTCGGCAACCCCTACACGGCGCCGGTCCTGCGGGGCATCCAGACCAGCCTCGAGCCGGCCGACCACATGGCCCTGGTGGCCGAGTCCCACGACGACTCCAAGGCCCTGGAACGGGCCGTCGACCACCTCCTGGCCCGTCAGGTCGACGGGCTGATCCTGCTGGCCGCCCGGGCCGGCGACCTCGACGCCATCCTCGGCTGGACGGCCAGGGTCCCGGTGGTGCTGGCCGTGCGCACCCTGCCCGGCTCCGGGGTCCCGGCCGTGACCCACGACGACCTCGGTGGCGGGCGGCTGGCCGCCGGGCACCTGGCCGAGCTCGGTCATCGCCGGGTCGTGCAGCTACCCGGGCCGCTGGACGTCCAGTCCTTCACCGACCGCCAGGAGGGCTTCGCCGAGGCCGCGGCCCGGCTCGGGCTGGAGGCGTGGTCGGTGGCGCCGGCCAGCCGGCCGGTGTTCGAGGAGGGCCGGCGGCTGATGGAGCTCGCCCTGGCCGACGAGCGGCCGCTGACGGGGGTGTTCGCCCACAACGACCCCATGGCCATGGGCGCCGTCCGCGCCCTGCGCGACGCCGGGCTCGGCTGCCCGGCCGACGTCTCGGTGGTCGGCTACAACGACGTTCCCATGGCCGACTGCTTCGACCCGCCCCTCACCACCGTCCGCCTCGACGGCGACGCCATCGGCCGCCGCGCCGGCACGGCGGTGCTCGCCGCCATCCGCGGCCTCGAGGTCCCCACCACCTCCCCCCCGATCCCGGCGGAGCTGGTGGTCAGGTCGAGCGCCGCCCCCTGTGGACAATCCTGAGCATCGGCATCGCCGGCGGGCTACCCTCCCGGTTCGGGGGCCCCGGGAACGGGTGGCTGGGGTTCCGGCTGCCCGGCGGGGGCGCGGGGGCGCCGGGTGGCCTGGTCGCGGCGGGTGGCCTGGTCGTCGAGGAAGCGGGCGACCAGGCCGCGGAGGACCACGGCCATGGTGAAGCCGTGGGTCTGGCACCACTGCTTGAGGCGTTCGTGCTGGTCGGTGGAGAGGCGGACCGGGACGCTCTGCCAGGGGCCGCCGGTCTCGGGGCCGAGGGGCGGGAGGGTGACCCCGAACCCCCGCTCCGGGCCGTAGACCCGCGGGGGCGGGATCGGGCCGTGGAACACCTCACCGGTGGGCAGCCCGGGCCCGGTGGCGCCCGGGTCGGGGACGCCCGGCGACGCCCAGGGGACCAGCCTCGGCTCCAGCATGGCCTCCAGGAGGGCGTCCTGCTCCTCGGGCGGGAGCGAACGGACGGCCTTGAGCATCAGCCGCGACAACTCCGACATCGGCACACCCCTCGATTGCTATCCCGATTGATACCGGGTGATATCAGAGGATGCGCCGTTCCCGCCGCAGTTGTCGAGCCGTGGCGTGGCTGGCCGTGTGCCGGCCCCGGTAGGGGGCGGCCCCCAGCCGGTCCCGGCCGAGCAGGGCGACCAGCAGCCCGGCCCCCGTGCAGGTCCCGGCCAGGGCCAGGGTGGCCGGCACCCCGACCGAGTCGACCAGGGTCCCGGCGGCGGCCAGCCCGGCCGCCGCGGAGACGTTGATGGCCGAGGTCATCCAGGTCCCCGACTCGGTGAGGGTCCCCGGCGGCGCCAGCTCGGCCGCGAGCACGTACGCCGAGCTCTCCAGCGGGGCCAGCACCAGCCCGACCAGGGCCACCACCCCGGCCAGGGCCAGGGGCGAGGCGGTGGCCGACATCGGCACCCCGGCCAGCACGAGCAGGGTGAGCAGGACCAGGTAGCGCTGCCCGGCCGGCCGCCGCCAGGTCCGGGACCCGTACCAGAGCCCGCCGATCGCGCTGGCCGCGGCCCAGGCGGCCAGCAGCAGCGAGGCGGCCTCGGCCGCGCCGGCGTCCCGGGCCGCCCCGACCAGGCCGATCTCCCAGATGCCGATGGCCGCGCCGACCCCGGTCAGCGACAGGGCCAGGGTCCGCATGCCGGGCCTGCCCAGGGCCCCGGCCCAGCCGGCCCGGCCGGCCTCGGGGGCCGGGCCGCCGGCCTGGGCCCTCGACACCGGCGAGGCCACCAGCCCCAGGGTCCCGGCCAGGGCCAGCCCGCCGGTCGCCAGCACCCCGGCCGCCGGCCGGTACAGGGTGGCCAGGCCCCCGGCCAGCAGAGGCCCGGTCACGAACAGGAGCTCGTCGAGCACGGCGTCCAGCGCGTAGGCGGTCTGGAGCCGCGGCCCCTGGCCGACCAGCGACAGCCACAGCACCCGCATGGACGCCCCCAGGGGCGGCACCACCGCCCCGGCGACCGCGGCCAGCCCGACCGTGGCCGCCACCGATCCCGCGCCCGGCCCGGCCACGGCGACCAGCCCGGCCAGGGCGGCCGCGAAGGCCAGGGCCATCGGGGGCAGGCAGCGGCGCTGGCCGAGGCGGTCGACCAGCCGGCCTCGCACCGGGGCCAGCAGCCCGCTGGTCAGGGCGATGGCCGCCGAGGCGGCTCCGGCCTGGGCGAGCGACCCGGTCTGGTCCTGGACGAACAGGACCACGCTCAGCGGCCCGGTGGCGCTGGACAGGCGCCCCACCAAGGAGGCGAGCAGGAGGGGCCGGGCGTGGGGGAGCCGCAGGATGCTCAGGTAGGAGGACCGCACGGCCTGATCCTACGGCTTCTCCCTGCTCGGGTGATATGGCCTTCATGCACCGAACGCACGGCTCTGCGGGTAGGTCCCATGGCGATTAGCGGTTCGTGAGCGGCGGGAGGTAGAAGAGGCGAAGGGATGCGGAATCGCCGGGATGCCGCGAACGACCAGGAACCACGACCCCCTCGGAAGGAGTGGATTCGGTTGCCGTCGCCTCGGCACGTCAAGTGGTGCTAGTTACTTCGAGTCATGAATACGTACCCCGAGTGGACCGGCTCGGGGTACGCTTGTTTGTGCTGATGATGGGGCCCGCCGCGCGAGGAGGGCACGGGGATGCCGGCCAGGCTCAGGTGGTACGTCGGCGCGGTGGGCGTCGCCGGCCTGCTCGTGCTCGCCTGGCTGCTGCCAACGCTCGACGTTGAGCGGATCCGCGAGGTCGGCGGGGCCATCGCCCTGTTCGCGGCGTTCGTGGTCGGCGGCGAGCTGATCTCGATCCACCTGCTGCACAACAACCGGATCAAGGACCTGGCCGTCACCACCACCTTCGCCTACGGCCTGGTGCCGCTGGCCGGCACGGCCGTGGCCGTGCTGGTGTTCATCTTCGCCTCGGTCGCGGCCGACATCGGCCAGGGCAAGACGACCGTGAAGACGGTGTTCAACGCCGCCCAGTACGTGCTCGCCCTGGCCGCCGGGGGGGCCGTCTACGCCGCCCTCGGCGGCGGCTACGAGATCACCACGGCCACCCTGCCAGCCCTGGCCGCCGGCGGGCTGGCCTTCATGCTCGTCAACCACCTGCTGGTCAGCGTCGTGATCAGCCTCGACCAGGGCGTGCCCGTGCTCCAGGGCCTGCGCCGCGACAACCTGCGCCTGGAGCTGGGCAGCTCGGCCATGGTGCTGGCCCTGGCGCCGGTGGCGGTGGTCGTGGCCGAGCGCAGCCTGCTGCTCCTGCCGGCCCTCATCCTGCCCCTGGGCGCCGTCTACCTCGCCTCCAAGGCCGAGATCCGGGCCAAGCACGACCAGGCCGAGGCCGAGGAGGCGGCCGAGCGCCAGCGCCGCCTGACCGAGCAGGAGCAGGAGATCGTCTACCGCCTCCAGGAGACCGACCGGCTCAAGACCGACCTGATCAACACCGTCTCCCACGAGCTGCGCAGCCCCCTGACCACGATCGTCGGGGTCTTCGGCATCCTGCGGGTCCGCGGCGACAAGGGCAGCCCCGAGGAGCGCGACGAGCTGGTGGCCATGGGCATCCAGCAGAGCGAGCGCCTCCACCGGATGATCGAGCAGCTGCTGCTGGCGGCCCGCTTCGAGCAGGCCGACGTCGCCTCGCTGCGGGCCGCCAGGGTCGAGCTCGACGCCACCGACCTGGTCCGCCAGGCCGGGGCCGAGGCCAGGGCCCGCCACGCCGACCGGCGCATCGCCATCGAGACCAACGGGGCCCTGCCCGTCAGGGTCGCCCAGGAGGCGGTCGTCCAGGTCCTCGGCAACCTGCTCGACAACGCCTGCAAGTACTCGCCCGACGGCGAGCCGGTGCGGCTGTCGGGGACGCGGGACGGGGCGCAGGCGGTCCTCGCCGTCGAGGACGCCGGCCCCGGCATCCCCGAGGCCGAGCGCCAGCGCATCTTCGACCGCTTCACCCAGCTGGAGCGCCACAGCCAGCGCCGGGCCGGCGGGGTCGGCCTCGGGCTGTACATCGCCCGCCAGCTCGCCCGCAGCCAGGACGGCGACCTGCTGGTGGCCGAGCCGGCCGGCGGCAACGGGGCCCGCTTCGAGCTCCACCTGCCCCTGGTGCCGGAGACCGCAGGGTCCTGAGATTCCCGCGTTTTGCCGCCCGTTCCCGGGCTAGTCAGGCGTCTCCGCCAACGAATCCGGCAATCAGGGCAAGCAGGAAGGAGACGCCATGAGCCAGTACGGCACCGAGCCGTCGAGCGCTGACGGTGGCACCACCGAGCAGGTGAAGGACCAGGTCCGCGAGAAGGCCCAGGTGGCCCAGGACAAGGCCAGGGGCGCGGCCAGCCAGGCCAGGGGCCGCATCAGCGACCAGGTCGACCAGCGCTCGACCGAGGTCGGGGAGCGGATCGCCGGCACCGCCGGCGACGTCCGCTCGATCGCCGGCGAGCTGCGCAGCCAGGGCAAGGACACCCCCGCCAACCTGGCCGAGCAGGTGGCCAACCAGGCCGACCGGGTCGGCGACTACCTGAAGGGGGCCAGCGGCGACCGGATCCTGCGCGACGTCGAGGACTTCGCCCGCCGCCAGCCCATGCTGGTCGCGGCCGCCGGCCTGGCCCTCGGGTTCGCCGCCTCGCGGTTCCTGAAGGCCTCCAGCAGCCGCCGGTACGAGTCCGGCTACGGCAACGGCGGCTCCGGCCGGACCTACGCCTCCGGCGCCTACGGCACCACCAGCCCCTACAGCACCGTCACCTCGTACGACCCCGCCGCCTACGACACCACCACCGTGTACGAGACCGAGACCCCCTACGAGACCGAGGTGCCGGTGACCGATGTGCCGGTGACCGATGTGCCGGTGACCGGCGCCTACGACGATCGGAGGTCGTGATGTCGTCCCAGGTTCCGGGCGACACCGAGGACCTGCGCGACCGGTCCCTGCCGGAGCTGCTCCGGCAGCTCTCCCAGGAGACCACCGCGCTGGTCCACCAGGAGCTGGAGCTGGCCAAGGCCGAGCTCCAGCAGAAGGGCAGGCAGGCCGGGGCCGGGGCCGGGATGTTCGGCGGCGCCGGGGCGCTCGGGCTGGCCGCCCTCGGCGCCCTGACCGCCTGCTTCATCCTCGCCCTGAACGCGGTCATGCCGGCCTGGCTGGCCGCCCTGATCGTGGCCGTGGTGTACGGGATCGTCGCCTTCGTCCTGGTCAAGCAGGGCCAGGCCAAGCTCAAGCAAGCCACGCCACCGGTCCCCGAGCAGACCATCGAGACCGTGAAGGAGGACGTGGAATGGGCCAAGACCCAGATGCGATCCGACAGGACATAGAGCAGACCCGAGCCGAGATGAGCGAGACCGTCGAGGCCATCGGCTACAAGGCCGACGTGCCCTCCCGAGCCAAGGATGCGGTGAGCGAGAAGGTGGAGAACGTCAAGTCCAAGGTGAGCGACACCGCCACCCGGGCCAAGGAGGCCGTGACCGGCACCACCTCCCGGGTCGGCGACCGGGTGACCGATGCCACTCCGAGCAGCGGCCAGGTCAGGCAGCAGGCCCGGCGGACGGCCGGGCTGGCCAAGGAGAACCCGCTGGGGCTGGCCATCGGCGCCGTCGCCGTCGGGTTCCTGGCCGGACTGGCCGTGCCCTCGACCCGGGTCGAGGACGAGAAGCTCGGCCCCATGGCCGACCAGGTCAAGGACAGGGTCAAGGAGACCGGCCAGGAGGCCCTGGACCGCGGCAAGCAGGTCGCCCAGGAGGCGGCCGGCACGGCCGCCGACACGGCCAAGTCCAGCGCCCAGGAGCACGGCCAGGAGCTGGCCGACAGCGCCCGGGAGAGCGCCCAGGACGTCCGGTCCCAGGCGAGCAGCAGCGGGTCCTCGGGCTCGGGCCTGTAGCGAGGCGACGTGGCCAACCGCAGCAACGGCGACGCGGCCGGCAGGGAGGCGAAGCGCCCCAGCGAGATCCCGTCCCGGGGATGGTTCGCCGTCCTCAAGCGGGTCAAGGCTGAGGTGAAGGAGGACAACGTCACCCTGCTGGCCGCCGGCGTCGCCTTCTACGCCATGCTGGCCATCTTCCCGGCGATCATCGCCGTGGTCACCGTCTACGGCATGGTCGCCGACCCGGCCCAGGTCGAGTCCCAGGTCAGTGAGTTCGCCAAGAGCCTGCCGTCCGGCGCCGACCAGCTGCTCACCACCCAGCTCGAGAACGTCACCAGCGCCGGCCGCCAGTCCCTGTCGATCGGGCTGGTCCTCAGCCTCCTGGCCGTGCTGTGGAGCGCCTCGAGCGGGGTCCAGGGGCTGGTCAAGGGCCTCAACCTGGTCTACGACGAGCGCGAGTCGCGGGGCTTCCTCAAGCTCCGCGGGCTGTCGCTGCTGCTCACGCTGGGGGCGATCCTCATGGCGGTGGTGGCCATCGCCCTGGTCGCGGTGTTCCCGGCCGTGATCGGCGACCTCGGCCTCGGCCAGGCCGGCGAGCTGGCGGCCTCGATCGCCCGCTGGGTCGTGCTGGCCCTGCTGGTGCTGTCCGCCCTGGCCGTGCTCTACCGCCACGCGCCCGACCGGGCCAACCCGCGCTGGCGCTGGGTCAGCGGGGGCGCGGTGGTCGCCCTGGTGCTGTGGCTGCTAGGCTCCATCGGGTTCAGCTGGTACGTCGACAACTTCGGCAAGTACAACCAGACCTACGGCGCCTTGGCCGCGGTGATCATCCTGCTCCTCTGGCTCTTCCTCTCCGCCTTCGTGGTGCTGCTCGGCGCCGAGCTCGACGCCGAGACCGAGCGCCAGACGGCCAGGGACACCACCACCGGCCCGGAGCGGCCGATGGGCGAGCGCGACGCCGAGGTCGCCGACACCCTCGGCGAAAGCCCGCAGCGCCGGTGACGGCGCCGCTGGTCGCCATCCCCACCTACCACCTGGGCCCCGGGAAGGTCGGGAACTGGGAGGGCGCCTACGCCCTGCCCGAGCCGTACGTGGCCGCCCTGGTCGCCGCCGGGGCCCGGGTCGCCCTGCTCCCCCCGTCCCAGCCGGGGGCGGCCTCCGAGCTGCTGGCCCGGGTCGACGGCCTGCTGCTGGCCGGGGGCGGGGACATCGAGCCGGCCCGCTACGGTGCCGGCGACCACCCGGCCCAGTACGGCATGGACCCGGCCCGCGACGAGCTCGAGCTGGAGCTGGCCACCACCGCGGCCGCCACGGGCGTGCCCATCCTCGGCATCTGCCGCGGCGTGCAGCTGCTCAACGTGGCCTTCGGTGGCACGCTGGTCCAGCACCTGCCCGACGGCGACGGCCAGCTCGTCCACCGCGACGAGGCCAAGCAGGCCATGCACGACGTCGAGGTGGAGGAGGGCAGCCGCCTCGCCGGGGCCCTGGGCCAGACGCGGGCGGCCTGCCGGTCCCACCATCACCAGGGCCTGGACCGCATCGGCGACGGCTTCCGGCCGGTCGCCTGGGCGCCCGACGGGATCGTCGAGGGGGTCGAGCGCGACCAGGGCTGGACCGTGGGGGTGCTGTGGCACCCCGAGAGCACCGCCGCCACCGACCCGGTCCAGCACCGGCTGCTGCGGAGCTTCGTGGAGGTGGCGTCCCGGCGTGGACAGGCGGTTTGGCGCGAGCGGATGGAGCCGGTAGGGTTTGGCGGACCCGGGAGCGCCGCAGGGTGAAACGGGTCGGCCGGTCCGTGCGTACTCCACGGTGAGATGCTGTTCTCCAACTTGCTGGTCGCGATCGCCCTCACGGTGCTGTTCCCGTTGGGGCTGATGGGCATGCTGGCCGCCGGCGAGTGGCTGGAGCGCCGTACCCTGGCCACCGAGGAGGTCGTCCCCCGGCGGCTGCGCCGCATGGACAGCAAGCCCCCCGAGGCCGTCGAGGCCATGGTCCTCGAGGAGACCGCCCACGTGGTCGCCCAGTACTGGTCGGCCACCGGCCGCCCGGCCAGCGAGGCCCCCACCCCCGGGAGCGTCCAGGCCACCAACGGCGACCACCCGGCGGGCGCCCCCGGCCCGGACCCCGCGGCCGGCCGCAACGGCAACGGCGGCCGCCACGCCCGCCGGGCCGCCCCCGGCCGCGGCGGCCGCCACGCCCGCCGGAGGTAGCGGCCCCCACCCAGCCGCCGCGTCGCGGTTATCGTGGAGGGATGGAGCGGCGTCTGCGTACCTCCGAAGCCTTCGTGGCCGGAGTGGCGGCCACGGTGGTGGCCCTGGCCATCTTCGGGCTGGTGCACCTGGTCCAGGCCAGCTTCCCGTTCCCGCCCCTCGGGCTCGCCCAGGCACTGCTGCGGCTGGTCCCGGGGGCGGTGGCGGTGTTCTTCATCGACCTGCTCGGGCACTGGGCGCTGCGGCTGTTCGCGGCCGGGTTCACCGTCGGCAGCGTGGTCGCCGGCGGGGGCGCCGCCGTCCTGGTCGCGCGGGTCGCCCCGGCCCGGCGGGGGCGGGCGGCCTGGCTGGCCGGGGCGCTGCTGGGGCTGGTCGCCCTGGCCGGCTACCGGGCCCAGCCGGGGGCGCCCTCGCTGGTCGTCTACGGGGCGGTGGTGGCCGTGGCCGTGGTGGCGTGGGTCAGCGTCCTGACCGGCGCCCTCGGCCGCCTGGAACGCGACCCGGTGCCGGCCCCGGCCAGCGGGCTGGGGCGGACCCGGCGGGAGCTGCTGCGGGCCCTGGTCGGGGCGGCGGGGCTGCTGGCCACCGGGTTCGTCGTCAGCCGGCTCACCGGCGGGATCGGCGGCGACGCCGGCGGGCGGCCCCTGGCCCGGCCGGCCG
>Ga0307406_10002411_pt1 | contig 10160 bp, 10 predicted proteins | sample 322Cmetagenome_3_FD_203706 | JGI IMG/M metagenome (GOLD analysis project Ga0307406, IMG submission 203706) | Maize rhizosphere microbial communities from greenhouse at UC Davis, California, United States - 322HYB-C-2 | ecosystem: Host-associated > Plants > Roots > Rhizosphere > Soil | place... | reverse complement strand
GTACGACCACCGCCGCGGACGGCCGCGAAATGCGCGCGGCGCTGGAGACCAGCGACGTCGACCTGATCGTGCTCGACGTGATGATGCCCGGCGAAGACGGCCTGTCGCTGTGCCGCGGCCTGCGCGCCGGCCCTCACCGCGCCGTACCGGTGGTGATGCTGACCGCGCGCGACGACGAGACCGACCGCATCGTCGGTCTGGAGATGGGCGCCGACGACTACGTGGTCAAGCCGTTCTCCTCGCGGGAACTGTTGGCCCGCATCAGCGCGGTCATCCGCCGCACCCGCATGCTGCCGCCCAACCTGCAGGTCAGCGAGGCGGGGCGCCTGATCGGCTTCGGCCAGTGGCGCCTGGACACGACCGCGCGCCATCTGCTCGATGCCGCGGGCACGGCCTATCCGCTCAGTGGCGCCGAGTTCCGCCTGCTGCGCGTGTTTCTCGATCATTCCCAGCGCGTGCTCAGCCGCGACCAGCTGCTGAACCTGACTCAGGGCCGCGACGCCAATCTGTTCGATCGCTCCATCGACCTGCTGGTCAGCCGCCTGCGCCAGCGCCTGCAGGACGATCCGCGCGAACAGGCCTACATCAAGACCGTGCGCAGCGAAGGCTATGTGTTCTGCCAGGCCGTCACCCTGCTGGACGAGGCGCCATGAACGCGGCGCCGCGCTGGCGCTGGTTGCCCCGTACCATCGCCGCGCGCCTCACCCTGATCCTGTTCGCCGGCCTGCTGCTGGCGCACGCGCTGTCGTTCGCGTTGTTGTTCTACGAACGCTACGTCTCGGCGCGCTCGATGATGCTGGGCAACATGGAGCAGGACGTCGCCATCAGCGTGGCCTTGCTCGACCGGATGTCGCCGGCCGAGCGCCGCCAGTGGGCGCCGCGCCTGGAGCGCCGCACCTATCGCTACCTGCTGCAACCGGCGCAGGCCGGCGCACCGCTCTCCAGCGAACGCGCGCGTCAGGTCGCCGCGTTGATAGACCGCAGCCTGCAGCACCGCTATCGGCTCGTGACCACGGCGGTCTCGCAATCGCCGGAGCGTTTCCAGGTGCAGCTGAAGTTGGCCGACGGGCAGCCGCTGACCCTGGAAGTGACGCCGTCGGTGATGCCGATCGCGCGCTGGCTGCCGTGGGTGCTGGCGGCGCAACTCGCCTTGCTGCTGCTGTGCGCGTGGCTGGCCGTGCGCTTGGCGACCCGTCCGTTGGCGCGGCTGGCCGATGCCGCCGAGCAGCTCGACCCCGCCCATCCCTCGGCGCCGCTAAGCGAGTCGGGGCCGGTGGAAGTGGCCAAGGCCGCGACCGCCTTCAACGCCTTGCAGGCGCGTATCAGCCACTACCTGGCCGAGCGCCTGCAGATACTCGCGGCGATCTCGCACGACCTGCAGACCCCGATCACGCGCATGAAGCTGCGCGTCGAAAGCATGGACGCCAGCCCCGAACGCACGCGCCTCGGCGAGGACCTGTTGCAGCTGGAGCAACTGGTGCGCGAGGGCATCGCCTACGCGCGCAGCACCCACGGCGCCACCACCCCGCCGGTCCAGCTCAATCTGCAGGCTTTGCTGGACAGCGTCGTTTGCGATTACCAGGACGCGGGCAAGCCGGTGCGCCTGAGCGGCCATAGCGATCTGTCGTTGACCACGCGCCCGCAAGCGCTGCGCCGCGTGCTCGAGAACCTGATCGACAACGCGATCAAGTACGGCGGCAGCGCCGACGTCGGCGTTCGCGCCATCGCGCCGGACCGGTTCGCCATCGACGTGGACGATGCCGGTCCCGGCATTCCCGAGGAGCACATGCAGGCGGTGCTGCAGCCCTTCCATCGCCTGGAGAGCTCGCGCAATCGCGATACCGGCGGCACCGGATTGGGATTGGCGATCGCCGAGCAGTTGGCGGCTCACCTGGGCGGCGAGTTGCAGCTCACCAATCGCCGCGAAGGCGGGTTGCGCGCGAGTCTGGTGTTGCCCGTCGTTGCCTGAGGCAAAGCGCGGCGCCTGCCCTTCGCTGGAGCTGAACCAGTCAGCTTGAATGTCGGCCGCGACACAGCGGCTGCGATCAGCCGCTGCTGGGGCCGCTGGCGTCGCCGAACCAGCACAGCGCATCCAGCTCCGCCGGCGACAGATAGCGCACGATGATCTCCGGTGCGTCGGGCGGATGGATCAGGCGCACGGCGGTCGTCGTCTGCTGCTCCTGGTAATGCGTCTTGGCGGCATGGCAGGCGCCGGCGATCGCATCGGCGCGCGACGAGTACGCCACCGGCGGCGCATCGGACGCTTCCGCGCGCACGCACCAGGCGCCAGGCTGTTCTTCGATGACGTCGTAAAACTGCACTGTCCTGGCGACTCGACCGTCGCGCCTCCCCTTGTTGCTCCTGGCGTGGAGAATAGCTTGCCGGAGCGCGGAAGACGCAAGTTGCTGGGCTAAATGTCACAGCTGTGAAACCTCCGCCCAACGCAGGGGGCCGAGCGCGATCCGGTCGAGGATCGGGGGCGCCGATCGTGTCGCTGAGCCGGAAGCGGCATCGAGCCTTGGTCGGGCTGGCCGGAACAGGACAGTCTCCATTCGGCCTGCCTCGACGTCGGGCTGGGGTGGGCGAGGACAGCACACTGGCGACCGCGATCGCCACGGCAGCCGGCCGTGCTTGCCTCGACTCGGGACCTCAATGGGGCATGCCATAAGCCGAAGTCCCGGACGAATCCAGCATCAAGTTCGCAGGCGTTCGGCTGCGAACTTGACGCGACGGACGACGAGCGCGACTCGATCGTCGTCGCGGCGAGGCTGGCCTCAGCGCTCAGCCTTCGTACTTTCGGTCGCCCTTGTACCAATTGCCGTCGGGGCGGCGATACCAATCGGGCGACTGCGCCGGATCGAGCGCGCCGGGGCCGGTGCGGCTCTCGTCGATGTAGGTGATCTTGTCGATTGGCACTCAGACATCGTGGTCGTAGGTCGTGCTGTTCAGGGTCAGGGAGCCATTGGGAAAATCGACGCACTTGAGCTTGCCCTGCTTCGCCGTCTGCGACATCGCCCCCGGGAACTGACCCCAGATCATCAGATACTCGCCGAGCGGAATCCGCTTGATCTGCTGCCCGATGGTCTCGGGTGCGCTCTCCTCGTTGTCCACCGCCACGCCGTGGACCTCGGCGAGCGATAGCTGCAATGGTTCTCCCGATTGAATGTCGAGCAGGAAGATCTTGTCGGTTCCCACATCGATATTCTCGATGAACGCTTCCAAAGCCCTGCCGTCGTTCAACCAGATCGTTGCGTAGTCGCCGGGAGGCATCGCTTGCAACACCTGTTGTCCGTCCATCTGCATCTCCCGATGCCGTTGAGGGATCGGGCTGCAAGAATGCTAGCGTCGATGCATGGAGAACCGCTGCGCACTTCGACACGCAGGTTTCAAGCGCGAGTCACGAATATCGAAACCCGGAGTGCGATGAACGACACCGTTTCGGCCGGAAGAGCGATCTCGAAGTCGTACGGGTCTTTCCCGTGCAGCCCCGGGTGTTTGCGCGGTCGCTTCGTTTCAATCGCAGCGAACCCTTGCGAAGGTGGGCGAGATTCGAGGACTCGGCATTGCCGCGGTCGATGAACATGCGATGCGAGCGCGCCGCACCGCTCAATTCGTGGGTGCCAAGTCTTGGGCCGCGCACTGACGCGCAGCGTGCAAGCATCAGGCCCGGCTTGCCGAGGTTTGTACGGCTGTCGCTCAGGGGCGGTCCGGTTTCGCCGCGATTCGACTACGCCGCGGCTTGCGCCCTGACCAGATAGCCGATCATCGAGACGATCAGCCAGATGGAGGCGAAGGTAATGGGCGCGGCCAACAATGCCCTCCACCTCCATCCGGTGCCGGTGACCTTCGATGGCTTCTGCAGTCCCGCCACGATGTAGACGGATCGATTGCCGATGTAGAGCGAAAGCAGCACCGCGAGCGCATACGACGCATAGGTCAGCAGGCTGCTGCCGAACTTCGCTCCGACATAGCCCACGGCGGCGACGAGCGTAGTCCACTCGACCACGCGGAAAACCTCTTCCGATAGCCTTCTGAGCTTGTATTCGAAGCCGATCTCCTTGTGCAGCCCTGCCCAATCCCTGGATTCGTGGTTCATGGAGGTTCCTGCTTCGGTCGTGGACTGATGAGCACAACGCGGACGGCGCTCCGTGCCGGCCATGGGCCGGCTCCAGGCGACAATCCGCGTTCGGTGGGTATCTCGTGCGGTGAGCGAAGCAGGCGTTACTGGGACGATGGGCGAATGCGTTGCCCTTTCGTAGGCTCGCCTCGCATCACCGGCGTACCATCGGCAAGGTAGTGGGTGAACTGCGCGGGCAGCGCGGTCGCCCCGTTGAACTTCGGGCCGTCCTGCAACTGATAGTGCAGATGCGCTTCCGAGGAATGGCCGCTGTTGCCGCATTCGCCCAGACGATCGCCGGCGTCCACGCGGTCGCCCCGTTTCACGCGCAGCGAACCCTTGCGCAGGTGGGCGAGCATCGAAAACTCGCCATTGCCGTGATCGATGATGACGCGGTTGCCGGTCAGGTCCCTGGCATTCAACTTGCCGGGCGGATTATCGGCGACGTAGTCCACCACCTCGACGACTTCGCCCGCGGCCGGCGCCAGGATCGGCTTGCCGAAGCAATAGTAATCTTCATTGCGAAGTCCATCGCCGGCATGAGTGGCGCTGCCGCGAACGACGGCCAGGTCGGAGGCGAAACGTTGGCCGACGAATTCGGCATGGTAGTTCTGCTCGAGCGTGCGGCCGCCCCAGAACACCATGAACTCTTCGTCGAACGGCAACTGCAGCGCGGTCTTGGTCCGATAATCGAGGTGCCTGCTCGGTGCCGCCTGCTTGCGCACCTTCGGCTCCGGGAGGATGGCGAAATTACTGACCTTGCCGTCGTTCGCGAACGACCAGCTCACCACGTAGACGTCCGGAGACTTCTCGAAGCGGACTCGGCGCTTGTACACGCTGGCGAGAGGATCAGCGCTGACGGACTCTTCGAGGACGGTCTGCTCGACGCCCAGATGAGTGTCGATCTGATCGCGAAAGCTCGCGAGACCGTCGCGGGTCTTGAGTGCGCCTTGCATTCTGGCGCCGAAGCTATCCCATACGGTATCGATTCGTTTCGCATAGAACGCGGCAGTCAGATCGGCGCCGGCTTTGCGCGCATCCAGTGCATGCGCAGTCGTTGCATGAAGCAGTGCGGACAGCAGGATGAGCAAGAGATAGCGCTTCATATCGCAGCTCCTGTATCGCATCAGATTTGCTGATGCTCTAGATCGCGATTTAGCGCCATCGCGAACCTGCGACAGCGCCGCCTGTCTCAATTTCGCCACGCATGCCAGCCAGAAGGATCGGTCGAACGTCTGGCGTGGAACTCGATTCGATAGGCGATCGATGCGCAAACAGGAAAACGCAGAACGCGGCAGGCGACGGACGCGCTTCCAGCGATTCCTGTTATGGCTTCGATGCCGTGCGGATGCGCCGCAGCAGGGCCGTCATGCCGGCCGAAAGCGGCGGTTTGTTATCGGCATGTTAGTCTTCGTGAGCAACGTGAAAGCCGGACGTCCGCGCAGGACGCGAACCCAAGGAACGGACTCATGAGACAGACAGGCAAGTGGATGGTGGTCGGCGTGCTTCTGGCTTTCGCCACTGCCGATGCGCGGGCTCAGGGAGCCACCGACATCGGCGCCAGCATCGACATATCCTCGTACCGGTTGAACCCGCCCGTGTATCCGCGCGAAGCCATCGAGGCCTGCGTCGCCGGCACGGCGGTCTTGCTGATCGATATCGACAAGGACGGTCAGCGCAGCCAGGCCGTGGTCGAACGTTCCAGCGGCTACGCCTATTTCGACCGGGCCGCCATCGAGGCGAGCAAGCGCTGGAAATACAACCCGGCGACGGAAAACGACCGGCGTGTACCCGGCAAGGTGCGCATACCGGTCGACTTCGCCGAGTACGAAGGGTGCTGGACGGCCGACCCCGACGTGGAAGCCCGTCTCGCGGCCGCTTCATTGGAGAAGCATCCGCCGAAATGGCCGGCGATCGTCGCAGAGAAACATCTGAGCGGCCTGGTCGTGCTGCTGATCCAGGTCGACAAGGACGGCGCCAGGAAGAACGTGAAAGTCGGCGTAACCAGTGGCGACCAGGACATCGACCAGGCGGCCATGCTCGCGGCGCTCGAATGGGAGTTCCAGCCCGCGACGCTGAAGGGCGAGCCGGTTCGGTCCTTGCTGCAGCTGCCATTGCCGTATGGCCTGCAAAAAGCCCGCTAAAGCCTCTCTGAGCGCTCCATCCATCCTGGACTGAACGTATGAATCCACGTGTCGGCGGTCATGGGGCGCTTCGAGTTTTTCCTATCCAAGCCCGTGAGGTCTTAGCGTAGTGAGAAATCTTCGATATGCCCGATTCCTTTCGGAAAGAAACCGCCAAGTTCAACGGTGCTGAACAGGATGGAAGAAAATCAGATTTATCCAGCAGGCTTTGATTTCGTGTGGATCGGGCGTGATGAAAATGGTCGCCTGGCGGCTTTCGTCACTGCCGGAGGCGGTCAGATTCCGAAGAGCCTGCTCGGCAAGAGCGGCGAGATGCTATGCGATATCGAGAGAGCGATTCTCGACCTTCCGAAGGTCTCTGGCGTGAAGCTTCACGTCGAAATTCCCAGGCCAGATGACTTCATCGCGATGGCAGAGCGCGGGTTCTTTGTATTTGATTGGCGCGATGTGCACCGAGCGACAAAAGAGGAAAGCGGCTGCTATGAACTCGTCGCGACTCCTTTGCAGCCGACGACCTTCGCAGAGGCTGCGGCGGAGAAAATAATCCAAAATGTGCCGCTATCTGATTTTGACCTTGGTTCCGTAACGAAGATTCGCTTACGAAATGCGGATGGATTCATCGGTCCTTATCCCGAGTGATCCGCTCGGAACCTGCCGATCGACCGTCCCTTCAAGGCGGCGTCTGGCCGTTGCCGATTGCTGCAGCTTGAGGAGGTGAGTTGTTATTTAACAGTCTGTGGATTGAAGTCATGAAGCCTATATGTTGCGGCGCGCTGGTCGGCGTACTGGTGTTCTTCGCGAACGGAGCGTATGCGCAAGACGTCCCAAGCATCGATGCGCGCGTGGATCGGATGTCGAAGTTCCGCCATCCCCCGGTCTATCCCAAGCAGGCGATCCACGCCTGCGCCTCGGGCACGGCGGTCATCATCATCGATGTCGATGCCGATGGTCGTTTCATCGATGCCGTCGTCGAGAAGTCCAGTCGCAATGCCCATCTCGACCGGGCCGCGCTGGAAGCCTCGAGCCGGTGGAACTACAGTCCCGCGAGCGACGAGCAGGGCCGGAAAGTGGCGGACAAGATCCGTATTCCGGTGGATTTCGAAGCGCACGAAAGCTGCTGGACCCAGCTCATGCCCGACACCCCGGCCCGACCCGAGCCGTCGTCGGTAGAGCGCTCCCCGCCGCGATGGCCCGCTATCGTCGACGAGAACGGGCTGAGCGGCGAGGTCGTGTTGCTGGTGCTGCTCGAAGAAGACGGCTGGAAGCATGCGGTCAGGGTCGAAACCACCAGCGGCGACCCGGATATCGATTACGCAGCCGTGAATGCCGCGGAGAATTGGCAATATAAGCCGGCGCTGCTCGACGGCAAGCCCGTGCGCACGGTTCTGCGTTTGCCGATGCGTTACGGCAAAGGCGAGCCCGCTCGCTGACGCAGCGTCTTGGGGGCAGTGAGTTCGGTGTGAGCAGGGGCTCGATCTGGATCGCACCAGCGGTAAACGAATCGACATTCGGAGACCGGCCTGTCTCCACCGCGGTCAATGCGCTGACTTATAAAGTTCGCGAGCGGGTGCTGCCAAATCGTGGAGCTTCAGTTGGCGTAGGGCGGAATCAAGCCCGCCCTACGCAACCTCCACGTTAGCGCGATGCGTATGCATCCCAAAGCGGCCCTTCCATCCTGCCGCTAAAGATAAGAGTGGCGCCGTCAGAAACCGGCTCGTACCCGCACGCAAAAGAGCGAACTCCGTACTTGAGCGCCAACCGTTCCGCTCCATGTCTCAGTGATGTCGCCGTCTGCCCCGATGCAGAAGTCGTGTCCTTCCACTCGAAGATGATCAGAGCATCGGTAACCCCTTCCGCACAGATCAACTGGACTAAGGGCTGGGAAATTGAAGCCTCGCCAATCAAAAGTCTATTTGCTCTTAAGCTCAACATCCCAGGAGAGGGCGGCTGTGCTGAACTGAAGACGGAAATATAATCACCCAGGTTAGCACCGGCCTCCATCTCAAATTCGCTTGCCGAAAGATCAAAAGGCGGCTCTGTGGAAAGGAGCTCCGCTACAAGCGGTTCTAGCGCGCCTACCGGAACCGCTTCGAACACTAGCTCTATTAATTGACCCATTCTGGCCTGCTTTCTCCTGAGGTGCTTCAACAAATTCTTCGATAGTGCCATCTATCGAATGAATTAGTTGCGCTCGTCTCCTCTGTTCGGAGCCACCCAAAGCACAGCGCTACGGTCCAAGCCAAGAGAGTCAATGACTTCATCAATAACCTCTTCCCGTTTACTCGCGGAATCGAGGCGTAAAGTGAATTGTCCTGCCGGCTGATGAAGAAAGGAAATTAGCTTAATGACGGAGCCAGACTTTAGTTGGGCACCGATGGATCTCCATGGCCCGAGGCCTGCCTCATCACCTTCCAACAACCTGCCGCCAAAATAGGTGGTTAGCAGCAACTCATCCAGTTTCAGGACCGCCAGTTCTATGTAGTCACCACTTGGCCAACGAGTACTCGGGGAAAGCTCGGTCATTCTCGGTTTATTCCAGATCTGAGCAATGGCGAGGCCGCTGTAGTCGAATTGCTTCATTGCGTATGATCACACCGTGTTCTTCGGCGCGGAAGTGCCTGTAGCGGATTCCGATTCGGTGCTCTCAAGGCGGGTGATGCGCGTCAATGCGGATCTAACCAGTAAGCGAAGAGACGGGCGCGCGTGCCCTGGCCGGATACGCATCCCCATCGATTTCGAAGAGTACGAAAGCTGCTGAACCATGCTGGCCCCGAGACGCGGCTCGACCCGAGCAGTCCTCGATGGCAGACCTGCCGCCGAATTGTCCAAGTATCGTCGTGGAGAAGGCGCTAAGCAGCGAGGTCGTGCTGGTGGTGCTGCTCGACGAAGACGGTCCAACGCTCTCGACCAGAATCGAAACCTCCAGCGGCGGCGATCCAGCTATCGATGTCGCCGCGAACCCGGCGGTGAACTGGAAGTATCTGCCGCAATGTTCGACGGAAAGTCGGTGCGCAGCATTCTTCGCGTGCGCCTGCACTACGGCAAGAGTACGCCTGAGGGCTTTCCGTTGAGTGGCATATGAGCGGCTACGTTGTTCAACACCTTGTGATGCAACTTCTGTGCATCACTCCGAGCTCGCTACGTCAAAGCTAACAAGGTTTGAACGGGTCATGCATGTTCGATGCTCATTGCATCTACTGTTATGACTCCGAGAGTGACCTCGAGTGAGTCTACGAATTCAGCTTCGTAGACTCCATTTTCGGCGTCTAATATTAAAAGGATCACTCCTTTAGTGCCCTTCTTTATGCGCTCGCTCAATGTCTGAGTGGCTATGACGACGTCATACTCTTTAAAGGTAGATTTCATTTTTTTGCCGGGATTATTGTGGTTAATCTGACAACGCCGTCTTTATTTGATTTAAGCCAGGCCGTGGTGACATCTATTTTTCTGCCATTTGCCCCGGTTATGCTAATAATTTGATTGTACTTAGTTCCGTACTCATTCACTCCGGTGACGGTGGCTTTTCTGGAGTTAAATGATATTTGTTTTGCGAGATCTGGCATGTTCTTTCGAGTAAAGCCCAGGGCCTGTTCAAACCACTTTGCTTTTGCGCCGCCGACAGCGTGATCAGGGTTTAGGATGTATCTTTCAAGTTTCGAGGCAACACTTATTCTTGACAGGCGAATGGCTTGGGCAACTCGAAAGATACTAATCAGCCCAGTCGCAACGCGCTCCATTGGTATGAGAGAGGCAACAGCTTCCCCGTATGGCTCCTGCGCTTTAGCCATGCTATCGGCCACATCCGCTGGGCTACAGCCCGGTTGCTGGGCGCACGAACTATAAGCACTAAGATACTTGGATGAGTAATCTAGCCCATTGCGCCCGTCGGGGTCGACAAA
>Ga0307406_10002410_pt1 | contig 10161 bp, 3 predicted proteins | sample 322Cmetagenome_3_FD_203706 | JGI IMG/M metagenome (GOLD analysis project Ga0307406, IMG submission 203706) | Maize rhizosphere microbial communities from greenhouse at UC Davis, California, United States - 322HYB-C-2 | ecosystem: Host-associated > Plants > Roots > Rhizosphere > Soil | place... | reverse complement strand
CGTTGCCGGGAAGTAGTCGTTCTACATATGGCAGAGGGACTTCCGGCGTTGGAGTGGGTGCCGGTCCGGGCGTTTCGTTTGGAGTCGGCGTGACCGTCGGTGTCGGAGTAACTGTCGGCGTCGCTGTGGGCGTTGGGGTCGGAGCGGCGGTAACGGTGACGCTCAGGTTCGTCGTGATGAAATCCGCATCGTCGGATGTATAGATCGTAACGTTGAAGGCTCCGATCGAGTTGTACTGATGTGACCGATCTACCGGACCGCCACCCGCGGGGAGATCAACCTGCGTGTTGGGCGTGTTGTCGCCCCAGTTGATGACGACGATCAGGGCATCGGTCGTCCCGACGTCGCTTGCTGTCCCCGTGAAGGTAGCGGAACTTCCCGCGATGATAGACGATGGCGCGATCAGCGGGTCTGTCATGACTGGCGGCACGTTGTTCACCAAGACGAATGATCCGCCCGACGCACTTCCCCCAGCCTTGTCTTCAAGTGTGCGAGAGATATTGTAATCGCCATTGTCCACGTAAACGTGCGTTTCGCTGAACGTGGTCGTTCCGGCCGGATAGTTGAATTCCTGAGGAGTCGATCCGTCACGCCAGTCGACGGTGAGCGTGAACGTGTCACCTACGTTCGAGTCACTGAACGATCCCGAAAGCGTGGTTATGCCGCCCTCGTTTATTGGCGACGTCGCTGAGACCAATCCGAAGACCGGCGGCGAATTCGGCGTCGGAGTCGGTGTCGGAGTCGCGGTTGGCGTCGGAGTTGGAGTGACTGTCGGAGTGGGTGTCGGCGTTGGCGCCACAGATTGCGTCGCAAGCGCGAAGGTTCCGAGCTGATGCGACTGGCCGATGATCTCCCGCGTTCCGTCAGGATTCGTGACTCGTCCCGTGGTGATATTAACGGGCGGGACGTCGAAGTTCGGATAGGGGTACAAAAGCAGTGACATTCCATTGAAGGTCGCATCGTCGATATGCGCCGGAACGTCAAGGCTCACCTCAACCGGAGTAGTGTAGACCGAGTTCGTTGTTACGGAGAATGCACTGCAACTGCCGCAAAGTGTATTGCCGTAAGTTGGAATGAACTGTGGGTTGAAGGGATCCAGACGCGTATTGCCGGTCGCGGTCACCTGAGGAAACGTGACCTTCGCGTAGCCGAACTGTTCATTGATCGTGATGTTCGTGCCGATCAACGTATTGCCGTTTATAACCTTCGGATTCGATGTATCGCCGTCGTCGTCGATCACGCGCAACGAAACAGCAAAGAACGTGCTGAAGGAAGAATAAGTGTGGACAATATTTGCTCCGTAACCGACCTGCCCGTCGCCGAAATCCCATGCGTAGGCCGCGACAGTACCATCGCTATCGGTCGAGGCCGAAGCGTCGAATGTGCATTCTGTGCCGTTGCAGTTGTGCGTAAAAGAGGCCGTAGGCGCATTGTTCGGCGGCAGGACCGGAGTGGCCGCCCAGTTCGTATACAGGAGATGGTTTGTCGGGCTGTTTGAAGAGCCGATTATCCCTTTCGTTGATTCGCTGTACAAAAAGGCGCGAACTTGAGCCGGAGTTGCTCCGGAATTTGCTTGCAAGTATAAAACGGCGGCGCCTGCCACATGAGGGGCTGCCATCGAGGTTCCAAAGATCGTATTGGTCGCGTTATCGTCCGTATTCCAGGCCGACGTAATGTTGACGCCCGGCGCGAACAGATCGACGCACACTCCGTAATTCGCGAACCCCGCTTTTTGATCAGCGATGTCAGACGCGCTAACGGTGATCGCTGCGGTGGCTGATGCGGGGGAAACGTTACAGGCATTCTGAGTTTCGTTACCGGCAGCCACGACATATGTGAGCCCTGAATTGATCGAGTTGGTTACCGCGGCGTTTAGCGATTCGGTCTCGACCGTTCCGAGACTCATGTTGACTACCGCGGGCTTTATTGCGTTAGCCGTGACCCAATCGACCCCGGAGATAAAACTGCTCGCAGAACCGTTACCAGAGCAGTCGAGAACCCTGACCGAAACCAGAGAAACGCCCTTTGCAACGCCCCATGTCGTGCCGCCTAGAGTTCCCGCTACGTGGGTTCCGTGGCCGTTGCAGTCCTGTCCGGTTCCACCCATAAAGTCGACGCCGACGGAAGCTCTTCCGCTGAAATCGGTGTGGGTGGTTCGAATACCCGAATCAAGAACATAGGCCCGGACCCCGGCTCCCGTGAGGTTGTAGTTATAAAGCGTGTCGAGCGGTTGATTACGCTGGTCGATACGATCCAGCCCCCAGGTCGCGTTGGGCTGCACGGTAGCGGCCGTCCCGATGCTGTCCTCCTCGACGTACTTGACGCGGGGATCGCGGCTCATCGCGATCGCTTGCTGTTCGCGCATCTCCGCCGCGAAGCCGTTCAACGCGTGCTCATAAACTCGATCAACCCTTGCGTCGTGGGCTGCTCCCAATTCGGTAGCGATCGCCCTCGCTCTCGAAGATCCGCCGCGACCGCCGGCCGCTTCGTCGTCCAGAACGACAATGTAACGGTCGCGAATCGGCCGTTTGGAGCGAACCATCTTCTCGTCGGCCCTTTCGATTGGCCGATCTGTCAGGGGCTGCCCGGTTAAATAAGCGACATTCGGGTCGCTTGTGAGCAGCATGGTGAGCACTTGCGCGATCAGGCCGGTCTCGGAAGTAGCCGCCTGTGCCCTGAAGGAGTGTATTGACGACGCGGCGATCAAACCGGCGATCGCCAAAGCAAGGGGGAATCGATATTGAAACTTCATACTGTCTCCTTAGGGCACTGACGACTTTTCATGTTATGTGTGCGACCGAACGATCCCGCGATGACCGCCACCCGATTTGACCGAAAAACTCAGGTCGAACAGACCTCCATTCTCTGCACGGAACCTCCGAAAAAGTCGTTAGAATGTTCCTGAAAATTCGTGAGAATTTCTGAGTTGCCGAAATTACCGCCATAAATCGTTCTCTCGAGGGTACGGGGCGGAATCAGACGATCCGCCCCTCAACGCCTTCCTTTCGCCAGTGCAAGTACCGCTCGGGCGTGGCCGGATCAGATCAAAGGCGTTCGAGGCCTTCGTAGATCAGCTTGCGGCCGGCCTCGGCCAACTCGCCCGCAAGCGGTTCATTCGTCGTCGTCTCTGACACGTTGACGAGCTCCGCTCCGGCAAGAAGTAACTCGGTAGCCGAGAAACGCGGATCGGGGTCCGGACCCGGGATCGGCCATTTTCGCCAGGGAGTGCCGCAAACGAATTCGACCAATTCCGAGATCTTTCCGCCGACGACGATAATGCCGCCTTCGCTTCCGTTGCTGGGCGTAATGACGTCGGCCATCTCCTGGATCGCGACAAGCCGTTCAACAGCGCGGCGCACGAACTCGAGGGCGATCGCCCAACGTGGCGGAAGAGGCTGGGGGTTCAGGGCTACACTTTCCAGCGGGTTGATCCCGTCCCATGCCTCCTGCTTGGTCCGAGCAAGGTTGCGAAGCCGTCGCGATTCGACCGACCATCGCCATGGCTCCGGGAAAGGCCCGAACACCTTCTCAAATGCTTGACTGATGTATGGATCCCACGGACCCGGCGGTTGCGGATCGTCAGGGTTGGGATATGCCTTACTTACGGACGTTGCCGCACCAATGGGACTAAGTCTTTCTGCGTTCATTTTTTTGTACCTCTCTTTTGAACTCTAATTTCCTGTTGAAACTCCCACGCCGCCGGATCTGACTCGCGGGACGTTTGTACGAGTGGGCGGTCGGGTTCCTTATCGGTTTCCCGAGTCTGAAGTTGTGTCGGATCACCTCATCAATTGGGGTGGCGAACTTTCGCCAGATCGAGTTCGACCGCCAGAAGCTGCTCGTCGGTCGAGGCAGCATTGTTTATCACTGCTTCGGCCGCGAACATCAGCTCGAGGAAGTCTGTCGGACCGCTGTCGAGCGGGACGGTTGCATCGTACGCAACGGCACCACTTGCGAACTGCAGCCAAGCCACCATCAGCTCAGCCCGGGCACGCGCACGCCGGTCACCTTCGGTTGGCGAAAGCACGAGGTGAACCTGAGCCATCGTTGCTGTCGCAGTGGTTTCGGAGAACACCGACGATACCGCGTTCACTATCTCCAAATAGCCCAGTGCCAGGTCTGCGGTGATATGCGGCTCACCGGCGCCCGAATACTGGTGCTTCCACCAGCCCGAGCCCTCGGTCTGCGTAGCATTTCCGGTGACGATCACGCCAGACGAATTCGTGTCGGTTGCGCCGTCGTCATCGGTCAGCGTAAGGCTGAGCGTTTCGACGCCCGGCGCACCGTATAGCGCATCGATCGAATCAGAGGCGCTGAACGGGAAGGTGCCGAAAGGACTCTTTGGCGGATCGGGCGACGTTCCGTTGTTATAGAACGTGCTTACATCGCTGACGCTCCACGTGAATGTCAGATCATCGGATCCCGGGTCGGTTCCGGTTGCCGATGACGGAAGCGCGGTGCCGGCTTCGACGACCATGTAATCGCCGCCGGGGAAGCTGATCTCACCGCTCGTATCGAGACTGAGCGTCGGGTTGAGATTGGAGACTGTAACCGTGGCGGTATCGCTGTCTGCTCCGCCGTCATCATCAGAAACGCTGACAAGGACGTTGAAGGTGCCGTTATCGCCATAGACGTGAGTTACGCCGGCAGCAAGCTGGGCTCGCGTGACGCTCTGGACCGAACTTCCGTCATCCCAGTTGATGCCTACAGTGTGTGTGTCGGAAGTTCCAGGATCGCTGATCGTACCGCTGACCGTCGCGGTCGCTCCCTCATTAATGCTGCCTCCGGTAGCCGTTACAGTTGGTGCGACATTTTTGACAGTTATTGTCGCCGTATCGTTGGCATTTCGTTGTTCGATCTTGTCAAAGACGTCGAGTCGGATCTGATTGCTCGAGTCGTCGACACCGGTGTAAATCGGCTGAGGTGAGCGTGGGTCGTTAAGGTTCGCGGTTGGACTCCACATGTACGTAAGCGGAGTTCCGTCGGGATCCGAGGAGCCCGTGCCGTTCAACTGTACGGTCGATCCTTCGTTAACTTCATATGGCCCGCCGGCTTCGGCGGTTGGCAACTGGTTAGCGCAGGGTCCCGCGGTGAAGGTCTCGTTCTGCTCAAAAAGTCCGTGCGGATCAAGGGCCGGGTTGCCGTCTATGCCGCAAATGACCGCGGCTAAATTGATACCCATGCTTCTGCCCGGGTCCATGAATCCGCCTTTAGGCGCGAATTCAACGCTGGTCTTGCCGGGCCATGGTTTAGCAACTTCCCAGTGGAGGTGATCGGAATCAGCGAATCCGACGTCACCTTCCAATCCCAGTTCCTCGCCCGCCTCGATCCAGTACGCGGCGCCGACGTCCTTATGTTGAAGATCAGAATCGGCGGTCCAGCCGAGAGTCCTTACGGAGCCGGTAGCGAAGTGCACATAACTTGACCATTCGCCGTTCGGATGTTCGATCCAAACGTAGTTGTTGTACTCGGCGCAAGTGGTATCCGGGTCGGGGTTGAAGCACTTGTGTTCGACCGCGTCGCTATAAATGTCGATGCTTGAATTAGAAACGCCATCGTGCTCGTTACCGTTTGAATCACGGTTGTCGCCGCGGTCGAGATAGTCACCGTGTTGGTCGACGATCGCCCTTATCCATCCGGACGCCGCGGCAACGATCTTTTTGTTCGTTCCTGTAGCGACCAGATCGTATTTATTTTTGAGCCCCTCGGCCCCGCCGTGCGTGTGGTGGTCCTGATTGACCCTCAGATCCGCTCCGTCGGCATATGGGATACGATAGATGCCGACACTTACTTCAAAATCCCCATGATCGGCGCGAACCATGCTCGAAGGCATATTCGGTAATTGGCCGAAGTACAGTGAGGCGATCAATAAGAAAACTCCGACAACGCGACAATAATGGCTGCTCAAGCCTTTGTTCTTTTTCATCTTCAACTCCATATAGACAGCCTCGATCCTCGAGATCCCTTATTTGCCATCGTGGCAACGTCACCCTCGATGGAGGTTTCCGCGAGATCGACTTTTATAGCTCGATCTCTTCGATCTCGATCGTGTAACCGCCCGCTTGGAAACACGTTGAGGGCGGAGATGATGAGCCGCCAAAGCTATACCTGCTCGTCAGTGTGTGCGCCCCGGCAGAAATACCGTTTGCGTAGCCAAAGGCTGTGAAGTCTCCTCCGTTATCGACCAAGTAATCGATTTGCGTCGGTGACGCCGCAGCCCCATCGATCAGCACGTCGACGAACACAGCGCCGGTATAGTTAAAGTTCACGACTGCTCGATCGTGATAGGTGATCCGCAGCGTGCTCGACGCCGATTGTTTGACAAACTCCTTACTTCGGATCGGGTCCGAGCACGACGGCATAAGCTCGGGGAAACCCGTATATCCTGTACCAATAGTGATCAAGCGCACCGCGGTGCCGCCGGGGCCTTGGGGACCGATCGGTCCCTGCGGACCTTGGGGGCCCGGCTCTCCTTGTGGACCTTGCGGCCCGGTCTGACTCCACGAGATCGCTGTCTCGTTTCGCGGATCGCATTGAACCGCAGGCGAGTCGATCACACGCAGCGAGCCGTTACTTGTCTTGTAGCAGCCATGAATGACGCCGTTAGAATCTGGAATGGCTGCGTAGGCGATTATGCTCAATAGCGGAATACCAACTACCAAGAAGGCAACGAACTGCTTGGACCGCCGACTCCAACCGGCTATCGATCTCGTAAACTGCGACATATCTACCTCCAATAGTTTCTTCATGACTAGCTCCATAGCCTCGGATCTGAGGGAGCAGTCCGACGAAAAACTCTTTTGTTTTTCGCGGGATTGGGGTACATTAGCCGGACAGTCTTGGACAAACTGTGGCCCGGTCTAACGAACTTCTCTGCTCCTTGCGATTCACGTTATTGCGAGGCTGCGGACGATGTCTTTAGAGTTATCTTCAATTTTTCCTCAATTTAGTTTTGGTATGCGTAACGTCAACGGACACAGCATTTACGAATTTGGCGGATTCGTGCTCGATGTTGACAAGCTGATGCTTTACCGGGACGAAGCGGAGATCTCTCTTCCGCCAAAGGTCGTGAAGACCCTCGCTGTGCTCGTCGAAAATCGCGGCGAGATCCTCAGCAAAGATGAATTGATGGAAAAAGTTTGGGAGGGCTCGGTCGTTGAGGAATCGAATCTGTCCCAATACCTGTATCTTCTTCGAAAAACCGTAGGCCAGAAGCCGGACGGAAATCCGTACATTGAAACTCTCCGCCGTCGCGGTTACCGCTTCACCGGAAACGTCAAAGCTCGTCCGACGGCAGATGATATTGCGACCGAAGCCGCAATGCCTCGACCGTCGCTCATCGGGCGCGAACGAGAGATCGATGAGGTGATCTCGCTCCTTTCACGCAGGGACGTACCGATGGTCACCGTATCGGGCATCGGCGGTGTAGGTAAGACGACTTTGGCGAGAGCTGTGGCCGACAAGTGGACCGGTGATCGCGAGGTTGTCTTCGTTGAACTTGCGCCGATCACGGATCCTGCGTTTGTCGTCACGGCGATCGCGTCAACGCTCGGGGTCAAAGAATCGGCCGAGGAATCCTTGCTTGATCGGATCAAGGACAGGTTGAAGGCCGGGTCGTCCTTACTTGTCCTCGACAATTTCGAACAAGTCGCCTCTGCCGCTCCGCTCTTAAGGGAACTGGTCGATCCGGAAACCTCGCAGGTCAAGATCCTAGTTACCAGCCGCGTCGCCCTTCACGTTGAGAAGGAATCCGTTTACGTCTTGCCGCCGCTTCAAGTCCCGCATTCGGAAACGCTCGATGATATCTCTCGGTGCGAATCGGTGAGGCTGTTTGTCGAGCGCGCCGAGGCGGTACAGCCGAGATTCGAATTGACCGGTGAAAACTTGACGGCGGTCGCCGGTATCTGTGATCGGCTTGAAGGCTTGCCCCTCGCGATCGAACTGGCAGCGGCGCGCATGAAGCTACTGACCCCTGAGGCAGTGCTGAACCGGCTCGAAAAGCAGCTTGATGTATTGCGGGGAGGCTCCAGCGAGGCACCGCTGCGACAGCAGACCATGCGGCAGACGATCGCATGGAGTTTCGACCTGTTGAGCGATAGAGAAAAGCAGGTATTGGCTCGACTCGGTGTGTTCTCGGGCGGGTTCGACCTTGAATCGGCGGAGTCTGTCATTGGTGAGCCTGCCGATGAGTCGGAGGTTTCCGTTCTCGACGCGATCGCATCCCTCGTCGAACATAATTTGCTCGCTGCGCGGAATGCAAAGAATGGTGATCCGCGCATTTACCTGCTCGAGGTCGTCCGGGAGTTTGCTCTGGAGATCCTGACCGAGCGACGAGAGTCCGACAACGCAAGCCGCAGTCATGCCGAATATTTTCAGCGTCTCGGCGAAGCGGCGGAGCCTCAATTGGTCGCCGCTCGATCCGCCGCATGGCTCGAACGGCTCGAGACCGAACACGATAACCTCCGCTCCGCTCTCGCGTGGTCGAGGCGAAATGATCCACTCATAGGGCAAAAACTTGCGGGAGCTATCTGGCGCTTCTGGTGGCTGCACGGCCACATTCGAGAGGCGTGCGAGCAGTTAGGGAGCTTTCTCGACATTCCATCGACTGATCCGTTGGTCAGAGCGAAGATGCTGACCGGTGCAACCTTCCTCAACCGGCTTGCCGGCAATTCCGAATGCTCCCGAAGATATGCGGAGGAAGGCGTTAAACTCTCTGACGCAACCGGGGATCTGCGAAATGGCGCCCTTGCGTTCAATCAACTGGGCTTTCTGGCTCTCGATACCGGCGATTATTCGGAAGCCCAACGGATGTTCTCCCGTGGCCTGAAAAAAGCCGAAGCTCTGGGCGACATTCAAGTCCTCGCTTTGCTCAACAACGGCCTCGGAGAACTGAGCCGAATGAAAGAGGATTACGATCACGCGGCAGAATTTTACGGCCGGGCCCTGAAGTACAATCGCGACGCCGGCGACCGCGTCCGCCAGACGACCTGCCTCATAAATCTCGGCGCGACCTCTTTGATGCAAGAAGATCGCGAAGCCGCCGGATCGTTCTATCGCGAGGGCCTGGAGATCAGCTCGCAGATGGAGGATATGAACGGCACGCTATATTGTCTCGAAGGGCTCGCCGGTTCATACTGGGCATCGCGCGATGCGGAACGTTCCTCGATGATCTTTGGAGCGGCAGATGCCGGACGTCGGGCGAATGACTTGCTGCTCGAACCGGCGGACAAGATTCCGTATGAGCGGTCGGTCGATCTCGTCCGCGATTCTCTAGGTGCGGAATCCTTCAAAGTGAACTTCGCAAATGGCTCGAAGTTGAGTCTGAACGAAGCGGCGGCGCTCGCAATCGAAAAGATCGAACATCAGATTCGGGAAAGCATTCCACCTGAAACACATGTAGGCGGAAGAAACATCGTAGTTCAACGACAGGGCAACGTTCTGCGACTTGTCGACTGGTCAGAGGCAGACAAAGCAGAGAACGACGGCTTGGTGGAACCCGCCACTGCGGTTGATCCGCCTAGCAGGTCCTTCACGAGAGCGATGATCGCGGCAGCAGCCGGCATGGTGTTAGTGCTAACCGGAGTCTTCGTCTATCTATGGCTCAACTCTAACTCGGCTGAAGCTGTCACAGATCACGCAGAGCTGAACAGTCTGACATTAACAAATGGGGTCGAGGTTCTCGCCGCGGCGATCACCCCGGACGGAATGTATTTCGCCTATCATGAGCCGGAAGGAAAGCTGAACCGGATCTGGCTGCAACAGACTGGGCACGCGACAAAAAGGGAGATCGTCCCCGCCTCCGAGACCATACCGCTCGCGATGACCTTTACGCCCGATGGCCAGTACCTCTACTTTGTCGCCTCCGACAATATCGGTGAAACCGCGAGCCTTTACCGGATTCCGACACTTGGCGGGCCGGTGACCAAGATAATGTCTTACATTCAGACCAGTGTCTCGTTCTCACCTGACGGCCGCGAGATGGTCTACTACCGGCTCGATAAAGACGGTGCAAGATATGTCATCCGCTCGAGCGATGGCAGCGGCGACGAGCGATTGCTCTACCCTTCGACGCCGGCTTACGGCAGTTCGGCGTGGTCGCCAGACGGCAAATGGATCGCCATCGCCCGGCAGGCAAATCCGGACGATCATTTGGGAGGGTGC
>Ga0307406_10002409_pt1 | contig 10162 bp, 10 predicted proteins | sample 322Cmetagenome_3_FD_203706 | JGI IMG/M metagenome (GOLD analysis project Ga0307406, IMG submission 203706) | Maize rhizosphere microbial communities from greenhouse at UC Davis, California, United States - 322HYB-C-2 | ecosystem: Host-associated > Plants > Roots > Rhizosphere > Soil | place... | reverse complement strand
CATCCACGAACCCCGCAACGGAGAAAAATCATGACGGCGAAATCCGAAGACTTATTCGTTGAGATCGATGACGTAAAACTGTGCTATCGGGTCGAAGGCGACCCATCGCATCCGCCCGTGCTGTTGATCATGGGCCTGAATTCCCAGCTCATTCATTGGCCGCAGCAACTCGTCGACAAGCTGAAAGAGGAGTATCGGGTCATCCGCTTCGACAACCGCGACAGCGGCCTGACCCGATGGCGGACAGGGCAGCCGCCCGCCGACGGCTATCGCCTTGTGGACATGGCCAATGACGCCATCCAGTTGCTGAAACACCTTGGGATCGACAGCGCCCACATCGTCGGCGCTTCGATGGGCGCCATGATCGCGCAAAGGCTGGTGATCAACTGTCCCGAGCGGGCGCGCAGCCTATGCTCGATCATGAGCACTACCGGCAACATCTGGGTCGGCTATGCGCAGCCCGGCGTCATCGGCGAGTTGATCAAGGAGCCGCCGTCAGACCAGGAGGGCGCGATCAATCATATCGCGGCGCTGTACGCTCTCATCGGTTCGAAAACTCATGCCGGCGAAGAGGCCCCACGTCGTCGAGCGCTTGCCGAGGCGGCTTACAAGCGTTCGCTCGATTCGAACGGTGCTCCGGCCCACCCCGGCGGCGGCGCACGTCAAGTCGGCGCGATCCTGCTCGCAGGCGATCGCACGAAGGAGCTCAATGGCCTGACCCTGCCGACCCTGGTCATCCACGGCAACGAGGATGCGCTCATCCACATTTCCGGCGGCAAGGCCACTCGCAAGGCGATCCCTGGGGCCCACTGGCTCGGAGACCCGGAGAAGGGCGTTCAGGGCATGGGACACGATCTGCCGCAGCCGCTCCTCGACGCGGTCGCCAACGGGATCATCGATCACCTCAACACCGCCGACGAAACCGCCTGGAGGCCTGTAGAAGGGACGAAAGGGCAAGGGGCACGGACTAACGCAGCCACTCCTTGACCTGACCGCTGACGCGATCGTCTCGATTCGTATTCGCCCAATGGATGGGACGTCACCAGCGTACCCGCCCCGGGGGGGCGGGCACGCAACGGCTTTATTTCGTCAGCACCGAATCATACCAATACCGGTCGGACGCCGACACGGTCGACGCGTAAGTGCGCCAGTAGCTGCCGTTCCACGGATCGTTGATGTGCACTAGGTCGTCGTGATATCCGTTCAGCACGACGTCGTGCCCGCCGCCGCCGCTCCACTGCCAGGACATGACCAGCGGCTTGGAGCGCTGGACGTACCATTGCACCGAGCCCATGCTCAGATAGCCATTGAGCTGATAGAAGGACTGGTTGCCCCAGAAATAGTTCATCGCGTCGTCGACGTTCCAATTATAGTTGCCTTGGTTCGCCGGACTGTTCCAGTAGAACTCGCCATTGCCGCAGGCGTAATTGATGTTGAAGGATGCGTTCACGAACGTGCACTGTGCGACGGCCCTGCCGTGGTAATTCAGGACCATCGTGGCTGCCGCGGACCAACACCAGTTGCTGTGTTCCTGGTAGTACTGCGGAACATTATTGATGAGGCCGCCCGCCGATGCCGTTCCGACCGCCGACAATACCAGCAGCGCGGCGGCAGAGAGTTTGTTCTTGAGCTTCATATAGGTCTCCGGAAACGGGGGCGTTCAGCGCTTCCCGCGCTGGAGGTTGCTGCGCACAGCGGACTGCAAAGCGGGTAGCAAGTCTTCGCTGCCCACCGTGGCGGCGGCAGTCTTTGCCGACAGGCCGGCTATCGGCAGCGAGCGCTGCGCCGATTGCATCGGCAAATATTGCGAGCGTTTGCCGCTGCCGCGCACTTCGATCAGGTCCGAGGTCGCCTGGTAGATGCGCACGAAACGGAACGAGCCGTCGCCGGTCTTCGGTGCCATCGCGACGATCTCGGCGGCCAGCTTGGCCGAGCCCGCGCCGACCGCTTGCCATCGCCCCTGGACCTTGTCCATCTCCAGCAGTCCAACCGGCTGTCCGTTGGACAGGATGACGAAATTCCAGATATCGGTGCTGTGGGTCATTGCGCCCAGATCGGCCGTGCGATCGGCCTTCGTCAGCACGGCCGGATCGATGGTATTGACCTCGAAGCCGATACCAAGCGAGACCCTGCCGAGGTCGCCGTAACGGTCCACCGCGATCGGAAAGTTCTGCGGAGGCTTGGCATCGGGGGCTTGTCCGCGCGAAATCGTCGTCATCATCTGGCGCAGCCCGGCTTCGGCCGCCTTTCGCAGGCTCAGGTTCGACTGATCGCGCAACGCGACCTTGCCAACCGAGATCGGTGCCTGCGCCGCGGCCGGCAGCGGGATGCCCGAGCCGGCTATCGCCAGGCCCAACGCGGGCAACAGCAGGGCAAGAATGTTGTTCGTGTAACCGGTTTTCATCTGGTGACTTCCCGAATGTAGTGGCTGTTCTACACCGCAGCATGGCGGTGGACGATCGGCGAATGCGCCGTGGTGCCTACCCCTCGGAGCAGCGAACTGACCCTAAAGCGAACGTCGATTCGGTCTCTGTCGGAGCGCTTCGATCGATACGGATGTCAGTGACGCCCTCGACTGATTCGAAGTGGGCCAACGCCACGTCGTCAAACGGACTCGCGTCGAGCAGCGAACCCGGACTGCGCTTGAGGACCATCGAATCTCTTTCTATTGCGCGCTCCAGCCAACGGCTGGTCGTCGCTCGGGGCCCGAAGGGAAGTCCAACACGTAGCGGCACTGATCCTATCTACGGCCGAGACCAAAGGCAGTCGGGGAAATCACCCACGCAAAGTCTGGGCGGCCGCGCGCTCGCCCCGCCGGTGGCCATTTGGCGATTGCACAGCGCGCTCGGTCGTCGTGGCGATGCGCCATTTCGATAGGGCTTGGGAGAAATTGTTTCTCGCCGAGCAGCAGCGGCGTACGACCTGTCGCATAATCCGCGCTAGTCTGCCCACGGTTCTTCGCGTTCATCCGCGCCGCTGCGTTGGGCGTCACGAGGACCCCGACAATGCGACCGCGAGGCCGATTCATGCCGTTCCCTAACGTCTTCGTGCTGCACCTGATGCTGTTGTGCGGCTGGGTCTTGCCGGCGAACGCCGGGCTCGCTGCGGTCGAGCCGTCGATGATTGCGTTCGTTCGCGTCAACGTCGCGCCGATGGACCGCGAACGCGTCTTACGAAAACAGACCGTGATCGTGGAGAACGGGCGCATCCGAGCGATCGGACCGGACCTCGCCGTGCCCAAGCATGCCCGCATCGTCGACGGCGGCGGCACCGCCTGGTTGTCGCCCGGCCTGGCGGACCTGCATACGCATTCCGACACCCGCCAGGACATGGCCGTGTACCTGGCCAACGGCGTTACCACCGTGCTGCACATGGGCGAGGCACCCAACGCCTTCATCGGCGCCATGCGCGCGGCGATCCAGCGCGGCGACGTGCCCGGTCCGCGCGTGTACGCCGCCTTCGTGATCGACGGGTCGCAAAGGTATGGTCATCTGGCGGTGCGCACGCCGCAGCAAGCGCGCGCCCTGGTCGAGCTCGCCCAAACCAACGACTTCGACTTCATCAAGGTTTACAACGACCTCGGCGCAGCGGCGTTCGATGCGCTGATCCAGGAAGGAAGCGCGCGCAACATGCCGGTGGTCGGCCACGGGGTGAACGCGGTGGGGCTGCGACGGCAGATCGAAGCGGGACAGGTCTTGGTCGCGCATGCGGAGGAGTTCTTCTACACGGAGTTCTTCAAACCCGGCGAAGACGCAAGCACCCGCGCGCCCGACTCGCGGCGGATCGCGACGACGATCGCCCTGATGAAGCGGAACCGCCCGTATGTAACCGCCGATCTGGCGACCTATGGCGCCGTGGCTTCGCAGTGGGGCCGGCCCGGCGTCGGGCTGGCTTACCTGCGGCGTCCTGAAGCGCTCCATCTGGCGCCCAGCGAACGGTTGGACTGGCATCGTCGTGCCGACCAGTACGCCAAACGTTCCGGCACGCTCGACGAACGAATGAGGTTTCTGCAAGGCTTCGTCAAAGCGTTGGCCGACGCGGGTCTGCCACTGGTGACGGGCACCGATGCGCCGGTGGTGCCCGGCGTATTTCCCGGCTATTCGCTGCACGAGAGCCTGGCCGCACTGGAAGCCGCCGGGCTGAGTCGCTATCAAGCGCTGCGAGCCGCAACGCAAGCTCCGGGAGCTTTCATCAGCCAGTATCGACCGGGCAGCGAACCTTTCGGTGTAATAGCTGCCGATTATCGGGCCGATTTGATTCTCGCTGCAGGCAACCCGCTGGAGGATCTGAGTACCTTAAAGCGACCCCTCGGCGTGATGGCGCACGGGCGCTGGTATCCCCGGGACACGCTGCAGGCGCTGACCGACCAGGTCGCGGCGGACTACGCGCGATGAGCGGAGCCGTAACTGCGGGACATGAGGTCCTGACCCGGACGCGCTTGGTCAAGCAGCCGATCCGGCCGAGCGACGGTACGCACCAAAAGAACGCGCCCGGTTGGGGAACCGGACGCGCGAGGCAGAACAACTACAGGGGGGAAGCTGGCCTGCCGTGTTGAGATGCTGACTGATGCGAATCTCCCGTACTGAGATCGCAAGTCGGTTCCAACGAGTTTATCTGCGTAGTGAGACCGAGGCCTCGGAACGCGGTATGAAGTTTTCGACTTCGATCCGGATACCGCGTCCGGCGGCGCGCAGGACGCTTATGCCGCGCCCTTCATCGAGTGCTTCAGCTGACTCATTTCGCGATGCGTATCGCGGACTATCGGCAAGAAGCGCTCGACAGCGGATCGGGCGGCCGGCGCCAGCTTGGAGTCGCCTGCCACCTCATTGAAGGCCTTGAGCAGACGATCTTCGGAGTCCTCCAGTTCTGCGACATAGCCGTAGGCGGTATCGCCAAAGGCCGCGCGGACCTTGCCGTAAAGCTGTTGCATCGAACCCGCGAAGGTCCCATGTTCGGCCGGCTTTCCGCCTGTCGCCGCGACTTGCGTGCTGAGTGCGGTAACGATGTCGGACTTCGTCGAAGCGATGCGGGAGAACAACGCGGATAACTCGGCGTTCTTCACCTCTGCGGAAGCCTCGGTGTAGAAGTCCTTGCCGTCGCGGGCAATCTCGATGAGATCGTTGAGATTATGCGTGGTTGCACGATCTGACATGTCCGACTCCTAAGCTGCTTCAAGAGAGCCCGCACTATCTCGGCCATGGCATGACGTGCCCGTGATCGATGTCCACCGGCAGCGCAACAACCGAACGCCAACTCCGCTCGTAACCTTGGCTGGGTATGCGTGAGCGTTCGGATGAACGAACGGCATCACGAACAAACTCCAGATTTCGATCTGCGTCGAATGAACGAGGACACGAGCCCCTGTGGCGACGACTGAGGCGTGGCCGAGATGCCGCATGAGCCGCAGTAACCCGATCCGCGGTACAGAAGATTTGACGGCCGACGATGCTTCGACGTCGTGCGAAAGCTGAACTCGATTGCGGCGAGGCCGCCGGCTCTGCCCGCGCTTAGCCGTAGGCAGGAAGAACATGCAGCCTGAGATCCCGTGCCTGAGAACTTCGTGCCGTGACGATGCGCGCACGCCGACGTATGGTTCGCCATGCGCTTATGAAGCTTTCCTTGGATAGTTGGAAATGCGGGGCATGTTCACGGTTTGCGCGCCGGTAAACCGTTTTCAGAACATAGACGCCGCTTGCTTGTCTACCTAGGTTGGTCGCCACGGCCCTGCGAGCGCATCGGCCGTACATGCCGTCGGGTCTTCGCGTTTTCTGATGTTGCGCATTGCGGAAGCCAGGACGGTTACCCGCCGCGTACCGCGGCACCCTTGGGGTTTCAATCGGGAACGCAACAACGGTCAGTGCCGTAGAAGCGTTGGCGGCGGAGCCGCAGCGCGCTGCTGTATCCGGTGCCATGCCGGGCGCCTGCCGCAAGGGGGCGTGCCGGACTGCGTGGAGTGGGGCGCCTCTCTCCGCCAATGCGCCGAATAGGGAATCCACGGTGACTGTCCTCATCCCGTCCACACACGGAGAGATGTGCATGAATCGTCGCATTTTGTCGCTGGCTATCGGTGCTTCATTGGTGTCCGTCGCACTGCCAGGCCTGACCGCGGAGCTGCTGACCGTCGACAGGCCGATCGAGGGCCGCTACATCGTCGTACTGAAGGAACAGGCCGCCGTGCTATCGGCCGACAGCCGCAACGGCGTGGCCAACGTGCCCGCCGTCGCGCAGGGCATCGCCCAGCAGTACCGCGTCAAACTGCAGCGCAGTTACCAACACGCGTTGCGTGGCTTCGTCATCGATGCAGACGATGCGTCGTTGGCACAGCTGCTCAGGGACCCGCGGGTAGCCTTCGTGGAGGAAGACGGCTACATGTCGGTGGAAGCAACGCAGAACAACGCCACCTGGGGCCTGGATCGCATCGATCAGCGCGATCTGCCGCTGAGCACGACCTACACCTACGACACCGACGCGGCGGGCGTACATGCCTACGTCGTCGATACCGGCCTGCGCGCCGACCACACCGAGTTCACCGGACGCATCGGCAACGGCTACTCCTCGGTGCCCGGCGACTCCAGCACCACCGACTGCCACGGTCACGGCAGCCATGTCGCCGGCACGGTCGCGGGCACCACGTGGGGCGTGGCCAAGAAGGCCACCGTGCATCCGGTGCGTGTGTTCGGTTGCGGTTCCACTGCGCCGAATTCGCAGATCATCGCCGGCATCGACTGGGTCACCGCGAATCACGTCAAACCCGCGGTGGCGAACATGAGCCTGGGCGGTCCGGCTTCAACGGCCACCGATACCGCGGTAAACAATCTGATCAACGCCGGCGTCGTCGCAGTGGTGGCGGCGGGTAACGGCAATATCGACGCGTGCACCGAGTCGCCGTCGCGGGTGCCGCGTGCGCTCACGGTCGGAGCCAGCGATCGCAATGATGCGCGCTCCATCTGGACCAGCGGCCAGGCGTCGAGCTGGGGCAGCTGTCTCGATCTGTTCGCACCGGGCACCTCGATCGTATCGGCCGGCATCGGCAGCGCCACCGCATCGGCCGCCAACAGCGGCACCTCGATGGCTTCGCCCCACGTCGCCGGCGCCGCGGCGCTGTATCTAGCGGTGAACCCGACGGCGACACCGGACCAGGTACACACCGCCATCGTCAACAACGCCACGCCCGGCAAGATCACCGACCTGCGCGGCTCGCCGAACCGCCTGCTGTATTCTTTGTTCTCCGGAGGTCCCGGCAACAACCCGCCGGTCGCCAATTTCACCTCCAGCGTCAGCGGGCTGACGGTGAGCTTCACCGACACCTCGACCGACAGCGACGGCACGATCGCCTCGCGCAGTTGGGCTTTCGGCGACGGCACGACATCGACCGCGGCCAACCCCAGCAAGACCTACAGCACGGCCGGCACCTACAACGTCAGCCTGACCGTTACCGACGACGACGGCGCCACTCACACCAAGAGCGGCACGGTCACCGTCGGCAGCAGCGGCACCCAGACCTACACCAATGGCACCGATGTGGCCATCCGCGACAACGCCACGGTGGAAAGCCCGATCGCCGTATCCGGCCGCAGCGGCAACGGACCGGCCAATGCCAGCGTGTCGGTGAACATCGTCCATACCTACAAGGGCGATCTGAAGGTCGACTTGGTCGCGCCGGACGGCTCGCTGTACAACATCCACAACCGTACCGGCGGCAGCGCCGATAATGTCAGCGGCACGTTTACGTTCGATCTGTCGAGCGAGCCGCTCAACGGTACCTGGAAGTTGCGCGTCAACGACAACGCCTGGTTCGATACCGGCCGTATCGATACCTGGAGCGTTACCTTCTGATCCTGCGGCACCGATCCATCGCGCGTGCATGCCGATGCGCGCGCGATGGATGTCTCGCCCCTCTCCCGACGGTGGGAGAGGACCGTGGTGAGGGCGCGTACTGAACCGAATATTGGCGCACGGCAGACGCACAAGCCAAGCCGGATCTGGCCAATCCGCAATGGTCGCCGCCAAATCCCCGGCAGGCTTCGGCGCTACGTCCGCGGCACCTGACGGCACGCCCTCGCGGAGCCTGTGTCGCGATGACATCGACTGGAAGATTGCAACGACGCATGGCGATCGCGCATCGCATGGATCCGGAGCGATCCGCGTCGCATCCTCCGTTCTGCCTGGCGGCGCAAGTAGTCGTTCGCGATAAGTTCCTCGCGATGTGGCACGTTTCCCATGTGAATTCGACAATTTCGTTGTCTCATTCGTTTGTTAGGCTGCGCGCGTCGATGCCCTTTGCACAGGAACCTAAATGCCGAAGCTGATCATCCGGCGAGTCTCAGTCGACCGCAGCGCCGCAGATGCATTCCAAGATGAAGCAATGAACGCGGTACTTACCTTGCCCGGCGTGACGTCTGCCGTGCCACTGCTACACAGTGATGAAGCAATGAGGATCGAGTTCGACTGGAAAGAGCCGCGGTACGAGAGCATCGAAGAATATCTGAACCGGCACGGCTTCACCTCTACCGATTAGCCGCATCAGCGGAGTCCCCCGCTACGGGCATGCCGCGATCGATCTGCCGACCGGGTCGATTGGCTGAGGCAGCAGCCGTCCGGGCTCAGCCAGGCCGCGCCGTGGTGGCCTGGCTCTTTTCTCCGTGGTTCGGCCTCCCGCTCACGTTTGCTGGTGAACCAGTCACTGGCACCGGCCACGCCACGGCATTGTCGCCTCTTCATGACCAAACGCCTCTCAAGCAAGGCCGCCAGGACTGGGGCTTTCGGGAGAGGGTGCGCATGGCGTAGGAAGGCCCTGGAAACTGGCGCGCCCGGCCCAGCTTCGCGTGGACGCATGACTGTTAACAATGGCGCAGAAGTTGCGCGCAGCGATGTCGTGGCCTGTGGGAGACGGCCCAACACATGTTTGAACTTCTTCGGTTCCGCCTGATCTAATGGCCACGAGCCGTTGCTATTTATCTGATGTGTTGCGAGAGGGATGCCGTTTGGGAACCGTAACTTTGTTGAAGCAAGTTTCTGTGGCCGTTGCGGTCGTTGCGGCCGGAGCGGCTGCCTTTTACGGGGCAACCGAGCACACCATGGTGATGGGCAACGTTGAATACGTCTGTCCCAACGGCTGTGTCGTAAGCCAGGGCCCGAAGGGGGCTGTGGTGCGCGACATTGCAGGGGCCAGAGTGGCAAAGGCATACGTGTCGGAAGTAACCGCAGAAACCATAGAGATCGATAATATCGAGTATGTCTGCCCAAACAGCTGCGTCATGACCGAAGGCCCCAACGGGCCCTTGGTGCGCGACAGCGCAGGGGCCAAAGTCGCAAAGGCAGAGGCGCCCCAGACCACCGTCGCTATAGGCAATACCGAATACATCTGCCCGAACAGCTGTGTCGTGACCCGGGGCGCCGAAGGCCCGGTAGTGGGCGACAGCGAAGGGGGCAGAGTCGCGCAGGGGTACTTGTCGGATGCCTATGTCCTTCACAACGAACCGCGTCCTCAAGCTTTGACGCGATGAGCTTGGCGCAATCAGAGGTCGAAGCACCCGCTACCGAGAAGGCCTCGAAGCTAGTGGAGCCGCCATCGGAGCACGAAGGCCGCGTCGTCGGGCCGGCCGCGGCAGCAATGGCTGCGCAGCCCTCCGAGGCCTCCTCGAAAGAATCCGCGACAGCCCGAGCTGAGCCTTCGGTGGCGCCTAGCGAGAGGCCTTCCAACGCACACGATCGGTAGTGCGCAAAGAACGGCGAAGGCGCCGAAAAGGCGATGTCAGAACGGGCCGCAGCGGCCCAGGATCTTTCGCGGCTGTCTCCGGCGGATCAAGCGATGTTCGCGAGGATTCGAGGAAAGGTATCGGCTGAAGTACCACGACGAAACCGTGGTGGCGGCGGTGTTCGCGGCTAAGCGCAACGGCATGCCGGATGCAGACAGCACAGGCCGGTCGGCGCCGCCAACGGGAAGCTTTGGATGGGAGCCTATATCCCTGGTTTCCATGCCGGGGTCCCGGCCATGAACCCCGCTCCGCCGATGCAGCATACCTTGCGCGAAACGCAGTCGTTCAATCAGCAGCGGGGAACCGCAGCTTGCGCAAGAAGGCGCGCGGCGCGCACTTGCTGATCCGAGTCGAGGGCCAGGACATAGTCGGGCGATCAGTCAGGCAGTCGATTGGCTGCGCAG
>Ga0307406_10002407_pt1 | contig 10164 bp, 10 predicted proteins | sample 322Cmetagenome_3_FD_203706 | JGI IMG/M metagenome (GOLD analysis project Ga0307406, IMG submission 203706) | Maize rhizosphere microbial communities from greenhouse at UC Davis, California, United States - 322HYB-C-2 | ecosystem: Host-associated > Plants > Roots > Rhizosphere > Soil | place... | reverse complement strand
GAGGCCGACGGCGGCCCCGGCGGCGCTTCTGCCACCAGCTACCGCATCGACAGCAGCTGCGTGGTGTGGGCTGCGGGCGTGGCGGCATCGCCGCTCGGGCGCATGCTGGGCGAGGCGACCGGCGCCGAATGCGACCGCGCGGGCCGCATCAAGGTCGAGCCCGACCTGAGCCTGGCCGGCCATCCCGAGATCAGCGTGGTGGGCGACCTGGCCGCGGCCCTGAGCTACGCGCCCGGCAAGCCACCCAAGCCGGTGCCCGGCGTGTCGCCCGGCGCCAAGCAGATGGGCCGCGCGGCGGCCGCGAACATCCTTCGCCGCATCGCGGGCGTGCCGACCGTGCCTTTCCGCTACCGGGACTACGGCAACCTCGCCACCATCGGCCGCAATTCGGCGGTGGTGGACCTGGAAACGCCCTTCGGCCCGCTGCGCTTCAGCGGCCGGCTCGCATGGCTGTTCTGGCTGTTCGCGCACGCGTACTTCCTGATCGGGTTCCGCAACCGCATCGTGGTGCTGATGGACTGGGCCAGCGCCTACTGGAGCTTCCAGCGCCATGCGCGCGTGGTGGCGGACGTGCAGGGCAAGAGCGAGTCCTAGGCTCAGAACAGGAAGCCGTCCGACTGGTTCTCGCGCTGGCGGCGCCGCCATTCCCAGGGCGGCTGCGGCCTGGCGCCGGCCCACAGCCCCTGCCGCTGCGCACGCGCGCTGTCCTGCAGCTTGAACAGCTCGCCGCCGCGGCGCGTGGCGATGCCGTTGAAGTCGTACACCCAGGCCCAGCCTTCGGCCACCATGCGGGTGCCCGCGTCCTCGCCGTTGCAGCGCACGTCGGCCACCATGCGGCCGTAGCGGTCGGTGTCGCGCTCGGTGATGACCGCCTGCTCGAAATAGCAGATGCGGCTCAGCGCCTGCCTGCTGCGCTGGCCATAGGGCTGCGCCCGCTCCGGCGCGTCGATGGCGGCAATGCGCACCTTGACCTCCTCGTAGGCACCGATGCGTCCGCAACGCGCGGTGAGCGTGTCGCCGTCGCTGATGCCGACCACCAGGCAGGTGCGGGACGAAGAAGCGGCCTGCGACAGCAACGGCAGCAGCGCAAGACAAATGGCGAACGGGAAGCGCAGGCGCATGGGCAGGAAAATCGGGGCGGTCGAAGCCCCGGATTCTCGGCGCGAAATGCTCTGCGCCCCGGTCGCGAACCCGCTGTTACCGCGCGCCGTTCTCGTCTTCCTGCAGCAGCCGCCACATCACCTTGCCGCTGCCGCTCTTGGGCAGCGCGTCGACAAACTGCACCTTGCGCGGGATCTTGTAGACCGCCATGTTCTCGCGGCACCAGTCGATGATCTGCTGCTCGGTGGTGTCCTTGTGCGTGGCGCGCAGCACCACCACCGCCTTGACCGATTCGCCGCGGTAGTCGTCCCGGGTGGAAATGACGCAGGCCTCCTGGATCGCAGGATGGCGGAACATCAGCAGCTCGACCTCGGCCGGCCACACCTTGAAGCCGCTCGCGTTGATCATGCGCTTCAGGCGGTCGGTCATGAAGAAGTAGCCGTCCTCGTCCATGCGGCCCATGTCGCCCGAGCGGAAGAAGCGCTTGCCCTCGAACTCGACGAAGGCCGCCTGGGTGGCGTCGGGGCGCTTCCAGTAGCCCTGGAATACCTCGGGGCCGTGGATGATGATCTCGCCCGATTCGCCGACGGGCATTTCGGCCAGGGTGTCGGGGTCGACCACGCGCGCATCGGTGCTCATGAACGGAATGCCCAGGCACTGCTGCTTGGGGTGGTCCGAGGGGTTGGTGTGCGAGGGCGCGGCGGTTTCGGTGAGGCCGTAGCCCTCCTGGTACTTGAGGCCGTACTGCTCGAAGAGGCGCTGCGCCACGGCCTGCGGCATGGCCGCGCCGCCGCCGCCGATGTGCGTGATGCTCGACAGGTCGTAGCTCGCGAAGTTGGGGCTGGCCATGAGGTCGATCACCATGGTGGGGATGTTGGTCCAGCTCGTGACCTTCCAGCGCGAGATGAGCCGGCCCGCCACCTCGCGGTCCCAGCGCGGCATGATGACCAGCGTGGCCGCGGCCAGGATGGAGGTGTGCATCATGCTCACCACGCCCGTGATGTGGAACATGGGCACCACCGCCAGCACCACCGCTTCCGAGGTGGCCTGGCCCCAGAGCTGGCTGGCCACCGCGTTGTGCATGAGGCTGGAATGGTGGTGCACGCAGCCCTTGGGCAGGCCGGTGGTGCCGCTGGTGTAGGGCAGCAGCGCCATATCGTTGGCGCCCACCACGTGCTCGGGTGCGGCATGGCCGGCTTCGAGCGCCTCGGTCCAGGCCATGGCCTTGCCGCCCGCCAGTTCGGGCAGCGGATGGCGCGTGGCGAGCCACTCCTTCCAGGCCTGCGCCGGGGCGTCGTCGCCGCTCGCATCGGCGTCGAAGGCGTCGGTGAACTGGGTCACGATCATGTGGGCCAGCTGCTGCGCGGGCGGCAGCGCGTTGCTGGCCTTGGCAAGCTCGCCGGCCAGGTCGCCGGTGGTGATGGCGACCTTGGCGTCGGGGTCGACGATGTAGTGCTTGAGCTCCTCGGCCCGGTTCATCGGGTTGACCGGCACCACCACCGCATTGGCGCGCAGGATCGCGAAATGCGCGACCACGAGTTGCGGGCAGTTCTGCATGTCCAGCACCACGCGGTCGCCGCGCTTCACGCCCAGGGCATGCAGCGTGCCGGCCAGGCGCTCGACCTGGTCCGCGAAGCCGCGGTAGCTCAGCACCCGGCCGAAGAAGATGAGCGCGGCCTTGTCCGGATAGCGCGCCGCCGAAGTTGCGAGGTTGTGCCACAGCGAGGTGGCGGGAACGGTGATCGAATGCGGCAGGCGCTTGGGCCAGAACTTGTGGTGCGGGCGTGGTTGCATGGTCAAGGCGGGCGGAGGGAGGAGAAGGAGAGAAAGAAGACAGGCCGCAGCCTAAGCCGAGCCGTACGCCGCTCCCATCGGGGAAGCCCCCGGACGCGTCACCTTGGCGACGCCTGCCCGGTATTGCGCAGTCTTCGCGATCTTCATCGCATGCGCCTTGCGACTACAGACAAGCGCGGCGTTCCGCGCCATACCTGCGTTTCCCACCACCCGTCACCCGAATGAAGGAGAGTTTTCATGGCAGCAGACAAGCACGCAAGCGTTCACTGGGAAGGCGCCGGCAAGACCGGCAAGGGCCAGGTCAGCACCGAGACCGGCGCCCTCAAGGACTACCCCTACGGCTTCGCCAGCCGCTTCGAGGACGACAAGCGCGGCACCAACCCCGAGGAAATCGTCGGCGCGGCCCATGCGGCCTGCCTGACGATGGCCTTTGCCTTCGCGCTGGAGAAAGAGGGCTTCACCGCCAGCCGCATCGACACCAAGGCCGCGGTGCGGCTGGCCAAGGACGGCGAAGGCTTCAAGATCGACCGCATCGCGCTCGAGCTCGACGCTGCCGTGCCGAAGCTCGACGAAGCGAAATTCCAGCAGATCGCGGCCGCCGCCAAGGCCGGCTGCCCGCTGTCGAAGGCGCTGGCCAGCGTGCCGGAAATCACGCTGAAGGCCACGCTCGCGGGCTGAGCCGCTGCTTATGATCGTCTCCACTTGAAAAAGAGGAGACGATCCATGACCCGACCCGTGCGCGCCGCCCTCCTGGCGGCTTTTTCAATCGCCTCGTTCGGCATCGGTGGCGCCGCCCTGGCCGCCTACCCCGACAAGCCGATCAAGGTCGTCATCGGCTTCCCGGCCGGCGGGCCGCTCGACCAGCACGCGCGCCTTCTGACCGACAAGCTGCAGGCGGTGCTGGGCCAGCCGCTGATCGTCGACTACAAGCCCGGCGCGGGCGGTTCGGTGGGCGCCGACGCGGTCGCCAAGAGCCCGGCCGACGGCTACACGCTGATGCTGGCCAACACCGGGGTGGCCGTGATCAACGGCGCGCTCTACAGCAAGCTGCCCTACAACACGCAGCGCGACTTCGTCCCCATCGCGCGCACCGCCATGCAGCCGCTGGCCCTGCTGGTCACGCCCAGGCTGCCGGTGCAGAACCTGCGGCAGTTCATCGACTACGCCAAGGCCCGGCCCGGCCAGGTCAACTACGGCTCGGCCGGCAACGGCGGCATCAGCCACCTGGTGCCCGAGATGTTCAAGACCGCCACCGGCATCTTCATGGTGCACATCCCGTATCGCGGCAGCGCGCCGGCCTTCACCGACCTGATGGGCGGGCAGGTGCAGTTCATGGCCGAGTCGATCCCGCAGGCGGCCAACTACCACAAGCAGGGCAAGGTGCGCGCGCTGGCCGTGACCAGCCGCGAGCGCAACCCCGCGCTGCCCGACATTCCGACCGTCATCGAATCGGGCGTCAAGGGCTTCGAGGTGGTGGGCTTCTACGGTTTCTTCGCACCCAAGGACACGCCCAGGGACGTGGTCGCCAGGCTGAGCGACGCGTTCAGGCAGGTGCTGACGAGCGCCGAGGTGCGCGACCGGATGGTGAGCCAGGGCGCGGACCCGGCCTATCTGGGCAGCGAGGACTTCGCGCGCTTCCTGGCCACCGAGACGCCGCGCTGGGACAAGGCGGTGAAGGCTTCGGGCGCGCGGATGGATTGATTGCTGGCGGTTCGGGGCGCCGTCGTTCTTCGGGGCACTCTTGTTCAGGGCGGCGTGCACAGGCCACCGGGTACTCCCCTCCGCGAATGTCCCCCGGCCTGCGGCCTCCTCCTTGATTTCGCTGCGGGGAGCACCCGATGCCCTGTGCACCTGGGCACGCTCTGGGTGTACCGCTGATCAACGACCACTCTGAATAACGATCACGTCGATGGGGTGCCTTGCGCAGCGAAATAAAGGAGGAGCCCGAAGGGCGGGGGACATTCGCGGAGCAAGGTACCCCGTCGACGGGAGCGCGCCCTGAACAGCAGCGCCCTGAACTGAGCGCCATGCACCACCGGCACGCGGCGCCGGCCCATTTCGGTGCACAGATCTTGCATACCAGTTGGCACAAAAGCTGCTGGTATGCATGCCAATGTCTACATCCGCATCCGAAATCAGTGCACGCATCGTCGAGGCGGTGATGGCGCAGAAGCTCGCGCCGGGCTCGCGGCTGGGCGAGCAGCCGCTGGCCATGCTGTTCGACTGCAGCCGCACCATCGTGCGCGAGGCGCTCACCCGGCTGGCGGCGCGCGGCATCGTCACGGTGAGCGCACGGCGCGGCTGGTTCGTGATCGAGCCCTCGCAGGACGAGGCGCGCGAAGCCTTCGAGGCGCGCCGCGTCATCGAGCTCGGCCTGATCCGCAGTACGGGCAGCACCGGCAAGATCGACAAGGCCGCGCTCCGCCAGCTGAAGGCGCACCTGCAGCGTGAAAAGGCCGCACTGAAAGAGAGCGACGTCGGCAACCGCAGCTTCCTGCTCGGCGACTTCCACGTGTGCCTGGCGGAATGCCTGGGCAACACGCTCCTGGCCGACACGCTGCGCGACTTCACCGCGCGCACCACGCTGATCGCCATGCTCTACCAGTCCACGCACGACGCCGTGCAGTCCTGCGAAGACCACGTGCAGATCGTCGCCGCCCTCGAGCGGGGCGACCACGCCGCCGCCGAAGCGCTGATGGCCGCGCACATCGGCACGGTGCAGTCGGCGCTGCGCGTGCAGGCGCCCACCGATCCGCTCGCGCAGCTGCGCGACGCGCTGGCGCCGCTGCAGCAACAGAAGAAAACCAGCGCGGCCGCGCCCAGGCGGCGCAAGGCCGCCGCGCCCTCCCCCGACGACACCGATTCATCGACTTACCTAGGAGCCCTGCTATGACTTTCTCTTCGTCCAAACGCCATCTCTCGCTCGCGCTTGCATCCGTTGCCATGCTGGCCGCCGCCGGCGGCGCCCAGGCCCAGAACGCCCTGGACAACGTGCTGAAGGCCAAGACCATCAAGATCGCGGTGCCGACCGACTATCCGCCCTACGGCTCCGTGGACAAGAACATGAAGCCGCAAGGCCTCGACATCGAAATGGCCGAGCTGATCGCCGCCAAGCTCGGCGTCAAGGTCGAGCTGGTGCCCGTGACCAGCGCCAACCGCATTCCCTACCTGCAGACCCGCAAGGCCGACCTCGTGATCTCCACGCTGGGCAAGAACGCCGAGCGCGAGAAGGTGATCGACTTCACCTCGGCCTACGCCCCCTTCTTCCAGGCCGTGTATGCGGCCAAGAGCATGAAGCTCACGAGCTTTGCCGACATGGCCGGCAAGACCGTCGCCGTGACGCGCGGCGCAATGGAGGACCAGGAACTGAACAAGGTGGCGCCGCCGAACGTCGACTACCGCCGCTTCGAGGACAACAACGCCACCATCGCGGCCTTCGTGGCCGGCCAGACGCAAACCCTTGCCACCAGCGCGGCGGTCGCCGGCGACATGCTCGCCAAGAACCCGAAGGTGAGCGCCGAGTTCAAGCTGCTGCTCAAGGACAGCCCCTGCTTCGTCGGCGTCGCCAAGGGCGAAACCGCATTGAAGACCAAGGTCAACGAGATCATTGCCGCCGCCAAGAAGGACGGCACGCTGGACGCCATGTCGAAGAAGTGGCTCGGCAAGGCGGCCGGCGACCTGCCGGTCTGAGCCTCGCTGAATCCCGAACAAAGGCGCGGCCATGGAATTCGACTTCGGTGCAGTTCTCGTCGACTGGCGGCTGCTCGCCAAGGGCATCGCGTGGACGGTCGGCCTGACGGCCATCGCCACCGTCATCGGCATGGCCGTGGGCGTGGCCTGCGCCTGGGCGCGCGCCAGCGGGCCGGCGTGGCTGCGCTGGGTGGTCGGCAGCTATGTGGAGCTGATCCGCAACACGCCCTTCATCGTGCAGCTGTTCTTCATCTTCTTCGGGCTGCCCGCGGCGGGCGTCAAGCTCACGCCGGAGGTGGCGTCGGTGATCGCGATGGTGTTGAACCTCGGGGCCTACGCGACCGAGATCATCCGCGCCGGCATCGAGGCCACGCCCAAGGGGCAGATCGAGGCGGCGGTGAGCCTGGCGCTCGACAAGGTGCAGGTGTTCACCCGCGTGGTGCTGCCGCCGGCGCTCAAGAAGGTGTGGCCCGCCATGGTGAGCCAGATCATCATCGTGATGCTGGGCTCGGCCGTGTGCGGACAGATCTCCACCGAGGAGCTGAGCTACGCGGCCAACCTCATCCAGAGCCGCAACTTCCGCGCCTTCGAGGCCTTCATCGTTGCCACGCTGCTGTACCTGGCGCTGGCCGTTGCGCTGCGCAGGCTGCTCAACTGGGCCGGGCCGAGATTCTTCTTCGGCCGCTGAACGCAGGACGCCACCACCATGGTCGATTTTTCTCTCTGGGACATCCTGCGCAACCTGCTGATGGCACTGCGCTGGACCGTCGTGCTCTCGCTCATCGCCTTCGTCGGCGGCGGGCTGGTCGGCGCCCTGCTGCTGTTCCTGCGGCTGCGCGGCGGCAGCGCCATGGGCCGGGCCGTCGGCCTCTACGTGCAGCTGTTCCAGGGCACGCCGCTGCTGATGCAGCTGTTTCTCGCGTACTTCGGCATTGCGCTGTTCGGCATTGACGTGTCGGCGTGGACCGCGGCCAGCGTGGCGCTCACGCTCTACACCAGCGCCTTCCTGACCGAAATCTGGCGCGGCTGCGTGGCCGCCATTCCCAAGGGCCAGTGGGAAGCCTCGGGCAGCCTGGCGCTGAGCTTCAGCGAGCAGATGCGCCACGTGATCCTGCCGCAGGCGGTGAAGATCGCCATCGCGCCGACGGTGGGCTTCCTGGTGCAGGTGATCAAGGGCACGGCGCTCGCGTCGGTGATCGGTTTCGTCGAACTCACCAAGGCCGGCAGCATGATTTCGAACGCCACCTTCAAGCCCTTCGCGGTGTTCAGCTGCGTCGCGCTGCTTTACTTCGTGCTGTGCTTCCCGGTGAGCCTGTACGCCAAGAATCTCGAGAGGAAATCCCATGGCCGCCGTGCTTGAACCCCAGACCTTTGCCGCGCCGATCGTGCGCGTGACCGCGCTGCGCAAGTCGTACGGCGCCAACGAGGTGCTCAAGGGCATCGACCTCGACGTGAAGCGCGGCGAGGTCATTGCCATCATCGGCAAGAGCGGCTCGGGCAAGAGCACGCTGCTGCGCTGCATCAACGGGCTCGAGGTGTTCCAGGAAGGCTCGCTCACGGTCGATGGCAAGCCGCTGCTGCACGAGAGCGCCATGGCCATGCGCGAGCTGCGCCAGCACGTGGGCATGATCTTCCAGAGCTTCAACCTGTTTCCGCATCTCACGGTCGGCAAGAACGTGATGCTCGCGCCCACGCTGGTGAAGAAGCGCAGCGGCATGGAGGCGGCCTCGCAGGCGCGCAAGCTGCTCGAGCGCGTGGGCCTGGCCGAGAAGTTCGACGCCATGCCCGAGCAGCTCTCGGGCGGCCAGCAGCAGCGCGTGGCCATTGCCCGCGCACTGGCGATGGAGCCGGCCGTGCTGCTGTGCGACGAGATCACCTCGGCGCTCGACCCCGAACTGGTGGGCGAGGTGCTGCGCGTGGTGGAGTCGCTGGCCGAGGAAGGCATGACGCTGCTGATGGTCACGCACGAGATGAGCTTTGCGCGCAAGGTGAGCGACCGGGTCATCTTCATGCACCAGGGCCGCGTGCACGAGATGGGGCCGCCGGCAGACATGTTCGGCAATCCGCAGACGGCCGAACTGAAGCAATTCCTTTCGTCGCTGCACGACTGAGGCGGTACGCAGCGCCGCGCTACTTCCTGCCCGGCCGCGCGCGCGCCGGCTTTCGCACGGCCATGTCCGGCGGCAGTTCGAAGCGGTCGCCTGCCCCCAGCCCGGTGGCCACGCCAAGCCGGGCCGCCAGGTGCGCGGCGTCGTAGGGCGCGTGCACCTTGACGTCGTTGTCGAAGTAGCAGAACACATCGCGCCCCTTGCGACCGGAGAGCCGGCGCGAAGGCACGGCCAGCCTCGCGTCCTTCACCTGGCGTCCACGGCGCCAGGCGTCGATGCGCTCGGCCCATCGGTCGAGCGCGGCATCGTCGTAGCCGCTCGCATAGAGTTCCTTGTCGCCATGCAGCCGCATGTAGACGAAGTCGGCGCACAGGTCTTCGAGCAGGGGCCAGCGCCCCGCCGTGTCGGCCACCACCAGCGCGACGCCATGGCGGCGCAGCATCGCGATGAAGTCCGGATTTGCAAAACTCGCATGGCGCACTTCCACCGCATGCCGGATGCGCAGCTTCGCAGGCGCCTTCAGCAACGCGCGGTCGTCGCTGAGCTTCTCGTTGTGCTGCCGCGCGAGCCTGAGGGCGGAGCGGCCGTCCCTGGGCAGCAGCGCCAGGAATTCCTCGAGGCGATCGGCGTCGTAGCCGAACGACGGCGGCAGCTGCCAGAGGATCGGGCCCAGCTTCGCTCCCAGCGCGAACACGCCCGATGCAAAGAAGTTGGCCAGCGCACCGCGCGGTTCCTTGAGCCGCAGGTTGTGGGTGATGTAGCGCGGCCCCTTCACCGCAAACAAGAAATCGTCGGGGGTCGCGTCGTGCCAGGCTTGCCAGGACACGGGGCGCTGCAGCGAATAGAACGAGCCGTTGATCTCGATGGTGGGCAGCATGCGGGAGGCAAAGTCGAGTTCGAGCCGCTGCGCCAGCCCCTTGGGATAGAAGCGGCCGCGCCATGGCGCATAGCGCCAGCCAGAGATTCCGATTCGCGTGGCGCCCTGCATCGTTCGTCTTTTTCCTGCCGAGGCCTCGAACGTGGCCTGCCGGGCGGCGCCGTGGCGTAGGAATTCTTCCCATCCGCGTAGCAGCATGGGCCCGGCGTGCCGGCCGGAGGTCCGGCTCGCCGGAACCCCGCGGGCTGTGGCAAGCTCCGAGAAGTATGCAAATCCGCCCCTTGCCCCACCCCTCCCGCCGCTGGATGCTGCGCGCGCTGTGCAGCGCCGCGGTCCTGCAGGCGCCGCTTTGCGCGCTGGCCGGCTTCAACTTCTTCACCAGCGAATACACCGCCACGCGCGACGAACTGCAGGCGCAGATCGCCAGGCGCTTTCCGGTGGCCGAACGCTATGCCGAGATCTTCATGGTCGGGCTGCGCGACCCGCAGCTGGGCCTGGACGCGCGCGGCAACCGCGCGGCCATCACGGCCACGCTGACCATCGCCAGCCCGCTGCTGGCCGCCTCGCCGGTGCAGGGCGTGGTCTCGGTCAGCA
>Ga0307406_10002406_pt1 | contig 10165 bp, 7 predicted proteins | sample 322Cmetagenome_3_FD_203706 | JGI IMG/M metagenome (GOLD analysis project Ga0307406, IMG submission 203706) | Maize rhizosphere microbial communities from greenhouse at UC Davis, California, United States - 322HYB-C-2 | ecosystem: Host-associated > Plants > Roots > Rhizosphere > Soil | place... | reverse complement strand
CAGGCGGCGTGGCGGATCGATCTCGCCCGCGCGCACCAGCGCGCCGTCCAGGTCGTGCGCGAGCGCGACGGCGTGCACGCCGAGTCGGCCATCACCAAGCAGGTGGCTGCGCAGCCCTGAGCGCGCGGCCCTGAGCTCGCGGCCCCGCCGCGGCGCGCGCCTCAGCCGGCGGGGGCGGCGGCGGCCAGGATCAGATCGGCCGCCTTCTCGGCGATCGCGATGATGGGCGCGTTCGGGTTCGCGTTCACGATCACCGGCATGATCGAGGCGTCGACGACGCGCAGCCCGGTGAGGCCGTGGACGCGGAGCTGGTGATCGACGACCGCGCGCTCGTCCGGGCCCATCTTGCAGCTGCCCGCGGGGTGGTAGAGGGACTGGCCGTACGCGCGGACGTGAGCCTCCAGCTGCGCGTCGGTCTGCGCCGCGGCGCCCGGCATGAGCTCGTCGCCCCGGTACGGATCGAACGCGTGGGTCGCGATCAGCCTGCGCGAGAGCCGCAAACCTTCGATGAGCAGCGCGACGTCGTCCGGGTGTGACAGCACGTTCGTATCGATGCGCGGAGGGGCGTACGGATCGGCCGAGCGCAGCGTCAGCGCGCCGATGCTCTTGGAGGCCACGACCGTGGGCAGCACGGTGAACCCGTGGCCCTCGGGGGTGACCTGACCGTGGGCGATGAACCACGCCGGCCCGAAGAAGAGCTGCAGATCGGGCGCGGGCGCGTCCGGCCTCACCCGGAAGAAGCCGCCCGCCTCGCCCACGCACGAGGTCAGCATGCCCCGCTGCTCGGTCTGGAACTTGATCAGCTCGGCCTCGGACTGCGCGCCCATGAGCGAGACCGGCTGGGTCGAGTGGTAAGCGATCGGTGCCGACGGGTGATCCTGCAGGTTCTGGCCGACGCCCGGCAGGTCCCGGACGACCGCGATCCCGTGCGCCGCGAGCACCGCGCCGGGGCCCACGCCCGACAGCAGCAGGAGGTGCGGCGAGTTATAGGCGCCGGCCGACAGAATGACCTCGCGGCGCACGCGGACCGTGTGGCGCTCGCCGCCCTGGTCGTAGACCGCGCCCACGCAGCGGTCGCCCTCGAAGAGCAGCTGCACGACGTGGGCGCCCGTCGCGACGGTGAGGTTCTTCCGCGCGAGCGCCGGGCGCAGGTACGCGGCCGCCGTGCTCCACCGCATCCCGTTCTTCTGCGTCACCTGGTGGATCCCGACGCCTTCCTGCCGGCCGGCGTTGAAGTCGTCGGTCACCGGGTACCCGAGCTCCCGGGCGGCCTCGACGAACGCCGTCGAGATCGGGTTGACCTCGCGCAGATCGGCGATGTTGAGCGGCCCGCCGACCGCGTGCGCCTCCGAGGCGCCGCGCTCCTGGTTCTGCGCCTTCTTGAAGTAGGGCAGGAGGTCGGCGTAGCTCCAGCCCGGGTTCCCCGCCGCGGCCCAGCCGTCATAGATCGACGCGTGCCCGCGCTGGTAGACCATCGCGTTCATCGAGCTCGTCCCGCCGAGCACCTTGCCGCGGGGCAGGAAGTCCCGGCGGTCGCCCAGGCCCGCCTGCGGCTCGGACTCGTAGGCCCAGTCGTGCTCGGACTTGAACAGCGTCCCGAACGCGATCGGCACGTGGATCGACTGGTTCGTATCGGGCCCGCCCGCCTCGAGCAGCAGCACCGAGTGCTGGCCGGACTCGGTGAGCCGCGCCGCCAGGACGCACCCCGCGCTGCCAGCACCGATGACGAGAAAGTCGTGCATCTCGCCACGACACAGGATCTGGATGGCCACGTCAACGGCGCCCTCCAGCGCCGCCGCCGCCGTAGACGCGCCTCTTTGACGCGGTGCGCCACCTCATTATATAGGCGCCGGCGCGGCGCCCATCCGGAGTGCGGGAGTCGCTAGCCGCGGGCGGGCTCGGGAGAGAGCGCGGGCATCGAGGTCGTGGTCCGCGGCGACGCCGGGGTGGCGCCCGACCAGCCCTCGACGCGGGCGCGGACGGCGAGCACCTCCTCGGTCACGCTCGACCAGATCAGCTCGAGCGCGCGGGCCGGATCGTGGGCGGCGCCGGTCGGCTCGCGATCGAGGCAGCGGACGCAGGCGGCGAGGTCGCCGACCACGACGAAGCCGATGCGGTCTGCGGCGCGCTCGGTGGCCGCGAGCCAGGCGGCGGACGCCGTCAGCGGGTGCACGCCGCGCTCGCGGAGGCGCGCGCCCAGGGCCTGCACCTGGTCCAGCTCGACCGGGTGCAGCGAGGTCGAGAGCCAGCGCGCGGAGTGCGTGCCCGCGTCGCCGGTGAGGGCGGTCGCCAGCTCGATCAGCTGCGCGAGCTCGCCGGCGCGCGGGACGAGCAGGCGGGCGACGCGATCGTTGCGGAGGTCGGCGAGCTGGCGGGCGAGCATGAAGGCCAGCTCGTGCGGATCGATCTTGCTGTCGAGCGCGGGGCGGCCGAGGACCAGCACCGGCACGAGCGCGCCGCTCCGCGCGCGCATCGCCACCGTGCACGCGGCGACCTGATCGCGGTCGAGGTAGACGGGCGGGCAGGGGATGCCGAACGCCTTGGCCACCCGATCGAGGACGTCGCGGATCGGCGCCGGGACGTCGGCCTCGCGCGCCGGCAGGCCCTGCGGCGGCCGCATCCGCGCGCGCTCGGCGGCGAACGCGGGGGCGACCAGCGCGAACAGCGCCGAGAGCTGGACGTCGACGCCCTGGCGGGACAGCGCGAGCCAGTCCTCGTTGCTGAGGGCGCGCGCGCGGGCCCCCTGGCCCGGCTCGGCGCCCTCGCCAGCCGGCGCGGCGAACAGCTCGCCGATCCGCTCGCCGAGCCGCGGCTCGGCCGAGCCGGAGAGCGCCGCGATCGCCTCGACCACGGCGCGCGCCTTCTCCGGCTGCAGCGTGCGGCCGTAGAGCGCGCGCAGTGCCTTGTAGGACTCGATCCGGCGCTTGTTCGCGCGCAGCACGGCCTGGTGCTGCGCGATCGCGTCGTGATCGTGGGCGGGCGCGCCCATGTAGAGATCGGCGAGCCGCTGCCGGCGCTCGAGGTCGTCCGGCGCGAGCGTCAGTGCCACCTCGAACGCGACGACGGCGTCCTCGTGGCGGCCGAGCTGGATGCAGAGATCGGCGAGCCGGTCCCAGAGCCGCAGGCGCTCGCCCGGGCGGCGCTCGTCGTGGCGCATGTGCTCGAGGCGCCGGTAGTAGAAGCGCGCCAGCTCGTCCTGATCCTCGGAGCGATCGAGCAGCGCCTCGAGCTCGTCGGCGGGGCCGAACCCGGCCGGATCGTCCTCGACGGCCTGGGCGAGCAGCGCGGCCGCCTGGTCGCGGTCGTCGAGCTCGTCGCGCGCGATCTGCGCCGCGAGGTGGCGGTAGCGCGCGCGCACCTTCGGATCCTGCTCGGTGTCGATCAGCCGGTGGACGAGATCGAGGCTGTAGCTCCAGTCGCCGTCCTCGGCGACGAGGTTCAGGAACTTGGTCAGGAGCAGGTGATCGCCGGGGCGGTGCTGCAGCGCCTCGCGGTACATCTCGCGCGCGGTGGCGCGGTCCCCGAGCTCGGTGTAGCGATCGCCGAGGGCGGCGAACCGGGTGGCCTTCTCCTCGGGCGGGGCGATGTTGGCGAGCGCGAGCTGGTTGGCCGCGCTCGCGAACGGATCGGCGGAGTCGAGCTCGGCCCGCATGACGAGCGCGCCGCGGTGGTGCGGGTCCAGCGCGAGCGTGATCGCCGCCTGCTTGTTGGCGGCCTCGGCGTCGCCGAGCTCGTGCGCGCAGCGGGCGATCCGGTAGTGCAGCTCGATCGCCTCGCCGTGGGGCAGCGCCTCCTCGTGCTCGAGCAGCCCCTCGAGCAAGGGCCGCGCCTTCTCCCACTGCTCGGCCTCGAACAGCATCCGCGCGAGGTCGCGCCGGCTGTCGAGATCGTACGGATCGAGATCCACGGCGCGGGTCAGCGCCATCCGCGCGCCGGTGCGGTCGCCCAGCTCGGCGGCGACCTTGCTGCGCTGGAGCAGGTACGTCCGCAGCCGCGCCGGATCGTCGGTGCTGCGGCACAGCTCGTCGAGGATCGGCGCGAGCTCGACGAGCGAGCCGGTGTCCCAGCACAGCTCGACGAGCGCCACGCCGGCCTTGTGGTTCGCCGGATCGGCGGCGCGCGCGTCGCGGTAGAGCGTCTTGGCCCAGTCCGTGTCGCCGATCGCGACGCAGAAGTCGGCCGCGTCGGAGAGCCAGCGCGAGCGCTCGGCGGCCAGCGCCGGCCGCTCGGCGCCCTGGACCAGGAGCGCGATCGACGCCGACAGCTCGCCGCGGTCGCGGAGGAGGACGGCGAGCCCGTCGATCGCCGGCACGAGGTCCGGATCGTCGGCGCGGGCGCGCTCGAACAGCGCCTGCGCCCGGTCCCAGTCGGAGAGCTTGGCCATCTCGGCGGCGCGGCACAGCGCGCGCGCGCGCGCCTTCGGCTCCTGCTCGACGCCGGCGAACCGCTCGAGCGCCTCGAGCGCCTCGCCCTCCTGCTCGCCCGCCTTGACCGTCAGCCGCGCGATCGCCTCGATGACGTCGTGGTTGTCGGGCGCGAGCCGGTCCGCCTCGCGGTAGGCGTCGAGCGCGCCGACCTCGTCGCCCAGCTGGCGCTCGTAGATCACGGCCATCTCGCGGAACAGCTCGGCGCGCTCGCGGTCGCTGGTGACGTGGATCGCGCGGCGGCCGAGCAGATCGATCAGCACCGACCACTCGCCCTGCGTCCGGTAGAACAGCTCGAGCGCCTCGTTGGCGTGCGGGTCCGCGGGCGCGACGGCGAGCACGCGCTCGAGGCAGTCGGCCGCGTAGTACTCCCGGCCGAGCTGCTGCCAGGCGGCGGCGATCTCGGTCAGCCGGTGCACGCTCGCGTCGTCGGTGATGTCGATCAGCGCGAGCATCTTCTCGAGCGGCAGCTCGGCCCAGCGCTCGGTGACCCGCGCGAGCCGCAGCAGCGGATCGAGATCGTCGGCGGTGGCCACCTCGGAGAACGCGGCGAGCCGCACCACGAGGGCGCGGTCGGCGTCGTGGCGCTGCTCCAGGCTCTCGGACAGCTCGCGCAGGATCGCGGCGCGCTCCTCGCTCTCCTCGGTGGCCTCGACGCGCGCGAGCGTCAGGTCGACGACCTTGTAGCCCTCGGTGTCGAGGCTCGCCGTCGCTGCCCGCGCGATCGCGCGCTCGACGGCGGCCCGGAGCCGCTCGGGATCGAGCTCCGGGAACTCCTCGCGCAGCGTCTTGACGAGGATGTCGGCCGAGCCGAAACCGGCGGTGTGTCCTCGCATCGGGGCGATTAGAACCCAAGGCGCGCCCCGATGCCAAAAAGGGCGGGCGCCGGATCCGTCAGGGAGGCGAGGGCTGGCCCGGGGGCCCGCCGCTCGTCGCCATCATGCATTTGGTGAGCCGCTCTACGATCGCGGTGGTCTCCCGGGTCTCCTCGTCGGTGGGCTTCTGGTCCTTGAGCTCCTGCGCCACCCCCGCCGACCAGCTGTTGATGCTCTGCATGACGCCATTGGCGCACGCCTGATCGGAGCAGGCGCACATCTCGTCGGTGAGCTCGTTCAGCTTCGCGAGCGCCTCGGCCATGAGGCTCTGCTCCGGCGCGGGGCGGTAGAGGGGCCGGGTCCGCCGCTGCGGCTGCTCCGGCTCGCGGGCCGTCGGCCGCGGCGGCTCCGTCGCCCTGGGCCCCCCGGGCGGCGGCGAGTCGCGGTAGCACCCGGCCGCGAGCGCGAGGAGGGCGGCGGCGAGCCAGCACAGCGTCCGGGACATCCCGGAGATGATGGCTGATCCGAGGGCCGAGGGCATGCGGGATCTCGGCGAGGGCGGGCAGCCGCTAGCTGAGCGCCGGGCAGACGTTCGAGAGCGGGGCCGTGGGCGGCGTCGGATCGGTCGTGATGATGAAGCCCGCGCCACCACCACCGCCACCGCCGCCATCGTCGCCGAGGAAGCCGTCGTCGTCGCCTCCATCTCCGCCGTTGCCCGTTGTCGCACCGGCGCCGCCATTCCCACCGCTGCCGCCGCCGATGCCGCCTGCCGCTGCCTGACCGGGCACGGTGGGATCCGAGCCGTTGCCGCCGGAGCCGTTGCCGCTGATGTTCGACGGGCCCCCCTCGCCGCCGCTGCCGCCCTGGGCGAGCACCTTGGCCGAGCCGTTGATCGTCACGTCCGGGGCATCGAGGACGAGCATCCCGCCGGAGCCACCGCCGCCGCCGCCGTCGCTATTGTCGGTCGCGCCGCTCGCGCCCGCGCCCGACGCGTTGACCGTGCCGTTGATGACGATCACTGCCGCGATCAGATCGATGGCACCGCCGCCTGCGCCGCCGTTGCCGCCTGCCCCACCCGCACCCTTGCCACCAGCGCAACCGCCGAACAGCGCCGCCATGGGACGAGGGAGCGCGTTGGACGCGTTGCCACCGGTGGAGCCGCCGCCTGCATGGTCGCCGTTACCTCCCTTGGTCGCGTTCGATCCACCCCACCCGCCGGTGAGCGCGGTAGGGGTCGAGCCGGCCGCGCAACGGGACGAGTTCGCGCCTGCGCCCACGTCCCCATCCGCGGTCCCGCGGTGGCTCGCGACGTCGATCACCCCGTTCATGTTGATCACGATCGATCCGGTCGCGAGCAGCACCAGCGGCCGCGGGCCGGTGCCGCGGATCCGTCCGTCCACCGAGATCGAGGCTGCGGCCACGACGCACGCGCCCGCGTCGGCGGTGGTGGCGACGCAGTCCGGCGAGCCGGGCTGCGTGTTGATCGTGAGCGTGTCGCCGCCGTTCACCATGATCGCCGCTCCAGGCGCGCCCGCGAGGCAGACCTCGACGAACGAGCCGAAGCACAGCGGCGATCGGGAGTCCGTCAGGGCGTCGTCCGTCGACGGCGCGGCATCGTCCGCCGGGGTGGCGTCCGCGCCGCCATTGCCACTCGGCGATCCGAAGCCACAAGCAGCCAGCGTGAGGAGCCAGCACCACCGAAGCATTCGGCGATTCTCGCACGGCGGCGGAGCGATCTAGCGCCGATCTCCTGGGCTCGGCCCAATGCTCGCGCTCCGGTCTCGTCCTCTGGGTCGAAATCCTGCCTCGGAGGCGCGCCGCTCGAGGAGGCGCGGTTGCGGCGAGGCGCCTTCAAGCAGTAGCGCGGGTCACGCGGAGCCCTTCATCGTCATGCGGCGGGACGAGCGCCCGGTCGCCTTTGCCCCTCACGGGAACACCTGCGCGGAGTACCGCTTGTCGGGCGGGTTGGCGTGACCGGAGAGGTTGGTCAGCAGGTAATCGAGGTTGGCGTCCCAGCCATTGAGGTGCACGTCGACCAGGTCCTGCGCCCCGGCCGTGGGCGCCGCCGGCGCCTTGAAGAAGTAGTTGACCGTGGTGACGGAGCTGTGGGCCGGCACGCTCGCGATCGTAGCCGTCGTCAGGATGCTGCTCGAGAACGGGCCGGCGGCCGCCGCTGCGACCGTCGCTCCGTTCAGCCCCTGGTAGTGGAGCGTCACGTTCGTCATGTTGAGGTGGCCGTTGTTGGTCACGGTGATCTTGAACGCCCACACCTCGTTGACGTTCACCGCGCCGCCCGTGCCGGGCGGCTGCACCACCAGCGACCCGATGCTCAGGGTCACGCTCGCCCCCGGATACCCACTGATCCCCGTCGCAAAATCATCAAAAAATGCCATGTCACTCCTCCATCGACCTTCGCAGGACCTTCCTGATTGGACTTCGCACCTCGAGTGACGGCGTTCCTGCGCTACCGTCACGAGTGCAGAATCAGTTTTATATAAACGACGACTCGGACCGGTCAATGTAATTGAGGTGCGTGATCGATAAATCAGAATAGCTAATACAGAGCTATTCTGCTGGCCAGCTGATCTCTGACCGATGACTCGGGGCATGCCGTGCCCCGCTGACACACGCGAGGTGGCGCCGGTATCCCTGCTGGCATCCCTGCTGACATCCCTGCTGACATCCCTGCTGACAATGAGGCAACGCGGCGGTCGCGCCGATGGGCGGGGGCACGGGTTACACTGCGCGACCATGTCCGCACGCGAGCTCGTGGTGCTCGGGACCGCGAGCCAGGTCCCGACGCGCTATCGCAACCACAACGGCTACCTCCTGCGGTGGGACGACGAGGGCTTCCTCTTCGATCCCGGCGAGGGGACGCAGCGCCAGATGATCTACGCCGACGTCAGCGCGACGGCGGTGACGCGGATCTGCATCACGCACTTCCACGGCGATCACTGCCTCGGCCTCGCCGGCGTATCGCAGCGGATCTCGCTCGACGGCGCGCCGCACGTCGTGCACGCGTACTACCCCGCTTCAGGCCAGGTCTATTACGAGCGGCTGCGGCACGCGTCGATCTATCACGACGTCGGCCGCTGGGAGCCGCATCCGATCGAGGCCGACGGCGAGATCGAGCGCACGCCCGGGTGGACGCTGACGGCGCGGGCGCTCGATCACGGCGTGCCGGCGGTGGGCTACCGCCTCCAGGAGGCGGATCAGCGCACGATGCTGCCGGAGCGGATGGCCGCGCTCGGCATCACCGGGCCGGCGATCCGGAAGCTGATCGCCGACGGGCGGATCGAGATCGGTGGGCGCACGATCGAGATCGCTGAGGTCAGCGTGCCGCGGCCCGGGCAGGCGGTCGCGTTCGTGATGGACACGCGGATGTGCGCCGCGGCGGTCGAGCTGGCGCGCGGCGCGGACCTCCTGATCTGCGAGTCGACGTACCTCGCGGCGGACGCCGAGAAGGCGCACGACCACGGCCACCTCACGGCGACCGACGCGGCGACGATCGCGCGCGACGCAGGCGTGCGGCAGCTCGTGCTGACGCACTTCTCGCAGCGCTACCCCGAGGTCGAGCCGTTCGTCGCCGAGGCGAAGGCGATCTTCCCCGACGTGGTCGCCGCTCGCGACGGCGAGACGATTCCGGTGCCGAAGCGCCTGCGCGTCGGCTGAGCCCCGCGCCGCCGCGTCAGCGCCAGCCCGCGCCCGTGAGCAGCTCGACGTTCGAGCGAACGCCCGCCGCGACCGCCGCGGCGGCGCGCGCGTCCGCCACCGCCGAGCGCACGCCGCGTTCGCCGCGTCCACGCCCGCCACGCCCGCCGCGGCTGCCGTCGTCACCGTCGCCGAACAGCCGCGCGTACGCAGCCTCGGCCAGCCCGACGCGCGCGATCACCAGGCCCGCCGGCGCCCGGCGTGCGGCGTCGCGCCGGAGCGCGTGCCCGCGGGCGTGGGCGAAGAACCGCAGGCCCTCGATCTCGGCCGACGCGCCGAGGCACCGCCGCCCCAGCTGCTCGACGCGCGCCCGCGCGCCCTCATCGAGCAGCACGTACACCGTGCGCGCCCCCCACGTCGCGATCTGCCACCGCAGTCGCGCCATCCAGCGCCGGCGCTCGCGCTCGCCATAGCCGAGCAGATAGCTCAGCTGCCGCTCGGCCGCGTCCGACCACGGCCCATCCTCGAGCGCCGTCTTCCACAGCGCCGCGATCGCCGGCACGCGCCACGCCTCGCCCGCCCCGAGCGCGTACGCGGTGACGCCGCGGACTCCCGGCGGCAGCCCCGGCGTGCTCGCGCCGCCCGCGCCGTCGCCTCCATCGTCGGGCTCGATCAGCACGCCGAGTCCGCGCGCCGCGGCCGCGCGCGCGAGCCGCCGCAGGAACGCGTCGTCGGCCGGCTCGTCGCCCGGGCGCGCGAGGGGGAACATCGCGATCGCCTTCTTCCCCGCGGCCACCGCGTCGAGCTCGTCCGCGACGGTCCGATACGGCGCGGCCGCCCCGCGCGCCGCGTCGGACCGCGCCTCGAACAGCGCCGCGAGCGCCGGCTGCCTGGGCATGGCCGCGCTAGCGCTCGATCGCGAACGCCGCGTGCAGCGGCACGTCGGCGAGCGGCCCGAAGAAGGCCGGATCGATCGCCTCGATCTCCGGCGTGACGCCCAGCTCGATCACCGCCGGCAGCGTACGGAACCCGGCGGCGGCGAGCGCGGCGAAGTAGTCCTCGAACGTCTTGTGGACGCACTGCACCTCGAGCTCGGTGCCGTCGCGCTTCCAGATCTTGCCCGGGAAGCGCCGGTCGCGGTTCGAGAAATACCCGCCCTGATCGACCGAGAAGTAGAACGGCGGCTCCTCGTCGCGCATGAACGGCAGCGCCGGGTGCGGCACGGCGAACACGAACCGCCCACCCGGCCGGAGCACGCGCGCCACCTCGGCCATG